>Ga0070717_10001185_pt1 | contig 17648 bp, 11 predicted proteins | sample LARL113metaG_FD_71366 | JGI IMG/M metagenome (GOLD analysis project Ga0070717, IMG submission 71366) | Corn, switchgrass and miscanthus rhizosphere microbial communities from Kellogg Biological Station, Michigan, USA - LAR L11-3 metaG | ecosystem: Host-associated > Plants > Roots > Rhizosphere ... | reverse complement strand
CGATCGCCGCGGTACGGCAGCCATCATAGACCTTGGCCAGCGTCTCGGCGCTCGAGAATACCTTGTGCAGATCGCCCACCGGGCACTTGTCAGGATCGCCCGGGTCGGTTCGCCGAACACGCGCAGGGTCGGTGACCATCGGCTTCAGCTTCTTGCGCACGACCGGCTCGGAGTCGGTGATCAGGATTGTATTCCCGTAGCTCTTCGACATTTTTCGCCCGTCGGTGCCGGGGAGCTTGGGCGAGGGCGTCAGCTTCACCTGCGGCTCCGGCAGCACCTCGCGCCCGCCCAGCTTGTAGAACTGGTTGAACCGACGCGCGATCTCGCGGGTCAGCTCCACATGCACCGCTTGATCCTGTCCAACAGGCACGTACTGCGGCTGATAAATCAGGATATCCGCTGCCTGCAGCAGCGGATATCCGAGGAATCCATAGGTGCTGAGGTCTTTCCCGGTGATGTTCTCCTGCTGCTCCTTGTAGGTAGGCACGCGCTCCAGCCAACTGAGCGGGGTGACCATGGAAAACAGCAGGTGCAACTCGGCGTGCTGCAGGATTTTGCTCTGCTGGAACAGCACGCTGCGCGCGGGATCAAGGCCCGCGGCGAGGTAGTCCAGCATGACATCAATCGTGTTTGCTGAAATTTGCGAGGGATCGGCGTAATCCGAGGTCAGCGCGTGCCAATCGGCAATGAAGAAGTAGCACTCGAATTCATCCTGCAGCTTCACCCAATTGGCCAGCGCGCCCATGTAGTTGCCCAGATGCAGCTTGCCCGTGGGGCGCATGCCGCTCAAAACGCGCGGGCGAGGGAGGGGATTCGAGAGTTCTGCCATTATGCCTGTCGATTCCGGAGTGATCCGGGAGGATTGCAGCCGATTCCAGCGGGTTTTCGATGAAGAACAGCTTGCTCTATTGTAGCGGGCAGGTGCGAACAATCTGTTTGATCGGGCCCGGTGCAGTATTCGTTCCTTCTACAAGCTGCCCAGCGCCAGCCGCACCAGAACCAGGGCGGGCGCCATCAGGAAACGCACAATCGGTCCGCCAACAAAGATCATCAGGACAAAGCTCAAAATCCCCATCCGGTCGTATGCGTTCAGGGCGTTGTAGGGCAGGAAATGCCGCAGAATCCGGCTGCCATCAAGAGGCGGAAGAGGTAGCAGGTTGAAGAAGAACAGCGCCAGGTTCACATAAATGGCCAGTTCGCAGAGGAGCCCGAGCGCCTCCGCATTGGATCCGGGCGGCTGCATGGGTCCCGCAAAGACTTTGAGCAGCACCAGTCCTAGAAACGCCGCAAATGCCAGCAGCAGGTTCGAAACCGGGCCGGCCAGCGTGGTGAGCGTGTCATCTCGGACGATCCTTTTGAAATTGCGGGTGATTACCGGGGTCGGCTTGGCCCAGCCAAACAGAAATCCGCCCAGCGCGCCTCCGCCGATCAACGGCCCGAAAATCATGATGGCCGGAAACAGCAGCGTGCCGAAGGGATCGATGTGGTACATGGGGTTGAGCGTCACCCGCCCTTGCAGACGGGCCGTCTGGTCACCCAGGCGCGAAGCCATCCACGCGTGCGCGCACTCATGCACGCTCAGCGAGAAGATAAGCAGCACGAACTCGAAGATGGCAATGACAAATCTGTTTGGCTGCAACTCCGTCTCCCAGGCGCTGGAAGATTCAGGTTAGCATGGCGCCTCCAAAAACTGGGCAATTCGGCTCAGGCCCGTTGCCACCATGGTGCGACGGTGCTCACGCTGGCTCGTGACGCCAGTCACTTCGGTTTCGCATCGGGCAGACCTAGTGGACTGTAACAACTGAATAGGTAGTATGATTGTCAGCATGGAAGCCACGATCGTGCTGACGGAAGCGGAACGTATGGAACTGGATCAGCGAGCGTCGAGACGAAGCGGGCGTGCCGATGATGCGCGCCGCGCGCGACTGATTCTTTTGCTTGAGGCAGGCCATACATGGCGAGTGATACGGGAAAAACTGGACTGCAACGATGCTTTCATTGACCGCTGGATGAAGCGTTTCCGGGAACAGCGGCTGGCTGGGCTGTTCAGCCGTCACGCCGGACAGGAGGCCACCACGCTTACGCCAGCATTGGAGGCTCGTATCCTGGAGTGGACGATCAAACGCAAGGCGCCGGACGGCTCGACCCAATGGAGCACGCGCAAGCTGGGCAGCCAACTTAAGGTCAGCCACATGATGGTGGCGCGCGTCTGGGCCAAGCACGGTTTGAAGCCCCAGCGGCTGGATCGCTACATGGCAACCAATGACCCGGACTTTGAAACCAAGGCGGCGGACATCATTGGACTGTATCTGAACCCGCCGGCACATGCGGCCGTGTTCTGCGTCGATGAGAAGACAACTATCCAGGCGCTGGACCGCAAGGATCCGGTGTTGCCACTCTCTCCGGGCCGTGCCGAACGCCACGGCTTTGAGTACTTCCGACACGGAACCTTGTCTCTGTACGCCGCATTCAACACCAAAACCGGAGAAGTGCTCGGCAAGACTGCTGCCCGCCATACCTCCGCGGAGTTCGTCGCCTTCCTCGCCGACATCCTGGTGAACCAGCCGCGCGGCAAGGAGATCCACGTCATCGCCGACAACCTCTCCACCCACAAGACCGCGCAGGTTGGCGATTTCCTCGAATCTCATCCGCACGTTCACCTGCACTTCACTCCCACTTACTCCTCCTGGCTCAACCAGGTCGAGCTATGGTTCGCCAAGATCGAGCGCGATGTCATCGCCCGCGGCGTGTTTACTTCATTGGCCGACCTGCGCAGGAAACTGATGAAATACATCCGTCACTACAACAAGGTGCCGAAGACCGTGAAATGGCGCTACTTTGACCCCACAAACCGTATTGCTCCCAGTTCACCCGTTACAGTCCACTAGTATCGAAAAATCCAGTTCGTACCGCCGAGGCTTCTATGTTCAGCCAGACGCAAAACGACAATGGGACCTACAATACCCGCTGTCTTTACTGCTTTATGACCATCGCGTCCGCGGTCGAAACGCTGGATGAACTGGAACGGGTCGAGACGCACCATATCTGCCCGGAAAAGGCGCTGTCCGACTTGCTGAGCCAGCGTGCGTCTTCGCCTGCACACGCTCATACCGGCTGATCGCGATTACTGAGGCGGCGTACCCGGAGGCGGTGCGGTCGCGTCCGGGCTCGCGACTTGGGTCGCGTCCCGGGGTGGGCGCGGATGGGCGCTCGACATCTTCTTGTAGAGCTCTTCGTCCGCGGCCTTATTCAGCTTGTTGGCCTTATCGAACTCCACCTTGGCTTCTTCTTTCTTTCCCATGGTGCGGTAGAGGCGCCCAAGCCGCCAGTGGACATTCACATCATCGGGCTTGAGCTGCTCCGCCAGCAGGAGTTCGCGGAGAGCAAGCTCGTCTTTTCCCTCATCGCTGTAAATGATGCCCAGATCGAGATGGGCCAGCGACTGCGATGAATCGAACTGAACCGTTTTTTCGAGGTAGGGTCTGGCCTTCTCAGGCTCATTCAACTGGATGTAGGTATCCCCCAGATATTCCATCGCCTGCACATGATTGGGATCATTGCCCAATTCCGCCAGGAATTCCGTGGCCGCCTCGGGATAGATCTTCTGGGTCCATAGAAGGTAGCCCAATCCAAAATGCGCGTTTGGCTCCTTGGGATTGGCTTTTACCGCGGCCCGGAACATCCTGGTCGAGCCCTCGTTATCCTTCTCCTCGTCAAGTGCTTCACCGGCGATCATGTCGGCTTCTGCCGAGTCCGGATTGAGCGCCAGGATTTCCTTGTACACCTCCATCACACACGCATTCTGCTTCGACCAGAGACAACTGTGCGCCAGCGCCAGCCGCAGAGGCAGGTTCTGCTGGTCGTTGGCAGCGGCTTGTTTCAGGAAGGGAACCGCTTCCGCGTACTGAGCGATGCCGTAATGTGACATGCCGATCAGGATATTCAGCCGTTGCGCGTCCGCTGAACCGGCTGTAGCGGTTTTCAGGCAGATCAGGAACTCCGGAAGCGCGCCCTCCAGGTCCCCCGATTTGAAAAGCGCCAGGCCGAGATTCAGGCGCAGGCCGGGGACATTGGGCTTCATTTGCAGGGCCTTGCGGTAAAGTGGCACGGCTTCCTTATAGTGTTCCTGGCGCGCCTCGAGCAGCCCCAGTTGCGCATACGGTTCAGGATTATCTGGATGGGTCTTGAGGTAGGCGCGCCATGCCTCCTCCGCTTCGGCAACTTTGCCCTGCTGCTGCAGAGAGAGCGCCGCCTGGCGGTTGGGATCTTGAGCCGCCGGTTGCTGTGCGGGCCAGACGCCGGTTGTTTCCAGCCCCAGCAAGATTCCCAATAGCACCGCCGCTCTCACGCGCCCCCTTCGAGTCGTCACGCCTCACCTCTTGAAAGTGAGGGACCATGTTTTCAATCTCACCCTGATTGTCGCTCCATGCAGTTGTCTGCGGCAAACTGCAGCATAAAGAAAAGGGGCGCGGCAGGAATGATCCTGCCGCGCCCCGGTTGAGGTGCTGGTTTAGAAAACGAACTTGCCGCCCAGTTCGAGGGTACGGGGATCCCAGGTATTTGTAACCTGGCCGAAGCTTCCGTTATCGCCGCTCGGACCGCCTGCATTGAGGTTGTTAAATTGTGTGTGGTTGAAGGTATTGAACGACTCGAAGCGGAGCTCAAAATGCGCCCGCTCGGTGATCGCGAACGATTTGTACAGCGATGTGGTGAAGTTGACGCGGTTGGGACCAACGACTGCGTCCTTGCCGGCGCTGCCGAAGCCCTGGTTCTGGCCACCGGCCCATGCTGCGGTCGGTCTCGAGAACAAGGTCGTGTCGAACCATTCGTTCTTCGCGTTGTTGACTTGCTTGATGTAATGCATCTTGCCGCTGACGTTGGGACGATTTGAGTAGCCGCCACCGAGACCAATGGTATCGGCGCCGCTCAGTGAAGTCGGTACGGGTACGCCCGACTCGTCGATTATCGTGCCTGCCAATTCCCAACCACCGAGGAGGGAATGAGCCCATCCCGAACTGTGATTGAAGAACGGCAACTTGTAAACGTAGTTCGCACTCAGCATATTGCGGCGATCCAGGGTTCCCGAGCCCTTGTCATATTTCAGGTACCAGGGATTTCCGACGCAGCAGGAGTTGTCGAAGGTCTGGATGTCGATTTCATGGGACCACGTGTAGTCGAGTTCACCACTCAAACCCCAGCGGTTCTGCACGCGGACGCCGGTCTGGAATCCGTTGTAGTTGCCGTTGGTGGTGTTTTCCTGCACGGTGATGCCGCTGTATCCAGAGTACGTACGGAAGGAGTTGGAGTTGTTGGCAACTTGTCCCTGCCCTGCAGTCGGCAGTAACGCGCCGGTGGACGTTCCATCCACGGTGGTCACGTTTCCGCCCGCTGCCCTGACCTGCAGTGGAGTCTCGAGCGGGAAGTTGTCGACGTGGCGTTGGTCGTTCTGGTGCCATGCTATGTTGCCGACATATTGCACAACCCAGACGATCGACGGTGATATTTCGCGCTGTACTCCTAAGCTGAACATGGCCACTGCGGGAGCAGGATAGTGGAGGTCCAGAGTGGTCAAACCGCTGGCGAAGAACGGCGTGGATGCCACACCGCCGGTTTGGGTGCTGATATGCGGGTCACTCATGCTGACCGCTGGTGCGCCGGGATCGTTGACAAAGGGACTGTTGGTCGCCGCGTTGTAGATGTCGTTACCCTGCATGCGCTCGTAGAACGTTCCGAAGCCACCGCGGAGAACGGTTTTGCCATTCCCAAACAGATCTTCAGAGAACCCAATGCGAGGCTGTAAGGTCTTGTAGTAGTTGTTGACCAGGCCTGGCGGGAAACCGCCAACGCCGGCCAGCCGCATGCCGTTGGTATAGTACGGGCCGGTGTTGCCGGCAATGGTGTACGTCTGGAACCCCGGTCCCGTGGGATCCATGGAGTGGCTTGCCGTCCAGAATGGAGAGTTCGTCTGAACGAAAGCGCCGGGATCGAAGTTCGCCACCTGGTTGTTCCGTTCCCAGGCATGCGGGAGGGCATCGTAGCGTAAGCCCAACTGCAAGCTCAGGCGCGGCGTCACGTGCCAGTTGTCCATGACGTAAACCGAGGGTGTCTGGTTGACATAGTGGTTGATCGGCGCGGATGCCTGCTGGTCATAGTTGGAGGACATACCGAGCAGCATGTCCATCATGCCGTCGCCCTGGACGCACGAAGTCTGTGCAACGTCGGTCGGCGTCTTGCCGCTGCAGTATGCGCCGCTGCCGGTGAATTGGCTGTCGGAGCGGCCGCCCCACGCGAAGTTACCCTGTGTGGGACCGTTCACCTGCTGGTTCTTGGTGTAGCGGTTATAGCTGAAGCCGAACTTCATCGCGTGTTTGCCCTGGGTGTAAGAGACATCCACCTTCGGCTCGTAGTCCTCAGCAGCGTTGTGCCACGGCGCATTGCCCATCTGTTCCGCCGTGCCATAGGGATTGCCAAAACCGTTCATGCTCGGCATGCTGTTCTGGCCCACAGACTTGCCCTGCTGAATTTTCGTCAGATCGAAGAACGTGTTCACGCCCCAGCCGGACGGGATCATCGAGTTGTCGCTGTTGGTGATGTTGATGATGTTGCCGTCGTAGTTGAAGCTGCCTTCGACCAGCAGGTTCGGGTTGATCGTCCCGCTCAGTTTGATCGCAGCGCTATTGGACGGATTCGAGAGGGTACTGGTGACGGTGTTGTAGCTGTACCAGTCCCAACCGAGTTCCGGGGCGCCTGATGCCTGGGTCACTGAATCGTGCATATAGTGGCCCAAGACCTGCCACTTGTCGTTGATTTTGTGGTCGACACGAACAATGTCGTCACGGACATTGATGGGCGTCTGTGCCTGCGAGACGACCTTATCGTCACTCCGGGTCGGCTTGGGAATGATACCGGAGTTAAGATAAAGGACCGCGTTCGCATCAAACAGCTGATGCGGAATGGTGTTGTTCGGGAACGGTTGCCCCGGCGTAAGCCCGAACTGGGTGAGCAACGCCTGCTGGCAAGCATCCTTATTGGGTACGGACGCGGGCAGGCAAGGCGCGAAATACACATTCTGAACACCGGCCGCTGTTGCTTGAGCGCCCGAAAACGGCACGACGATACCGGCGTTCTGGGGCTTGCCGCTGTTGGTCCCGTTGGAAGCGAACCCTGGCACTTTATAAACCAGGTCTTGTCCGGCGACCGGAAAATCCTGTTCGGGAAGCGTGTTCACCACGTTCGGTGTGCTGCCCTGATTGATCCGGCGCCACTCTTCATTCCAGAAGAAGAACGTCTTGTCCTTGTTTTGGTTATAGACCTTGGGAATGAAAAGCGGGCCGCCAATGTTAAAGCCGTAGATGTTGTAGTTCAGCTTTTGGCGGGGCTGAGGCGTGGTGGTTTTGTACTTGTTGAAGAAGTTGTTAGCGTCGTAAGCGGTATTGCGATTGAACTCAAACGCCGTTCCGTGGAACTTCTGCGTGCCGCTCTTGAGCGAAAGGCTCATGGTGGCGCCCGACGAGATTCCGTAGTCCGGAGGATAGTTGGACGACATCACGTTGAACTCCGCGATGGCATCCTGCGAAGGCATGATGTCCATGCCGCCGGCGCCGCCGCGGTCATCGGCTTCGCCGCCGTCGATCAACCAGATGTTGTGGCTCTGGCGAAGACCGTTGACGCTGATGGTGAAGTTGGCAGCCACCGAGGTCGGTGTGTTGCTGTCAGGAAGCGCGGAGCTCACGCCGAGGCCTAATGCGGCCAGCGCGGCGAAGTTGCGGTTCTGGGTGGCGATTTCGCTGATCTGCTCGGAGCTGATCAGGGTGCTAACTACGTTGGAGTCCACCTGAACTGCCAGTGAGTCGGCTTCCACCGTCACGGTCTGAGTTTCTGCACCCACGGTCAACTTGACGTCAACACGGGCGGTGGAAGAAACGTTGACCACGATGCCGGTCTGCTGGAAGGACTGGAAGCCCTTCGCGGTGATCTTGAGATTGTAGTTTGCGGGGTTCAGGGCGCTGAAGTCGTACAGACCTGTTCCGCTGCTTTCGGTGGATCTCGTGGCTCCAGTAGCCGGATCGGTGAGCACAATATTGGCTCCCGCGACTACCGCTCCTGACTGGTCCGTAACGATGCCCGTCAAATCTGAGTTGGCCTGCGCGAATGCGAACACGCCGGCCATCACAAAGAACAGGGGCAACAGGAAGAACCTGTAGCTGTGTTGTCTCATGTGACCTTCCTTTTCAAAAGTTACTGCTGTGGTTAACTGCTGTCGCGTCCCCGTCTGACGGAAATGTGGCTCGCTGATATGCATCTAGGTCCGGCTTGCCCTTCAGTTCTGGATTCACTCGTTCCTATCGCCTCAGTGACCACGTGGGTCGCCGAAAACGACACGACACCCCGGAATCGCACAGGAAAGCGCAACGCCGCAGCGGCAAAAGACGAGTTGAACCGAATGCAATAGAAGCCATTCGATTCTCCAGTTGAACGTGAGTAGCGACCGGGCCATTTAATGCGTGCGAATTGTCAATTGTCAAGAAGAAAATCAATTTACTTCGCAACCGTCCAATCCGCTCAGCATGCCCCACTTCTATATATGTCGGCCCCGGAAAAGGTCTCCGGAATCAGCCGCCGGCGCTCAGGGCGCCCATCCTGCGGGGTTCCCACTCGGTTGTTTGCTTCGGAGTGCTCCTCAGAACTCCGATTTGGCCGTTTGGCTCTCGCTTTCAGAACCCGACCGATGATCCGGATCGAGCCCTCTGGCGCGGAACGGCCCCAATTATCCAAGGTATGGAATACGGAATTCCAAAAACTACTGCATTTGGAATACCTGCGCTCAAACGATTAAGTAACAAGCGCTGACCATATGTGCCCTTTGAGCCGTCAGCCATTAAATGCTCGCGCAATATTGATTGTCAAGTCCAAACTTCGAGCGACTGGAAGCTCGTTAGATCCGGGCAGACGCGCATGTGAAAAGGCATTTGTTAAACGTTTACATCCCGGAAACCACTCGACGCCGTGATGCGATTCTCTCCATGTAATTACGGCATCTCGTCCAGGCTCTGCGAGCCCGCCATATGGGGGCGAAGTCATCGCAAAAACCATGCGCGCGGAAGGTGGTGTTCCTTCCGCGCGCAATGTGTGATTATGCCCTGCTGTGTCCTAATCCCTGATCCCAGCCTTTACCGCCGCCCCGCAATCGTTGGCGGCTTGCCACCCAGCTTCTTCGCCGCCCGCTTGGCCGCAATGGCGTGCATCTCCTTGCCAATATGTGACTGGTTGATCGCGAGTTGCATCGAGAGCATGATGATGTTGCCCGTTCCCCAGTACAGCGCCAGCCCCGATGCATACTGCCACAGCGTGAAACCGAAAATCACCGGCATCATGATCGCCATCATCCGCCGCTGGTTCGGATCCATCCCGGGCGACGGGGTAATGTACTGCGTAAGGAACATGGTGATGATGATGATGATGGGCAGGACGTGCAGCGGGTCGGGCGCCGAAAGATCGTGCAGCCAGAGCCAATGCGCCTGGCGCAGCTCCACAGTATTCTGCAGCACCCGGAAATAGGCGAAGAACAGCGGCATCTGCAGCAGCATCGGCAGGCACCCGCCGTACATGTTCACGCCCTCGGTCTTGTACAGCGCCATCATCTCCGCGTTCATCTCCGCCCGCTTCGGGTCGTTCATTTTGAGATGGGCGTACTTCTTCTTGAGCGCCTCCACCTTGGGCTGGATGCGCATCATCTTCAGCGAGCTCCGCATCATCATCAGCCGCGTGGGCAACAGCAGCACATTGAAGACCACCGTCAGGAGAATGATGTCCCAGCCCCAGTTCGGAATCCCGTGCCGGTAGAGAAAACGCAGCGCCAGGAACAGCGGCTTGGCAATCACCGTAAGCCAGCCGAACTGGATCAGCGGCTCCAGCGAGGTTCCATCCGGCTTGCCCTCCGGCCCCATGGCGTGAATCCCCGCCAGGATGTCCATCTGCTTCGGCCCCGCATAAAGGCGCAGGCGCGTCGTGCCGCTGGTGTCGCCCACCGCCACGCCCAGCACATCGGCCGGTTTCTTCTCGCTGTTCGGATTCGAAGGATCCGTAGGGAGATCGATGGCGTGATGCAGCGTGACCACCGTCGCGCGTTCCGGCACATCGGGCAAAAACGCCGCGGCAAAGTAAAGATCAGCGGCCGCTGCGTATTCGTAATTGCCTTCCAGGGTGGCATTGTTGCTCACTTTGCTGGCCGATTCCGTGTCCTGCTTGCCGCCCAGCGACCAACAAAACTGCGAAGGCGTGCGCGTCAGCCCGGGAACCCCGCCGCTGCGCCCCTGAAACTCTTCCATGTCGCCGAGTCCCGCCGCCCACTGCAGCAGCGCCCGGACCGGCTGCCCGTCGCGCTTCACTTCGACTTCGGCCCCGATCACGTAGCCCGAACCGAACCGAAACGTCTTCACCACTTCCATGCCGTTCTGCGCATACCGGAAGACAAGCCCCGCGGGAGCCGTCAGGTTGCCGGTGGCCGAAGCCTGGTACAACGCGCGATTCACCTGCTCACTGAGGTTCTGATCGTACGTGAACAGCGAAAGCGGTAATCCGAACCGCTGCGAAGCCTGCACCTGCACCATGTCCAGCGGCTTGCCCGTGGTGTCGAAATAGTGCTTCAGGATCCAGTGCTGCACCGTGGCCCCACGATTGGTGAACACGATCCGGTACTCGGCGTTCTCAACACTGGTGGTGGTCTCGCTCTGGGCTGTCACAGTGTACGTACCCGGCGCCGATTGTCGCTTACCCGCTGCAGGCGAGGCCGACGCTGTCAATTCCGTTCCTGCCTGAGGCTCGGGCGACGGATTCTGCGTCTGACTCTGCGTCGCAGGCGCCGACGCCGGCGGCTTGGGCTTTACAAAATATTGGAATCCAAAAAAGACGATGATCGCCAGCAGGCCGAAAGTTAGCAGAGAGCGCATGTCGCCGCCGCCACCGCCGCTGGCCCCGCCGCCGCCCTGCAATTGAACGTTGGGATTTTGAAATTCGGGCAAAGGAAACTTCCTGTCCTCATGCGCGCAGTTCTGTGAGCGCCGATCTTTCTTATGGTAATGGTTCGGGGGGAACCTGGTTGGAGATCGCTGCCGATGGCACTTGATCCAGCCCTCCCCGGCTGAAGGGGTGGCAGCGCAACAGGCGCCACAGGGCCAAACCGGATCCGCGCACAGGCCCGTGGGTCGCAATCGCTACGGCCGCATACTCTGAGCAGGTGGGTTGAAACCGGCATCCGCCCACACTCAGCGTGTGCACCGCAGGCGATAACCAGCGGCGGTAAAAACCGAGAACAACGAGCAGAAGCCGGGTCATCATGGGCGTGAAACCATGCGCGCGCCCGATTCAGCTTTGGCCGCATCGGCCCGCGCCTGTGTAAGGATACGCACCAACTCCGCCTCAAGTTTCGCGAATTCCATCGTCAGTACCGCGCGCCGCGGATGCAGAATCAAATCCGCTCCTACCGGCAGCATGTCCAGGTGCCGGCGCAGCGCTTCCCGCATGCGGCGCTTGATGCGATTGCGTTCGTGTGCTTTGCCCAGCACCTTGCCCGTCGTCAGCCCCACGCGCGCGTTTGGCACGGTTCCCAAATCTCTGATCTCTGATCCCTGATCTCTAGCCGCCAGAAACCAACTCATCGAAGCCGACTGCCGCTTGCGGCTGGCCGCGTACGCACGCTGAAAATCCGCATGCTTCCGCAGACGCACTCCGGTCAGCGATTGTTTCGGCTGCTTGGCTTGCTTTGACTGGTCAGGCTGGGACTGGTCAGGCGGTTTCGTTTCGGATTCCATCGAGGCCTTCATGGGATTCTGCGCCGAAGCGCAGCATCGTCCGAAACGCCGAGCCGGCTACACGCCACATTTCAATGCGCGTTCCGGCATGCAATCACGCGGCAGGAATTAGTCGCGGTGGCCGGCGCTCACCGATACGCGCTTGCGGCCCGCAGCCCGGCGACGGCTCAGCACTGCGGCTCCGCTCTTGGTTTTCATGCGGGCGCGGAAGCCGTGCGTCTTCACGCGGCGATGGCGATTGGGTTGAAATGTGCGCTTGGGCATCGAAGTGGTGCTCCTGTTCGTTCCTTCGGTAAAATCTGAGCCTTGACGGCAAGTTTTTAGTTTACAGGAACCTGCGCCAGGAATCCAGCGCCGCCCCCCGGGGCCAGCTCAATCGCCTGAATCCGCTTTGTTGGTTCGCTGGATCTCACCTCGATCGCGGATCGCGGCCGGAGGCCCGACCGTTGATGAGCCCGCCTAAGCGTGGGCTCCGAGCAGCAAAGGCCAATCAGTTCCGTATGCGTAGTTTTGATTGCGAAACTGTCATGACGATATTGCTTGGGATTGCCATCGCGCCTGCCATGTAAAATCCGTCTTGTCGCGCGCGAGCAATTGTGGAAGAGGATCGTCTCTCTTGCATCAGAAAAAATCGCCGCGGCAACCCCGCGCGAACTATGCGCTTCCAAGGCGACGTTAGCTCCAAACCACGTGTAGCATAGTGACTCCGGTAACCTCGCGTTTCACTTTCACCAGCATTGGTGCAACCCTCTCCCGACGGCGCAAAGTTGTGTGAAAGACACGTTGCAATGATCACCAAATGTGCTAGTATCGGGACCGTTCAACAAAAAGCTTTCAGCGTCCCACGGACCGAATTTATCCACGCCCCGAGGTTTAATTCCAGCAGGGCAGATCAAGCGGCAGCAGGCAACTCCGACATCGCGAAGGCGGCATTCCACATCCCGCCTCAGGTAGACCTATTGCAAAATTATTTGGATAGACAGGCCCGTGGTCAGCAGGTAAGGAATAGTTCGATGGCATTCGCAATGACGCCGGCATCGGCACTTAATCCATGGCTTCAAATCCTCTCTGCCCTAGAAAAGAAGGTCATACGTCAATCCTTCGAGACCTGGTTCAAGCCCACTCGATACAGTCATGCTGCGGGCCGCACCCTATATGTGCGCATTCCCTCTCCCGACTATCAGTTCATCGGCGAAAAGTACGGCGATCTGATCCAGGAAGCAATCGACCTGCAGTCTCTCGCGTTTGACGACGTCTGCTTCGTCACTGCGGATGATGACCCGTCGATTCCACCGGTGCGCAAAGATGGCGGCTTCGGTCCTCTCCCCGCGCACGCTGCCACCGCGCCGCCCGCGACCCCTCCCGCGCGCGCGCCCGAACAGGCGCGCTTCGATTGGTCCACCGCCGCGCAGTTGAATTCGCGCTACACCTTCGACAACTTCGTCACCGGCAACGGCAACCAGTTTGCCCGGGCCGCGGCCTTCGCCGTCGCCGAACGTCCCTCCAAAGCTTACAATCCGCTCTTCCTCTACGGCGGCGTCGGTATGGGCAAGACCCACCTGATGCATGCCATCGGCCACGAAGTGAAGCGCCGTCAGGCGTCCGCCAACATCTGCTATGTCTCCGCCGAGAAATTCACCAACGAGATGATCACCTCGCTTCGGAACGATCGCATGACCAGCTTCCGCGATCGCTTCCGTACCGTCGACGTCCTGCTCATCGACGATATCCAGTTTATTGCCCAGAAAGAGCGCACCCAGGAGGAGTTCTTTCACACCTTCAACGCGCTCCACGATAGCAACAAGCAGATCGTGATCGCCTCCGATCGCCCGCCCAAGGAACTGGCCGAAATCGAAGACCGCCTTCGCTCCCGTTTCGAATGGGGCCTGATCGCCGACATCCAGCCGCCGGACCTGGAGACCAAGGTCGCCATTCTCCAGAAAAAGGCGGAGACCGAAACCGTGACGCTGCCCACCGACGTGGCTCTCTTCATCGCCTCCAACGTGCGCACCAACGTCCGCGAGCTCGAGGGCGCCCTGGTGCGGCTCATTGCCTGGTGCCAGCTCAATCGCGTCGACATCACCCTTTCCACCACCCAGCAATGCCTAAAGCAGTATATCGACATGCAGGTGCGCAAGGTCACCATCGAAGCCATTCAGCGCTCCGTGGCGGAGCAGTTCGGTATGCGCATCGCTGACCTGAAGCAGAAGAACAATTCCCGCAACGTCGTGGTGCCCCGCCAGATCGCCATGTACCTGGCCAAGCAGATGACCGAAGCCAGTCTCCCCGAGATCGGACGCCAGTTCGGCAACAAGCACCACACTACCGTCATGCACTCCATCGCCAAGATCGACGAGCAGCGCCGCTCCGACAAGGACCTCCACCGCACGCTCAACAAGCTCCAGGAGCAGTTGAACGGGTGAAATATGCAGGGAATTAGGGATTAGAGAGGCTGAGGGCCGCGTGAGCGGCCCTCAATTTATTTCTGCCGATAACTAGAATGTGCGCGAGAGGCCGGCGATGATGGTGTAGTCGGAGAACGCGGCGTCGCCATGGGTGTTGTTGGCGTAATCCGTCACGCTGGTTTTGCGATTGCGCTCCATGGCCCAGGGGCCGCTCGCGTTGAACATCCAACGGCCGTGCGCGTAGATCAGGCCGGGCTCGATGGAGATGACGTAACCAGGGCGGCGAAAGCCGTTGCTGGAACCGAACGCGTCGCGGACGGGCACGCCTTCCATGCGCCCGCCAATGCTGAGCGAAAGGCCGCGGAGCACCTTGAAATTGGGCGCCGGATGCGAGACTCCGCCGCGCCACAGGTACTGATCGGTGGCCGAGATCACGTCTTCGCCCGGCGCCGAGCGGGCCTGCTTCACCCCCGTCGTGTCCTGGGGGCTGAAGAGCCATGAGCCGGTGAAATAGCCGGTTGTGTGCAGCCAGAATTCACGATAGGCCTCGGTGGCCAGCGAGAATCCCCACGTGCCGTCGCCGGGCTGGATGGATTCGTCAAAGGGCTGGACCTTCGAGACTCCATTTTTGGTTGTGGTTCCCTTGGCGTCGTTGATGCCCGTGGGGAGCTTGAGTTGGGCTGAGAAGTTGACGTTGCCGTGGCTCTCTGTGGGCGGGCGCCACACCCAGGACTGCACGCCCATAGTCACGTCGCCGATACCGCCCGAACGATAGAAATTCGTTGGGTCGCCCTGATGGTGGCGGGTGGCTTCCATGCCCGGAAGGCTGGCCACAAAGCTGACCCGCGGAGTGAACTGGTAGTTGATGTCGAGTTCGAAGAGATCGACGTGGTTGACGACTGCGTTCTTGTTGATCTCGCGCTGCTTCTGCTCCACGGTTCCAATGTAGTGGCGAAAGGAATTGTAGACACGGAAACTGGTGGTAATGGTGAGCCCGTGGACCCATTCGCCATGGGAGAAGCTGCGCATCCCGAATTGCGACGTGGGATTCAGCCCGGCGATGATGGGCTGCGGCGAGTGGGCGGCGACACATCCCTGGCCGTGCGCGACGGCGGAAGACGAGAGGACGAAGGAGGCGAATACAGCCGCGGCAAGCGCCGGACTGGCCTTTGCGGAGATTCTCATATTGTTCTTTTCTCCAGATGGGAAAGGTACTGGCCTGTGAATGCTCGAGGCGACTGGTTGGGGATGGCCCGGAGCAGGAATAAAACTACAGGGCGAACGGTAACAGTTGGAGCGATCGTCGTCTTGGCTCCCGGGATGGAGACCGGTCTCGAACTTTCGATGGAGGAAAGCTTGGGGTAGGCATCTATATTGTCAGGAAACTATGTCCAGAAGCGCGAATCGGCTGCTTGTAAGCCTGCTGTTGGTTTGTGGTTTAGGGAGCGTTGAGGCCGGGGCGAAGCATGCGCCCGATCCGACGTTCAAATCGCTCGACGGGCAAACGCGCAAGCTGTCGGCGTTGCGCGGTCAGGTGGTGGTGGTGAACTTCTGGGCAACGTGGTGCGCGCCCTGCCAGGAGGAACTGCCGCGGCTGGCGCAGCTGGCGGAAAGCTATTCCGGCAAACCGGTGCGCTTCGTTCTGATTTCGATCGATGAACCGAAAAACCGCACGAAGATCCCGGCGGTGCTTTCGCGCCTGCACGTTTCGCTCGAAAGCTGGGACGACGCCGATACCGACGCGATGGACCGCTTCGGCTTGGGGAACATTGTGCCGGGGACAGCCATTCTGGATGACAAGGGCGAAGTGGTGGCGCGGATCATGGGCGAGGCGCGCGACGAGGATGTCCGTGGCGCGGTGGACTGGCTACTGGGCGGCCGATCAGGCACGGCGCCACCCGCGCTGACGAAGCGGTATTGAAACTCAGGGAACAAAGGACCAAGGTAACAAGGGACCGAGTCAATCGCGGCGCATGATACAACCATGAGGTACGCCGCCGTGAGCCCGACGGAGGTCCTCCCTAATGCTGAAGAAAATCGCTTTTCTTGGTTTGATTTTTTATGGAGTGGCATCGCCACTGAGCGCGCAGACGGCTGAACAGGGTTGGCTCGATCGCACGGTTTGGAAAGAACCCCGCAACGTGCTTGGCCCGGTTCGAGCCATAGGCCAGGATCCCGTTGCGCGAAAGGCCGCCGAAGAACTGCGTAAAGGACTCCTGCTTCTTTACGGCATCCGGGGTGCGGCAACGATCGATTTCGATCTCACTTCGTTGATTGAGGTCGGAGCTGCAGAGGAATTGCGCAAAGCTCATCCCGATCTGAAGATTCCAGGGCCCCTCGCTGAGGATGCCTTCTGGATCAATACGTGGCATAAGCCGCACGGGCATCTCATGATCGTGGCTGGTGGGGGAGCACGGGGCGCTCTGTATGGCGCATTTGCCTTATTACGGTATGTCGCTCAGTACAACTCCATGCCAAAGGGGACCATTCGCGAGCAGCCCGCCATGCCCATCCGCTGGTCCAATGAGTGGGACAACCCGGATGGCTCCGTCGAGCGCGGTTATGCAGGCCACTCCATCTTCTTTGAGGGCGGCAAGGTGCGCGATGACCTTGGCCCGGTGAGCGAATACGCGCGGCTGCTGGCGTCGATCGGCATCAATGGCTGCAACGTGAATAACGTGAATAATGCGGCCGTGTTTCTCGGGCCGGAGATGTTGAAGGGATTGGCGCGCGTGGCGGAGGCGATGCGGCCATGGGGTGTGCGGCTGGCGATGAGCGTGGATATTGCCAGCCCGCAGAAGATCGGCGGGCTGGCCACTTTCGATCCGGCCGATCCGGCAGTGAAGGCGTGGTGGACCTCGAAAATCGAGGAGATTTACAAACTTATTCCGGACCTTGCCGGGTTCACGGTGAAGGCGGATTCCGAGGGCCAGCCCGGGCCGGCCAGCTATGGGCGCACGCCGGCCGATGCCGCCAACCTGCTGGCCGGAGGGCTGGCGCCTCACGGTGGCGTGGTTCTGTATCGCGCGTTCGTGTATAACCACCATCTCGACTGGCACGATCCGAAGACGGACCGCGCGCGCGCCGCCTACGACATCTTCCATCCGCTGGACGGGAAGTTCGCGGCGAATGTGATTGTGCAGATCAAGGAGGGGCCGATCGATTTCCAGGCGCGGGAGCCGGTATCGCCGCTGTTTGCCGGCCTGGAAAAGACCAACCAGGCCATGGAACTGCAGATCACGCAGGAGTACCTGGGGCAGCAGCGGCATCTCGTCTATATCGCTCCGATGTGGAAGCAGGTGCTCGATTTCGATTTGCGCGCCCAGAACCGTTCCACGCCGGTGAAGGAAATCATTAAGGGGAAAAGCTTCAACCAGCCGCTGGGCGGAATGGTGGGGGTAGCGAGTGTTGGACGCGAGGGTTGGCTGGGTTC
>Ga0070717_10001184_pt1 | contig 17662 bp, 17 predicted proteins | sample LARL113metaG_FD_71366 | JGI IMG/M metagenome (GOLD analysis project Ga0070717, IMG submission 71366) | Corn, switchgrass and miscanthus rhizosphere microbial communities from Kellogg Biological Station, Michigan, USA - LAR L11-3 metaG | ecosystem: Host-associated > Plants > Roots > Rhizosphere ... | reverse complement strand
TGCGTTATCGCGATTTCCTGATCATCAGCCTGGTGGTTAATCGAAAAGAAGTCGCTCCTGACAACTGGATTTACGTGCACGAGCCGGGCGTGAAGGTCGGACGAATTCAGAATTTTAAGAATTGGTCGCCCGCCATGGTGCCCGATTCAAATAAAACCTGTCTCGGCATGGAATACTTCGTTTTCGAAAACGATGAACTTTGGTCCAGCCCGGACGACAAGCTGCTTGAGATGGCGCGGCGCGAAATTGCCGAGCTCGGCCTGGTCAAGCCCGAAGAAATTGAAGATGGAACCGTGGTCCGCATGCAGAAGGCGTATCCGATGTACGACGAGGATTGGAGCGCGCAGGTCGACACGATCCGCCAATACTTAAGCGAGAACATGCGCAACCTGCAACTGGTCGGACGTAATGGTATGCACAAGTACAACAATCAGGACCACTCGATGATCACCGCCCTCTACGCCGCCCGCAATATTTGCGGCGCCGAATACGATCTGTGGGCGGTAAACACCGAGCCTGAGTATCACGAGGAAAAGGAAGAGAACAAGCCGAAGCCAAAGAGGGAGCCGGCATACGCGGAGCCGGCGCGATTGCAACAGCTTTCCTGACGGGGAAGATCGCGCCGCCCAGGGTAAGCCGTGTGTCGGTTTTCGATGTAGGTGTCTTGATTCAGTGTTGCAAAACTTCACATTGATCGACATCGTGGGCAGGGTCTGCCGCTTTGCAGTCCTCTTGTTGTGGCGATTCATTGCAACGAGCGACATTAGCTTTGGGAAGTAAACAATGACATTGGGATGTGGCAACTCGGGAGAAACGGCATGAAAGTGGTAATCCTTTGCGGCGGGCTGGGAACCCGCTTGCGTGAAGAAACAGAATTCCGCCCGAAGCCAATGGTTGAAATTGGCGGCCGCCCGATTCTTTGGCACATCATGAAGATTTATGCGCACAGCGGCTTCCGTGAGTTTGTGCTTTGCTTAGGGTATCGCGGCAACATGATCAAAGAGTATTTTTTGAACTATGAGGCCATGAACAACGATTTCACGATTTGCCTCGGAACCGAGTCGCGCATTCGTTACAACGGTCTTCACACTGAGCAAGGCTTTGAGGTCACGCTCGCCGATACCGGCCAGAACACGATGACGGGAGGCCGCGTAAAAAGAATCGCTGACTACCTCCACGAAGATCTCTTCATGCTTACCTATGGTGACGGTGTAGGGGACATAGACATTCCGCGACTCTTGGAATTCCATAGGAGCCACGGTAAGCTGGCCACGGTCACTACGGTGACGCCCAGTTCGCGCTTCGGGATGATTGACTCGAACTCCATCGGACGCGTGATGCACTTCGAGGAAAAGCCGAAAACCAGTGCCCGCGCCAGCGCTGGCTTTTTTATTCTCGATCGACGTGTCCTCGACTACATCACCGGCGACGATTGCATTTTCGAGAGAGAACCGCTGGAGCGCCTGGCCAATGAAGGTCAACTCATGGCGTACCAGCACGACGGCTTCTTCTATGCGATGGACACCTACCGCGAATACGAATATTTGAACCAGTTGTGGAACTCGGATAAAGCTCCGTGGAAGGTATGGAAAGGATGAAGAACGGCTTCTGGCGAGACCGCGCCGTATTAGTTACCGGGGCCACCGGTATGCTCGGAGGCTGGCTTGTGCGCCGGTTGCTTGGCCAAAGCGCGTCGGTCGTCTGTCTGGTTCGGGACTGGGTGCCGCAAAGCGAGTTGGCACGGACTGGGCTCATTGAAGAAGTGACTGTGGTGCGCGGCGAAATCGACGACCGAGACTTATTGGAGCGGACGCTGGGGGAATACGAAATTGAAACTGTATTTCACCTTGCGGCGCAGACCATCGTCACTATCGCTAATCGCAATCCGATTTCGACCTTTGAAAGCAATGTGCGCGGCAGCTGGAACATTCTAGAAGCATGCCGCCGTTCACCCGGGGTCAAAGCTCTGGTAATGGCTTCGTCTGACAAAGCCTATGGCGAGCAAGAAGTGTTGCCGTATTCCGAAGAGATGCCGCTCAGGGGAAGACATCCCTACGATGTAAGCAAGTCGTGCGCAGATTTGCTGGCGCAATCATACGCGGCCACTTACCAGCTGCCGGTAGCGATTACCCGCTGCGGAAATTTCTATGGCGGGGGCGATTTGAACTGGAACCGCGTGGTCCCAGGCACGATTCGTTCAGTGGTTCGCGGAGAGCGACCGGTAATTCGCTCTGACGGTGAATACGTGCGCGATTACTTTTACGTTGAAGATGGCGCGGCGGCCTATATGTTGCTCGCGGAGCAACTTACCTGCAATCCCGATTTGCGTGGAGAAGCGTTCAATTTTTCCAATGAGACCCAAATCAGCGTGAGCGATTTAGTAAAACTCATCCTGAGAAAAATGAGTTCTGACCTAAAACCCGATATTCAGAACAGGGTCAGCAATGAGATTCGATGCCAGTATCTTAGCGCGGAACGCGCCCGGCGGATGCTGAGGTGGGTGCCTCAGTTCTCGCTGGATGAAGGCCTGGAGCGCACCATTGCCTGGTATCGAGAGGTGTTGCAGTGACGGAGAAAGCACTCCTGCTGCGGGAACAGATTCTCGGCTTGGTTGAGGAATACTGGGCGGAAGCGTTTGCTCCGGAGACATTCATTCCTGAGGTAACCCCCATTCCAGTCGCGGGCAGGGTCTTCGACGCCAACGAAATTCAGAGCCTGGTTGATTCCTCATTGGATTTCTGGCTCACGACCGGTCGTTTCGCGGAGCAGTTCGAGAAAGAGTTTGCCCGGTTCTTTGGACGCCGCTACAGCGTGCTGGTCAATTCCGGATCGTCGGCGAACCTGCTCGCGCTTTCCGCGCTCACTTCCACTAAGCTGGGCGAGCGCCGGCTTGTACCTGGCGACGAAGTCATTACAGTAGCCGCCGGATTTCCCACTACGGTCAATCCAATTGTGCAATGCGGTCTTGTTCCCGTTTTCGTAGACATCGATGTGCCCACATACAACGTTGACGTGCAGCAACTCGATTCTGCGCGCTCGGGGCGGACACGAGCAGTCGTACTTGCGCATACGCTTGGGAATCCGTTTGATTTGGCAGCAGTGAAGAGTTTCACCGACCAGCATGGCCTGTGGCTGATAGAAGACTGCTGTGACGCGGTTGGCTCAACTTATGATGGAAAATTTGTGGGCACGTTCGGCAATCTGGCGACCACAAGTTTCTACCCCGCGCACCACATCACGATGGGCGAGGGCGGAGCCGTCCTCGGCGATTTGCCGCTGCTAAAAACCATCGTTGAGTCCTTCCGCGAATGGGGACGCGACTGCTGGTGCGATCCCGGGAAAGCCAATACCTGTGGCAAACGTTTCGACTGGTGTCTGGGCGATCTGCCGCACGGCTACGATCACAAATATATTTATTCGCACATTGGTTACAACCTGAAAGCGACCGACATGCAGGCCGCGGTTGGTGTCGCCCAGTTGCAAAAACTGAAAGACTTCATACAGGCGCGCAAGCGGAATTTTGCGAAATTAAAGGCAGGCTTGAGGGAGTTGGAGGAATTCTTCGTCCTGCCTGAGGCCACGCCCAACTCCGATCCCAGCTGGTTCGGCTTTCCACTGCTGGTCAAGCCCGACGCACCGTTTTCTCGCGCCGAGGTTATCGCATTTCTGGAGGAGCGCAAGATCGCCAGCCGTGCCCTGTTTGGAGGCAATCTCACGCGCCAACCGGCCTACCAGAACGTGCACTATCGCACGGTCGGCGACCTCCGCAATTCTGACCTCGTAATGAACAACTTGTTTTGGATCGGCGTGTATCCCGGTCTCACCCCCGAGATGCTGGATTACATGCTGCACTCGTTTCACCATTTTGTTTCCACAAGGAGAGTGCAAGCTCATGTTTCAGCGCAATAACAACAACAATCCGCATACCGGTGCAGTTCAGATCGGAAGCAAAAGCGTCGGGGATGGCCAACCGTGTTATGTAGTCGCCGAAATCGGGATCAACCATAACGGCGATATCGATCTCGCCAAGCGCCTGATCAGCGTTGCCGTGGGCGCTGGCTGCGATGCGATTAAGTTCCAGAAACGCACGGTGGATGTGGTCTATACCGCCGAAGAACTTGCCAAGCCTCGCGAAAGTCCCTTCGGGACCAGCAACGGCGATTTGAAGCGTGGCCTGGAATTCGACCTCGAGGAATATCAAGAAATCGACCGCTACTGCCGCGAGGTGAAGATGCCGTGGTTCGCCTCGTGCTGGGACGAAGCATCGGTCGATGTGATTGCGCGATTCGACGTACCGTGTTTCAAGATCGCGTCGGCGTCGCTGACCGATGACAACCTGCTGCGGCATACTCGCGCCACTGGCAAGCCGATCGTGCTTTCTACCGGTATGAGCACCGTCGAAGAAATCGATCGCGCGGTTAAGGTGCTCGGCACCAAGGACCTGGTGATTCTGCACGCGTGCAGCACATATCCGGCATACTACGAGGAGTTGAACTTGAACGCGATCCAGACTCTCCGCGACCGCTATCAGGTGCCGGTAGGCTACTCCGGGCACGAGACCGGAATTCCGTCGAGCGTGGCCGCGGTGGTCATGGGCGCCTGCATGTTGGAGCGGCACATTACCATGGACCGTTCGATGTGGGGATCGGATCATGCGGCGTCCCTTGAACCGAACGGCATCACGCGACTGATTCGCGATGTGCGGCTGATTGAAAAGTCTAGGGGCGATGGAGTGAAGCGGGTCCTCGAGCGGGAGCAGCCGATCATTCATAAGCTGCGCCGAGTCGGAGCCGCGCGTGCCAATTAAGGCGATCGCGCTGGACGTAGACGGCGTGCTCACCGACGGTACATTCTGGTGGGGACCCGACGGCCAGGAATGGAAGCGGTTTTCGTTTGCCGACATTATGGGCCTTTCGCTGGCTCGCAAAGCCGGCATTACTCTGGCTCTAGTTTCCGGCGAGGAGAGCCCGCTGGTCGATAGGCTCGCAACAAAAATGTCGATCGACGACGTTTTCAAAAATTGCAAGGACAAGGCACAAGCGCTGCGCTCATTCGCCGAACGGCACAACCTAAATCTGGCGGACGTCTGTTTCATGGGCGACGACGTGAACGATTTGTCGGCGTTGGAAGTTGCTGGAATGGCGGCGGCACCGGCGAATGCACGTCCGGTCGTGCTTAAGAAGTGCCAGTTCATTGCGAAGGCGAATGGGGGTAACGGCGCGGTGCGCGAATTGATCGATCATCTGCTCGCGCCTCTGGCGGCGATTGCGGGGCCTCAACATTGATGAGAGTCGCTGACTACGTAATGCGTTTTATCGCCGGCCAGGGCGTGAAGCACGTCTTTCTAGTCGTTGGCGGCGGCGCCATGCACCTGAATGACGCTTTGGCACGCTGTCCTGATCTCGAATACATCTGCAATCATCATGAGCAGGCGAGCGCAATTGCGGCCGAGGCGTATGCGAAGGCAACTAACAATCTGGGCGTTTGCCTGGTAACAACCGGCCCCGGTGGCACCAACGCAATCACTGGACTGGCCGGCGCGTGGCTGGATTCGACTCCGTGCCTGTTTATTTCCGGCCAAGTCAAGCGTGCCGACAGCATGTATCGCCCGGACGGAACACGTTCGGGAGTGCGCCAACGCGGCATACAGGAAGTGGACATTGTTTCGATCGTCACGCCCTTGACCAAATACGCGGTCACAGTGAACGATCCCGGTTCCATCGGTTATCACCTTGAAAAGGCCGTGCACCTGGCGCGCACGGGCCGGCCCGGGCCGGTCTGGATAGATATCCCGATCGACGTGCAGGCCGTGCCCATCGACGAGAATGCGTTGCGCGGTTTCGATCCGAGCGAGATTCCGGCGAGCGGTGGCGACACGGATCTAAGCGCGAAGGTAGGCCAGATTATCGAGCGCTTCAATTCTGCGGAGCGTCCGCTGCTACTGATAGGAAATGGAGTGCGCCTGGCCGGAGCGGGGAGCGAATTGAATGAGCTTATCGAGAAGCTCCAAGTTCCGGTGGAGACGACTTGGCTCGCGTTGGATTTGATCTCCGAGGACCATCCTTTGTTTGCAGGGCGGCCAGGCACGGTTGCGCCGCGAGGGCCCAATTTCGCCTTGCAGAATTGCGACTTCCTCTTAGCGATCGGTGCCCGGATGGACATCCCTGTGATCGGCTACACGCCACAGCATTTGGCGCGTGGAGCATACAAGGTAGTTGTCGAGATTGACCCTGGCGAAATCGCGAAATTCGCTGGCCTGATCCAAAATTCTGTGTGCGCGGACGCAGGCGCATTTTTGCGTGAGATGCTTGCACAGAGCGACAACGTCAAGACGAAAGACCGCAGGTGTTGGGTGCGCCGCTGCGCTGATTGGAAGCATATGTACCCGGTCGTATTGCCGGAGCATCGCGTGCCCGGACGCGTGAGTATTTACCACTTGGCCGAAGTCATATCAGAGTTGGTTCCGGCAGATAAATATATCGTTTCTGGCAGTTCTGGCAGCGGAATCGAAGTTTTTCTACTGGCTTACAAGCTCAAAGCTGGTCGAAAGGTGTTTCACACGACTGCCCTCGGGGCGATGGGGTTTGCTCTACCGGCTGCCATTGGCGTCTCCATAGCTGGGGAGAAGCGCGCGACCATTTGTGTGGATGGAGACGGGGGGTTTCAACTCAACATACAGGAGCTTGCCACCGTTGCGCATCTCAAGCTGCCGATCAAATTTTTCATTTTGAATAACGACGGTTACGCCTCGATTCGCGCCTCGCAGAGTAACTTTTTCGGGGGAGCCAATATCGGTTGCGATGTGCGCACAGGACTTCGCCTACCCGATTTTCGAAAAGTCGCGAGGGCATATGGTCTGAAGACTGGTGTCATCGAGGATCAGCACAACCTCCGTCACCAGGTACAAAAAGTGTTGCGAATGTCGGGACCTGTCGTTTGCGATGTGAAAGTCATTCCTGACGAAATTCGCGCTCCCCGAGTGACCTCTGTACAGCGCCCCGACGGCTCATTTGTTTCCAAGCCGCTCGAGGATCTGTGGCCGTTTCTTCCGCGAGAGGAATTCGCAAGCAATATGATAGTAGCGCCGCTTGAAGATCGGAGAGATTCCTGAGGTGAAGTATATCGGGGTCATGCAAGGGCGACTAGTCCCTCCGGAAGCAGACAGAATTCAGTGCTTTCCCCGTCAGCGCTGGGCGGACGAATTCAGGCTGGGCGCCAACTCTGGAGTCGATTCCATTGAATGGATCTACGACGTTTGGGGAAGCGATGCTAATCCAATTTCGTCAGATGCGGGAATACAAGAGGTTAGGGAGCTCAGTAAGCAGCACGAAGTCGCGGTGCTTTCAGTATGCGCGGATTACTTCATGGATCGACCGCTGATTAGGACAGATTCGGAAGAGCAGCGGAGCCGCGTGCGTCTCCTTCTTTGGCTAATGTCGCGTTGCGAGCAGCTCGGAATCAACCGGATCGTTCTGCCATTTGTAGACCAATCCGCGATACGGTCGCAAGCCGAAATGAATGAGGTGATCGCCATTTTAAAGGAGGTCTTGCCGTCGGCGTTGAGCAGAGGCCTCGAGATTCACTTGGAGACGTCTCTCGCCCCCCACGAATTTGCTTCGCTCCTTGGGAGGCTCCCGGTTTCAAATCTGCGAGTGAACTACGACACCGGCAATAGCGCGTCTTTGGGCTACGACTTTCGTGAGGAATTCTCTGCCTATGGTGATCGGATCGGAAGCGTCCACATAAAAGACCGGCTTTTAGGCGGTGGCAGCGTGTCGCTGGGCCAAGGTAATGCGGACATCCCTGGCGTGCTTTCTGCCTTGCAGCAACGAGGGTATTGCGGCGATTTGATACTACAGGTAGCTCGGGGAGAGTCTGGGAGGGAAGTCGAGTGGGTGCAGCGGAACCGTGACATTGTGCTCTCTCATATCCGACGAATGCCGACAGAGCGGGTTGGTGGGGCTGCGCAATGAAAGTTTTGTTCATTGGACTTGGCGGTGTTGGCCAGCGTCACTTACGAAACCTGCGAGCCTTGCTTGGTGCAGAGGTCGAGCTGATCGCTTATCGCACTCGCCGCTTGTCGGACGTGATCACCCCGTCCCTCGGCATTGATACGACGAAAAACCTGGAGCAGGAGTACAACATCCGGGTCTTCGAAAGCTTGGAATCCGCTCTTGCCGCCTCTCCTGATTTTGCGTTTATCTGTAACCCCAGCAGCTTGCACATGGATGCTGCCTTAAGTTGTGCCGAAGCAGGGTGCGACCTCTTTATTGAGAAGCCTGTATCCAGCGATCTCAAGAATGTTGAGCGACTGGTCGAATTGGTGGAATCCAGGTCACTGGTGGCAATGGTTGGCTACCAACTTCGCTTTCATCCTTGTTTAAAGCGGTTGCGATCAGTTCTGAAAGATGGGGGAATCGGTCAAGTCCTGGCAGCGCGAGCCTGTGTAGGTGAATATTTGCCATTCTGGCATCGCTACGAAGACTATCGGCAGATGTACGCGTCTCGCGCCGACCTAGGTGGCGGCGTTGTGCTATCGCAAATTCACGAAATGGATTACCTGTACTCGCTCTTCGGAACACCACGGCGGGTGTTTGCTTTGGGGGGTCACTGGAGCGATTTGGAAATTAATGTAGAGGACGTTGCCAGCATCATGATGGAATTCACATCGCGGGGCAGACCACTACCAGTGCACTTACAGTTGGATTATTTGCAGTATCCGCCAGCGAGGCAATGCGAAATTGTTGGTGAAAACGGTAGAGTCGTGATGGATCTTGTCGCCAACGAAGTGGTGCTTCATGCAAATGGCAATACGAGCGATGAGCGCTTCAAGTTCGATGACTTCGAACGGAACAACTTGTTCCTCGACGAGCTTTCACATTTTCTCAGCTGCGTCGAGAAGCGTGAGCAACCAATCGTCACATTGGAAGATGGCGTGCAAAGTTTGCGAATGGCCTTGGCCGCAAAAGAGTCAATGGGAACCGGGCGAGTAGTTGAGTTAGAGCAGGTTGCAGAGACTGCAACGATAAGATGAGACCTCTTTGCGAAGGAAAATTCGATCTGACCGGCCGCGTCGCGGTGATCACCGGCGGAGCCGGCTTGCTAGGCAGGCAGCATGCGGCTGCCCTCGCGAGTGCTGGGGCCAGCATCGTCTTGGCAGATATATCAGCGGATCAGGCGCAAGCCGCTGCGCGAGAGCTCGGGCACGAGTTTCCTTCTTGCTTTTGCGGAACTCGCTTGGATGTTTCCAACGAAAACGAGATACATGCCCTCAAAGATCGGATACTTGAGCAGTTTGGACGCTTGGATATTCTCATTAACAACGCCGCGAATAATCCAAAGATGGAAGACGGATCCGGCAAGGACTTTACCCGTCTTGAGAACCTTCCTATCCATCAATGGGAAGCCGATTTGGCGGTTGGACTTACGGGTGCGTTCTTATGCAGTCGGGTGATGGGGGCAGAGATGGCACGCAGGGGTAAAGGCGTGATATTGAATGTCGCCTCTGATCTCGCAGTCATCGCTCCCGACCAGCGCGTTTACAAGCAGGTGGGCACTCCTGATGATGAGCAGCCCGTTAAGCCCGTGACTTACTCCGTGGTGAAGACAGCGCTGATCGGCCTGACTCGTTACCTGGCGACGTACTGGGCCGACTCAGGCGTGCGGGTGAACTCGATTTCTCCGGGCGGAGTGTTCAACAATCAGCCAGAAGAGTTCGTGAAACAGGTTTCGGAACGGATACCTCTTGGTCGTATGGCACAGCCGGATGAGTACCGCGGAGCGGTGCTTTTCTTGTGTTCGGACGCGTCGTCGTACATGACCGGAGCGAATCTGGTTGTCGATGGCGGCCGTTCGTGCTGGTAAGGAAAGAAACCGCAAACACCTAATGAATACGTTTGTTCAGCAAATAAAAGAAAATCTCGTGCGCAGGGGCCCGGAAGACCCGCTCGTGCGCACCGCGCTTAAGGTGCATGCGCGAACCCACGGATTCAGAGTTAGATTCGCCGGAGACAAGATTTCCATCGTCCGCGGCCCACGTGAAATGATCTTGAACAAGTCGGAGTTTGTTCTGGTTCCAATCATGATGGAATGCCACGACCTGTACTTCCGCACCATAAACAACCGACCGAAAAATGGGCGGGAGATTCTGGACTTTTCTGTTCCGGGTGTCCATTCCTACAAGAGCAATGGAACCGCTTTTCACTTTCCTTCAATTCCTGAAGATGACGTCATGGATGCATATACGTTTTGGTATGTGCCTCAAGCGGGAGACGTCGTCTGGGACGCAGGCGCCCATGCTGGTGCGACCACCTATTTTCTCTCGCAGCTCGTCGGGTCGACGGGCCGCGTATTGGCCTTTGAGCCTGACGACATCGGTTACAGTTTTCTGCTCAAAAACATCGAGGAGCACGGGCTTGCAAACGTCACGCCCGTCAAAAAGGCGCTTGATCGGCGGTCGGGCACCGCTTCTTTCAACATGGACGGCACCATGGCGGCCGCAATCCATGACTATCTCACTTATTCGCCGAACGCGCACCTGAAGAGTGTGCCGACTGTCAGTTTTGCGGACGCATGCCTCGAATTCGGCGTTCCAAGCTTTGTGAAGATGGACATCGAAGGCGCCGAGGTCGCTGTCATCGAAGGTGCGCGCGACTTCCTAACATCTCACCCCATCCAGTTCGCCATCGAAAGTTATCACTTGGTAGGCGGCGAGCGGACGTACAAACAGCTGGATGCGATTTTCCCGAAGATCGGATACGAGGTCTTTTCTTCCAACAAGTTCGGCCAGATGTTCACCTGGGCACGTCCAAAATCAGCATGAAGCGTAATTGCATTATCGAGCAAGACCTGGCGGACATCGTAGCCCAGGATCTTCCCTGGCATGAATTTGCAGGAAGGACCGTGCTGGTCTCAGGAGCGAACGGTTTCTTGCCCGCGTACATGGTCGAAACGCTGCTCTACTTAAACGAAAAACATGGCGTCAATTGTCGAGTGATTGGACTAGTCAGAAATCGCGAGAAGGCGGAGAGGCGCTTTGTTCACCTGCTGAGTCGTCCAGATTTTTCGCTGCTGGTTCAGGATGTGTGCTCACCGATTGCTCTGAAAGAGAACGTCGACTTCGTTGTCCATGCTGCAAGCGAAGCGAGCCCGAAGTACTACTGCAAAGACCCCGCCGGCACGCTACTGGCGAATGCCTTGGGGACGTACAACCTGCTCGAAATAGCGAGGAAGAGTAGCAGCCGCGGGTTTCTTTTTTTCAGCAGCGGCGAGGTTTACGGCAAGGTCAGTCAAACGGCTCCTGTTAAAGAAGATGACTACGGCCCGCTCGATCCGATGGACGTTAGATCCTGCTATGGAGAGGGTAAACGAATCGGTGAAGCGATGTGTGTTGCTTGGCATCGGCAGTATGGGGTTCCTGCGAAGATTGTGCGCATTTCGCACACATATGGCCCCGGTCTCGCTCTTGACGATGGCAGAGTGTTCGCTGATTTTGTGGGAAACATCGTACGCGACGAGGACATCGTCCTGAAAAGTGATGGCAGTGCGCGACGGCCATTCTGCTACCTGGCCGACGCGACCCTTGCTTTCTTCACGGTATTGTTGCGCGGTGAAGCCGGCCAGGCTTACAACGTCGCCAATGATGAGGCCGACGTCAGCATGCTGGAGTTGGCGGAGCGTCTGGTCCGGGTGTTTCCTGAGCGCAAGCTTGCGGTGAAACTTGCGGAAGGTCTCATTCCGACGAAGCAAACCGCAGGCAAAGTCGCGGGCGCGGTACCGGACACCACAAAGTTACGCAAGCTCGGCTGGCGTCCCGCGATTTCGATTGAAGAGGGATTCAAGAGGACGGTCATGAGCTTCGAATCCCGCTCTCTAGCAGATTCGTGCGGGGCCCGATGAAGCCCGCGGAACATACAAGCCGACATTGCCCTATTTGCGGCAGCGATCAGAAGAAAGTCCTGTTCCAGCAGCATTTTTCGACTGTGCTCCTGGTACAGGGCTATGACGTCGTCGTGTGCGAGAACTGCGGTTTTGGTTTTGCCGATCAGATTCCGGAACAGAAAGCGCTTGATGCCTACTACCGCGATCTTTCCAAATTTGAATTTGAGCACCGCGACGGGAAAGAATCCGAGTCCGATGAAAAACGGTTGCTGGACGTCGCGCGTTTGCTTGGAGAGTTAATCCCTGATCCGCAAGCAAGAATTCTGGATTTGGGCTGCTCGACGGGACGGTTGCTTGCAGCTTTAAAGGACAGTGGCTTTCCGAACGTCTGGGGACTTGATCCGTCGCCGGGCTGCGCAGAAGCCGCGCGGAAGCTGTACGACGTTCCAGTGTTCATAGATACTTTCTCGGGTTTCGGCGAGTTGGACCAAAAGTTCGATTTTGTCATTATGATAGGTGTTCTAGAGCACATTCGCGAGCTGGAAAGCCTGCTCTCAGTCCTGAAGAAAATTATTCGCCCTAACGGACGCGCGTATATCGATGTTCCTGATGCGACTCAGTTCGCGGACTGGCCGGATGCGCCGTTTCAGGAGTTCAGCACCGAGCATATTAACTTTTTTTCCGGCCGTTCACTCATGAACCTAATGCAAATGCACGGGTTCAACTGCAGGTTGTCGCAAAAAGCGCAGCGTTCCTACACCGAAACCACAGTCATGCCTTCGGTAGAAGCACTATTCGAGAACGACGGCGTAAAACGTGCAGCATGGGTCCGCGATGACGAGTCTGAGTGCCGGTTGCAGGAGTACATCCGGCAATCTCTGCAAGTGGATGCCTCGATCCGAGGGGTCTTGGAAAAGACAGCTAACAGCAAACAGCCGATCATCGTTTGGGGAATTGGTACGCACACACAACGACTGCTCGCGGCAGGCGCGCTAGAGCGGCTGAATATCTGCCTGTTCGTGGATTCTAATCCGAAATATCACGGGGAAAAACTGCGGGGAATACCGGTGGTAAGCCCGAATGAATTGAAGGCGCGCATTGAGCCCATCCTGATCTGTTCGCGCGTTTTCCAGCTTGAGATCGAAAGACAAGCTCGCGAAGAATTGAAACTTAATAACCAGTTGCTGCTGCTGTACGATTTGCGAGATTCACAAACCGCATAAACCCGATGAAAACCTTGAGCGTATGTACCGCCTGCTATAACGAGGAAGGCAATGTCGAAGAGCTCTATGTTCGTGTAAGGGAGGCCATCGCTTCGCTGGGATCCTATCGTTATGAACATATTTTTATCGACAACTGCTCCCGAGACAATACGCTCGCAGTTTTAAAACGAATTGCCGCCCGCGATAAGAACGTCAAAATCATCGAAAACAGCCGGAATTTCGGCCCAGTGCGGTCTCCGATGTACGGCATTCAGCAGGGTTCGGGCGATGCAGTGATTGGCCTTTCTGCGGATCTGCAGGACCCGCCCGAATTGATCGTCGATTTAGTGCGGCAGTGGGAGAAAGGCACTCCTATCGTTATCGCGGTGAAGAAGACCAGCGACGAACATGACCTAATGTTTTGGCTCCGCGCAAAGTATTACAAGCTGATCAATCGTCTTTCGGATGTAGATACCTTCGAACATTTCACCGGCTTCGGACTTTACGACCGCAAAGTGATGGACCTGGTGAAGAGGTTCAATGACCCCTATTTTCGAGGGGTCATCGCCGACATTGGACTGCCCCATGGGGAGATCGTTTTTAATCAGCCAGCACGCAAGTGGGGGGTCTCGAAAATCAATTTGTATGCTCTTTACGACCTCGCCATGTTGGGCATCACTTCGCTGTCGAAAGTTCCGCTCCGGCTGGTCACGTTCTCTGGTTTCGTTGGTTCGTTTCTATGTGTTCTCGTTTCGCTAGCGTACTTCCTATATAAGTTGATCTTCTGGAACCGATTCAGCCTGGGAGTGGCGCCCCTTGTGATCGGCGTCTTCTTCTTCTTGTCTTTGCAAATGCTTTTTATGGGAATTGTCGGCGAATACATTGGTACGATTCACGGCATGGTACAAAACCGTCCGCTAGTTGTCGAGAAAGAGCGGATCAATTTCGAATATGGAGCGGGAGAACCGTCGGACTGCGGTGTGCCTGCACAGGACGAGCTACGCTTGGGTAGCTAGCCGACGCTTACTGGCGGGTTGCCATCACGGTTATGACGTCGTGCAGATTCTTCTTGATCTTGAAGTTTGCAAGGGGAGATTTCGCGAGAGCACGACATACGCGGTAACGTCGAGATTTAGGGTCGCCCTGGCCTAAACGTATCATCGCGGTTCGAACCTTCAGCACATGTGCCATGAATCTCGAGTCGATGATCTGAAATCCACTCTTTCGCAGGATTCGCGTTAGAGTCTCTTCATTGTAGTAAAAAAGATGGGAAGGCGGCGCGATAGCGTAGAAGTATCTACCGGATATTCGTGCGTAGAGACACGAGATATTGTGAACCTTGATCACTATCAAACCGTTCGGCTTCAGCATATAGCGGCATTTGGCCAGGCTGGCGATCGGATCGGGCATATGATCGAACACATCCTGCAGAGTGATTACGTCGAAGAACTCGGGCCGAAGGGGGTACTCTTCAAATGCGCCCAAGAAGACCCTGTCGCCATAGCGCTGACGAGCGGCCTCTCCATACAATCCGGCGATTTCATTGCCGTAGCACTCCCAACCTTGCATGGCGTCGAGAAACCATCCTGCAGAACAGCCCACATCTAGAAGTCTCCCCGTTTGAGGGTGCCTTTGACGGATGAGCTTTGCCAGATGTCCGTAGTAGTAATTCAAGCAATCAAGGTTGTCGCCCTCATAAGCTGGGTCGGAATCCTGCTCGTAGTGTCTGGCAAGCTCTTCAACGGCCACTTTGCTCTGCACGAACATAAGCGAGCAGCTATCGCATGAAGAGATTGGGTATCCGTTCACCTCCCAGCGCGGTCTGATTTCCTGACTTTCGCACAGGGGGCAAGAAGTGAATAGATTCTTTGCAGTCGTCAAGGGATTTACCAATCTTTAGAGATTATCACTTCCGCACGGTTTTCAGCCGCAAACGAGAACTTCTTGTGGCCCAAAAAACTAGCCAGAGTATTACACCCCATGAGTGCTGCGCCTGCTACGTATGGCGCCCACAAATCGAACCTGGTAAGGTGTCGGAGTGCAAACACTAGTATGGGCAAGAGCAGAGTGCTAATCAACGACGACCCACCGTAAACTGCAACACAGCGCATCCACTCGCGCAGGTAGTTGCCTTGTGTCTTGAACACGAACCACTTGTATGCAAGAAACGCCGTTGTGATGGCGAGGAAATTCGCCAAGAGACTGGCGACAATGTAGGCGTGGGAAATGTGAGGGGTGAGTAGTGCTGTGAATCCGGCGTATATCCCATAGCCAAAAACCGTGTTCCAAATTCCAACCAGGATATAGCGGCTGAACTGTGCCGGCGGGATATGCGCCGTGAGTTTAGCGAACGTGCCATTCTGCTCAATACTTTGGAGCAAGGCTAATCCCCGAAAAGTTCCGCCTCGATGATTTCCATGAGGATGTGTCCGGTTAGGATGTGCGCCTCCTGAATGCGAGGGGTCTCACTCGAGGGGATACAGATGCAACATTCTGAATTGGCGGCAAGTTTACCCCCGGTTTTTCCGGTGAGCGCAACCGTGCCAAGGCCTAAACGCCGAGCGACTTCCATCGCGCGCAGAACATTGGGCGAATTTCCGCTGGTGCTGATACCGACCACCACGTCCCCGGTGCGTGACAGACCTTCTATCTGGCGTGAAAAGACTTCATCGTAGGAATAATCGTTCGCAATCGCGGTAAGCGCGGAAGTGTTCGTAGTCAGGCCGATTCCGGCTAGTGGTCGGCGTTCTCTTATGAAGCGGCCAGTAAGCTCGGCGGCCAAATGTTGCGCATCAGCTGCGCTGCCGCCGTTGCCGCAAAAAAAGATTTGCCCTCCTTGCGCTAAACTTTCGGACATCAGCCGCCCGGCTTTGCTTACAGCCTCTAAATAATCCTGGTCTTCGAGTAGGAGTTGCTTCACAGAGATGCTGGCGCGTATTTTTTCCAAAATGCAAGGCGTGAGCAGGGAAGCCGAGGCGCGCTGTAGTTTAGTACGAGGAATCGACATCCGCTGTGACAGTGTAGCACGAAGATCGACCAAAGCCTGTTTCGGATCATACTATTGCGACTTGGCCGGATGGAGATGCGACCGGCAATCAGGCGGTCCGAACATTTTTCGATGACGTGTTTGCGTTCGGAGTCGCTTTTGGGAACCATCTCTGCTGGATGTCCCGTTCAGCTTCAACTGTTGAATGAAGTTTTCTTGCTCACACCTTGCTTCAATATGCTTCAGAAGCCCGGCCGAATGCGTTCGTAGTTGGAGTCTTCTGGTGTGGCGATGCTGGGCTGGCAAACGGTAACTGAATGGCAGTCACTATTACGAAGTAGTCGTAAGGAGAGACGAGTCAGGACATATGGCAAGGAACGATCTGTGTCGGCACTTGGGACATTTGGAACTTGCTTTCGGAGGGTGCGGCATGCTCACGAGCGTAGCTTTCACCCCGGTCCTGGTCGCGATCCTCGGCGTAGCAGAACTCGTATGTTCCGTCGGTCGCAACATCCTGGATTGGCTCGTTTGGCCGGCCCGCAGCCCGTCATATTCAATCGTTCTGTATGTCCCAACCGTTCGCAGATTTGAGGCCTGGACCGTTTTGCCCGCTTGCGGAGTTTAGGATGAAATTATCCCTGGGGGTCATTCAAAACTCATTGCCAAGTACTGCTGGTGGAGATGAGGGTATCCGGAGACCATTCTGAGGCAATTCCAAGGGTACGCTTCATCAATCCAGGCCTCGACATTGAGGTATGATTCGGGAATAGGATTGTCATCGATATTTTGTGCCCCTAAGGCGTCAAGGATGAACACCATACTTCAAACTGCGCGAGAAAAAACTGCAGGACACGGCTGGCTCTCACGTTTAGGTACGCGACTCGAAACCTACGAAACAACAGACCCGTCGCCATTTGGCCCTCTGCTTCTTGCTTTTGGCTTGTACATATTCATCGTGTTCGCGGTGGGCGGTCGTCCGCTCTGGCACGATGAGTTGTACACGTATTACATCGCCAAATCGCCGACGCTCGCGCAGTTTATCGCGGCAGTTAACGGGATTGATCTGCAGCCACCATTGCAATATGTGCTCGCTCGAATGTCGCTTTCACTATTTGGTAATAGCGATTTGGCAATACGCTTTCCATTCATTATTGCCTTCGCTGTATCGAGCATCTGCCTTTATCACTTCGTGCGGAGAAGATTAGGGCGTTTTTATGGTCTAACCGCAATGCTCGTCTTCTGGCTCGGCCCGTTTATGCAATATTCTGCGGAAGCACGGCCCTATGCACTGGTACTCGGTTTTTTGGGGGTGGCGATGTTGGGGTGGCAAGCAGCAATCGAAGGCCGCAGACGACGACTCGGTCTTTTCGCACTTGGATTTGGCGTTTGGGGCATGATTGTGAGTCACGCCTTCAGTCCTCTTTTGGTTGCCGTTTTAGGGTTGGCAGAACTCGTACGTTCTGTCGATCGCCGCAAAATCGATTGGCCAGTGTGGGTCGCTCTCGTGATTCCATCGCCGTTCATGATTCTCTACCTTCCGATATTTCGGAGATTTGAGGGCTGGACCGCTCTGCCCCCAGAATTCCAAGCTTCT
>Ga0070717_10001183_pt1 | contig 17670 bp, 16 predicted proteins | sample LARL113metaG_FD_71366 | JGI IMG/M metagenome (GOLD analysis project Ga0070717, IMG submission 71366) | Corn, switchgrass and miscanthus rhizosphere microbial communities from Kellogg Biological Station, Michigan, USA - LAR L11-3 metaG | ecosystem: Host-associated > Plants > Roots > Rhizosphere ... | reverse complement strand
AATCTTGCGCTTCCAGAACTCGGCATGCGCCTCCTCGACCGCCCCGAGGCGGGCATAAACCTCCGCCAATTCCGGGTTCTTCTCGGTCTCAGACAAGGTTCGGTAAAGGGCTGCGCTATCGACCTCGCCCTGAAGATTGGCCGTATAGCGCTGTCGCGGATCCGCCTCCGCCATTTCGCTGTCCTTTTTTGGCTAACGAAACTGCGGCGGCGGTATTTGCACGATTGGTGCCGCGGCATCGAGGATCTGGCGCCGATCCGCGGAGCGTGGCGGATAGATGCGCTCGCAGTTGATAAGTTGCTTGGTGCGCTTCGCGGCAGCGCCGGTCGCGACGACGTGCCGATCCCACCCCTCGGTATAGACCGCACCCCACGGCCCGAGATCGAGGATCGTGACATACGAATCGATGCGCAGAGGCAGCATAGGTCTGCCCAAGAAGTCGCATATCGCATTGTGGCCGGCAAAACGGCCCATTGGCCGCGCATGCTGGCAGGACATCACCGAAGCGTGCTGACCGTCGACCACCGCGCAGGCGACGTCACCCGCGGCAAAGGTGTCGTTCACGCCCTCGACTTTCATGAAGCTGTCGACCGGAATTCGGCCGAACCGATCGCGCGTCACCGGGAACAGTCCAGTCAGAGGGTTGGCGCGCATGCCGGTACACCAGACGATTGTCGCGGCGGGGATCTTTTCGCCGGTCGATAACGTGGCCCCGGATGCATCGATGGCGCCGACCGAGACCCCGGCGAGGGTCTCCACCCCGAGAGAGGCAAGCGCCTCGTCGATCACGCGGCAGGCATATTCGCCCATGTCCGAACCAATCATCGGTCGATGATCGGCGAGAATGACGCGGGGGGCTCCTGCAACTCGACCGGCGCGGGACATTGCGGCGCGTAGTTTTCCGGGCAACTCCGTCGCTGTCTCGATGCCGGTCAAGCCGGCGCCAACGACGACAACGGTAAATTGGCCGGGCGAGGACGGCTGCTCGGGCAGGGTATCGATATGTGTGTTGAGCCGCGCGCCGCCTTCGTAAGTATCGACATCGAACGCGTACTCTGCGAGCCCTGGAACTTCCGGGCGGACCACTTGGCTGCCGAGGGCAAACACCAGCCGGTCGTAGTCCAAGAGATGGCGCGTGCCTCGGATCGCGCAGGCGACCTGCCGGTGGGCGAGGTCGATGCCGGCGACTTCACCCGTTATCCACTTGACCCCGATCGGGTCGAGCACATCGTCAAGCGCCACCCTCACTTGGCCTAAATCGGCTTCGTAATTGCGCACGCGGATCGCATGCCAGGCATCGCGGTTGACGACCGTTACCTGGACCTCATTTCTGCTGATCCGGAACTCGTCGAGGGCGCGCGCGGCACCCACGGCACTCCACAGACCGGCAAAGCCAGCGCCGAGGACGAGGATGCGCCCCATCAGGGTCTCGTCGACTCGACCATCTGAACGATCTCAAACCCCTCGAATTCGGGATGCCCTAGATAAAGCGGCCTATTCTGACCGGCATTGTGATGGGCGAGACGGAAAGCCTCCGACCGGGTCCACGCTTCGAAATCGGCCCGGCTCCGCCAGATTGTATGCGAGGCGTAGAGCACATGATCCTCCCGCTCCGGCCCGCGCAATAGGTGAAACTCTATAAAACCGGGGACCTCGTGTAGATGGGTGTCGCGCGCCGTCCACACGCGCTCGAATTGCGCCTGCAATGTCGGAATGACTTTGAAGCGGTTCATCGCGATAAACATGCATTCGCCTTTCAAGTCATTGGTCGCTCATTCGGCCCGAGCCCATTCCCGGCGGCTCGACCGGCAGCCCCGCTAGCGCAAAGAGTCGTGCGGCTGGCGGCCATATCTTTACCACCGCGCCGCGGGCAATGACGACGCCGGCAAGAATGACGAGCACGAAGAGCACGACCAGCACGAGCCAGCGCAGACCCCAGTGGCCGCGCTTGGGACGCCGGGATGGCTCCGGTGTACCTCCTGGGCGCGGCGGAACCTCGAGGCCAGCCTCGGTCAGAACTTCCGGCCGTGGCGGCACCTCCAGCGCCGGTTCAATCCGCGAGCTCTCGAACCTCGAAAAATCATTGGCTGCGAGCAGTTCGCGCGGCGCCTTCTGGTGCCAAGTATGGCCACATGTAGCACAGCGGACAATACGGCCGACACGGCCACCCAATGCCTGTTCGTCGACGAGATAACGCGTCCGGCAGCCTGGGCAGCCTATGATCATTGGCCAGCGTCAGGCTCCGCCGACCCCTACGCCGGGGCAGGCGACGCGCCGCGGCGGGCGAGCGCGCGCAGATGGTGATCGGCATCGCCGAACATCGTGTCGATCATCGTGACGCGCTTGAAGTAGTGGCCCACCTTGTATTCCGTCGTCATCCCGATGCCGCCATGGAGCTGGATTGACTGCTGCCCGATGAACTTGCTGGAGCGGCCGATCTGCACCTTGGCGGCGGAGAGCGCGCTGCGCCGCTCCGCGGCACTTTCCTCGGCCGCCATCATGGTCCCGAACATCGCCATGCTGCGTGCCTGCTCCAAAGCGATCAGCATGTCGACGGCGCGGTGCTGGAGAATTTGGAAGCTGCCGATTTCTCGACCGAATTGCCGGCGCGTCTTGAGATAGTCGACGGTCAGTTCGTGCATTGCCGCCATCGCGCCGACCGCCTCGGCGCACAGCGCCGCGATTGCCTCGTCAACGACCCATTCGACGAGCGGCAATGCCGCCCCCGGCTCGCCGACCACGCCTTCGGGGCCGACGCGCACATGCACAAGGGAGATTTCCGCGGCGCGAAGACCATCCTGGGTCGGGTAGCCGCGGCGGGATACCCCTTCGGCCTTGCCGTCAATGATAAAGACACCGACTCCGTCGCGGTCACGCCTGCTGCCGCTCACTCGTGCGGTGACGATCAGCTTGTCCGCGGTGTCGCCGTGCAGAACGACCCCCTTTTCGCCATCGAGCACCCAGGCAGACCCGTCCCGCACCGCTCTCGTTTCGATATCCGCGAGATCGTAACGCGAGTGCCGCTCCGTATGGGCGAAGGCAAAGGTCAAGCTCCCATCGGCGATCTTCGGGACTAGATCGGCGCAGTGTTCAGCACTGCCGCCATGGCGAAGAAACCCGCCCCCAAAGACCACGGTCGCGAGGTATGGCTCGAGCGCCAGCGCGCGCCCGAAGGCCTCCATCGCGATCATCGTCTCGACCGGACCCCCGCCCGAGCCGCCATAGCGCTCGGCGAATGGCAGGCCGAGCAGCCCGAGCTCGGCATATTGCGCCCACAGCTCGCGGCTCCAGCCTTCGGGGTTCTGCCCATATGCCTTGCGCTGCTCAAACGTGTAGCGGTCGCCGATCAGGCGATCGAGGCTCTCCTTGAGCAGCCGCTGTTCCTCGCTGAGATCGAAATCCATCCCTAAGCCCCCGTCTGCCCGGTCGCCGGCGGCCCCTCATCCCCCCGCTGCGCGGGCCCGTCCCTGTCCCCACAAGCGGGGCGGGGGTATCGACGCCTGGCTCCCTCGCCCCGCTTGCGGGGAGAGGGTTGGGGTGAGGGGCCTTTGGTTACTGAACCCGCCATGCCTCACAGCCCAAGGATCGCTTTGGCGATGATGTTTTTTTGGATCTCGTTGGTGCCGCCATAGATCGTGGTTTTGCGCCAGTTGAAATAGGTCGGCGCGATTGGACCGGCCCATTCGGGGCCGATCGGCGGCTCGTTCCAGCGTTCGTCGTCCGCGCGCTCGGGCTGGTACGGCATCGCGTAGGGGCCGACTACCTCAAGCAGCAGCTCGGTCGTCGCCTGCTGGATCTCCGAGCCCTTGATCTTGAGGATCGACGAGGCCGGATCGGGCTTGTTGTCGGTGCGGCTGCGCTCGGCGGCAACGACGCGCAGCTGTGTCATCTCGAGCGCCTTCAACTCGACCTCGACCGCGGCCAGCTTCTCGCGAAAACGCTCATCCTCGATCAGCGGCTTGTCGCCGGCGCGTTCGATCGCGGCGAGCTCCTTGATCCGCCGGATGCGCTCTTTGGAGAGGCCGACCCGCGCGATCCCGGTGCGCTCGCGACCGAGCAGGTATTTCGCATAGTCCCAGCCCTTGTTCTCCTGGCCGACGAGGTTCTCGGCCGGAACCTTGACATCGTCGAAGAACACCTCGTTGACCTCGCGCCCGCCGTCGATCGTGATGATCGGGCGGACCGTGATACCCGGGGTCTTCATGTCAATCAGCAGAAAAGAGATCCCTTCCTGCTTTTTGGCCTGCGTGTCAGTGCGCACCAGGCAGAAGATCCAATCGGCATGCTGCGCCAGGGTCGTCCAGGTCTTCTGTCCGTTGACGATGTAGTGGTCGCCATCGCGCTTCGCCGCGGTCCGCAGCGAGGCGAGATCTGAGCCGGCGCCCGGCTCAGAAAAACCCTGGCACCACCACACGTCGAGATTGGCGATGGCCGACAAATGACGCTTTTTTTGCGCTTCGGAGCCAAAGGCGATGATGACGGGACCGACCATCGTGACGCCAAAGCCGAGCGGTTGCGGCGCCGGGGTCAGCTGCAGCTCCTCCTGAAACATGTATTGCTGAACCGGGGACCAGCCGGTGCCGCCCCATTCGGCCGGCCAGTTCGCGACCGCCCAGCCCTGCTTATTGAGGATGCGCTGCCAGGTGATGATGTCGTCCTTGGCAAGATGCTTGCCCTCGGCCAGCTTGGTGCGAATGCTCTCGGGCAGATTGGCGCGAAAAAACGCCCGCACCTCGTCGCGGAAGGCGAGTTCTTCGGGGGTGAAGCGGAGATCCATGGTGCGAACTCCTGGCTTTGCGTCACCCCCGCGAAAGCAGGGGTCCAGGGGAACTGCTGAGAACGCTGCCCTGGATTCCCGCTTGCGCGGGAATGACGGGATGGAGGCGATAATAGACCAATTTCACGACGTGAAGCCGCGGCCTTCGGCGGCGAGCCGTTGAAGCAATGGTGCGGGCTGCAATGTCTCGTCTCCCGAGCGGTCGGCGTAGAAGGTCAGCCGGTCGCGCAAGTGAGCGAGCCCCAGCCGATCGGCATAATACATCGGCCCACCGCGCCAGACCGGCCAGCCATAGCCGTAGACCCAGATGACGTCGATATCGCCGGGTCGAGTGGCGATGCCTTCCTCTAGAATGCGCGCACCTTCGTTGATCATCGGGAAGATCATGCGTTCGACGATCTCCTCCTGCGCGATCGGCCGCCGGTTGATGCCCAGCCGGGACGAGGTCTCGAAAATGATCCTTTCCACTTCGGGATCGGCAACCGGCGTGCGCGACCCGGCATCATAGCGAAAATAGCCCTTCCCGGTCTTCTGGCCGTAATGCCCGGTCTCGCAAAGCGTATCCTCGATCAGGGCGCGCTCTCCTCGTCCTTGTCGGATGCGCCAGCCGACATCGAGCCCAGCGAGATCCATCATCGCGCATGGTCCCATCGGGAAGCCGAATCCGGCGACAGCGGCATCGATCTCCTGCGGCAATGCTCCTTCCAGCAGCAGCCGCTCGGTCTCGACCGAACGGCGGGCGAGCATCCGGTTGCCGACAAAGCCATAGCAGACGCCGACGGTGACCGGCACCTTGCCGAGCCTGCGGCCGAGTGCGACGGCGGTCGCGAGCGCGTCGAAAGAGGTCTGTGCGCCGCGCACGATTTCCAAAAGCCGCATGACGTTTGCCGGGCTGAAAAAATGCATGCCCAGCACAGCGTGCGGCCTTGCTGTCGCGCGCGCGATCTCGTTGACGTCGAGGGTCGATGTGTTGGTGGCGAGCAGCGCATTCGCCTTCGCCAGCCGATCAAGGTCGGCAAAGACCCGCTTTTTGACTGCCATCTCCTCGAACACGGCCTCAACCACGACATCCGCCTCGCCAATGGCCTCGAACTCAGTGACGCCCGTGATAAAGCTCATGCGTCGTTCCATCTCCTCCGCGCTCAGTCCGCCGCGCGACACGGTTGTGCGGTAATTGGCCTGGACCCGGTCCAGACCCCTCTGTAAGAGGTCGCGCCCGGTCTCGACGACCGTCACCGGGATGCCGGCGTTGGCGAAGCACATCGAAATGCCGCCGCCCATCGTGCCGGCGCCGATAACGGCGGCGCCGGCAATCGGGCGCGGCCTCGTTGCTTCCGGCATATCCGGAACCTTCGCTGCCTCGCGCTCGGCAAAGAAGACATGACGCTGAGCTTTCGACTGGTCGCCGGCAACGAGCTTGCGGAAGAGCTCGCCTTCGCGCTTCAGCCCTTCCTCGAAGGGGAGCACGATAGCGTTGCGTACCGCCTCGACACAGGCGGCAGGCGCTTCCCGGCCGCGCAGCCGCTGTGTCAGCGCCTCAGCGGCATCAGCAAATCCCTCCCCTATGAGCTTGTCTTCGCGGTCGCGGACGAGCCTTAACGGCCGGCCCTCCGCCACCACGCGGCGGGCGAAAGCAATGGCTGATGTAGTCAGGTCCCCGTCGACGATCTGATCGATGATCCCGTCGGCCGCTGCTTTGGAAGCCGTGATCGGGTCTCCGGTGACGATCATCTGGAGCGCCTTCTCCGGCCCAACCAGGCGCGGTAGCCGCTGCGTCCCGCCGGCGCCCGGTAAGAGTCCGAGCTTGACTTCGGGAAGGCCGACGCGCGCTGCCTCGACGGCAACACGGAAATGGCAGGCCAGCGCCAGCTCGAAGCCACCGCCCAAGGCGGTGCCGTGTAGCGCGGCGACAACCGGCTTGGGCATCGCTTCGATTGCGGCGATGACCTGGTGAAGACTCGGTGGCTCGGGCGGCTTGCCGAATTCGGTAATGTCGGCGCCGGCGAAAAAGGTGCGGCCGGCGCAGCTGATCACCACGCCCTTGACGTTGTCGTCGTCGCGTGCCCGTCGTAGCGCTTCGGCGAGCCCGGCCCGCACTTCATGCTTCAGCGCGTTGACCGGCGGATTATCGACGGCGACGAGCGCAATCTCGCCATCCGTGCTGAAATCGACGCTCCGATTGATGTTGCCCATGACACTCCCCGACCACGACGCGTTGTCAGCGAGACTAGCCCGCCGCGCTCGCGCGATGAAGGCCGGAATCACCGTCACCTCAGCTTGACTCAACTGGTGGGGGCCGGCAGGTTCGCCAACGAAAATAGCGGAGAACGGTGCAGGGAGGACGGATGGGCGGAGGTCGACGCACATCGCCTGAGACAACCGAGTGATGCCGCTGCTCGCCGTCCGGGACGTGGCTTTGCGGTTTGGCGGCATTGTCGCGCTCGACGGCGTCTCTTTCGATCTAGAGGAAGATCAGATCCTGGGCCTGATCGGGCCGAATGGCGCCGGCAAGACCACATTGTTCAATTGCCTCAGCCGCCTCTACACCCCCAACCGCGCCGACATCCTGTTTGAAGGCGGCTCGCTGCTCGATCGACCGCCGTATCGGATCGCCGAGATCGGCATCGCTCGTACCTTCCAAAATCTCCCTCTCTTCCCGCACCAGTCGGTACTCGACAATGTGCGGATCGGCGGTCACACAGCCTGTCGCAGCGATTTTCTCAGCGACACCTTGCGCCTACCCTGGGTGCGGCGGCAGGAAAGAGCGCTGGAGGAAACCGCCTGGTCGCTGATCGAGGCCCTCGACCTGCGCGAGGTGGCGCACGCTCCCCCCGAGGGCCTGCCTCTCGGCACCCGAAAGCGCGTCGAGCTGGCGCGGGCGCTTGCCGCCCAACCGAAATTGCTGCTGCTCGACGAGCCGGCGGGCGGGCTCAATCACCGGGAGGTGGAGGAGCTCGGCGGGCTCATCCGGCGGATCCGCGACGAGCGACAAGTCAGCGTGCTGCTCGTCGAGCATCACATGGGTCTCGTCATGTCGATATCCGACAAAGTCGTCGCTCTCGATTTCGGCCGCAAAATCGCCGAGGGCCCGCCGGCATCGGTCCAGCAGGACGAGGGAGTGATCCGCGCTTACCTCGGCAAGCCGCGGGAGCACGGCGTTTGAGCCCGACTGGGTTGCTCATCGTGATGGAACAGTGGGGTGCGTCCTTCGAGACAGCCGCGGAGCCTGTCCTCGGGCAGCGCGGAGCACCGGACCCGGGGACGACTTCCTCAGGATGAGGAACTTTTCCTATGCCATCGAGAGCAGCCCTTATGCTGAGGAGCCGCCGGCAGGCAGCGTCCCGAAGCACGCACGATGTGGACTCAGCCCTTCGGGGGCAGTGCCCGCGGAAACTTCGAAAATGATGCTCGAGGTTAGTGGGCTGTGCGCCTTTTATGGCGAGAACCAGGCGCTGCACGGGCTCGATTTCGCGCTGGCCGAAGGTAATGTCGTGGCTTTGCTCGGCGCTAATGGCGCCGGCAAGACCACGACATTGCGGGCGATCTGCGGGATGGTGCGGTTCAGCGGCGACATCCGCTTTGCCGGTACGCCGCTTGCCGGCCGCGCCACCGAGGACATCGTCCGCCTTGGGATCGCCCACGTGCCCGAGGGACGTGGCACCTTTGTCCGCATGACGGTCGAGGAGAATTTGCAGCTTGGCGCGATGACGCGGCGCGACCGCGCCGCCATCGCCCGCGATATCGACCAGGTCTATGCGCATTTCCCGAGGCTCAAGGAGCGCCGCTCGCAGCAAGCCGGCACGTTGAGCGGCGGCGAACAACAGATGCTCGCGGTCGGCCGCGCGCTGATGTTGCGGCCAAGGCTGATGCTGCTCGACGAGCCTTCCTTTGGCCTTGCCCCGCTGATCGTCGAGGAATTGTTCGAAATCTTGGGGCAGCTCAATCGCGAACTCGGCGTCGGGATGCTGATCGTCGAGCAGAACGCGGCCTTAGCGCTCGACCTCGCTGAACACGCCTATCTGCTCGAAACCGGGCGCATCGTCCTGGCCGGCCTGGCGCAGGAGATCGGCAAGGACGAAGCAGTGCGCCGCTCGTATCTCGGCTATTAGGCCGGCGATGGAGCTGTTGCTGCAGCAGGTGCTGGCTGGGCTCGCGACGGGAGCGATCTACGCCTCGATGGCGCTCGCCGTGGTGATGATCTACCAGGCGATCGATCATCTCAATTTCGCGCAGGGCGAGATGGCAATGTTCTCGACCTTTCTCGCCTGGCAAATGCTCCAATGGGGCTGGCCTTATTGGGCCGCGTTTGTCGTTGCGGTGGCATTGTCTTTCCTCGGCGGTATCGCCATCGAGCGGGTCCTGTTCAAGCCGATCCAAAACGCGCCGATCCTCAGCCAGCTCGCAGCCTTCATCGCCCTCTACGGCATCCTGAACAGCTCGGCCGGCGAGATTTGGGATTTCACGATCAAATCGTTTCCGACCCCATTCGGTACGACCCCCCTGTTTGGCCAAGGGCTGATCAGCACCCATCAGGCCGGGATGATCGCGGTTACCCTGGTCATGCTCGGCCTCCTTTACTTTTTCTTTCGCGGCTCGCGTCTTGGGCTGGCGATGCGTGCCGCGGCAACCAACCCGGCATCGGCGCGTCTGGTTGGAATTCGCGTCGGGTGGATGATCGCGCTCGGCTGGGGGATGTCGGCCGCGGTCGGCGCGGTCGCCGGCATGCTGATTGCCCCGGTCGTATTTCTCGAGCCGAATATGATGCTCGGCGTCCTGCTCTATGGCTTTGCCGGGGCCGTCCTCGGCGGGCTGTCGAGCCCAGGCGGCGCGGTCGCCGGTGGTTTCGCCGTCGGGATCATCGAAAATCTCGCGGGCACCTTCGTCCCCTATGTCGGGCGCGAGCTGAAGCTGACGATTGCTCTGGTGCTGATCGTCGCCGTCCTGATGGTGAAGCCCAGCGGGGTTTTCGGCAGAGCCATGGTCAGCCGGGTATGACCTCCCCGCCTAAGGAAACAGCCGCTCTTGAAGTCGCGTTGCGGCGCGAAACGGAGATCGGCCGGTCGGCGAAGTCGCTCGGTATGCGCCAGCTTGCCATCGGCGCCGCGATAGTTGTGGCTTTGGTGGTCCCCTTCGTCGTCAAAAATTTCGTCATCTTCCAGCTGACGCTGGTGATGGTGTACGGGCTGGCAATCCTTGGTCTCAACCTGTTGACCGGTTTCAACGGGCAATTTTCACTCGGCCACAGCGCATTCTACGGCATCGGCGCCTACACCGCCGCGATCCTGATGGACCAGACGGATGTCGCCTATTATTGGACATTGCCGTGCGCTGGCGCCCTCTGTTTTGTCGTCGGGTTTCTGTTCGGGCTGCCGGCGCTGCGGTTGCAAGGACTTTACCTGGCGCTCGCCACCTTCGCTCTGGCGACCGCAATGCCGCAAATCCTGAAGTTCGAGCCCCTTGAACCGCTGACCGGCGGTGTTCAGGGGATCGCTATCCTCAAACCCGATCCGCCGCCCGGCGTGCCGCTCGATGCCGACCAGTGGCTGTATTACTTCACCTTGGCGGTGCTGCTGGTGATGTTCGCCGGCGCCGCCAACTTGGTGAAAAGCCGCACCGGGAGGGCGATCATGGCGATCCGCGACCACCCGATCGCGGCCGCGGCTATGGGGATCAACACCGCGCTCTACAAGACGCTGACTTTTGGCGTCAGCGCATTCTACACCGGGGTTGCCGGTGCGCTCGGAGCGCTCGCCATCCAGTTTGTCGCGCCCGACAGCTTCACCTTTCTCTTGTCTGTATCGTTGCTGGTCGGGCTGGTAGTCGGGGGTGTCGGCTCGATTCCGGGAAGCCTGATCGGCGGGGTGTTCGTGCTTTTTGTGCCGAACATCGCCGAACGCGTATCGACAGGGCTCTCCGGGGCGATCTATGGCATCATTTTGCTGCTGGTGATCTTTGTGATGCCGTCAGGCGCCGCGGGTTTCGTGCGGTTCGCCGCGGCGAGGCTGGGGCCGATGTGAGGCACACGCATCAAAGGGAGGCCGACATGAAGCGGATTACTCGTCGATCGATTCTTGCCGCGGCGCCGGGCGCCGTCGCCCTCGCTGCGTTGCCGGCACGAGCGGAGAAGCAGTATGGACCCGGTGTCACCGACACCGAGATCAAGATCGGCAATACGGGTCCCTACAGCGGACCGGCCTCGTCCTACGGCACGATCCCCAAATCGATGGCCGCCTATTACAGAATGATAAACGAGCAGGGCGGCGTGAACGGCCGGAAGATCAATTTCATCTCCTATGACGACGCCTATACCCCGCCGAAGACGGTCGAGCAGGTGCGCAAGCTGGTCGAGGAAGACGGCGTGCTGCTGATCGCCGCCCCGCTCGGCACCCCGACCAATTCCGCAATCCACCGTTACCTTAATCAGAAAAAGGTGCCGCAGCTGTTTGTTTCTACCGGTGCCACCAAATGGAACGACCCGAAACACTTTCCATGGACAATCGGCTGGCAGCCCAATTACCAGATCGAGGGGCACGTCTACGCAGCCTACATTCTGCAGCACAAATCGGACGGCAAGGTCGCGCTGCTTTACCAGAACGATGATTTCGGTAAGGACTATCTCAAAGGAGTGACCGACGGCCTCGGTGACAAGGCGAAATCGATGATCGTCTTGGCTGCGCCCTACGAGACGACCGACCCGACGGTCGACTCCCAAATCATCGCGATGAAATCCGCGGGGGCGGATGTTTTCGTCAACACCGGCATCCCGAAATTCGCAGCGCAGGCGATCCGCAAAGCGGCGGAGATCGAATGGAAGCCCCTGCACATTCTCAGCAGCGTCGGCAACTCGGTGGGCGCTGCCCTAAAGCCCGCCGGCCTCGTAAATGCGAAGGACATCGTCACGGACTTTTACATAAAGGACCCGACCGACCCGCAATGGAAGGACGACCCTGGCTATCAACAGTGGGTCGCCTTTATGGACAAGTACTATCCCGAGGGCGACAAGACCGACGCCGGAAATGTCTATGGCCCGTCGAATGCCGCGACCGTCGTACAGGTGCTGAAACAATGCGGCGACGATCTGACGCGAGAGAACGTCATGAGCAAAGCCGCCAGCCTGCACGATTTTACCGTGCCGATGCTGTTGCCGGGGATCAAGATCAACACGAACCCGACCGACTTCGCTCCGATTAAGCAGATCCAGATGGCGCGCTTCGACGGCGAGCGCTGGCAATTATTCGGGCCCGTGATCAGCGGTGAGGTCAACGGCTGAGAGCGAGTGCGAACATTGCTCTCGGTGTGGCATCTCACAGATTGGCGATGACCCCGCTGCGGGGTGCCTTGCGACGCGTAGCGACGGCAGCAGCCGGCTGTGGCGTCTTATGGTTCGCCGGGCTCTTATGGTTTGCAACCCCGCCCTCCGAAGACGCGGGGGTGGTGCCCACCGATGCGATCGTCGTGCTGACCGGCGGCAGCCTGCGGTTACGGAGCGGCTTTGAACTGCTGCGCGAAGGAAAGGGCCGCGTGCTCTTCGTCTCTGGGGTCAGTCAAGAGGTTGATCTCGACGACGTGCTGCGCATCTCAGGGAATCCCCCGGATTGGACCATTTGCTGCATCACCCTCGGCCATGAAGCCGAGAATACTCTCGGCAACGCGTACGAAACAGCGGGCTGGATCCGGAGCCGAGGTTTTCGCAGCCTGCGTCTGGTAACCGCCTGGTATCACATGCCGCGGAGTTATCTGGAATTCACTCGGGTGATGCCCGAAATCGACATTGTGGCTCACCCGGTCTTCCCCGAGCAGGTCAAGCAGCAGCATTGGTGGGCATGGCGTGGCACCGCGTCGCTGCTGATGAGCGAATACACCAAATATCTGGCAGCCGTCGCCCGCCCTCTGATCGAGTGGCGGAAACCGGCAGAGGTTGCCAAGTCGGACGAACCGGCTCGCGCTGAGATCCGGAGATGAGTTGGGCGAAGGCGCTCGCCTTCAATTTTGCCTTTTTTGCCTGGACCGCCTTCATCGGCACGATCGCCCTGCCGGTCCTGCTCACAACGCGGCCGCTAACGATGCGTTTCGGCCGCTTCTGGGCGTCGAGCGTGCTCGTCTTGCTAAAGGTGATCGTCGGCCTCGACCACGAGATCCGCGGGCTCGACCGCATCCCACGCGATGGCTGCATCATTGCAATGAAGCACCAATCTGCCTGGGATACCTTGATCCTTCCAGTCGTCCTCGACGACCCTGCCATCGTATTGAAGCGCGAGTTGCTGTTCGTGCCGTTTTTTGGCTGGTATTCGGCGCGCGCCGGTATCATCGCGATCGATCGCAAGGCCGGAGCGGGCGCGCTGCGCCGGATGTTGGCGAAAGCTGGGCCGGTCGCTGCCGCGAGGCGGCCGATCGTCATCTTTCCGGAAGGAACTCGGGTCGCTTCCGGGCAACGCCGTCCCTATCACCCCGGGGTCGCCGCTCTCTATCAGGCGCTGGCGCTGCCGTTGGTTCCGGCAGCGGTCAACTCCGGCCTCTATTGGGGCCGGCGGAACTTCATTAAACGCCCAGGCCGGATCGTGCTCGAATTTCTCGATCCGATCCCGCCCGGCTGGCCTCGGGACCGGCTGATGACCGAGCTCGAACGGCGCATCGAGACGGCAACCGCGGCGCTACTGCGCGAAGGCGTCAGCGGGGTGACCGTCCAAGCGGAAACCACAACGTCATTCCGGGATGCTCCGAGGGAGCAGGCCCGCAACCCATGAGCATGGGCCTTTCAAAAGTTTTGTCCTGCGTCGGGTAATTCTCGTCAGTCGCGGGGCGCGGGGACCCAATCCCCGTCATCGCCGCTGAGGATCTGTCCGAGCGTATACGGGCACTACGCTGGTAGGCGGCTTGTCAGTCCGGGGATGTCGCATTGATTATACCGCAACGTTGCCGCGACAGATCTCCTGCGGAAGTGTATCATAGTTCCTCATTCGTTCATGACCCCGCGAGCCGGCATCGAGCGGCCGCGGCATAGGGAACCGTTATCGATGGCTCTTGTCGGCTCGATATCGCAGCAGATCTGGGACATGAAATATCGCCTGAGAGGCCCCGCAGGCGAGGTGGTCGACAAGACTATCGAAGATACCTGGCGCCGGGTGGCGATGGCGCTCGCAGCGCCGGAGCGCGACCCCGCCGCATGGGTGGAGCGATTTTACGCGGCGATGACCGATTTCAAGTTCCTGCCAGCCGGCCGAGTTGTTGCTGGTGCCGGCAGTGCTCGCTCGGTCACCTTGTTCAACTGCTTTGTGATGGGGGCGATCCCAGACGATATGGGCGGAATTTTCGCCCATCTGCGCGAAGCGGCGCTGACCATGCAGCAGGGCGGCGGGATCGGCTACGACTTCTCAACCCTCAGGCCGCGTGGTGCGCCGGTCAAGGGGGTGGGTGCCGACGCGTCGGGGCCCCTCAGCTTTATGGATGTCTGGGACGCCATGTGCCGGACGATCATGAGCGCCGGCTACCGGCGCGGCGCGATGATGGCCACCCTGCGTTGCGACCATCCCGATATCGAGGCCTTTATCGAGGCGAAGCGGGAGCCCGGCAGGTTGCGCATGTTCAATCTCTCGGTGCTGGTCACCGACGCCTTTATGAAGGCGATCGAGGAAAACGCGCCATGGGAACTCTCGTTCGAGGGTACGGTGTGGAAGGTGCTGCCGGCGCGCGAGCTGTGGGACAAGATCATGCGCGCGACCTACGCCTATGCCGAGCCCGGCGTGATCTTCATCGACCGCATCAATCGGCGCAACAACCTCTACTATTGCGAGACGATCACCGCCACCAACCCTTGCGGCGAGCAGCCGCTGCCGCCCTATGGCGCTTGCCTGTTGGGCTCGATCAACCTCGCCAGCCTCGTCGAATACCCGTTTACCCCCGAGGCGCGGCTCGATATCGACCGGCTGCGCCGGCTGGTGCCGGACTGTGTCCGGATGATGGACAATGTCGTCGACATCTCGCAATTTCCGCTGCCTCAGCAACGGGAAGAGGCGCAGCAGAAGCGCCGTATCGGCCTCGGCGTCACCGGGCTCGCCGACGCGCTGATCCTGTGCGGGTTGCGCTATGGCTCGGCGCCGGCAGTCGCGGCGACCGAAAGCTGGCTTGGTACGATCCAGCGCGAGGCTTATCTTGCCTCGACGGCGCTGGCGGCCGAGAAGGACGCCTTTCCGCTCTTCGACCGCGATCGCTATCTGGCGGGTGAGACCGTCTCGGGTTTGGACGAAGAAGTGCGCGCTCGCGTTGCGCAGGACGGCATCCGGAACGCGCTATTAACGTCAGTTGCTCCGACCGGCACGATTTCGCTGTTCGCCGACAATATCTCCTCGGGGATCGAGCCGATATTCAGCTTTCGCCACACCCGCAATGTCCTGATGCCGGACGGCACGCGCCGCGAAGAGGAGGTGACCGACTACGCCTATCGCTTGTTCCGGCGCCTCAAGGGAGAGTTGGCGCCGCTGCCGGACTATTTCGCCGATGCACAGGTCCTCAGCCCGGAGGATCACGTCGTCATGCAGGCGGCAGTGCAGAAGCACATCGACAGCTCAATCTCGAAGACGATCAACGTGCCGGCCGAGATCTCCTTTGACCGCTTCAAGGACGTCTATCTGCAAGCCTATGCGCTGGGCTGCAAGGGATGCACAACCTACCGCCCGAACGAGGTGACCGGAGCCGTGCTCGAAGCCAGAGAAACAGCGACCGCACCTGCGGCCGGCGCTCAGCAGCCCGAACTGCCGCTTCCGCCGCCGGTGCCGGCCGTGTCACCCAAGCCGGCCGACATCTTCGAGGCGGGCGGCGTCGTCTATATGACCCAACCATTGAGCCGGCCGGAGGCGTTACCCGGGCAGACCTACAAGATCCGCTGGCCCGAAAGCGAACACGCACTGTACATCACCTTGAACGACATCATCCAGGACGGCAGGCGGCGGCCTTTCGAGGTGTTCATCAACTCGAAGAACATGGAGCACTACGCCTGGACCGTCGCACTGACCCGCATGATTAGCGCGGTCTTCCGACGCGGCGGCGATGTCTCGTTTGTCGTCGAGGAGATGAAGGCGGTCTTCGACCCGCGCGGTGGCGCCTGGATGGGAGGCAAGTATGTGCCTTCGCTATTGGCCGCGATCGGCGACGTCATCGAGCGTCATATGATCGAGATCGGCTTTCTGCCGGCGCGTGGTCCGAGTACCGCAATCAGCGATCAGCGGCATGTCCTGGGCGACGGTCGCGGGGTTGCCTCGGCGGGCACACTGATACCCGATCAGCGAGCCCGGGGCCGTATGGCACAATGTCCGAAATGCGGCGAGGCCGCGTTGATCCGCATCGAGGGCTGCGATCAGTGCACGAGCTGCGACTATTCGAAATGTTGGTAGACCGGTAAGCCAACGTTTCCCGCATGTCAGCGTGGGTTGGAGGCCGGCTTCTCGTTGACGCAGCGCAACAGCTTCCAATAGCCGAACAGATTGCTCGGCCGGACCTCGCGGATCGGCAGCCGGCTGTCGCGGCGGAAGGTGTCGAACGGGAAATCGGCATGAAAGCCGATGTGGCGGGCGATGTGCGCCAGACGCTTTTCCATGAAGCGCGCCAACAGATTCTCGCTGGTGAAATGATTGACCACGACGATCGTTCCGCCGGGGATGCAAACGCGGCGCATTTCCTCAGCAAACCGCGACGGGCTGGGAACGACCGAAGCGACATAGAGGGCCAGCACCGCGTCAAACGAATTGTCCGGGAACTCGAGGTTCTCGGCATCCATCACGTGCAGGCCTTCGACATGGGCGAGCCGCAGGCGCGCGGCTCGATGCCGCGCTTTGGCTAGCATCTCCTCCGAGACATCGATGCCGGTAACCCGCGAATCCAGCCGGAAATGCGGAAGCGACAAGCCCGTGCCGACACCGACCTCGAGTATTCGCTGCCCCGGCCGGTCGTTAGCGATGCGCACCGCCTCTTTACGCCCCGGGTGGAAGACCGGGCCGAAGAAAAAGTCGTAGGATCCGGAAAACAGACGGTAGGTCCGGATGGTGTCGTGCAGGTCCATCGTCTCACTCTTGCTCGTCATTGACAGGACAGCGGGCAATTAGCCGCCCCCGGATTGGCTGCCCCGATGGTCTTGTTAACCTAATAGTAGCATTTCAGCAGCGCGAGGTCATCCTCGCGGTCAGCCCCTCAGCCATGCCGAGGAAACGCATCGACCCAGAACGGATGAACTGGATCGAAAGGTCCACGATTCGACTATGTTACCGACGAATTCTTCACTGGAGGGCGGGTTGGACCTGCCCTTTTCTTGAACCGATCCTCCAAAAACCCTCAGATGAGGGTGATGCGGTCGGCTTCGAGGCCTTTCTTCCCGTCGACCACCTCAACCCTCACCCGCTGTCCGGGACCGAGGGCCGTGATGCCGCTTCGGCGCAGCGCGGTGATGTGGATGAACACGTCCTTGCCGCCACCATCGGGAGAAATGAACCCATAGCCCTTCTCGGGCTCGAACCATTTCACTGCACCATCCATCGTCTGGGAAGGCCGCGGGCCGCGGCGGTCGATGCCACCGCCCCCGCTTTGAGGCGCCACCGCCGTGCTGTTGTCGACATTCAAAACCGTGGTCACCAGCGGGCCTTTTGCGCCGGCGCTGACCTCGCAGATAATCGAGGCGCCTTCGCTTACGTCTTCATAGCCGGCGCGACGCAGGATCGCCATCGGCAGAAACGCGTCTTGAGACCCGTCAGACAGGGTGACGAAACCGAACCCCTTGCTGGCGTTGAACCACTTGATTTTGGCTTCGACGCGACGACCGGGGGGAAGGTCCTCGCGGAAGAAGCCGGGGCGGCGATCGTACATAGCTCCTCTAAACGTTCAATTGAAATGCAGCGAGCGTGGAACGC
>Ga0070717_10001182_pt1 | contig 17672 bp, 17 predicted proteins | sample LARL113metaG_FD_71366 | JGI IMG/M metagenome (GOLD analysis project Ga0070717, IMG submission 71366) | Corn, switchgrass and miscanthus rhizosphere microbial communities from Kellogg Biological Station, Michigan, USA - LAR L11-3 metaG | ecosystem: Host-associated > Plants > Roots > Rhizosphere ... | reverse complement strand
GGCCCCGGCCCGCTCGCGAGGCAGCACGTCCATCACCGCCGAGGTGGCCGAGGGAATCGCCACGCCGATGCCCGCGCCCTGGACGGCGAACAGCACCCCGAGAACCCAGATCGGCGTGGACGTCCCGAGCACCGCGTACCCGGCCAGCGCGCCGGCCATGACCAGCATGCCCGATGCGCCGACGGCCTTGGCCCCGAACCGCTGCACCAGCGCGGCGCTGCGCGGCGAGAACAGCAGCTGGCCGACCGCGAACGGGATGGTCAGCAGGCCGGCGTCGAGCGCGCTGTAGCCGCGGACGTTCTGCAGGTAGAAGGTGGTGAAGAAGTACACGCCACCCATGCCGAAGAACAGCAGGCTAATCGCCCCGACCGAGGCGGAAAGCCGGTGATCGGCGAACAGTCGCACGTCCAGCGAAGGATGCGAAATGCGGCTCTCGTGCCAGGCGAAAATCCCGAGCACGGCCAGCCCGCCGAACAGCGGGCCGAGCACGTCACCGCGCACCCAGGACCCGGTGTCGCCGCCCTGGACGATGCCGTAGACGACCAGCACGAGGCCGACGATGGACAGCAGCACGCCGAGGTAGTCGATCTTCCCGGGGTCCGGGTTCTTAGACTCCGGCACCAAGATCGCGACGGCGATCGCGCCCGCCACGGTCACGGGCACGTTGATCAGGAAGACCGAGCCCCACCAGAAGTGGGCCAGGAGCAGGCCGCCGAGCACCGGGCCGACCGCCACCCCGAGGCCCACCGCGGTGGCCCACAGGCCGATGGCCCGCGGCCGCTCGTTCGGCTCGAACACGTTGGAGATGATGGACAGGGTCTGCGGCATCACGGCGGCGCCGCCGAGGCCCATCGCGGCCCGGGCGAAGATGAGCTGGTCAGGCGACTGCGAATAGGCGGAAAGAATCGACCCGACGCCGAACAGCGCGAGGCCGATCATGAGCATCCGCTTGCGGCCCACCCGGTCGCCGATTACGCCGAAGGTGAACAACAGGCCGGCGAAGACGAGGGTGTAGGAGTTGATCGCCCATTCAAGCTGGCTCTGGCTGGCGCCGAGCCCGCCGCGCGGCTCGGCGATGGTCTTGAGGGCGACGTTCAGGACGGTGTTGTCGATGACGATGGCTAGCAGCCCGACGATCAGGACACTGAGGATGCCCCAGCGCCTGCGGTAGATCATCTGCTTGTCCATGGTTCCTTTCGGATTAGGCAGCGGGCGCCCGGCGGGAAGATCGGGTCCGCCGCCGACGTTGGGCTCGTAAGATGGCGCGGCCACGTTCGGGATCGTGACCACTATCGATACGGAACAGGAGCGTATCGATATGCATTCCCGATGTCACCCGATTTTCGGCCGGGCCGCCGTCTCGCGCCGGCGAGCACGCCGTGCAATGATCGAGTCGTCCGGGGACGCCAGTGGGGCGCCTCGAGGCGAGGAGGTTTCGTCATGAATTCTGTTCCAGGCGGCCCGGCCGCGGCCAGCGCCCAGCCCGAGCCTCTCTACGGCGGCAAGGCGGGGCGGCGGATCACCGTGCGGGACATAGCCGCCGCCAAGGCCCGGGCCGAGAAGTGGCCCATGCTCACCGCCTACGACGCGCTGACCGCCCGGGTGTTCGACGAGGCCGGCATTCCCGTGCTGCTCGTCGGCGACTCCGCCGCGATGGTGGTCTACGGTCACGACACGACCATCCCGGTCACCGTGGACGACCTGATCCCACTGACCGCCGCGGTGGTCAGGGCGACCAGCCGGGCCATGGTCGTGGCGGACCTGCCGTTCGGCTCCTACCAGGCCTCGCCGCAGGCTGCGCTCGCTGCGGCGACCCGGTTCCTGAAGGAATCGGAGGCGCACGCCGTCAAGCTCGAGGGCGGCGACCGCGTGCTGCGTCAGGTCGAAGAGCTGGTCGCGGCCGGGATACCGGTGATGGGCCATCTCGGCCTGACTCCGCAGTCGGTCCACGCCTTCGGCGGCTACCGGGTGCAGGGCCGCGGCGAGGACGGCGAACGGCTGCTGCATGACGCGAAGGCACTGCAAACCGCGGGCGCGTTCGGCCTGGTGCTGGAGGCCGTGCCCGCCACGCTGGCCGCCCGGGTGACGCAATCGCTGTCGATACCGACCATCGGGATCGGCGCCGGCGCTGACTGCGACGCCCAGGTCCTGGTCTGGCAGGACATGGCCGGGCTTTCGCCGCGCGTGCCCAAGTTCGTCAAGCGGTACGCCGATCTGGCCGGGACGCTGCGCGCGGCGGCCACCGCCTACGCCGAGGACGTGACCTCGGGCGCGTTCCCGGCCGAGGAGTACTCCTACCGCTGAGGCGCCGGCGAGACCGGCGCTGACGCCACCCTTGGTCATCCCCACGGGCGATCGCCAACCCTGGCCGATGCGGGCCCCTGGCGCGGTAGGGCACCATGGGCGGGTGGATGCCGATCAGGTGGCGGCGCTGTACACGCTGCTCGCCCCCACCGGGTGGCTGGAGCGGACCAGGGCGTTCGCCCGGGCGCTGCGGTCGGGCGCCCGGACGCCCGGGGGCCTGCTGCTGGTCGGAACGCCCAGCGAGGAGCCCTGGCACCTGGCCGCCCATCTCGACGAGGAGAGCAGGTTCGCGGGCATTCCCGAGCTCATGCCGACGCTGATCCGGTGGGCGCCGCCGGCCGGGGGCCCAGACCACCTGCGAGTCGGCCTGGGGCGGCTGGAGGCGGCCCGCCGCGGCGAGGCGCTGTTCGTGGTCAGCCCGCAGGCAGCGCCGGTTCCGCTGCTCGAGCGGGTCAGCGACGCGCGCCGGGCCGGTGCCGTGATCCTCGCCCTCGACCAGGGGGACCGGGAGCTCGAGGATCTGGCCCACGAGACGCTGACCGTCCGAGAGGCTGCCGGCCCGGTTACCTTCGACGCGGCACAGCACCTAGTCAGCGCGGCGGCCGGAGAGCGCGGTCCCGGCCCCGGGCCGCCGGGGCGGCTGGGGCAGCTGGGGCAGCCGACCGGCCTGCGCGGGCTGCGCAGCAGGCTGGCCAGGCTGCTGGACACCGTCAGCGGATCGCCGCCGCGGTAAGAAGCCCGGTCGGGACCGTCAGGAGTCGAGGCTGAGCACCATCGTCGGCCGCTCGATGATGTGGTCGGCGCGCAGCGGGCGCACCGCGGTGCCGATCGCGAAGAACTCGGTGGTGTGCGAGCCCCAGGTGTGGCTGTGCTGGCGGAGCTGCACTCCGACGATGCCCTCGGCGTGCAGCTCCTCGGCCTCGGCCTGCATCCGGCTCATGGCCAGCTCGCGGGCGTCATACAGCGCCTGGGTGAACTGCTCCAACTCCACGTTCTTGCCGATGTTGCCCAGCATGCCGCCCAGCCGCTGGTGCGCCACGTGGTAAACGCACGAGCCCATCACCATGCCCAGCGGCGCGTAGCCGGCCCGGATAAGCGTCCAGAAGTCCTGCCCGGACAGGTCTGAGGTGAACGGCTGGTTCTTGTTGTTCCGCCACTGGGCGACACCGCCGCCGCCGGCTCCCTCTTCGGCCTGCACCGCCGTGCCGACCGCGATGAACTCGGCGATGTCGCTGCCGAACTCCTTCATCTCCACGTCCAGCCGCACGCCGACGATGCCGTCGGCCCGCAGTTCGTCGGCCTCGGCCTCCATCCGGCTCATGGCCAGCTCGCGGGCGTGGTACATCGCCTGGGAGAGGACGTCGAGCTCCTGGTTCTTGCTCCACCGGCCCAGCTGCAGGCCTACGTGGTAGATCGAGCTGCCGAGGACCAGGCCCAGCGGCCGGAAGCCGGCCTCGCGGACGAGCAGGAACTCGTTCACCGACAGGTCCGAGGTGAAGATGGCGCCGGCCCGGCCGGGCTGCAGTTCGGCCAGGCGCCGCATCGCGTCCTGCGGCACCCCGGCCGGCGCGTGCTGCGCGTCGGCCGTACTGAGGTCCGCGCCCTGCTGCTCGGTCATCGCCTCTCCCTCGGCTTCATCTGCTGGCCTGGTCACATAACCCTCCTTCCCTCGGTCAGCGGGTCGGGCCCCAGCCGGACCCGGGCGGCCTGCCGGCGCTGCGGGTCAAGCGAAAGTATCGGCAGGCTGGGCCGGACCCCGTGCCGCTCCCGGCGGGTGAACCGGGCAATGGCCGTGCCGATGATCGTCACCTCGGCGATATGGTCCCGGCCATGCTGCTGGGACGGGCATTCCCGCTCGCGTACCCGCATCTTCATGTCGGCGATCACCACGGCCTCTGCGCCGTGCGCGCGCACGTCCTTCTCCAGCTGTACCCGCGCGTCGTGCCGGGCGTCGTTGACCAGCTCCGTGTAGCCGGTCACCTCCCCGTTGCCGACGCCCCACCGGGTCTGCCCCGTGGTCAGCCAGTCGTCGTGCCGGGCGCCGATGGAGATGCCGAGGACCAGGCCGGCCGGCACCCACCCAGTCATGACCAGCTTGGCAAAGTCCTGCCCCGACAGGTTCGAGGTGAACGGCTCGCGCAGCGGCGCCGCACCGGGCGCCCGGACCGCGGTGCCGATCGCCTTGAACTCCAGGCCGCCGGCCGGGAAGGGGCCGATGGTGAGCGAGACGCCCACGACTCCGTGCCCGCCGAGCTGGGCGCATTCGGTGGTCATCCGGCCGATCGCAGCGCGGCGGGCCTCGTACATGGTCTGCACCAGCGCGCCGAATGACCCGTAGCCGCCCTGGCCCGACACCTGCGTGACGCTTCGGTACGGCGTCGCCCAGCCGCCGTAGCCCGCCCAGGAACCCGGGCAGGCGAATCCGCCGGTGTAGCCGATGTTGTAGACGGCGGCGCCGAGCACCTGGCCCACGGGCTCGAACCCGGTACCGCGGATCGCGGCGAACTCATCGGCCGACAACGCCGATCCCCAGGTACCGCTGTCGCGGATCTCCGCCATCCGCGCCTCAGCGGCCGCCGGAAGCCCTGGGCCGGCGCCTGCGGGCCGGGCTGGCCGTCCGGGGTCGCCTGGCCGGTCTTGGGTCAACCGCCACCCCTTCCTCGCTGCCCACACCTTACCGGGCGGGCGATGGGAACCGCGGTATGAGCCCGGCCAGCGGGCATCACCCGGCTTGCGTCCGCCGCCCGGATCGCGTCCGCCGCCCTGCCTGCGTCCGCGCCCCGGCTCCGTGTCCGCCGGCGCGCTCGCGCCTGGCCGGGCGCGTCAGTCGCCGCCGGCCGCGTCAGTCGCCGTCGGCCGCGTCCCACTCCTCGTTGCGCCGTTGCACGGTCTCCAGCGCGTGCTCGGCCTCCTCCCGGGTCGCGTAGGGCCCGAGCCGGTCCTTGCCCGGGCAGCCTCCGTCCTCGGTCTCGACCGTCCCATGCCGGGTGCAGAAGTACCAGCGCTGCTGTGTCTCCATGCCGATTAGAATTTCAGACCATGACGACTATGCTCCAGCCTGGCCGGCTCTCCCCGCTGCGCCAGGTTCCCGCTGACATCCCGCGGCCCGAGTATGTCGGCAAGAAACGGCCGACGCTCGGCGAGCCCGACGTGAAGGACGCCGACACGATCGAGCGGATGCGGGTGGCCGGGCGGCTGGCGGCCCGCGCGCTGGCCGAGGTGGGGCGGCACGTCGTCCCGGGCATCACCACCGACGAGCTCGACCGGATCGGGCACGAGTTCCTGGTGGCCCACGGCGCCTACCCGAGCACGCTGGGCTACCGCGGCTTCCCCAAGTCGCTGTGCACGTCCCTCAACGAGGTCATCTGCCACGGCATCCCGGACGACACGGTGATCGCCGACGGGGACATCGTGAACGTGGACATCACCGCTTACATCGGCGGCGTGCACGGTGACACGAATGCCACGTTCCTGGCCGGGAACGTGGACGAGGAGTCGCGGCTGCTCGTCCAGCGCACCCGCGAGGCGATGATGCGCGGTATCGCCGTGGTGGCGCCCGGCCGGCCGCTGAACGCCATCGGCCGGGTGATCGAGTCCTACGCGAGGCGGTTCGGCTACGGCGTGGTGCGCGACTTTACCGGGCACGGCATCGGGACCACGTTCCACTCCGGGCTGGTCGTGCCCCACTTCGACGATCCGGACACCGACGTCGTAATGGAACCGGGGATGACGTTCACGATCGAGCCGATGCTCACCCTGGGCACGATCAGCTACGACATCTGGCCTGACGGCTGGACCGCGGTCACCAGGGACAGAAGGCGGACCGCACAGTTCGAGCACACCGTCCTGGTGACCGAATCCGGCCACGAGATCCTCACGCTGGAGTAGGCGTCCGGCCGTCACGGCCGCGCGGCTAGCCGGCGCATCATGCCGCGATGCGGCCTGTTCGGCTTTTACAGGTGCTTTGCACACGCCGGAGAAGATGGAAAACTACCCCGGATATGCGCTTGGTCTGAACCTGTCGGTGAGGGGAGAATCCGGATGAAGAATCGGCCACTGATCGCGGAGGCCGTCGGGACAGCATTGCTGGTGTTCTTCGGAGCGGGGACCGCCACACTCGCCTTCGGGTTCAAGACCACTGGATCCAGCATCTCCGCGGGAGTCGTGGCCACTGCGCTCGCCTTCGGTCTCATCCTGCTGGCTCTCGTCTATGCCTTCGGACCGGTTTCGGGCTGCCACATAAATCCGGCCGTTACGATCGGCTTCCTGGTCGGGCGGAGGATCACGTTCGCGGAAGCCATCGGCTACTGGATCGCCCAGTTCATCGGGGCGATAGCCGGCGCGGCGGTCCTTTACGGCACCTTCAACCTGACCTCGAGCTACACGAAAAGCACCGGCCTGGGGGCTAACGGCTTCGGTGCCTCGTCGATGATCGGAGCGAACGCCGGGGCGGCCTTCATCGCGGAGGTCATCCTGACCTTCTTGTTCGTATTCGTCATCTTGACGGTGACCCGCCGGGTGAGTAACGCTGCGGTCGCTGGGCTGGTGATCGGGCTGGCCCTCACGACCGTGCATCTGGTCGGGATTCCGATCGACGGCACCTCGGTCAACCCGGCCCGCAGCCTCGGCCCGGCTCTGTTCGTGGGCGGCACGGCGCTCAGCCAGTTGTGGCTGTTCATCGTCGCGCCGCTGGTGGGCGGGGCGCTGTCCGCTCTCCTCTACCAGTTCCTATACCCCAAGGGCGAAGAAGAGGCCTCGGTCGCCCCGGCACGCGAGGAGCAGACTCAGCCCGTGACGGAGCCCCGCAGAGGGTAGCCGTCCTCGCGCTGAGCCGGGTGCTGCTCAGCGCCGCGAGTCGCAGCCGACGCAGGTTGCGAGGGCCGGCCGGGTGCCGGCTCAGCGCCGGGAGGCACAGCCGATACAGGTCGTTGCGGCCGGCCGGGCGGCGAGGCGGTCGGTCCCGATCGGCTGCCCGCACTTGTCGCACCGGCCGTAGCTGCCCGCCGCCACCCTGCGCAGGGCCGCGTCGATCTCCGCCAGCTGCTGTCTGGCCTGGCCGAGCAGAGCGGCGACGTGCTGCCGCTCGAACGCGATCGTCGCGCCCTCCGGGTCGTGCTCGTCGTCGGTGCCGGCCGCGCCGGACGACTCGATGATCCCGGTCAGCTCCCGCCCCAGCCCGTTCAGCCGCACGAGCGCGTCCGCCCGTTCGGCCGCCAGCCGCGCCCGCGCCCGCTCCTGCTCTGTCATCCTTCCTGGGTACCAGGCTCGGCAGGAGAGGATGGACCCGTGGCAGCCGAATCCGGCCTCGAGTGGCCGACGGACATGACGGACGAACTGGCGCGGCAGTCGCACCTCCTGATCGGGGCCGTCACCGAGCTCGGCGGGGCCATCGGCTGGATGACCCCGCCGACGCGGGCCGAGACGGACGAGTGGCTGGCGGACATGTTCGCCAGCATCGTCGCGGGCGACGGAGCGCTGTGCACCGCGTGGCGGGACGGCCGGCTGGTCGCGATGGGCGGTTGGCTCCGCGATCAGGTCCCCTACTTCCGGCACCTGGCCGAGCTGGTCAAGATCATGGTCAACCCCGGGGCCCGGGGGGCCCGGCTCGGCGAGGTCGTGACCCGCGAGCTCGTCGCCAACGCCGCCGCGGCGGGCATCGAGACGCTGGTCCTGGGCGTGCGCGGCAACAACCACCTCGCGATCCAGCTCTATGAGGAGCTCGGTTTCGCGGAATGGGGCCGGCTACCCGATGTCATCGAGGTCGGCGACGAGCGCTTCGACGACGTGCGGATGTATCTCAAGCTGAGCAGGCCGGCGCACCTGATCCTGCGCGGCAGCCACCCGTCAGGACCGGGTTCCTCGCCGCGCAGGCGACGGCCAGGCTGAGCCGGCGACCGCGGGCACCGGGCCCGTGCCCGGCTGAGCCGGCGTCGGCGACCGCGGGCACCGGGCCCGTGTCCGGCTGGGCCAGCGACCGACAGCCGGTGGCGGGCTCCGGGCCTCGCGTTGTGCCTCCGGCGGCCGGCTACCTGGTCAGCTACAGGCGTGCGACGGCGATGGCTGGCCGGGAGTGCGCCGGGTGACCGGCAGCCGCGCCCAGGTGTCTTCATCCCGGGGGGTGTAGACGACGATGCGAAGCTCGGGGACCGCGGAGATCTCGAGCTCGGTGCTGGTGAACGTGAGCACGCCGGCGGCTGGGTGCCGGAACCGGCGCATCCGCTCCTGCGGGCCCGCGACCTCCTGCCGGGCCCAGAGCGAGGCGAACTCGGAGCTGAGGTCGGCCAGCCGGCGGATGTCCTCTTCCCACTCCGGCTCGCCGACGTGCCTGCCGTAGGCGGCCCGCAGCCGGGCCACCAGGTACGCCACTTCCCGGTCGTAATCAAGGAACTGGTCCCGCGCGGTGGGCTCGGTGACGCAGCACCAGAGCAGGTTCTTGTGCACGCACGGCAGAGAATGCCAGTCCCAGAACAGGTCCTCGTGCGCATCGTTCGACTCGATGACGTCGAACCCGCTGTTGATCAGCACCGCGGGCAGCGGATCGAGCGAGCGGACCACCGCGCGCACCGAGTCCGGGATGCGAGCCGAGCCGGCCCACGACCGCAGCGGCGTCGCCTCGGCGAGCCGGTACAGGTGCCAGCGCCCGGCCGAGTCCAGCCTCAGCGTGCGCGAGACGGCGTCGAGAACCTGCGCGCTGGCGTTGATCTGGCGGCCCTGCTCCAGCCAGGTGTACCAGGTGATGCCGACCCCGGCCAGCAGGGCAACCTCCTCGCGTCGCAGCCCGGGGGTCCGTCGCCGCGGCCCGGGCGCCAGGCCGACGTCCTCGGGCCGCACCTTGGCCCGGCGGGCCTTGAGGAACCGGCCCAGCTCGGCGCGGACCGGGCGACCCGAAGCTGCGCGAGAGCGAGCCTGGCCCGAGGCCGCGGCCGGGGCGACCGCCGGCCCGTCCCTCACCATGCCCTCTGACACGGCGTCCTCTCCCAGATGGCGACAGCTAAGCCAACATACGGAAGGGGTCGGACATTTCGGCCCGGTGGCGGCGGACAGCGAGCCTGGTACTGACAGCACCAGCATCAGCAGGCTCTCTCCACCTCCGGGCGAACGGCCGGACAGTGGTGACATGACCACAACAACGCAAGTCTCCGCGCGCCCGGCCGAGGGCGCGCAGCAGCTGGCGAGCGGCCGCTGGCTGATGCTGATCATCCTGCTCGGCGGCCAGTTCATGGCACTGCTCGATGTCACGATCGTCAACGTCGCGATGCCGACAATCGGCCGGACCCTGCACGCGTCGGGGGCGGCCCTGCAGCTGGTGGTGGCGGGCTACACGGTGAGCTACGCGATGCTGCTGATCACCGGCGCCCGGCTCGGTGAGCTTTACGGCCGGCGACGGCTGTTTCTGGCCGGCGTGACCGTCTTCACCCTCAGCTCGCTGGCTTGCGGTCTGGCCCCCGGGATCGAGGTGCTGATAGCGGCGCGGTTCCTGCAGGGCGCGGGCGCGGCCGCGATGGTGCCGCAGATCATCAGCGTGATCCAGGCATCGTTCTCCGGCCCGGCCCGGGCCCGGGCGCTGAGCGCCTACTCCGCCGTGCTGGCCAGCGGGTTCGTCGCGGGCCAGGTCCTCGGTGGCGTGATCGTCAGCGCGAACCTCTTCGGCGCCCAGTGGCGCCCGGTCTTCCTGGTCAACGTGCCGATCGGGCTGGCCGTGCTGGCGCTCGTCCCGCGCGTGGTCCCGCCGGACACGCGGCAGCCGTCCCGGTCCGGCCGGCGACTGGACCTGGTCGGCCTGGCCGTGGCCGTACCCGCGGTGTTCCTTATCGTGCTCCCGCTCGTCCTCGGGCACGAGGAAGGCTGGCCGTGGTGGGTGCCGGCCGGCATCGCGGCCGGCCTCGCGCTGGCGGTAGCCTTCGTCGGGATCGAGCGCCGGGTGGCCGCCCACGGCGGCGACCCGCTGCTGAAGCTTGACGTGCTCGGCTCGCCCGGGATCGTCTCCGGGCTGGGCGCCACCGTGATAACGATGATCGCCTACGGCGGCTTCCTGTTCACCCTCTCGCTGCACCTGCAGTCCGGGCTGGGCGACAGCGCGCTGCGGGCCGGCCTGACCTTCGCGCCGGCCGCGGCAGCGTTCGGGCTCTGCGGTTTTTACTGGCGGAAACTGCCGGAGCGGTGGCAGCACGCGCTCACCCCGGCCGGGCTCGCCGGTGCCGCGGTGGCCGAGGTCTTCCTGGGTCTTGACCTGCGCTCGGGAACGCACGGCGGCCCGTGGCTGCCGGTCGTGCTGCTGGCGCTCGGCGCGACCCTCGGCCTGGGGTACAGCCCGCTGGTCACGCACTCGCTCGCCCGGGTGCCGCTGGCCGACGCGGCGGATGCCAGCGGCCTGCTGACCACGACCCTGCAACTCGGGCAAGTGATAGGCGTGGCCGTGTTCGGCAGCCTCTTCCTGAGCCTGGCCGCGCGGGGCGGGCAGCCGGGGCTGACCGCCTCGCCGCACGCGATCGCGGCGACCTCCGGCTGGCTGGCCCTGCTGTTTGCCGCGGGCGCCCTGACCGCGGTGCCGCTGGCCCGCACGGTGGCCAGGGCCAGGCGATCCGCCCGATCCGGGTAGCCGCAGCCGGGCCGAAGCCGCTCTGCGTGACCGCAGGCCCGGCCGGGACCGCTGCGCGCGGTCCCGGCCGGGCCTGTCGCGAGCGCGAAGTGCTAGTAGCGTTATGGCGATGCCAGCGCTCCGCCTTGCCGGATGCCGCGGCATTGCCTGGCTCGCTTGCCGACCCGGGGTTCGAGATATATCTTGGTTGATGTCGGTATCCGCCCCGCTCGGGCACGGAGGAGCAGATGGCCCCGGAATGGAATGTCCGCGTCAGTGACACCGATCGGGAGGCTGTGGCCGCGCAGCTGCGCGAGCACTACGCCCAGGGCAGGCTGAGCCTGGACGAGCTGAACGAGCGGCTCGACCGGGCGTTCGCGTCCCGGACGCGTGCCGACCTTGACGCGGTGACCTCCGATCTTCCCTATGCAGCGCCCTGGCGCACGCTGCCGTCCGACCGGTCCAGGCGGGCCGGGTACGGCCCCGGAGGCTCGGGGAACCAGGGCTGGAACCGCCAGGACTGGGGCGGGCCGTACTGGAGCGGCCCGGGCCAGATCGGCCGCGGCGGTAGCTACGGACACGGATCCGGACGCAGGCGCTCGCCGGCCGGGTTCATCCCGGTGATGCTGGCGCTATGGGTCTGTTTCGCCGTGCTGAGCATCTTCGCGTTCGGCGTCGCCTCCGGCCCGTCGGTGATAGCCATCCTGCTGGCCGCGGTGTCCGCGCTTCGCTGGCTGTTCGGCCTCAGGCGGCGCGGGCCAGCACGCGGCGGTCGCGGGGGCCGGCGCTGATAGGCGCGCTTCCTTCCCGGCCGGCGGGCGCCGTAGGCACGCTTCTTCACCCGGCGAGTGGCGCTGGTGACCAGTTTCCGCTATGCGCCGGGTGGCGCCGGTAGTCACGTTTCTCCGCCTGGCGGCGCCGACCGCGCCCGGTCAGGTACTGCCGGGCATCCGCAGCGGCACGACTAGGTAGCGAAAGTCCGCAGTGCCGGCGTCTGGGCCGGCTGACGCACCCGCTCCCGGGTCGGCTTGCCCTTCGTCGCCGTCCGGGCCGCCCGGCACCGAGGTGATCACCGCGGGCCGCACGGCGCTGGTGAACTCCAGCCGGATCCGCCCCGGGGCCGCGGCCCGGCCGGCCGTCCCCGCGTCGTCGGCGGAGCCACCGGTCCCCGCCGGAGCAGCGGAGGCGGAGGGCGTCGCGGCCGCGGCCAGCCCGTCGAGCAGGTAGTGCGGGCTGAAGGCGATGACCCGCTCATCGCCCGCGAAGACCGCAGGCACCCGCTCGACCGCCCGGGCCTGGCCCTGGCTGCCCGCTTCGATCACGACCTCGTCGCCGCCGAACGCGAGCCTTACCGGGCTGCCGCGCTCGGCGACCAGCGACACGCGCCGCACCGCCTCGATGAGCGGTCCCGATGCCACCTCGGCCCGCGAGCCGAACTCGGCGGGGAACCTCGAGGAGTACTTGAGGAACTCGCCGCCGAGCAGCCGCGTGGTCAGCCTGCGCCCCGCCCCCTCGAAGCCGATCATCCCGTCTGAGGTCAGCGGGCCCGGGCCGCCGGCCGCGCCCTGGTCGTCGGGATCGCGCAACGCGATCGCCACCTGCCCGCCCGAAGTCATTGTCCGCGCGGCCTCGGCCAGCGCGCGTGCCGGTATCAGCGCGCTCGCCCGCAGGTCCGGCCGGGCCGGGGTCCAGAGCAGCCGCCGGACGGCGAGCCGGTACCGGTCGGTGGCGACCAGGGTGATCGTGTCGCCGTCGATCTCGGCGAACACCCCGGTCAGCATGGGCAGAGTGTCATCCCGGCTGGCCGACGACACGACCTGGCTGACGGCCGCCGCTAGGTCCGCGCCGTCCACGATGCCGACCGGGGATGGCAGCTCCGGCAGCGCCGGATACTCCTCCATCGCCAGCCTGACCAGCGTAAACTCGGCCGCGCCGCAGGACAGTCCGATCGAGTCAGGCTCCGACTCGAACTCGGCCGTCCCTCCGGCCAGGCTGCGGGTGATCTCGGCCAGCAGCCGGCCGGGCACAAGAGCGCTGCCCGGCTCGGTCACCTCCGCCTTCGCCTCGAACCGCGCGGAAAGGTCATAGTCGAAGCAAGACAGCGTCAGCCCTTCGGCCGCCTCCAGGAGCATGCCGGACAGCAGCGGCACGACCGGCCGCGCGGGGAGCGCGCGGGCCACCCAGGCCACGGCTTCGGCGAGCGCGTCCCGCTCGATCTGCAATCTCATTACCACCGCCTCCGTGCACGATCCTGACATGCACGTCTGACAGTGCCGGTGGCCGTGGCGCGGCTGACGCCGGCGCCCGTGCTGGCGGCTACGCGGGCGGGGTTGCCCTGGTGCCCGTCCGCGGACCGGGCTGCCCGATCACCCGCAGGCCGCACGGGTGATCAGGTCAGGCCGGGTGGCGCGGCGGCCAGGGTCGACTCGATCGCCTGGGCCAGCGCCCGCGCGGACTCCACGGTGAGCTCTACCGCCACCCGCGCCGACGGCCCGCGCCCCGGGGCCAGGAAGTCGATGTTGAGCGTGTGCTCGGCCGGGGCGTGCACCGGGTGGTCGAAGTAGACGCTGGCCTCGGTCAGCCCGAACCAGCCGTCGGCTCCCTTGCCGCTGCCCGCGACCTCGATCTTTTCGGTGAGATACGTGCACATGACCGTGAACCTCCCTAGCCGGCCAGGTAGCGGCCGAACCATTCCCAGATGCGCTGCCAGCCGTCGTTCGCGGCCTCAGGGCGGTAGGCGGGCCGGTCCACGGCGAAGAACGCGTGGCCGGCGCCCTCATAGGTGTGGAAGTCGTAGGTCTTGCCCAGCGCCGTGAGCTCTTTCTCCAGTTCCGCCGTCTGCTCTGGCGACGGGTGCTGGTCCTCGGCACCGAACAGCCCCAGCAGCGGGCAGGACAGGTTCTCGGCCAGGTGGACGATGGGTCCCACCTTCAGCGGCATGCCCTCCGGCGGGGTGCCCACCACGAACGCGCCGTAGCAGTCGACGGCCGCGTCCAGCGGCAGGCTGCAGGCGGCCAGGAAGGCCTGGCGCCCGCCCGAGCAGTAGCCGATCACGCCGACCTTGCCGTTCGAGGCCGGCATCGACCGCAGGTAACTCGCGGCTCCCCCGACGTCACCGACCAGGCGGTCATCGGGCACGCCACCCCGGGCCCGAGCCGTCGCGGCGGCGTCGTCGGGACTGGCTCCCGGCGCCTCCCTCGTGTACAGGTTCGGGCAGAGCGCGGCATAACCGTTCGCCGCGAATTTCCTGGTGATTTCCTTGGTCGGCGCGTCGTAGCCCGGCATGTGATGGATGACTACCACGCTGCCGAACGGACCCGGCCCCAGCGGGCGGGCCAGGTAGCCCTCGATCACGTCTCCGCCGTGCCCGGTGAAGCCAATGGTCTCCGCCATCATCGCGTCATACATTGGGCATCCTCTCCCCCAGCGGGCGCAACCAGCTTGCCGGGTAATTGTGTCGTGACGACGGCGCCTGCCGACCGCCCCATCTTGCCAGCCGCGGATGCGCAGGCTACCCCGCCCCCGGCTTTCCGAAACCGCCGGCCGGATCAGCTACCCGCCGGGCCGCCGCAGCAATCGGTGCGATGCAAGACTGGCGGGATGAAAATCGCCCGCCGTGGTGGCACCCGCGAGAAAGGTGGAATCCGTTGACCTATGCAGCCGCCGAGGACCGTTACCGGCAGATCCCTTACCGGCGCTGCGGCCGCAGCGGGCTGCTGCTGCCCGAGGTGTCGCTCGGGCTGTGGCAGAACTTCGGGGATGACCGCCCGATCGACACCCAGCGGGCGATCCTCAGGCGCGCGTTCGACCTCGGAGTTACGCACTTCGACCTGGCGAACAACTACGGCCCGCCGTACGGCTCGGCCGAGATCAACTTCGGCCGCCTGATGCGCGAGGACCTGCGCCCCTACCGCGACGAGCTGATCATCTCGACCAAGGCCGGCTATGACATGTGGCCCGGTCCCTACGGCGAGTGGGGATCACGCAAGTACCTGCTGGCCAGCCTGGATCAGTCACTGGGCCGGATGGGCCTAGATTACGTGGACATTTTCTACAGCCATCGATTCGACCCGGACACCCCGCTCGAGGAGACAATGGGCGCGCTGGATACCGCGGTCCGTTCGGGAAAAGCGCTTTACGCCGGCATTTCCTCGTATTCCGCCGAACGGACGGAGGCGGCGGCCCGGATACTCGAACGGATGGGCACGCCGCTGACGATCCACCAGCCGTCGTACTCGATGCTGAACCGCTGGATCGAGGGCGGATTGCTCGACGTGCTGGACCGGGAGGGCATCGGCTGTATCGCGTTCTCGCCCCTGGCGCAGGGTGTGCTGACCGGCAAGTACCTCAGCGGCATCCCGGACGGCTCGCGGGCGAGCCGGGATTCCTCGCTGCCGGCCGATCAACTCGGCGAGCAGACGCTCGGGCACGTGCGCGCGCTGGCCGGCATCGCGCGCGCCCGCGGTCAGTCGCTGGCCCAGATGGCGCTGTCCTGGGCGCTGCGCGACGAGCGGGTGACGTCGGTACTGATCGGCGCCAGCAGCGTGGCTCAGCTAGAGGAGAATCTCGGCGCCGCCCGCCACACCACGTTCAGCGACGAGGAACTCGCCGCCATCGACCGCGACGCCGTGGAGGCCGGGATCAACCTCTGGGCCTCCTCCAGCGCGGGCTAGCGGAGTCGCGGCGCGTCCGGCGGCACCGGCGCCACCGGTGGCACCGGCGGCACCGGTGGCGCCCGCGCCGGACGCGCTCGTAGGCTGGCGGTCACAGGGGGAGGGTGATAGCGGTGGGCGAGACGGCGGGAACCGAAGTCCTGGTGATCGGCGCGGGACCGTCTGGGTTGTTCGCGGCGATAGAACTCGCACGCCGCGGCGTGCGGGCCCGCGTCGTCGAACGTGAGCCCGGGCCGCACATGCAGGCCCGCGCCACCACCGTGCAGCCGGGAACGCTGGAGATCCTCGCCACGGCGGGGGTGCTGGACCGGATGCTCGCGGGATCGGAGCACCTGAGATTCGCCCGCATCTTCGACGCGGACCTCAGGCTGGTGGGCGAGATGGCGTTCGCCGGCGTCGGCTGCACGTGGGAATTTCAGTGCAGTCTGCCGCAGTGCGACACCGAGCAGCTCCTTGCCGACCGGCTGGCCGAGCTGGGTGGCACCGTAGAACGCGGTGTCGAGGCGGTCTCGCTCAAGCAGCGGGACGACAGCGTCCTCGTCGGGCTGGAGCGAGCGGACGGGACAACCGAGACCGTCGAGGCGAGCTGGGTCATCGGCGCCGGCGGCGCGCACAGCGTGACCCGCGAGTCCATGGCCGAGACACTGGTCGGCTCGACCTACCCGGGCACGTCACTGGTGGCCAGCGGGACGGTGACATGCGGCCTGCCGCGTGACGGTAATGCGCTGATCGCCAGCCCGGAAGGCTACGTGCTGCTCATTCCGCTGCCCGGCGAACGCTGGCTCACGTTCATCGGAGATCTCGATGAGGACGAGACCGAACGGCTGGCGCGGGACGACGACGCCGGCCTCGTCGCCGCGGCGCTCGGGCGGCGGGTCGGCCAGGGGATCCGGATGGACGAGGTGGCCTGGGCGTCCCCGTTCCGGATGCACCGCCGGCTGGTCCCCCAGCTGGCCGACGGGCGGCTGTTCCTCCTCGGCGACGCCGGGCACCTGTCCAGTCCGTTCGGCGGCGAGGGCTTGAACTCGGGCCTGCACGACGGCTTTAACCTAGGCTGGAAGCTCGCGCTTGAGCTGCGCGGCCGCGCCCGCCCCGGCCTGCTGGACAGCTTCGCGTCCGAGCGCCTCGCCGCCGACCGGCACGTCCTGGAGGTCTCCGACCGCCTGCACAAACTCGCCTACCGCGCCGTCGAGGCGACGCGGACCGGCATCGCGCCCGCCCCGCCCACGCCGGATCAGGTGGCGGCCATGCTGCAGTCCCGTTCGATGCTCGACATTTCCTACGCCGGCAGCCCGATCGTCGGTGAATACCCCGGGGGCACGCAGGCGGCGGCCGCGACCCCGGCCCCGGGCGACCGCTATCCCGACCGCGCCGCGCTGACTGGCACCGGGCACCACCTACTGCTGTTCGGCATGACCGAGGACACGGGCATCGAGCGGCTGCGGCGCCGCTGGGAGGGGCTGGTAGAGGTGAGCCAGGCCACCGGGGACGCCGGGCGGGCCGGGCTGGCCGGCCCGGGCCTGGTCCTGGTGCGCCCGGACGGGCACATCGGCTTCCGCGCCCCGGCCGGCCCGGCCGGCGTGGCCGCGCTCGACGCACATCTCGACTCCTACCTCATCCCCGCCTGACGCGCCACACCCGCCGGGTGGTGAGGCCTGCGCCGACGGAACCCAGGTACGCCCGCCCGCCTGCGCCCGCCCGCCTGCGCCCGCCCGCCTGCGCCCGCCCGCCTGCGCCCGCGCCCACCCGCCCGCCTGCGCCTGCCCGCCCGCGTGCGCCTGCACGTTCGCGCACGGCCGCATCGAGGCGTAGACGGCTCGGCCCAGAACCGTTATATGCCTTGCACAGAATATACCTGGCCGGTTATATTCCAGATGTGGCAACTTCGTTTCAGGTCCTCGCCGATCCCACCCGGCGTCGCATCCTCGACCTCCTGCTGGAGCGGTCGCTGCCGGTGGGGGAACTGGCCGAGCAACTCGCTCTCACCCAGCCCGGCACGTCCAAGCACCTGCGCGTGCTGCGCGAGGCCGGGCTGGTGGCCGCCCGCCAGGACGCGCAGCGCCGGTGGTACGAGCTGCGCCCCGGGCCGCTGACCGAGATCGACGCCTGGCTGCAGC
>Ga0070717_10001180_pt1 | contig 17675 bp, 14 predicted proteins | sample LARL113metaG_FD_71366 | JGI IMG/M metagenome (GOLD analysis project Ga0070717, IMG submission 71366) | Corn, switchgrass and miscanthus rhizosphere microbial communities from Kellogg Biological Station, Michigan, USA - LAR L11-3 metaG | ecosystem: Host-associated > Plants > Roots > Rhizosphere ... | reverse complement strand
AGAGCCGGGTGCATCTGGACATCGAGAGCGATGACATCGAGGCGGAGGTGCGCCGGCTGGAGAAACTCGGCGCGCGCCGCATCGGCATGGTTAAGAGCTGGTGCGTGATGGAGGCGCCGACCGGGCAGCGCTTCTGCGTGGTGCGCCCGCAGCGCCCGGACTTCGCCGCCCAAGCCAACAGCTGGAACGACTGAGTTGAATCGCGACGCGATCCACTTCCCGCCCAAGCACGAGCCGCTGCGCGATGACGTGCACGCGCTCGGCGCGCTCGTCGGCGAGATACTGCGCGAGCAGGGTGGCGAGCAGCTGTTCGAGCTGGTCGAGCTCGACCGCGTCGCGGCCATCCGCGGCCGCGCGGGCTCGCGCGAGGCGCGCGCCGAGCTCGCGGGATCGGTCCGCGACCGGCCGCCGCAGCTCGCCCGCGACCTGGTGCGGGCCTTTGCCACCTGGTTCCAGACGGTAAATCTGGCCGAGCAGGTGCACCGCATTCGCCGCCGCCGCGATTATTTCGTCAAGGAGAGCCAGCGCCCGCAACCCGGTGGAGTCGAGGATGCCATCGCCACACTCAAGGCCAGTGGCTGGAGCTACGAGCAAGTGCTCGAGCTGATCGGAACGCTCTCGATCCAGCCGGTGTTTGCTCCGCATTCCACCGAGGCGAGCCGCCGCACGCTGTTACGCAAGCAGCAGCGCATTGCACAGCGGTTGCTCGAGCGCCTCGACCCGAGCCTGACGCCCAACGAGTCGCGCAGCATCTGGAGCAACATCCGCATGGAGCTCACCGCGGCATGGCAGACCGAAGAGCTGCCGCGCGAGCGACTCACGGTTGCAGATGAGCGCGAGCAGATTCTTTTCTATCTGGTGGAGATCCTCTACCGGGTCGTGCCCGCCTTCTACGAGGAGATTGCCCAGGCGCTCGAGAAGCTCTACGGCGCTCGTGGAGGTGTGGCGCGCCTGCCCTCCATCCTGCACTTCGGCTCCTGGGCCGGCGGCGACATGGACGGCAATCCGGATGTGCACGCCAAGACGATCCGCGAGACCCTTGCACGGCACCACCAGGTAATCCTGCACTGCTACTCCATCGAGTGTCACGAGCTCGCACAGCGCCTGTCGCAGAGCGAGAGCCGCGTGGCCGCCTCCGCCGAGCTCGGCAAGCGCGTCGAGGAATACATGCGGCTGCTGCCGGGCGCGCGCGCCATCACCCCGGCGCGACACGACCGCATGCCGTACCGGGTGTTCCTGGCACAGATCGGCGAGCGCTTGCGCAACGCGCGTGAAGGGCGTGCCAACGGTTACGAGAATGCGCACCAGTTCCGCGAGGACATCGCGCTCATCGCGCTCAGCCTGCGCGCCAACAAGGGTGCGCATGCGGGATTGTTCTACGTCGAGCGGCTGCTGCGACGGATCGAGACCTTCGGCTTCCATCTGGCGACGCTCGATGTGCGCCAGCACGCGAGCGTGCTGCACGAGGTCATCGCCCAGGGCTTCGATGATCCGCAGTGGCTCGGCCGTGACCGGGGCGAGCGCCGCAGTCTGCTGGTGCAGGCGCTGGAGAAGGATCGTGGACCGCTCGCCGAGCTCGGCGCACTCGGGCGGCGCACGCTCGCGGTTTTCGATGCGATCCTCCAGGCGCGGCATCGCTACGGGCCCGAGGCCATCGGCTACTTCATCGTGAGCGGCGCCGCGGGGGCCGATGACATGCTCGCCGCGCTCCTGCTCGCGCGTTGGGCGGAGGTCTACGACAAGCGCACCGGCGAGATCGCCCTCGACATCGCTCCGCAGTTCGAGACCAGCGCCGCGCTCGCCACCTGCGGCGACACCATGCAGCAGCTGCTCGCCGACCCGCTGTACCGCCGTTACCTCGAGGCGCACAGCCGCAAACAGTGCGTGCTCATCGGTTACTCCGACAGCAACAAGGAAACCGGGATCTGCGCCTCGCGCTTCACCATTCACCAGGCGCAGCACGATGTCGCGGAAGTGCTGCGCAACGCCGGCGAGCAGCCGGTGCTGTTTCACGCGCGCGGTGGCAGTCTCGCGCGCGGCGGCGCGCGCATCGAAGCGATCGTCAAAGCCGCGCCTGCCGGCGCCGTGGACGGTGCGCTGCGCGTGCGCGAGCAGGGCGCGACCGTGAAGCAGGGCTACGGCCTGCGGCCGATCGCCATGCGCACGCTCGAGCGCGCCTTCAACGCCGTGAGCCTCACGAGCGCCTCACTGCGCCGCCGCGAGCTCGCCCCGGACAGTGCCGCGCACCTGGAGATCGCGGCTCATCTCGCCACCGAAAGCCGCGCAGCTTACCGGCGGCTGGTTTACGGCGAGCCGCAGTTCTACCGCTTCTTCGAGGCGGTCACCCCGATCGATGTGATCGAGCGCATGCAGATCGGCGCGCGCTCGGTGCATCGCTCCGAGCAGGGGGGGCTCGAGGCGCTGCTGCCGGTACCGTGGGTGTTTGCGTGGGCGCAGACGCGCTACATGCTCCCCGGCTGGTATGGTGCCGGCACGGGGCTTGCCGCCATCGTCGACAAATTCGGCCTGCAGCTGGTGCGGGAAGCGTGCACTTCCTGGCTGTTCCTGAGCAACCTCCTCGATGACATCGAGACGCTGCTCGCGCGCGCCGACCTCGAAATCGCCCACTACTACGACGCGCTCGCCCCGCAGGAGCTGCAGCGCTTCTCCCCGCAGCTGCGCGAAGAATACGCACGCGCCTGCACGCAGCTGCTCACCATACGCGACAGCCGCGAGCTGCTCGATTTCGATCCGACCATGCAGCGCTCCATCCGTCTGCGGAATCCGTACATCGACCCGATGAATCTCATGCAGGTGGACCTGCTGCAACGCTGGCGCGCCGGCGGCCGCGAAGATCGAGAGCTGTTCGCGGCGCTGCTCGCGAGTGTTGGCGGCATCTCCCAGGGTCTGCAGAGCACCGGCTGAGACGCGTGCGCGCACTCGATGGCTAACCCGCGGATCCTGCCCTGCGACAGCGGCGTGATCCGCGCCGCGGCCAGCGTGCCCGCCTGTGCCGCGCGGCGCACCTGGGTGCTCATCGCCGCGGTCCTCGGCTCAACCCTGGCCTACGTCGATGAGTCGGTGGTCAATGTGGCACTGCCCACACTCGAGAGCGATCTGCACGCGACGCTCGCGGCCATGCAGTGGGTGATCAACGCCTACACGCTGTGCATGTCCGCACTGTTGCTGATCGGCGGCGCAGCCGCCGATCAGTTCGGCCGCCGGCGCGTATTCGTGATCGGCATCGCGGTGTTCGCGGCTGCCTCGCTCGGCTGCGGACTGGCACCGGACGTGCGCACCCTGATCGCCGCACGCACGCTCGAGGGGGTCGGCGCGGCACTGCTCGTACCCTGCTCGCTCGCCCTGATCGCCGCCGCCTACGGTGAGAAGGAGCGCGGCGCCGCCATCGGCATCTGGTCCGGTGCCGCTGCCATTGCGGCCGGCGCAGGTCCGCTGCTCGGCGGCTTCCTGGTGGATCACGTTTCGTGGCGGGCGATTTTTCTCATCAATCCCGCGCTCGCCGTCCCTGCTCTCTGGATCACGCTGCGCCACGTGCCCGAGAGCCGTGACAGCGAAGCGACCGGCAGACTCGACTGGCCTGGAGCACTGCTCGCCGGCGCGGGACTGGCCGCGCTCGTGTACGCACTGATCGCCGCTGCCACGCTCGGTTGGAGCGACGGCCGCGTGCTCGCGGGTCTCGCCGGCGGCGGGCTCGGGCTCGGGGCGTTCGTGTTCACCGAACAGCACAGCCGCGCGCCGATGATGCCGCTCGAGTTATTCCGCGCGCGTACCTTCACCGGCATCAACCTCCTCACGCTGCTGCTGTACGGCGCACTCGGCGGCGCGTTCTTTTTCCTGCCGTTCCTCTTGATCCAGGCGCGCGGATATTCCGCCACCGCCACCGGAGCGGTCTACCTGCCCTTCACGCTGGTGCTCGGGGTGCTCTCGCGCTGGTCCGGTGGGCTCATGGACCGCTTCGGAGCGCGCGGCCCGCTGATCATCGGGCCGGCGATCACGGCGGCGGGCTTCGCGCTGCTGTCGTTGCGGGCGGCTTCCTACACCGCGGTGCTGCTCGCGATGACGGTGCTCGGTTTCGGCATGGCGATCACCGTGGCCCCACTCACCACCACCGTGCTCAACGCGGTACCTGAGCGCCGCACCGGGGTCGCCTCCGGAATCAACAATGCGGTCGCGTCCGTGGGAGGTCTGCTGCTGATCGCGCTGCTCGGCACGCTCGCGCTCGGGGTGTTCGACCGCGCACTCGCGCGACAGTTGGCGATGGCGCGGCCCTCGCCGGCGCTGGCGCAGGTGGTAGAAAGCGCCGCTGGCGGGTTGGTGATGCCGGCGATGCCCGCGAGCCTCGCGCCGCAGGAGCAGCAGCGTGCACGCGCGCTCGTCTCTGCCGCGCTGGAACACACCGTAGCGCTGGCACTGTGGATCGCCGCCGCCCTGGCACTCGCCAGCGCGCTCGTCGCCGCCACCACGCTCGCGCCGCGCGCGGCACTCACGGCCGCCGGTAAATCACTCCATCCTTCATGACGAACAGCACGCGTGCCAGCGCATCGATGTCGCGGGTAGGATCCCCCGCGACCGCCACCAGGTCGGCGAGCATGCCTGCGCGTACCCGGCCCAGGTCCGCTTCGTGACGCAGGATTCTGGCGTCGGTGGCGGTCGCTGCGGTGAGCGCCTGCAGCGGGGTCATGCCATCACGCACCATCCAGGCGAGCTCGCGGTAGTTGGTCCCGTGGGCGAACACCCCGACATCACTTCCGCAGCCGATGATGACGCCCGCCTTGAGCGCGGTGTTGAAGGCGCGTTTTGCCTGCTCCATTCCCGCAGTCGGCGCACTCTTGCCGGGCACGTAGTGCTCGAAGTACTCGCCGTAGGCTTCCTCGGCGGTGAGCGTCGGCAGGTACGCTACACCGCGTGCCGCCATCAACCGAAACACCTCGGGCGTGCCGTTGAAGCCGTGCTCGATTGAATCCACCCCGGCGAGCACCGCGCGGCGCATGCCTTCGGCGGTAGTGGCGTGTGCCGCCACCGGCCGGCCCGAGGAGTGTGCGGTCTCGGTGAGCGCGCGCAGCTCCTCCTCCGAGAAAGTCGGCTGCTGGGAGCCATCGGGTCCCCAGCGATAGTCGGCATAGACCTTGATCCAGTCGGCTCCGCGGCCGGCCTGCTCGCGCGCCGCGCGAATGACTTCGGCAACTCCGCTCGCCTCCTCGGCTCCCTGCGGTGTGCAGCACACATCCGGGCGCAGCCCGCGCGGTGCCGGCCCGTAAGATGCAGTGGCGACGATCGCGCGTGTCGCGACGAACAGGCGCGGCCCATCGATCAGGTGCTCTTCGATGGCGCGCTTGACCGAGAGATCGGCGTACTCCGCGCCCTCCGTGCCGAGATCGCGCAGCGTGGTGAAGCCGGCGAGCAGCGTCGCGCGCGCCTGCACGCCGGCGCGCAGCGTGCGATACGACACCGGCTCCTTCAGCACCTGATCGTTCCACAAGGTCTCGTTGTAGGGATGCAGCAGGAGGTGCGAATGGATGTCCATGAGCCCGGGCAGCAGTGTCGCACCCGGCAGCTCGATCACGGTCGCACCCGCTGGCACCGACACCGCGGCGGGCGGCCCGGCGGCACGAATGCGGTTACCCTCGATGAGCACCACCCAGCCGCTGTGCAATGGCTCACCGGCAGTCCACAGCTGCGCCGGCCGCAGCAGCAGTGCCTCACAGTGAGCGCTCATCGGCAGTATGTGGAAAGCCAGCGCTGCAGCAAGCCAGCGCGCCCGCGTCGTGGTCATTGTTTTTCTCCAGAGCAGCGCCCGGGTGGGCGCGCAGGACCGACTCAAGAGCCCATCAACACCGTCGTATCGTAGCTCTCGAAGCCCTGGATCGCGCGGCCATAAGCGTTGAATACCAGCCGCTCGGCCACCTTGTCGGCGCGCGGCGCGAGCAGCATCCGCAACACCACATCGTCCGCGGGACGCGTGGCCTCCTCCGCGAGCAGCTGCTCGATGACACGCGTCAACCGATGATAGAGCTCGTTCACGAAGCGCAGATGCACGCCGTCGTGCACCTGCTCGCCGGCGCCGTAGGTGCCGCGCGCCTCCTGCGCGAGCTCGTGCAGGAATAGGTTCAGCAGCCGCGCCTTATCGACCGGCCGCAGCTCCTGGTAGAAGGCGATTTCGGAATTGAGGTTCATGACACACTCATGGCGGCATCCGCGCTATGCCGGAAAGAAATCGATGGGCTTGGTGGTGGTGATCGAGTCGACGTCTTTGGGGTCGAAGCGGAACAGCCGCACCAGGGCGATGATCTTGCGCTCCAGGTCCGGATCCTTCAGCTCGCTCGAGACCACACGGCACATGGTCACTTCGCCGTTCGGCGAGATGGTGAACTCGAGCACCAGCTTTCCCTGCAGCTCCGCGTTGTCGCGCAACGCGCGCGCATAGAGGCTGTAGATACGACCCTTGTTGCGATCGAAGACCAGCTCGATCTCCTCGCGCGAGCGCGCGGGCTTGCCCCCGCCGCCGCTCGTGGCGGGCCCGCGGGCATTGAGGCCCGACTTGGCGATGCCGGAGCTCACCGCCGTGGTCTCGTGGCCGGTGAGCGAGCCCGCCCCGCTGCCGAAGCCGCGGCTGGAATTGGCCGAGGTTATGCCGCCAGAGCCGGCGCCCACCTTGGAGGTGATGAGCGAGCGCTCGGCATGACTGTCCGCGCCTACGGCACCGGAAAGGTTCTTGGTCTCGAGGTGGCTGAGGTCCATGACATCGCGCAGGTCGGCGAGCTCGTCCTTGACCTGATTCAGCTGCTTCTGCGCCTTCTCGTGGGCGCGCTGGTGTTCATCGACCGGCGGCGGCTTCACCATGGCCACCTTCGGCTCGATCTTCGGCTTCTCTTCCTCCTTCGGCTTGGGCGGCGGCGGCGGCGGTGGCGGCTTGGGCGTCTGGGTCATGACGCGCGCCAGCCGCTCGGGCACTTCCTCGGCGATGGTGTGCTTCGGCCGCGGCAGGAGCGGGAAGAGGATGCCTAACAGCAGCAGAATGATGAGCAGCGCCCGCAGGATCTTGCGGTAACGATCGTCCGCCTCGGGATCCGCCTCCCAGGGCAGCTCGAATTCACGGTAGTAAGGCGCGAGCAGCATGGGTCCCCTACACCGGCTTGTACTGGCCGGCCGCGACCGGCTTTTCCTTCTGGATGACCGCCAGCGAGATGCGGCCGTAGTCCGCAGCCGTGCAGGTCGCCATGACGCGCTTGAGCACCTCGTACGGCAGCGCCTTGTCCGCCATGACGGTGATCTCGCGCTGCGCGATATCGCGCTCGCTCACTTCCTGACCCACCAGCAGCGGGCGCTGCAGCGCCGCGCGCAGCGGCTCGACCAGCGCGCCGGGAGCGGCCTTGATGTCGGCGACCGTGGTGATGAATTCGCCCTGCACGAACAAATCATTGCGCGTCACCATCACCACCACCGAATGCTTCGGTGAGGTCTGGGCGATCGACTGCGGAATCTCGATGCCTTTGGTGTTCTGGATGATCTCCACCTCGGTCGAGTACACCAGCAGGAACGCCACCATCACCGACAGGATGTCGATCAGCGGAATGAGATTCAGGGTGGCGTCCGCACGATTGCGCACGTGGTGCTGCGCCATGCGCAATGCACGGTTAGAGATGCTCATGGTTTGGATCCCCTGCCACTTGGCTGCCCGGAGGCCGGGGCGGTTGCCGGCGCCGCTGGCGCGGCCGGTGCCACTGCTACCGGTGTCGCGCCCTCCGGCGCGGCTCCGGGTGCCGGTGCATCGCCGATGGAAATATCCGGGAACAGCTCCGCCTGCACGGTGTTCACGCCCTGGCCCGCCTCGAACACACGTACGTGGTCCATGACCTGCACCAGCGTGTCATAAGCGGTATCGGGCTCGAGCAGGATGCTGGCCTCGGTCTTCTCCGGGAACTTCGTCTTCACGAACTTCAGATACTCGGTGAGCGCATCGTAGTCGTAGCCGCTCGAGGTGTTGGGAACTGCGTGCAGCGGCCCGGTGTTGCGGTCCGCCACCATCAACTGGTCCTTGCGCACCATCACCTCGAGCTGCAGACCCGGCGGAGGCTCCTTGAATTCGGTCTGCGGGGCCGGCAGGTTCAGCTGCAGGATCACGGTGCGGGAGAACACCGCGGTCATGAGCAGAAAGGTCACCAGCACGGTGAAGATGTCGATCATGGGCACGAGCAGCAGCTCCGCGGGCTTGCGGGTATGACGCTCGAGCTTGCGATACTGATAGGAGCGGCGCATGCGGGACCTTCAGTCCTTCGAGGGGCGCTTACCGTCGCGGGACGGTCAGGCCGCCGCCGCCGGCTGCCGCTCGGTGATCGCGTTCAAGAACTTGACCGACGCCATCTCGAGGCTGTCGATGAGCTCGGTGGTCTTGGTCTGCAGGAACGCATGAATGAACAGCAGCGGCACCGCGGTCATCAGACCGAAGGCCGTGCAGTTCATCGCTACCGAGATGCTCGCCGACAGCAGGTTGGCCTTCTCCGCCGGGTTCACCGTGGCGACAGCGGCGAAGGCCCGGATCAGACCCATGACCGTGCCGAGCAGTCCCAGCAGCGTCGCCAGGTTGGCGAAGGTCGCGAGGTAGTGCGTGCGCTTCTCGAGGCGCGGCACGATCTCCATCAGGCTCTCTTCCATCGCCTTCTCGATGTCATCACGGCGGCGCGCCGACTGAATACGCGCCAGTCCGTAGTTGAGAATGTGGCCGATCGCCGAATCGGACTTCGCGGTCGTGGCAGCGACCTGACGGAAGTTGCCCTGCGAGAGCAGCGGCACGATCTGGTTCCACAACCCGCGGTTGCGCACCGCGGCCTGGGTTAGATAGATGTAGCGTTCGATGGCGATCGCCAGACCGAACACGAACACGATGGCGATCGGGTACATGAAGTCCCCGCCGCCCTGAAAGAACCGCACAATCAAGTTCCAGAGGCCCATCTGACACTCCCGCTCACAATGACCATCTTAGGGACACAAGCCTTACCAAACTGAATGACATAAGCTCAAAAAGCTGCGATCTGGCTCTCATCTGCGAGGTCGGACAGGGGCATTCTCAGGGCTTGTTGGGAGAACCCTGGGCCGCGCCCGCTTTGCCATCGCCCGCACCCGGCTGCAGAGCATCGTAATAGCGGTTTTCCCGCCGAAACACATCCCGGTCGAGGGGTTGCAGTACCTCATCCAGGAGGCTGTTGACCGGCTTGCCGACCACATCGCCCAGGTCCGAACGCTTCCACGGCACGATATACAGCACCTTCGGCAGCTCACGATTACCGGTGATGTCGGTCGTATCGAGCTCGAGGCGGTCCGGGCCCTTGCGCGTCGCCCCGCCCGCCTTCGCTCCACCCGCGGTGAGAGCCGCTTTTGATGACGGCGCCGCGCGTGTTGCCGGCGCCGAGGCAGTCGAGGGCGCCGGTGCAGGCGTCGCCGCCGGTGCTCGAGTCGCCACCGGTGCTGCGGACGGTGCATTGGTGGCGGTTGGTCCCGGTGCCGTGGAGGATGAAGGTGTGGTATTCACGCCGGGCTCGAGCTCCTCGGGACGCGGAATTGCGCGGCCGCCCGGAGATGCTGCAGCGGGTGCTGGAGACTCCTGCGCGGCGAGCAGGCAAGGTACTCCGAGCATCACGACAAACATTACGCAGAGCGCCCGGCTGCACCGGCGCGTTTCATGTATGCGCGCTTCCTTCATGCTCAACCTCCTGTGCCATTCCCGGCAGCGGCGGTCCCTGCATTCACCGGGCTCGACGCGGGCTCCGGGTGTGAGGGATGGTCGCCGGGCGCCTTCTCAAGCGGCGGCTCCTTGGGGGGCGGCGTACCGCCGGGCGCGGCCGGAGTCGAGCCACCGTCTCCGGGGCCAGAGTCTCCCGCCGGCCGTTTGGCCGGTGTCAGACCCAGTCGTTGCCGCAGCTCCGCGATCCAACCGCTCACCGGCTTGTCCTCGCCGGTAAGCTGCTTGTACTGCTCGAACGCTTTGAGCGCGCGGTTAGGGTCCCCCAGATAGAGATCCGAGACCACCCCGAGGTTCCGCCAGGCAGGCGCGTAGCGCGGATCGGCAGCAATCGCCTGCTCGTAGGAGGACGCCGCGTCGCGGAACTCCCCGCGCATGCGTTGCGTGGCGCCCAGCTCGGTCCATGCGATCGCGCTGCCATTCTCGTGCTGGACGGCGCTCTTGAGTGTGGCTTCGGCCTGATCGAGGCGGCCGTCCTTGCGCTGCATGATGGCGAGGTTCACGAGCGGCGCGGAAAACTGCGGGTACTGCACGGCGATCTGCTTGAAACCGAGCTCCGCCTCGGTGGCGTTGCCCGACCGCATGTACTGCACGGCGCGGTCGAAATCGGCGCGCGCGGCGGGCGGTACCTCCGGATGCACCACCGGGGCTGGGGATTCGGCACCGCCGGTGGTTGCGCCAGCTGCGGCTTTTGCGGTTGCGTCGGCTGAAGCGCCCGTTGCGGCCGTTGCCGCGGCAGCCGTCTTACCAGCGGGCACCGGCCCTGCCGGATGTGCCGAGGCACCTGCCGCAGCCGGTGCCTTGCCGCGGGAGGGAGTGGAGCTGCAGGCCCCAAGGCCGATGAGCGCGAGCGCGACGAGTAGCGCGGCTGCGCCCACGTCACAGCGCGGCGGCTCGCGGAGCGCCTCACTCGAGGCTCGTGACCACATCGTGTGTCATCTCCGTCTTGCCGTAACGCGCGGGCTTGAGCTCGGCGAGCGCCTGAAAGCTCTTGCGCACCCATTCGTCGTAGACGCCGTCCTTGGCGCGCGCGGCATTCAGCTCGTGCGCTTTGATTGCCTGCTCCTCGAACGGGAACACCTGCTCCTCCAGCAGCGAGTTGTATTCCTCGAGTTCATCACCCTTCAGGTTCTTTGGCCGCTCCGAGGCCATAACGTCCTTGGCGAGCCTTCGGTACAGCTCGGCCATCTCGTAGGTTGCGGCGGTGGTGACCTCCGCCACCTGATAGTCGGCGGCTTTCTTGTAGCCGTCCATCGCGGTCTCGAGCGCGTTGCGCTTCACGATCAGGCTCTTCTTGAGCGGCGCGGTGAGACGCACCTCGCGGAACGCATCGCGTGCCGGCTGCGCGAGCGCCAGCTGTGCCTTCGCGGCGAGATAGTGACTGCGCTCGGTACGCTGCGCCCCTGCCTGCTCGTCGGCGCGAATGATCTCGTGGTACCAGCGATCGCGCCGCGCGACGTCGCCGCTTTTCTGCGCGTATTCCGCCAGGCGCTGCCGCGCTTCCATCGCATCGTTGAGCGGTGTTGGATTGGTGTCGACGAACTTCTCCAGCATGGCCGTGGCCTTCGGCGTATTTCCGGCCTTGGCGTAAAGGTCCGCCGACTGCATCAGGGCCTCGCGCTGCACGCCCTTGTCCTCGGTTGGAGTGGCGGCGATGTGCTCGAACTCCGCGGCGGCTGCGCCGGGGCGGTTGGCAGATGAGTACGCCACCGCGAGTTTGGCGGTGACATCACGCTGCAGGGGGTTCTGTGGGAATGTGCGCCGAAACTCCTCCAGCACCACGATGGCGCGATCCCACTGCTTGAGCGCAATGAGCTGAGCGGCGGCGTCGTACTCCGCATTGGCACGGATCTTCGACTCCGGCGCGACGCGCTCGACGCGCAGGTAATCCTCGACCGCGCCCGCTGCGTCCCCGGCTTTCTGCTTGGCCTCGCCCTGCTTGTAGACGCTCGCCGCGAGACGCTCGGTCAGATCGGTGCGCTGTTTCTCATCGCCGCCCGCGAGCTGACGTGCCTGCAGATAGGCGGGCTCGGCCTTGGCGTATTGCCCCTGATCGAAGTAGGACTGGCCGATGATCGTCCAGGCAATGCGCTGCTTGGCGGGATCCACCGGCGGCTGCCGCGCGAGGATCGCCTGCGACACGCCGATGGCGCGCGCCTGGTCGCCGCTCGCGAAGATCTCCTCCGCGGCGCGCGTGAGCACGCCGGCGCTATCGGGATGCTCGGGGAAGGTCTGCGCGAATTTCACGCTCGCGTCGGTGGCTCGCCGGTGCCAGGCTTCCTTGTCGGCGCCGTTCAATCCCTCTTCACCCTTCTTGTAGGCGACCAGTGCCGCGTAGGCGGCGGTTGCGGACTTGTCGTTGCGCGGATAGCCGTAGGCGGTGTGCTCGTACTCGGTCGCGGCTTCGCTGTACTCGTGCCCCTCGAACAACGCCTCCGCCAACAGGTAGTTGGTTTGCGCCGAGTCCGCGTCGCCCGGGAAGGACTTCAGGTAATCGCGATACCAGCGCGCCGCCTCCTGGTAGTCGGCGACCCGTCCCGACTTCTGCGCACTGGCGTGGAAGTAGGTGGCGACGTCCTTGAGGTTGGTCTTCAGCTCCTGCACCACGCGCGGGTTGCTCTCGCGGCTGCGCGTCTTCCAGTAGGGAGAATCGAAGTTGTAGCGCTCGACGAACTCGTGCTTGCCATCGAGCACCAGCTGGCTGAAACCGCCCTTGCCGTAGGCCTCGATGGCTGCCATGTCGAGATCGGGTGCATGGTCGCTGTACGGATCGCGTGCTACGTAGGCGCGGTAGACGCTCGCGCCGTCCTGGTAACGCTGCTTGTCGACGTAAAGATCGCCGAGCCGCTCGTACAGCATCCAGTTGTAGGGCCGCTGGCCGTGTTGCTGCACGTACTTTTCCAGCGAGCTCACCCCATCGTTGTAGGAGAAGGTGATGCTCATGACGCGCAGCGTGTCCTCGACCAGCTCGCGGTCCGCGCGCTTGAGAGTCTCGGGACGCACGGCTTTCGCGGGGTTGGTGCCGAGCTCGCGATCGAGCACACCGCCGAAGGACGGCAGGCTCTCGAGCGTGAGCGACTGCTTGAACAGCGACCAGCCGCGCTTGTAGAGACTCTGCTGATAGAACTCCGAGCCGGGCCCGCGCGCTACTACGGCCGCGTAGGCGTGCTCCGCCTCGGGATAGCGCTTCGCCGAGAACAGCAGCTCGCCGCGGCGGAACTGCACCTCATCGAGCTGCGGACTCTGCGGGTAGGTCTGCACGATGCGGTCGAGCGTCGCGAGCGCCGCCTCCGGCTGGCCGGTGGTCTCGTATGCCCGCGACAGCTGGTAGAGCACCTGGTCGTTGCGCGCGTAGTTCGGGTAAGCCTTGAGGAGTGTGCTGTAGAGCTTGATGGCCTCGCCGCCCTGCATGTCGACGGCGGTGAGCTCCTTTTCCATCCGCTCCATCTCGCCGGCGTCGAGATTGAGGTCGCCGAGGCGCCGCATCGCCTCGGCACGCAGCTTCGGATCGGTATTCTGCAGCTCGAGGAAGCGGCGGTAATTCTCCATGGCGCGCGTGCTGCTGCCGCTCGCAGCGGTATCCGTGTGCACTTCGACCTTGCGCTTGTTGAGATCGCCGATGGTCGGCTGCGATGAGCTCTGCGCAAGGGCAAGGTGCGGCACGCCCGCGCACAGCAACAGCGCGGCCGCGAAGCCGCTCAGGCGCCGCGTCCTCATCGCGGTGACTCCGGTGGCGGCGGTGCTTTGCCGGGTGGCGGAGCGTTGCTGTCTGCGCCGCCCTCGCGCGCTGGCTCCTCGGCAGGCTCCGCCGCGCCGCCGCTGCCTTTCTGCGCGGGACCGGGTGCCTTGCCATGGCTCGCTGCCGCGGCAGCGGCGCGATCGTACATGGTCGCGAGCGCGAAGCGCGCCTGCACCTCGTAGGCAGCGAGCCGCGCCTTCTGCTGCTCGAGCTCCTGCACCGCGATCTGCGCCAGGTAAGTGCTCTGGCGCTGCTCGGTGGCGGCGAGGCGCACCTGCAGCGCTGCGATGCGCTCGCGCAAGCTCGCAACGCGCGCGGCAAACTCGCCGTTGTTCTGCGGCACGTTGTGACGTGCGCGCTCCACTCTTATCCAGCGGCCCTGCGCCTCGTGCAGCGCCAGAGTGAGATCCTTGAGACTGCGGTGCTCCTGCCACACTCGCGCTCCAAAGGCCTCATCCAGGCGGTAATACATTACGCCCTTCACCAGCGCGAGCCGCGCACGCACCTCCGTCGTCTCGGGCGAGTCGGGCAGCCCCCCGAGCCCCGCCTCCAGGTGCTGCACGCGCGCCCACTGCGAGCGCTCGGTCTCGGTACCGAGCGCCGCCACATCGTGCTGCGCCTCGATGGTGCGCAATTCGTTCTCGAGCTGGACCTCGCTCTGTTGCAGGTTCTGCAGCTTGCCCGAGGCAAGCAACGCATCGACCCGCGGCAGCCGCTCGGCGTAGGCGCGCTCACGGGTCTCGATCATGTCCTGGTACGCGTCCATGTTGTCGCCCCAGTGCTCGAGCGTGCCGCCGAGGTACACCATGTCGCGGTAGTTCTTGACCCCTTCCTGGAAGTCGTGTCCCGCGAGCACGGCGTAGAGATACGGCGCCTCGGCGGTGCGCGGCAGGGTGTGCAGGTCGCGGAACCAGCCGTGCAGGAGCGGCGCGTCGGTGGCGGTGGGTGCCGGGCCGCTCGCCAGCACCTCACGCAGCATGTCGCCCTGGTGGATGTGCGCGATCGCGGCATCGAGCCTGGTGTTCTCAGTGTCGAAGGAGGTGACCGCGCTCTCGTAATACTCCGCGGACTGCGCGTTGGCGTTCATCTTCATGAACGCATACGGCACGGCGAGATACGACTCCTGCACCGCCGCATCGAGCACATCACGGCGGCGCAGCTCCATCCACGGGGTGAGCGCGCCCTGGTAGTCGCCGAGCGCGGCCTGGGCCCAGCCGGTGCCGAGCAGTGCCTTGTTGGAATAAGGACCGGTGAGGCGCACGCGCTCGAGCGGTGCACGCGCGCGTTCCGGCTGGTCTGCCTGCAGGTAGGCGAAACCGAGCGCGAGGTTGGCACGGTCCTTGAGCGCGGCTAGCTCCGGATTGGGAGCGAGCATGGTGCCGACTGCGGAGAGAAACGGGTCGGCGTCTGCGAGGCGGTTGGCGCGCACCAGTGCCACCCCGAGATTGAAGCGCGCATAGGCCGACCATACCGGTGCGCCGCGCCACCCGGTCAGCTGCTCGATCGCCTCGTCGTACTTCGCCTGGTGCATGAGCACGTTGGCGAGCAGCAGCTCCTTCTGCGCTTCGAAGTCCGGCGACATGCGCCCGTTCACCTTGCGCAGCGCGGTCTCGGCCTTCGGGTAATAGCCGCGCGCGTACCACACCTGCGCCAGGTACAGCCAGGCGCGGTTGCGCACCCCGGACGAGACGTTGTCGGTCAGCAGACGCTCGAAGATCTCGCCCGCCTCGTTGTGCATGCCCTCCTGCAGATAGAGCGAGCCGGCGATGAGCTCGGCATCCTCCGCGTGATGCGGCATGCGTCCCCAGTGCTGGTAGGCGAGCACGCGCGTCAGCGCTTCGAAGTCGTGCGCGTCGTCCTGCTGGAAGTACAGGAACAGCACATCACCGAAGTGCAGATCGCGGATGTGTCCTTCGGAGAGCTTCTCGGGGTCGTGCCGGCGCGCGTCCGCCACCGCCGCGAGCAACATCGCGAGTGCGGCCAGGAGCAGCGCGCGTATGCAGGACCGGCGCCTCAAGGGTCTATTCCCAGTCCTTGATCTCGAACTCCGGCTCGAGCTTGCGTTGCCGGTCGTTGATCTTGAGCTCGAGATACTTCGCACCGACGCCCTTCTCGAAGCGCAGCGAGGCGCCGCGCTTGTAGGCGCGCGCGTTCGGTCCGGAGCCGCTGAAGAACGCGACCAGCTCGTGCGCACCCACCTTGAGATTGCCGAGGTACAGACGCTGCACGCCGCCTTTGAGGAGCGCGTCGCGCTCGCGCGGCGTATACAGATAGTTGATCACTTCCTTCTGATCGAGTTTCAGCTGCACCGAGTCGAGCGCGAAGAAATCGCCGACGTCCATCGACAGGAACACCGCCACCTGCGTGTTGGCGGGAAACAGCAGCTCCTCCTCGAGAATGAACAGGTCCTTGTTGAGATCGACCACGTCCTTCTTCAGGCCCTGGATCTCCTGGTCGAGGCCACGGGTGTCGCCGCCCGGCTGCGCCGGCGGTGCGGCGTTTTCCGCCGGCGCGGCCAGCGGATTTTTCGGCGCGTTGGGGAAGAGTTGCTTGCCGACATCGCTCGCGCCTTGCTGCGCGCCGGGCACCTCGGTGGGTGCGAGCGGTGAGGGTACCGCCGGCGGCGGTACCGTGGGCGATGCCGGCTTCACCGGCGCGTTCTGCGCCGCCAGCGGCACCGGACTCAGCAGTAGCGCGGCGCACACGGTCGCCGCGCACAGCCGGCCGAGGGCGCGCAGGCCGCGCCGGCCAGTTGCCAGGGCACGGCGCCGTCGCGGCAGCGACAGCGCCGGGCTCGGATGAGGGGTCGTCTGCAGCATGTTGGTTCCGATCATTCGTTCAGCAGCGTCCGCAGCTGTTGCAGATACACCGTCGAGCTCGCCGCACTGTAGTCGCGCACCACGTAGCGCACCGTGCCATTGCGGTCGATCAGCACGGTCATCGGCAGGTTGTCGACCTGGTAGCTGCGGCTCACCGTCTTGGCCGGATCGAGCAGCAGCGCGAAGGCGACACCCGCGCTGCGCGCAAACTCCTGCGCCTGCACCGGATCGTCATCGACCCCCACGCCGTACACCGACAACCCGGCGGAAGCGTAGGTGGCGAGGCTGCGGTTGAGCGCAGCGAGCTGCGTGCGGCACGAGGTGCAGCGGCTGCTCCAGAAACTCAGGACCACGACTTCGCCGCGGTGTTCCGACAGGCGCACGTTTTCGCCCGCGGCGGCATGCAGCGCAAAATCCGGCGCCTCATGACCGAGCAGCGCATAGGGCGGCTCCGCCGCGTAAGCGAGGGCCACCGCGAGCGTCAGCCCGAGCGCGCCCAGCAGCACGGTCACGCTCGTGCACGCACCGGCAGACCACCGCAGGGCAACGGGCCGTTGTGCCACGTCATGCCGCGCCGGGTTCGGCTGCTGCCAGCTCAATAAAGGTCCTCAGCTCGAGGGGCACGCTCGAAACACGCGCCAAGGCGGCAAAATTGCACAGCGTCAGCGACACTGTCAACGAAACGAGGGGCGAAATGAGGCCTGCAGCAGCGCAGCGGCTGTGCCGGCCCGCGTCGGCGCGCTGCGACAGCGGGCGCGCATCGGGCGCAGCGCGCCGCCGCGTGGCGGCACGCGCGTGAGGCGCGTCACACGATCGGCTGGAACACCGTCAGTGCTGCGAGCTGGGCGGCCGACCCCAGGGCCTGCGGCATGGAGGTCCACGCCTGGAAGGTGCTGGCGAAGTTCGCGTCGCTGCCGCTGAGTCCCATGTAGTTCAGCAACACGACCTGGACCAGTGAGTCGACCGAGTTCGCCGCGGGGCTCGAGGTGCTCACCACCGAGCCATCCGCGGTGAAGTAGCCGATCTGCTGCGTCGAGGCCGCGCCGCGTGTAGCCGGGCGTCCCTTGGGGTTGTAGACCAGGAAGAAGGTCGAGGCCACCGAGGAGTTGTCGCCCTGCCAGCCGAGCTTGCCGCGGCCGGCGGCGCTGTTGTCGACCATGCTGTTGGAGTTGAGCGAGCCGTCGCTGAAGACGTAGATCATCACCGGCACGCCCAAAGCGCTCGCGTACTGCAGCACCGCGCCGATCATCTGTCCGGCCTTGAAGTTGCGCATCTCGCCGGTGGCGCGGGTACCGTCGTGATAGTCGTAGCCGCCCATGGCGATCGTGCCGGCGCCGGCGAAGCCGTTCAGCACCAGCTT
>Ga0070717_10001179_pt1 | contig 17681 bp, 18 predicted proteins | sample LARL113metaG_FD_71366 | JGI IMG/M metagenome (GOLD analysis project Ga0070717, IMG submission 71366) | Corn, switchgrass and miscanthus rhizosphere microbial communities from Kellogg Biological Station, Michigan, USA - LAR L11-3 metaG | ecosystem: Host-associated > Plants > Roots > Rhizosphere ... | reverse complement strand
CAGGTTCAGCGAGGACACCTATCGGTCCGACTGAGCGCTGAGCAACCATGCGGTTGCCATAATCGCATGGTATATTTGCGCATATCGGCGCCCAAGACTGGGCGGCGGCGCGCTTTGGAGGGAGTAGGCGATACCTGATCTCAACCTGTTAAAACAGGCAAAACAGGGGTGGCGTGGTTGAGGTGATACCTGCTCGATCCTGCTCAGCTTTCTATGCTTTTTAGCCGAAACCTCGACAGAACTCGCCGTGCTCCATACATTCCCCGGCCATGAATGAAGCTTTTGGGCGTTATGACGTCGCAGTGGTCGGCGGCGGGCATGCCGGCTGCGAGGCGGCCGCGGCCGCGGCTCGCCTCGGTGCGCGCACGCTGCTGCTGACCCATAAGCGGGCGACGATCGGCGAGATGTCGTGCAACCCGGCGATCGGGGGGCTCGGCAAGGGTCATCTGGTACGCGAGATCGATGCACTCGACGGCATCATGGGCCGGGCGATCGACCGCGCCGGCATCCAGTTCCGCATTTTGAACCGCAGCAAGGGCGCGGCGGTGCGGGGTCCCCGCGCCCAGGCCGATCGCAAGCTTTATCGCCGAGCGATTGGCGAGCTGCTGGCGGAGATTCCGGGGCTCGACATCATCGAGGGTGCCGCCGAAGATTTGCTGCTTGACGGCGATGGTCATGTGTCGGGGCTCGTGCTGGGCGACGGCCGGCATTGCGCGACGAGCCGCGTGGTGCTGACGACCGGCACTTTCCTCAATGGTTTGATTCATATCGGCGAAGAGAAGATCCCTGCCGGCCGCGTCGGCGAGCGGCCTTCGCTCGGTCTGTCGCGAACGCTCGCTCGCTACGGCTTTGCGCTCGGCCGGCTCAAGACCGGCACACCGCCGCGGCTCGACGGGCGTACGATCGACTGGGCCGGGCTCGCCGTTCAGCCGGGTGACGACCCGCCGCCGCCATTCTCTTTCATCACCGACCGCATCGAAACCCCGCAGGTCGTCTGCCACATCACAACGACGACACCGGCGACTCATCAGGTCATACGGGCCAATCTCGACCGCTCGCCAATGTATTCGGGACAGATCGCCAGCATCGGCCCGCGTTATTGCCCGTCGATCGAGGACAAGGTCGTGCGGTTTGCCGAGCGTGAGCGGCACCAGATCTTTCTCGAGCCGGAGGGGCTCGACGACGACACGATCTACCCGAACGGCATCTCGACCTCACTGCCGCGCGAGGTGCAGGAGGCGATGCTGCGGACGATCCCCGGGCTCGAAAGGGCCGCGATGCGGCGTCCGGGTTATGCGATCGAATACGACTTCGTCGATCCGCGCGAGCTCTATCCGAGCCTGGAAACCCGGCGGATTCCGGGCCTTTTCCTGGCGGGCCAGATCAACGGGACGACGGGGTACGAAGAAGCCGCCGCGCAAGGTCTCGTCGCCGGCCTCAATGCAGCGCTCACTGCGGCCGGAGCAGAGCCGCTCGTGCTCGACCGAGCCGACGCCTATATCGGCGTGTTGATCGACGATCTGGTAACGCGCGGCACCAGCGAGCCCTATCGGATGTTCACTTCTCGCGCCGAATACCGGCTCACTCTGCGGGCGGATAACGCTGACCAGCGTCTGACCCCGATTGGTCTGCGGCTCGGCTGCATCAGCCGCGAGCGAGAGCAGCGCTTTGTCGCGAAAATCGCCGCGCTGACCACGGCGCGTCGGCACCTTGCGGAATTGCACATGACTCCGCCGGCCCTGCTGCGCCGCGGGATCACGGTGAAAGAAGACGGTATCCCTCGAAGCGCGGCCGAGCTCCTCGCCTATCCGGGGATCGATCTTGCGCGGCTCGCGGAGGTTTGGCCCGCGCTCGGATCGGTGGCGCCGGAGATTGCCGAGCAGGTCGAAATCGACGCCCGCTATGCCGGCTATCTCGAACGGCAAGAGCGGGATATCGCGTCATTCCGGCGCGACGAGGCGCTGCTGCTGCCACCGGATCTCGATTATGCGGCGGTCGGCAGCCTTTCCCACGAGATTTGCGACAAGCTCACCATCGCCCGGCCGACGACACTCGGCGCTGCCGCGCGGATCTCCGGTGTGACCCCAGCAGCATTGGTGGCCTTGTTGAAGCACGTGAAGCGGCGTGCCGCGTGAAGCTCAGCTCGGGCCGCTAGGCTTCGCCGAGCTTATTCCTGTTTCACGTGAAACACTCTCGCGGCTCGAGGTCTATGCGACCCTGCTGACCCAATGGTCGGCGCGCATCAACCTCGTCGGCCGCGACACGCTCCGCGATCTGTGGCGGCGGCACATGCTCGATTCGGCGCAGCTTCGACCCTTGGTGCCCGATTCGACGCGCTGCCTGATCGACCTCGGCAGCGGCGCGGGGTTTCCCGGGCTCGTTCTGGCGATCCTCGGTGTGTCCGGAATCGAACTGGTGGAGGCGGATACCCGGCGGTGCGCCTTCTTGCGAGAGGTAGCACGCATCACCGAGGCTCAGGTGGCGATTCGCGCCTGCCGCATCCAAGCGGTGCCGCCGCACCCGGTCGATGTCGTCACTGCACGTGCCTGCGCGCCGCTCGACCGGCTGCTCGATCTTGCCGAACCTTTCCTCGCGCCCGACACGCTTTGCTTGTTTCCCAAAGGCCAGCGGTTCGAGGAGGAATTGACCCTGGCACGCGAAGGCTGGACAATGAGCGTGTCGGTCGAACAAAGCCTGTCTGACCGGCGGGGGGTCATTCTTCGCTTGCAGCAGGTTGTCCGTGAGCCTCGCCACCGTTGAGGCCCAGCCGCGCGCCGCTCCGGTTGCGCGCCGTGGCCGTATCCTCGCACTCGCCAATCAGAAGGGAGGCGTCGGCAAGACGACAACCGCCATCAATCTTGCGACAGCGCTTGCAGCTGCCGGGCACCGGGTGCTGCTGATCGACCTCGATGCGCAAGGCAATGCGAGCACCGGTCTCGGCATCGAGCGGCCAGCGCGGTCGGTGACCAGCTATGAGCTGATCCTCGGCGAGGCCGAGCTCGAGCAAGCGATTGTAGCGACCGATATTCCACGCCTGTCGGCCGTTCCCGCATCGCAGGACCTGGCCGGCGCCGAGTTCGAATTGGCCGCACGCGAGCGACGTGAATTTCTGCTGAGCCGCGCCATCCGCAGCCGGGTGCGTGACTATGACGATGTGCTGATCGATTGCCCGCCGTCGTTGAACCTGCTGACCATCAACGCACTCGTCGCGGCCGATTCGGTAATGGTTCCGCTGCAGTGCGAGTTTTATGCGCTGGAAGGGTTGACCCAACTGATGCGCACGATCGAGCGGGTGCAGCGGGCGCTCAATCCTCGGCTCGAGCTGCAGGGGGTCGTGCTGACCATGTATGACCAGCGCAACAATCTCTGCGACCAGGTCGCAGCTGATGTCCGCGGCCACCTCGGCGCCAAAGTCTTTGACACGATGATCCCTCGGAATGTGCGCATCGCCGAGGCGCCATCGCACGGCAAGCCCGTGCTGATCTACGACCACGGCTGCGCCGGCTCGCAGGCCTATATCCGGCTTGCCGCTGAAGTGCTGCGCCGGGCTGGGGCGGCTTCACCGTGAGCGAGCGGGCGAGGCGGCGTCAGCTCGGCCGCGGCCTCGCGGCGCTGTTCGGCGAGGCGGAAGGCGAGGCCGTTGCCGAGCCGGCGATGCAGCGCCGCATTCCGATCGAGCTGATCCGGCCCGGCGCGTTTCAGCCGCGGCGGCGCTTTGCCGAAGCTGAGCTCGAGGCCCTCGCCCAATCCATCCGCGAGAAGGGGATCTTGCAGGCTCTGTTGGTGCGTCCTGTCGTTGGCGAGGAGGCTGCCTTCGAACTTGTCGCCGGAGAGCGGCGATGGCGCGCGGCGCAGCGCGTCGGCATGCACGAGGTCCCGGTGATCGTGCGCCCGCTCGCCGATTCCGAGGCGCTCGAAATCGCCTTGGTCGAGAACCTCCAGCGCGAGGATCTGTCGGCACTCGAAGAGGCCGAAGCCTACAGCCGGCTGATGGAGGAATTCGGTCGCACCCAAGGGGCCCTTGCCGAGGCGGTCGGCAAGAGCCGCAGCCACGTCGCCAATACCTTGCGGCTGCTGTCGTTGCCGCCACCGGTGCGCCGCCGGCTCGAAGAGGGCGAGCTGTCGGCCGGCCATGCCCGCGCGCTCCTCGCGGCAGCGGATCCCGTAGCGCTTGCCGCAGAAGTCGTGCGCCGCGGGCTCAACGTCCGCGCCACCGAGAAGCTCGTCCAGCGCCGCTCCGAAATGCCGCAGCCAAAGCGGCGCCTTCGCGATGCCGACACGGTGGCGCTCGAGCGCGAACTCGGCGACCGGCTCGGTCTGCGCGTCACCCTGGACCAAAAAAAGCGCGGCGGTTCGCTCACCCTCCACTATGTGAGCCTCGATCAGCTCGACCGGGTGTTGAGCCTGCTCCGCGCCTAATCGCGCCTAATCGTGCAACTCAGTTTTCGAGTATGAAGGTCACCTCCATGGTCACCCGATACTCATCGATTTTCCCATTCTCGACGCTCGCCTTATGCTCAATAACGTGAAGGCCAGTGATCCCACGCACCGTCTTGCTCGCCCGCGCGAGCCCTTCGCGAACAGCGGCATCAAAGCCCTCGGACGAGGCGGCAGTGATCTTTGTTACACTTGCTACTGCCATCTGTTCCTCCCTGAAAGGCCGACGGCCGAACTCCTCGTTCCGCCGTCAACGGGCCATGTTAATCTTTCCGCCGTGTTCGCGCCATCGCTCCCGATGGGAGCTGCCTCGGCCTGCGATCCGCTCGGACTGCGCCAGCACCCATTGACGGAATGCTGTGATCTTGGGTTGATCGGCGTGGGTGTCCAGGTAGACGAGCCAATAGGCAAATTCCTGCGGCCAGGCGAGATCGATCGCCTTCACCAGCGAACGCCGGGCCAGCTCCGGGCGTGCCAACACCTCGGTTGCGAGCGCGACACCCTGTCCGGAAACGGCGGCTTGGATTAATAAAATTTGATCATCCAGGCTCGGTCCGGTCAGGGCCTCCCTCGGTATGGGGTGGACGCCATGTGCCTGGAACCACAGCGCCCAATCCCTGCGCTGCGCGTCATGCAGCAAGGGCAGCAAAGCCAAGTCTTCGGCCCGTGTCGGTCGGGGTCGGCCGCGTAGGAAAGCTTTGCTGCAGACTGGTATCAGGCGAACCGCCGCGATCCGATCGGCGCGCAACCCCTTCCACCGCCCCAGCCCATGGCGGATGGTAGGCGTCTCATAATAGCAACTATAGTTTTACTAAACCTTAGTCACAAGACTTCTGGTTTGTCTTCTGCTTGCTGACCCCGGACATTGAACGGGACGGTTTAGAAACACTGATCAAGGTGGCGCAACACATAACTGATAATGCTTTCAGTATGACGGTTCCAAGCGAGATGCGGCGACATTGGAGGGCTGTAGCTGCGTGTTTTGTCACGGCCGTCTTTGCCTGGGGCTTCGGGTTCTACGGCCAATCGGTGTACCTTTCAGAGCTTCACCGGCTGTGGGGCTGGTCCAGCTTTCTGATCGGCTCGGCCACGACCACCTTCTACCTGTCCGGCGCTTTGCTGGTGACGCGCGTGCATCTGGTGATCGCCCGCTTCGGCCCTCGCATGGTGTTGATCGGCGGCTCCCTGTTAATGGGGTCGGGTGCGGTCCTGTTTTGCCGTTCCAGTACGCCATGGCAACTGTATGTCGCTGCCCTTGTAATGGCCTGCGGTTGGGTCTGCACGACGATGGCTGCGATTTCCACGACGCTTGCCTTGTGGTTTGATCGGCAGCGGGCACTGGCGATCAGCCTAGCACTGAATGGAGCAAGCGCCGCAGGTTTCCTCGCCGCGTTGAGCCGGCGCCACGGGCTCTCAGTCGCCGTGGCAGAAACCGCGTTGGGGCTGTTGGCCGTTCTCATACCGCTTGTCGTGTTTGGGATGGGCGCGCGCTCGCCGGGCAGCAGTGGACTGGCGTCGTCCGACGTGCGACCGGATCCGCGTCCGGGCTATAAGCGCGCCTCAGAAGCTCTCAGAGATTGGCACTTATGGTCCGTCGCGCTGCCTTTCGCATTGGTGCTCGCCGCGCAAGTCGGTTTCCTCGTTCACCTCGTTGCGCTGCTGCGCCCGCGGCTCGGCGCCAGTGGCGCTGCGTCCGCCGTTGCCGCGGCAGCGATAGCCGCGATGCTCGGCCGCATCGGGCTGGGTTTCGTTATTGATCGGCTCGACCAACGTCGCATCAGCGCGGCGAGCTTCGCCAGCCAGGCGATCGGCTTAGGACTCATCTTGACGTTCCCGGCAAGTCCCGGGGTGCTCTATGTCGCCAGCTGCCTTTTCGGGCTGTCGGTCGGGAATGTCATTCCATTGCCGTCTTTGATCATCCAGCGCGAGTTTGCGGCTCGCTCATTCGGGCTGGTGGTCGGGCTCAGCGCCGGGATTGGCCAAGTCACCTTTGCCTTCGGCCCGGCACTGCTGGGATTGATACGCGACCTCGCGGGCGACTATGCGCCAGCGCTTATTGTCTGTATAGCGCTGGAACTCGTGGCCGCAGCGATGGTCGTAAGCTGTCGGGCCCGGTTCCGTGAATTCTTCAATTATTTCTCCATACACTCGCCGTCATTGACGTTGCTGACGCGCCGCCTGCGCCACCGCTAACATCACCTCACGGCAGATCGTCTCGGCGGGCAGGCCGGTCGTTTTCATGTTGAGTTCGGCTTGGGCGATGCGGTCGAACTGCGGTCGCAACCCTGCTTCGGTCCACAACGCAAGCTGGCGTCTGAAACTGTCCTGTTGTTTGAAGAAGATCGGCGGACGGGCGGTGCGCAGCACATCCTCGGGGCTTGCCCCACCCGAGAGGCGGGTGGCAAGCAGGTGGAGCCGGTGGAGATGGCGAAGCAATGCCCGAATGATCGAAACTGGAGATTCCCCCTCCTGGAAGACCCGGCCGAGGACGCGTTCGAACCGAGCTGCGTCGCCTTCGGCCGTCGCCATTACCGCATCCTCGATCTCGAGCCCAGCGGTGTCGCTGACCGATAGCCGCGCGTCCTCAAGCTCGACACGTCCGCAGTCACCAGCATAGAGCGTCAGTTTTTCGAGCTCGGAGCGCGTCAGCAGGCGATCACCTCCAAGGTGCTCGACCAGAAACAGGATGGCGTCACGGCTCGCCGTAATTTGGTGCTCGGTCAAGGTCTCCCGGATCACTGCGGCGAGATCGCGCGGCGTGTCCGGATAGCAACCGATAGCGGCGCCGCGCCGCGCCGCATCGAATGCCCGGCGCAGCGCCGAGCGCGAGGGCAAGTCGCCCGCCTCTACAACAACAAAGGCATCGCCAGGCGCGTCCTCCAGAAACTCCCCGAACAACTTCGCGAGAGCGTCGCCAACGCCGCGCACCTGCACGACCCGCCGGCCGCCCGTGAGGCTCAGCTGGGCGGCTTCGTCGGCAAGACGTGCGGGATCCGTTGCGAGCGTGGCAGCGCCTAGATCGGCGACCCGGAATGGGTCATTTAGGTCAGGGCAGACCCTGCGCGCGATCATTTCGGCCCGTTCGCGCACCAGACCTGCGTCCGGACCATAAAATAGTACCGCGCGTATCTCGGGATCGGGCCGCTGCAGAAACGCGGCAATTCGCGATGGCGCCAGCTTCACGGTTGCTCAGCTCGGCTTCGGGCTCTTTTCTGCGATGCGTCGCTGCATGAACAAGGAGAGCCGCGTTACGATCTCCTGGTTAAGCTCGGTCACGCTGCGGACTGCAGCATCATTCTCGCCAACAACGGTGGAGTATTGGTTGGGATTGAGATCAAAGGAGTTCGTGACATGTATCGAGTTGTTGAGAAGCGTTTTGCCGTTCTCGAGATCGCCCAAAGTGTACGTTACGACAACGTCGAGTTGGCCCAATGTTGCCAGACCCTGTGCCTGGACCCCCAAATTGCTCAGACCGACGTATGGAGTGACCCTCAACACATAGCGATGGCGCGTTGGTTCACCACTGGGGTTGAGCGAATTGCGCAATGCCATTTCGAGCCGTTGGCCCATACGCTCAGGGATTGGATCGACCCGGATCGCGCGGAGTTCCTCACTGGCGGGCCCGCCTTCGGTGTCGGCATAGAGGGATGACCAGCCGCAGCTTGACAATGCCAGCGGCCCAGCGACTACCAGGGCGAGCCACCGTCGACGCGTCAAAGAACCGCTCACGCGACGATGTTGACGATCCGGTTTGGCACGACGATGACCTTACGCGGCGGCTGCCCTTCAAGCCAGCGCAGCACCTGAGGCAGTGCCAGAGCAGCGCTCTCAACTTCCTCGGTATCGCTATCGCGCGGGATGTCGAGGGTGCCGCGCAGCTTGCCGTTGACTTGGACCGCGATCGTCACCTGCTCGTCGCGCGTCAGTTCGGCGTCGGCCTCCGGCCAGGGCTGGTCGGCGAGCAGGCCGCGGCCGTCGAGCACCTCCCATATCTCCTCGGTGAGATGCGGCATCATCGGTCCGAGCAGCCGCGCGAGTGTCTCGATGCCCTCACGGAACACCTCCGCGGCGCCGGCCTCCGCCGTGGGGAGTTCGTCGAGCGTGTTGGTCAGTTCGCGAACCCGCGCAACCGCCCGGTTGAAACGGAATTTGTCGAGATCGTCGGTGACGGCGGCGATCGCCTTGTGGGTCGCGCGGCGGATCGCAGCGAGGGTCGGCGATAATGTGGCCGGCATCGGCGATCCGGCCGGCGGCAGTGGGATGGGGGGTTCGCTCACCATCCGCCACAGGCGGTTGACATAGCGCCAAATCCCCTCGATTCCGGTTTCAGTCCATTCGAGATCGCGTTCTGGCGGGCTGTCGGACAGCAGATAAAGCCGCGCCGTGTCGGCCCCGTAGGTATCGACGATCGCGTCCAGGCCGACGACATTTTTCTTGGACTTGCTCATTTTTTCGTGTCGCCCAGCCGTCACTGGCCGGCCGGCCGTGTCGACGAGGCCGCCGCCCTCGGCGCTCTCGACTTCCTCCGGGAACAGCCATTCCCCGCTCTCACTCTGGTAGGTCTGATGACAGACCATCCCTTGTGTGAATAGTCCGGCAAACGGCTCGTCCAGGTCGAGATATCCGCATTTTGTCAATGCACGCGTGTAGAAGCGCGAATACAACAGGTGGAGAACGGCGTGCTCGACGCCACCGATATATTGATCGACCGGCATCCAATAATCGACCGCCTCACGCTTGAAGGCGACGGGCGCTCGCGCCGAGCAGAAGCGCAGGAAATACCAGGACGATTCGAAAAACGTGTCTAGGGTGTCGGTCTCGCGGCGGGCGGGTCCGCCGCAACTCGGGCAATCGGCGTGTTTCCAGGTCGGGTGGTGATCGAGTGGATTTCCCGGGACCGCAAAGCTGACATCCTCGGGAAGCTCGACCGGCAAATCCTCCTCCGGCACAGGCACGATCCCACAGTCGCGGCAATGGATCACAGGAATGGGGCAACCCCAATAGCGCTGGCGCGAAACCCCCCAGTCGCGCAAACGGTAGGCTGTGGTGCGCTCGCCGCGCCCGAGCTTCTCAAGGCGTTCGCCCGCCGCTCCCTTTGCTTCGGCAACCGAGAGGCCATCGAGAAAAGCCGAGTTGAACAATCGCCCGTCCTCGACATAGGGGGTGTCGCCGATCGTGAAGCTCGCGGGGTCCTCGCGGGGCGGCAGCACGACTGGGATCACCGGGAGCCGATATTTGCGGGCAAATTCGAGGTCGCGCTGGTCGTGAGCAGGGCAGCCGAAGATCGCTCCGGTTCCGTATTCCATGAGCACGAAATTGGCGACGTAAACCGGGACCCGGCGGGTCTCGTCGAGCGGATGAACCGCCTCTAGCCCTGTCATGTAACCGCGCTTCTCTGCGCTCTCGATCACCGCCTCGCTGGTGCCCATGCGATTGCATTCGGCAATGAACCCGTCTAGGTCGACATCCTTTTCTGCGAGGCGCAACGCCAGCGGATGGTTCGGCGAGAGCGCGAGAAAGGAGGCGCCGAACAGCGTGTCCTGCCGCGTCGTAAAGACCTCGATGCGCTCGTCCTGTCCGGCAATCTCGAAGAAGACGCGGGCCCCTTCCGAGCGGCCGATCCATTTCTCCTGCATGAGCCGCACGCGTTCCGGCCAGCGATCGAGACCGCCGAGCGCGTCGAGCAGCTCTTCAGTAAAGGCGGTGATCCTGAGAAACCATTGGGACAAGAGGCGCTTTTCGACGATTGCTCCGGAGCGCCAGCCGCGCCCTTCGATCACCTGCTCGTTGGCGAGAACGGTATTTTCGATCGGATCCCAGTTGACCCATGACTCCTTCCGGTAGGCGAGATCGGCCTTCAGGAAGTCGAGAAACATCTTCTGCTCGTGCCGGTAATATTCCGGATGACTGGTCGCGATCTCGCGCTGCCAATCGTAGGCGAACCCCATCCGCTGGAGCTGCGCCCGCATCGTCGCGATATTCTCGTAAGTCCAGAGCGCGGGATGAACGTGTTCGGCAATTGCCGCATTTTCGGCGGGCAGCCCAAAGGCGTCCCAACCCATCGGATGCAGCACATTGAACCCCTGGGCGCGCCGATAGCGGGCGACCAGGTCCCCCATCGTGTAGTTCCGCACATGCCCGACATGCAGCTTTCCGGACGGGTACGGAAACATTTCGAGGACGTAATATTTAGGCCGTCCGGGCTCGGCAGCGACCTCGAACAGCCGCTGCTCTCGCCAGATGCGCTGCCATTTTGCTTCGCTCTCTCGGAAATTATATCGCGACATGAAGTGGATCTGGCCACGGTTGTGCGGTGGTGCAAGCCGGATGCTTGGCGCCGCTTTCTGGGGGAGCATCCTCAGCTCGGGGCGACCGCCCAGGCGCGTTTCAGTTGCCGCGCTCGACTGAGGATCGCGTTTTCAAGATCGTTCTCGACCTGTCTTGCTATGGTGGTTTCGGTCCATTGCCCATCGGCCCCCAGTTGCTGGCGATCGACTGTCACGGTCAGCGAATCGGAATGCAGCTTGCGCGACAGGATGAAGACGTTGACCCTGTAACGGAGTTTCGGATTGCCGGGGGGCGAATACCAATCGGTCACGATCGAGCCGGTAAGCGGATCCTCGGAGGTGTATTTGACGAAATCCAGGGTGTCGTGCGCCGCCTGCCATAGAATCGGGCTTACGGCCCTGCCGGTCTGTGGCCCCGGGTCCTTGACCGACCCCTTCTTGGCAAGGCCGAGCACCGTCAAGATTGTCGCCTCGGTATCGATGTCTTCGGTTTCGTTCGATGCCGCCTGCTGCGAACCCGTCGCAATCGGCTGCTCGCCCGCTTGTGGGGCGGGCGGGCTCGCGCTGCACGCGGCGAGCGCCAGGCAAAAACCTGCGACAAATGCGACCGACGGGCGGTAATTAATGAACGACATCGAAGTGATCTTTGCCAGGAATGGAGCTGCTATGGAAGGGAATATCGCAGCCAATCTCGCAGCCGTCAGCGAACGCGTCGTGGCGGCCGCGCGGGGTGCCGGCCGAGCACCGGACAGCGTCACCCTTGTGGCCGTCAGCAAGACCCATCCGGCGACAACCGTCCGTCACGCGCTGATGGCGGGTCATCGGGTATTCGGCGAGAACCGGGTGCAGGAGGCTGAGGCAAAATTTCCCGGGCTGCGCGAGGAATTCCCCGACCTCGCCTTGCACTTGATCGGGCCGTTGCAGACCAACAAGGTACGCGACGCCCTGTCGGTTTGCGATGTGATCGAAAGCGTTGATCGGCCGCGCCTGGCGCAAGCGCTCGCCAAGGAGATGGACCATAGCGGCCGCCGCCCGCCTTGCCTGATCGAGGTAAACACCGGCGAGGAAGCGCAAAAGGCTGGGATCCCGCCAGCCGAGGCCGATGCATTCATCGTCCAATGCCGCGACCGGCTCGGCCTGCCGATCATCGGACTGATGTGCGTTCCGCCGATCGACGAGGAGCCGGCGCTGCATTTCGCCCTGCTGCGCGAAATCGCCCGTCGCAATGAGCTAGGGATCCTAAGCATGGGGATGAGTGCCGATTTCGAGAAAGCGATCCGCTTTGGCGCAACCCATGTCCGGGTCGGCACCGCGATCTTCGGCGCGCGCGGTCAGCTGTAGAGGTAGCCGGACTGCCTTACGACAAACCCCGGTGGTCGATCTACAGGTAGTGTCCGCTGCGGGTCGCCTTGGTGCGCAGGTAGCGCTCGTTGTGGCCGTTTGACGGAAAGACATGCGGCACGCGCTCGGCGACGCGGATGCCGTAGCGTTCGAGCGCCGCCACCTTGTCCGGGTTGTTGGTCAGCAGGCGGATCGTGCCGAAGCCGAGCTGGCGCAGCATTTCGGCCGCGGGGAGATAGACCCGTTCATCGGCATCAAAGCCCAGCTGCTCGTTGGCGTCGAGCGTGTCGAAGCCGGCATCCTGCAGCTGATAGGCTCTGAGCTTGTTGACGAGACCGATGCCGCGCCCCTCCTGCGCGAGGTAGAGCAGCACCCCACCGCCCGCTTGTGCGATTGCGGCGATCCCGCCCCGCAGCTGGTCGCCGCAATCGCAGCGCAGGCTGGCGAGCAGGTCGCCGGTAAAGCACTCCGAATGCAGCCGCACCAGCACCGGGGCGGCGGGATCGGGCGAGCCGATCAGGATCGCGAGATGTTCGAAGCCGCCATCGCGCGGCCGAAAGGCAATCAAACGAGCGTTCTCGGCGTCGGCGAGCGGGACGCGCGCCTCGGCAACACGCTCGAGCCCGGCGGTCGCGGCGTCGCGCTTGAACACCGTGACGGCATCTATGCTGGCGAGATCTCCACGACGCGCCAAGAACGCGACTTCGTCATTGCCGGCCCGGAGCACGAGAGCCGCCGGCAACAGAGAGGCAAGCTTGGCCAAAGCAACCGCGGCAAGTGCCCCGCCCCTGGCCAAAAGTGGCTTGGGGCCAAACCCCGGTGGCTCTGCCCCGAGGGATGCCGCCGGGTCGGCGAGAATGCGGATCACCGCCGCCGGCAATTCGTAAGCCACGGAGATCGTCAACGCCCCCGACAATTCCTCGCGCGGCGCGAGGCCGAGAGCCACGGCGCGCCGGCGCGTCAGAACCACCCGCGCCGGTGCATGGGAGAGCTTGCGCAATCCGTGCAGATTCTCCTCGGTCACGAGCTCGGCTGCAACCGCAAGAACGCTGATCTCGTCATCGCGGATCAGCACGGGCTCACCGCGGCGCAGAGCGGTGATGGCTTCGCCCAGGGCAGCGCCGTCGCCATGAGCCGTCGTGAGTGGTTTCGACTCGAGCACCCTCTTCTCCTTGCCGCGCATCATATGGCGTGGTGACCGTCGGGCCAGCAACCTTTATTCGACGTCACCTATGCGGTCGCGCGGAGGCTAGAATGACGATGTCGGCGGCAAACGAATAGACGAGGAGGCTAAGCGCGGCCCCGCACAAGGTTGCGGCCCAGTTCGGCGAGGTTGCAGGTGCGAGGGCGATCAGCAAGGCCACACTTTGGACAACGGCAATCGTTTTGCGGCGCCACTCGGCAATCGGGCGGCGCGGCAGTGACCGGCGCAGGAGCGGAAAAAGGCGCCCGGCAGCGAAATACAGGTAGCGCATCGCGCCGATCGCGAGCACCCACCAGGGAACAGCTGACGCCTTGGCGGCCGTCGTCGCGAGCACCAGGATGGCGAACGCGTCGACCTCCATGTCGAAACGGGCGCCAAAACCCGATGCCAATCGCTGGCGGCGGGCCGCCCACCCGTCCGCGCCGTCGAGTAGCAGGGCGGCGCCGGCAATCGCGACGAGCAGCCAGCGTTCCGGCGCAGCGAACGGAGCAGGGTCGATCGCTCGGGCGGCAAGCATGCAGGCGATCCCCGCTCGAACGAGAGTGATCCGGTTCGCCATGCCGAGCCGCGAATGGGGATGTTGCGTAGCGAGTCCCCGCTCAACGGTGATCATGAGCCCGGTGAACAGCATCAAGCCGGTCAATGCGGGTAGCGCGCCCAAGAGGCCGCCGAGAACGGGGACAGGCGTCGCTGCCGCGGCGAAGCCGAACGCGCGCGCTAAGAAGGGCCGCGCCTCGCGCATCAGAGCGAAAGAAGGCGGCGATGGCGGGGGGATCCGGATCGACATGGGGGTGGGTTCAGTGTATCTGGCGATCGTGCCGGGATTCGATGGACAAGCGGCCCTTTATTAGACTCCTCTGTACTCAGGCATATTCCGTGCCGACGCGGCGACACGGGGTTCGGCTTTGAATTCGCTGCGTGAGGCGCAGGCCTTTTGGGTGGTGGCGCCGGGCCGTGGCGAGATCAAGGCCGAGCCCTTGCGATCGCCCGCGCCCGGCGAGCTGCTGGTCCGAACGCTCGTCAGCGCGATCAGCAGGGGCAGCGAGAGCCTCGTCTTCCGCGGCGACGTGCCGGAGGGCGAATGGCAGCGGATGCGCTGCCCCTTCCAAGAGGGCGCGTTCCCGGTACCCGTCAAATACGGCTATTCAGCCGTCGGCATCGTCGAGGATGGACCGGCGAGCGATCTTGGGCGCCGGGTGTTCTGCCTCCATCCCCATCAGAACCGGTTCATCGTGCCGCAAGAAGCGGTCATCGACGTCCCGGCCGATATCCCGCACCGTCGCGCAGCGCTTGCCGCCAACATGGAGACCGCGGTCAACGGGCTCTGGGATGCGCTGCCAGGTCCCGGCGACCGGATTGCCGTCGTCGGCGCCGGCGTGGTCGGATGCCTGATCGCCGCGCTCGCGGCCAGGCTGCCCGGTTCGGAAGTCGAGCTGATCGACATCAACCCCGCTCGCGAAAGTGTCGCGACAGCGTTGGGCTGCCGCTTTGCCGCCCCACAGACGGCACGCGCCGACGCCGATCTTGTCATTCATGCGAGTGGAACGCCCGAGGGGCTCGCGACAGCGCTCGCGCTTGCCGGCTTCGAGGCAACCGTGCTCGAGATGAGCTGGTACGGCATCCGCATCGTGCCGCTCGCGCTCGGCGGCGCCTTTCACTCGCGCCGCCTCACTTTGCGTTCGTCGCAAGTCGGTGCGGTGCCGGCGCATCGGCTTCAGCGATGGTCCCACCGACGCCGCCTTTCTGTTGCGCTCTCGCTGTTGAGCGACCCGGTCTTTGAAGTGCTGCTTTCCGGGGAAAGCGCGTTTTCCGCACTCCCTGATTTGATGCTGCAACTGGCTGCATCGCCGGCGGGCGTCCTCTGTCACACGCTCTGCTACGATTGAACCGAGAATGGCAGATCACTGTCATTCCGAGACGCGTCCGCGTCTCGGAATGACGGTGGGTGATTGGATTGTCCGCGGATCTTGGAAGGGCCACCCATGTACAGCATCACCGTCAGTCATCACTTCATGATCGCGCACAGCCTGGTAGGCACTGTTTTTGGGCCGGCACAGCAACTGCACGGCGCGACCTACGTGGTCGAGGCCGAACTTCGGCGGGATGCGCTCGATGCCGATGGGATCGTTTGCGACATTGGGCGCGCGCTCGACCTCCTGAAGGCGGTGCTCGCCGAGTTCGATTATCGCAATCTCGACGAAATAGCCGAATTTCGCGGGCGCAACACCACAACCGAGTTCCTTGCGGGCGAAATCCACAGGCGTCTGGCGCGGGGGATTGGCGAAGGCGCAGTTGGGCCTCGGGCAATTACCAGCCTTCGGGTGGTGCTGCGGGAAAATCCGGTAGCCTGGGCGGCCTACGACGCGCCGCTCGGATGAGCGAGCTGGCCTTTGTTGTTCCCGGCCGCCTCGATCAGCTGACCGGCGGCTATCTCTACGATCGGAACATTGTCGAGGGCCTGCGGTCGCGCGGTCGCGCGGTCAGGCTCGTTGAGCTTGGGCCTGCGGCGGACCCGGCGGCGTTTGCCGCAATACCGAGCGGGACCGCAGCGGTTGTCGACGGCCTCGCGTTTCCTCGTCTCGCACAGGTGGTTGCGGCCGAGGCTCGCCGCTTGCGGCTCGTCGCCTTTGTCCACCACCCGCTGGCCGAGGAGACGGGCCTCTCGAAAGCCGAGGCGGAGAGGATGGCTCGGCTCGAGGCTGGTATGCTGCCGCGGTTTCGCGGCGTCCTCTGCCCCAGCCGGAGAACCGCCGCTGCGGTCGAGCGGTACGGCATCCCTGCCGACCGGATCGCTGTTGTCCTGCCCGGAACCGCAAAGCCCACCGCCTACCGTCGACTGCGGCGGGGTCCAGCCCGGGCGCTGCTCTGCGTAGCCAGCCTGGTGCCGCGCAAGGGCCATCGGGTTCTCGTCGAGGCCTTGGCACGGCTTCGCCATCTCGATTGGAGGCTGCAGTGTGTCGGCTCGCTGGACCGGGATCCGGCGACGACGCGAGCGGTTCGGCGGAAAATCTCGGCGGCGGGCCTCAGCCGGCGGGTCACGCTGAGCGGCGAGCGGCAGCCGGCGACGCTCACCCACGCATATAGGGCGGCGGACATCTTCGTCCTGCCGTCCTTCCATGAGGGTTACGGCATGGCGTATGCGGAGGCGATGGCGCACGGCCTGCCAATAGTCGCTACGACCGCCGGAGCGATTCCGGAGACGGTGTCTCGTGAAGCCGGACTGCTCGTATCGCCCGGTGATCCGGGGGCTCTGGCGCGGGCGCTCCGGCGGGTGATCGCCGAGCCTTTGCTCGCCGCCCGGCTCGCAGCGGGGTCTCGTGCAGCGGGGGCGCGGCTCCCGGATTGGCCGCAAGCAACAAAGCAATGGGAAAGCGCACTGAACCGGTTTGCGGCGCTCGATTTGCCGGGGTGACTTGGCCCGGCCTGGCAGCGGAAGCCGGGATCGTGTAACACTAGAAACCCGGTTGCGGGGATGAGTTGGATGTGCTGTTCGGATAATCACCGGCCGTAGTCCTGCGGCACCGCGACCGGACGGGAGAATCATGCGGGCGGTGCGTAAAATACTGATCGTCGACGATGATGGCGCGTTGCGCCAGTCGCTTGCTGAGCAGCTTGAGCTCCACGAAGAGTTTGCCGCTGTCGAATGCGATACCGCGGCGCGGGCGTTGGAAATCGCCAGAAACGAACGGTTCGACGCCATTCTGCTGGATGTCGGATTGCCCGACATGGATGGGCGCGAATTGTGCCGGCTGTTGCGCCGCGGCGGGGTCCAGGTGCCGATCGTGATGCTGACCGGGGCGGACAGCGATGCCGATACTGTCCTCGGCCTCGATTCGGGCGCCGACGACTATGTGACAAAGCCGTTCCGGCTGAGCGTGCTGCTGGCGCGGCTGCGTGCCCACCTGCGTCAGAGCGACCACAGCGATGACGCGGTGTTCACCATCGGCCCATACACGTTCCGCCCCAGCGCCAAGCTGCTGCTCGATCCCGGCGGCCGCAAGAAGGTGCGGCTGACCGAGAAAGAAACGGCGATTCTCAAATACCTCTATCGCGCCGGCGATCAGCCGACCGGACGCGACACTCTCCTCGGCGAAGTGTGGGGATATAATGCCGGGGTGACGACCCACACTTTGGAGACCCATGTGTACCGCCTGCGCCAGAAAATCGAGCGCGATCCTACGCGCGCCGAGATCTTGGTGACCGAGCCGGGCGGTTATCGCCTCGTCTCTTGAGTGGGCAAGACCCTCGCCCGGGTTCTGTCGCAATTGGTGATCGGCTTGACCGCGATGGAAAAGCCGTGGCGGCGCGCCGATACCCGGCTGAGGGTCAGCGAATGTCTCCTCCCGCGGCATCGCATCGAGACACGTCTGGGCGCGCTGCTGTTTGTCACGACGCACCCTCAAGCGCTGCAA
>Ga0070717_10001176_pt1 | contig 17693 bp, 14 predicted proteins | sample LARL113metaG_FD_71366 | JGI IMG/M metagenome (GOLD analysis project Ga0070717, IMG submission 71366) | Corn, switchgrass and miscanthus rhizosphere microbial communities from Kellogg Biological Station, Michigan, USA - LAR L11-3 metaG | ecosystem: Host-associated > Plants > Roots > Rhizosphere ... | reverse complement strand
CGGCCATGCAAACTACGGTCGCAATCTGGAGCACGATAAGGCGATGCACGCTGAGAACAGCCAAAGTAGCGGCGACGCCGGACAGAGCGGCAAAAAACGTCGCGTACCATCGACGGCTAAAGCGAACGTCGAGTATGGGACCGAAGAGAACAAACCAGAAGTTTGCTGATAAAGCAACGGCGGTTATGGTTGCGATTTTTGCTTCTGGCACGTGCGCTTCGGCCATGAGTTGAGGCATCAGAAAAAGCGTGATTCCGTTGCCGAACCCAAGGGTGGCATTGGACAAGCCCATCAGCCAAATGGGCGGAAGACGCCGCTCGAAGTTCACCTCAACCTCCAGGGAGTGGCCCTCATGCTATATGGGTCAGATTGGGCTTGGCGAGACAATTATGGAAAATACGGTTCCGCCGCGAGTATGCAACGAAACCAGGCTCGGGCAGGTAAACCACCATGGCAACGGGGCGTCGGGAGGTAGCGTTTGCTGAGGCAACCAACGGCAGATCACAACATATCTTCAGAAAGCTCGAATTCGCAGAACCCGCACAGATTCTGGATCGCAGTTTAAGGTCCGAGGCTGTAGTCGCGAACCCAAATATGGCCGGTAAAGGGGCCTCTCGGAAGCGATTCCGAACCGTGTAGTCGATGAGTGGGAAATCGCCAAAGCGCTCATCGATCCGGATTAGTCCTCAAATGTCGGCATGTCACCAGTTTTCCGGAAGCAATCGCGTACGGGCGACTACGCAGGATACTGGCCCGTTTCAGGGTATGAATCCGAATTGATTTCCTGACAAGGTTCGCCCGCATGAGTAAATTGGATTTTGAGGTGCGTTATGGCCCAAACGAGAAGCGGCATCGGCAATGTCACAACAAATGCCAGGGTCGTCGAGATGGCAATGGCCTATTCCCGCAGCCGCGTGCTTTGCGCGGCTGCACGCCTCGGCCTTGCCGATGCACTTGGAGACGAGGTCCGCTGCGTTGCTTTCTTGGCCGAAAAGTGCCAGGCAGATGCCGATGCCCAGTACCGCCTGCTTCGCGCACTCGCGGCCATCGGCGTCACGGAAGAGACCACGCCCGAACATTTTCGGCTGACTCCGTTCGGCAAGCCGCTGCGCAGGGATGTGCCTCAGTCCGCCTGGTCAGCAGTCATCTTCTGGGCGGATCTGCTCGCCGACGAGTGGTCCCTGCTTACCGACTCTGGAAGCTTCCGCTCGCAGCCGTGCATCTAAATCGCAAATCGGAGGCGAATATGCGTTTCGTCATCAACGGTGAAGATTTTGTGGCAGACATCGATCCGCGCACGTCGGTACTGGATTTGTTACGTGAGCATGCGGGGCTGTACGGCGCCAAGAAGGGGTGCAATCAGGGCGCGTGCGGCGCCTGTACTGTGCTGGTGGATGGCGAACGCATCCTTTCCTGTCTCGCGCTCGCGGTGCAGTACGAGGCGCGCTCCATCACCACCATCGAAGGTCTCAGCGAAAACGGGGTGCTACATCCCCTGCAGCAAGCCTTCATCGAGCACGATGGATTTCAGTGCGGTTACTGCACTCCCGGACAGATTTGTTCGGCGATCGGGATGGCGGCGGAAATGCGGCGCGGCATTCCGAGTCGTGTTACGGCGGATTTGTCTGCCGAACCCATCGCACTTACGCCCGACGAACTGCGCGAGCGCATGAGCGGCAATCTCTGCCGATGCGGAGCGTACAACGGCATCGTGGAAGCAATCAGCGAAGTGTTCGTGGAGGCGGCACAGTGAACATGTTTACTTACATGCGCGCGTCCACGGCAGTCGATGCGGTCCGGCTGGCGGGAGAGCCGAACAGCAAATATCTCGGGGGCGGCACGAATCTCGTAGACCTGATGCGAGAGACCCTCGAGCGACCAGCCGCTTTGGTGGACGTCACCGCTCTTTCGAACTCCATCGAGGAGCAGGAGGACGGCGGATTGCTGATTGGAGCAGCCGCGCGCAACACCCTAGTGGCGGAGCACCGACTCGTTCGCACCCGGTATCCCGCGCTCGCGCGGGCGATTCTAGCAGGCGCTTCGGCGCAAATCCGCAACATGGCGACCGTAGGTGGCAACATCCTGCAGCGCACACGCTGCACGTATTTCTATGACGATGACGGATCGCGTTGCAACAAACGTAATCCTGGACAAGGCTGCGACGCAAAGGAGGGATTCAACCGGTACCACGCTATCCTGGGTTCGTCGCCTTGTTGTGTGGCGACTCACCCGTCGGACATGTGCGTGGCACTTGCGGCATTGGACGCGACGGTGCATCTGCGCGGCTCCGCAGGCGAGCGCAAGCTGGCATTCGTCGATCTGCACAGGCTGCCCGAAGAGCATCCCGAGCACGAGACGAACCTGGAGCCCGGAGAACTGATTATCGCGGTTGAGCTGCCTCCGTTGCCGTTTGCGACTTATTCCACCTATCGCAAGGTGAGGGATCGCGCCAGCTATGCGTTTGCTGTGGTTTCCGTTGCGGCGGCGCTCGATGTTCAGGAAGGCGTTGTACGCGATGTACGGCTGGCCCTGGGAGGCGTGGCGCATAAACCCTGGCGTGCGCGAAAGGCTGAGGCCTTTCTCCGCGGTCAACCAGCGCAGGAGGCGCATTTCCGAGCGGCGGCAGAAGCGGAACTCGCCGATGCGCAATCACTCCTATATAACGGTTTCAAGATCGAGCTCGCCGCACGCACCTTGGCGGCCGTCCTGACCGAACTCAGCGAGGCACAGGCATGAGCACACTAAAAAAAGCAGCGCAGGCAATTGTCAAGAAAGCAATCGAAATCGCTCCGGACAGCTGGGTTCCGGGAGGAATGCCCGATCCGCTGATCCGGCAGAAACATGGCCTCATTGGGGCGCCGGTATCGCGGCGCGATGGCGAATTCAAGGTGAAGGGTGAGGCAACCTTCGCAGCCGAGTTTCCCGCAGACGGCTTGTTGTACGCGTCGCTCGCCTACAGTTCCATCGCCAAGGGCCGCATTGCCACGCTGGATACCAGCGCAGCGGAGGCGGCGCCCGGGGTGGCGCTGGTGATGACCCATCGGAACGCGCCAAAGATGAAGCCGACGCCGGTTTTCAATACAAATCCCAAGGCCGCCGGTCCGAGCAGTTTGCCGGTCATGCAGGACGCCAGCATTCACTGGAACGGCGAAGCCGTGGCCGCAGTGCTGGCCGAGTCGCAGGAGCAGGCAGACTACGCGAAGTCGGTCATCAAGATTTCCTATGAGAGCGAGCGGCCCGTTGTCGCTTTCAACGAGGCTAAGGCGCAGGCGCGCTACCCGGAATCGGTACTGGGCGAACCACCGAGGGTTGAGATCGGCGATGCGGAAGCGGCGCTGGTGTCTGCTCCGTATAAAGTTGATGCTACTTACCGCACGCCCCGGCATAACCACAATGCGATCGAGCTGCACGCCGTTACGCTCTACTGGAAAGACGGGGAGCTCTTCGTTCACGATGCTTCGCAAGCCGTTGTGCAGACCGCCTGGACGCTGGCACAGGTCTTCGGTCTCAGGGAAGAACAGGTACATGTCACGTCGCCGTATGTCGGCGGCGGCTTCGGGAGCAAGACGGTCTGGCATCATCATGTGCTGGCTGCTGCGGCATCCAAGCTCTTCGGGCGCCCGGCGCGCGTGGTCCTTTCACGCGAAGGTGTTTACCGCACCATAGGCGGGCGCACCAATACCGAGCAGCGCGTGGCGATCGGAGCCGATGCTTCCGGTCACTTCACGGCGCTGATCCATACCGGCATTGCTGCCATGACGTCCCATAACGACTGTCCCGAGCAGTTCACGTTCCCCGCCCGGCATCTGTACGCGGCAGATCATTTCAAACTGGAGCAGCAGGTTGCCGATATGGACATGGTCCCGAACACGTTCATGCGTGCGCCCGGCGAGTCTATCGGAACCTTCGCTCTCGAGTCGGCGGTGGATGAGTTGGCTGAGAAGCTTGACTTTGACCCTGTCGAACTGCGCGCCCGCAACGAGCCGGAGAAGGACCCCACCTCCGGGAAGCCGCTGTCGTCGCGTAATATCGTGCAGGCGTATCGCGAGGGCGCGAAACGTTTTGGTTGGAGCAAGCGCTCCGCCACGCCAGGCAAACACCGCGAGGGCGAATGGATGATTGGCATGGGTTGCGCGACGGCCACTTATCCTTATTACCGCATGCCGGGTGGCGGCGCGCGCATCACGTTGACGAGCGATGGCTGTGCGCGGCTCGAGGTGGCCGCTCACGAAATGGGAATGGGTACGGCGACGGTGCAGGCGCAGGTTGCTGCCGAGCGGTTGGGCCTGGCGATGGAGTGTGTCGAGGTGCGCTACGGCGGCTCAGAGATGGCAGGTGCGTTCCTGGCCGGGGGCTCGTCGCAAACGGCTTCCATTGGCGCGGCGATGATTGCAGCGCATCGGGCGCTGGTCATGGAATTGCTTAAGATTACGCAGAAGGACTCGCCTCTGCACGGGCTAACTGCCGATCAGGTAGGCGCCTGCGAGGGTTCCCTTTGCTCATTGACGGAGCCCGCACGGCGGGAGAGCTACGCGTCGATTCTTCGTCGCGCCGCGCGCGCCGAAGTGTCGGCTGCAGCCGACGCGTCCGCTCCGGTTGAGATGATGCACTGGTCAATGCACTCGTTCGGCGCGATGTTCGCCGAGGTGCGCGTGAACGCGATCACCGGTGAAACGCGCGTGAGCCGCTTCCTGGGATCGTTCGACTGCGGCCGCATTCTGAACGCGAAGACGGCGCGCAGCCAGTTTCGAGGAGGCATCATCATGGGAATGGGGCTTGCCCTGATGGAGGAGACCCAGTTCGACGAGCGCAATGGCCGCATCATGAACCCAAGCCTGGCTGAATATCATGTGCCCGTGCACATGGACGTTCCCGAGATTGACATCATGTGGACAGATATCCCGGACCCGCATGCGCCGGCGGGTGCTCGAGGCATCGGGGAGATTGGCATCACGGGCACAGGAGCCGCCATCGCCAATGCAATCTACAATGCGTGCGGAAAACGCGTCCGGGAGCTTCCCATCACACTCGACAAGCTGCTGTGAGGGTGGTTTGCCGCCCCAACGGATGCCTTCGCCAAACTGTCGTTGTCAGGGAACTCCATCTGAATCGCTTTTTGGGTCCAGGAAATCTCCAATGCTCTTTTGCTAAGCGGAATCACAGCAAGCGTGCTCGATGCTTTAGCAACTATCACGCGGCCCTCCCTGCGTTCGTCCATAACCTCTGCCTCGACGAAAACGAGATTTCTTCCCGCCGCAACACTTCAGCCCGGCAGAAGAGATTCGGTCCCGAGGCCGGGCGTAGGAAAGAGATCTTGTTTTTACGGTAATTACATCGAGATTCTCCCCGACGATTGATGCCGCGGCGCCCCCACAGGTGTGGTCCGCGAGGGTCATCAGAACGCCGGCGTGGAAGAATCCATGTTGCTGCATATGAAACGACGATCCACCCACTCGTGTTTCGCACCATCCAAGCCCATCGACGCTAACCTTTTCATTGATCCCGGGGGGACGATGTGCCAATGATCGAGTGGGTGCTCTTTGAGAGCTCGCCTCTGCCGGTTGCCGCATTGACAGGACCTAACCACACACTGCGCTACGTCAATCCTGCTTTCGCTGGCTGGCCCACAAAACGAAAGACGAGCTTATTGGAAAGCCTCTCGCAGAAGCGGTTTTCTGGGAAGGGTGCCTCGCTTTGCTGGATCGTGTTTACGGCATCCAACGATTATACAAACTCCGTACGAGGATAAACAATGCAGGTTCCGAATCACGTGCAAGAACACATAGATACGATCGCCAGACATGAGCAGGAGTTTCTGGTGCGAAGATCGCCGGCGGAAAGACTGGGAGATTTAACCGCCGCCATAGTCGGCAATCTCGGATTCGTGGCCGCTCATCTTTTCCTCTTCTTGTTCTGGATTCTCGCAAATACCTTGCATTTGCCGTCAATCCCGCATTTTGATCCCGTGCCATTTTCACTTCTCGGAACCATCGTTGCCATGGAGGCTATCCTCCTGGCGAGCCTTATCCTCATGAGGCAGGCACGACTGGCCCGCCGCGCCGATGAACGGGAACATCTCATGCTGCAAATCCTTCTCCTCACGGAAAAGGAAGTGACCGCCGTCATAAGCATGAACCAGCAAATCGCGACCAGGGTGGGATTGCAGGACATGAAAAACAGCAAGGAAATCGAGCAGCTCGGCCGGAATACGTCAATCGATGAAGTCGCTCAGGACATAAAGCGGAGTCTGTCGGAAGATCTGTAGCTTGACTGCACGAGTGAGAGTTGCAGCAACGGGGTCATGCCACTTCCTTTCGGTCCAAAAATCGTCCGCACCTGTACCAATTCGTCAAATAGAGAGCGGTAGTGAATCATTGCCGTTCTCAGACCTTACGTGGTTGCTTTCTCAACGTTGATCGAAATCAGATAAGGGATAGCCAGGGGGTTTTATCTTTCTGATGGATATCGAGAGCTATGCTGCGACTTCTTATGCTCCTATTTCGAGTGTTCGTTTGCTCTTTTCGTGCTCGCCGCGATCAGCTAATCGAAGTATTGGCGTTGCGACAGTAGCTTTGCGTCTTGGCGCCTAGCCCTCGGCATCCACGGTTCGAATGTCCCGATGCGGAGGAACTCTCGCGCCAGCGGACGAACGGCCCATTATCTAGCTCTCTCAAAGAGATGGCATTGAATGCGGGCGGGAGCGTGAGCGGTCCACAGAACCTGATGCGTTGGAATACTTGCATGGCTGCCTCTGCCGATTCACCGATTTGGCTGCGGGTCTCATTGGCCGATCTCCCCTCGCGCCGCGGCCTCCGGTCGCGACATCAAGGTCACGTACCGATGAGCTTTGAAGCCTACATCAGAATCGCAATGGCGCAGATTGGTGCTGAGGCAGATTGGTACTGAATGTCGGTATGGCGACTGGAATATCGCGATTTGCTCTTCGTCAGGGTCGCCGTCGCAATGCCCGTTTACCGGGAGTGATCCTGAAATTGCCCCTACCCGCGCATGCCTGGTTATGAGAGCTGGGATTCCCTACTCCGTCACCAGCACCGCGTCACTTCCCGCAGCCACCTGCAGCGTCGCCAGCGTGTTGCCTCCCTTCGTCGTTACCGGCACTTCCTTGCCTGTGAGAACGTCCTTCACCTTGTGCCCACCATTGAAGAGCACGGTCGCTGTCTGCGTTTCGCCCCAATTCGTCAGGATCGCCGCCGTTCCCGATGTGCCTACCAGTCCGCGGAAGAGCAGATGGTCCGAACCGTTCTTCAATTGGATCGGCATCTCGCCCACCTGCTTAATGGCCGGCTCCAGAATCCATTGGAGTACGACCGGGTTCCCACGACGCAGATACGCCAGGGTCACTGACGAAGTAAAATACGTTACCGTTCCTTTGCCGTAGCTGTTTTTGACTTCGAAGGGATTTCCGTCTTCATCCTTCAGCACTACCGTGCCGGTCTTCACCTCGGCCGGCAGTCTCCACAGCTCTCCGCCGAGTTCCTTCTGCGGCGTAGCTGAATAAGGATTAGCCGGCTGGATGGCATTGATCTCTGCTGCCTCAACGCCGAACAAATCCGCCGATCCGCCCGGAATTGACGCGCGAATTTTCCCGCGTTCGTCTTTCCATCCCGTCGGCCCGTCGGCCCATAACGCGCCGCCCTGCTTCACATATTCCTTTAGAGCGGCAATCGTCGCATCGTCCATGGCATAGACCGTCGGTACATACAGCACGGCGAACTTGTTCACTTCGCCGCTCTTCAGTTGGTCGACGTCCACATATTGCGTTGGGATATGCGCGCGAAATAGCGCCAGGTAGCAACCCTTCAGAGAATTTTGCACGTCCTCTGCGCGATTGCTCTCACCTCTTTTTCCCTGCCATTTGCCGTCCAGATCGTTCACCACAGCCGCGTGCCGGTCATAAAGAATCGCCACTCGCGCCGGCTGGGGATGCATGGCGGCCAGCTCCGGATTCTCGTCCAGTATCTTGGCCACCGCCTTGATTGCAGGCAGCCGCGGCGTGGACTGGCCACGCGGCCCCACCAGGCCCCACTCGCCAGCCTCTGTCCCGATGTCCCGTGGATGCCACAGCCAAAAGATCACCGAGTTTGCGCCCGCGCCATAGGAGTCCCAAATCCACCGCGTCAGATCCTGCGGGGAAGGCGTCAACGAAAACTGCCCCGTGTAGATGGTTGGCCCGCTCTGCAGCTCGGTAACCCAGAAAGGTTTTTGGGGCTGGGCAAACGCCGCGCTCGCAATGAGGTCCAGGCGGTAGGCATACAACTCGCCGTAATTCTTCTCTGGAGTGTCCGGCGGCACCGCCCAAGCGGTGTGCATTGTGACGCCCAGGATATCTGTGACTGCCTTTTCCTTCCAGACATCTTGCCCTTCGGCATCGCCCGTCGGGGCGGTCACATTGAAGTGGATCGGGTGCTTCGGGTCGAGGGCCAGCACCTTCTCGCGAATCCATGCCAGGTTCGCGATCAGGTTGTCCACGTTGAATTCCTTCCAGTCCAGCCACTCTTGTTCGTCGAGCCAGTAGTTCGGCGAATCGCGCTTTTCTGTCGTCTCCACCTCGTCAAACGACTTGATCGGCCGGAACCAGTGCTTGTTCACTTCCTCCATGGTGGTGTACTTCTTGCGCAACCATCCACCAAAGGCGTGAAACGTCGCCGCGTCCTCGTGATACTTCGCCGGCTCGTTCATCAACAGCCAGAAGCCCGTACCGGGATGATCCTTGAAGTGCCCTACGAACTTCTCGATGTATGCCGCCGCATGCGATTTCAGATCCGGATCGTCCAGGTTCGCCCGCTGGTGATAGAACGTTGTCCGGTTCATCCATCCCGGAGGATCTTCTGTGCACAGCGTGGCCGCTATCTTGATCCGGTTCTTCACGGCCGCATCGTAAATCCACTCGTATCCTTCCAGGTTCCACTCGCCGGGCACACGCTCAATGTCGTCCCAGATCACAAAAATTCGCACCACGGTGATGCCGTTCTCGTGCATCTCCTCGAAGTGCTTCTCGACAGTTTCTTTTGTCTCCGTGCGATTGAGAAAGAACTCGGTCCCGACGTGCAGCTTGCCATTCCAATCGGTCAGCGCCGGCTGCCGGTCCTCCGCGCTTGCCACTTTGCCTTGCGCCTTTGCGTAGCGTGCTCCTCCCACAACCAGGATCATCCCGGCGAAAAACCAAAGCAGGGCGCCGCCCAAAAACGCCCATCGGCCCGCCCGGCATGTCGTCGTTGTTCCAGTTGCTCCAGACCGATTAGCGTAGCAGTATTCTTCCCTCATCGCTTCCACCTTTACATGCGCGAATGCAATCTCGATTTCTTCATCCAAATGCGTAACCGGCAATCATACTGGTCGTGGCGGGAAGGTCAAGCATCGCCAAGGTCAGCATGTATCCAGTGCGCAAGGTTCAGGAATATGTCCTGCCGCGCTCCCACGACGATCTTGGCTATACCGATCTCCAAGCCAACGTGGAAGAAAAGCAGATGCTGGTGTTGGCGGTGGTCATATTCTCGCGTATCCAGAGCGATCTCGCGCATACTCATTATGGGAACAGATGCTTCCCCAGTTTCGTCTCTAATAACTTTGTCCGCGAGGATCGATCGAATGTACGATAAGTTTCCTTTCGTCCGGGTATCCAACACGAGTGAAGACTGCCAAATTGGCTGGACCGAGATTTCCGCGACGATTCGAAACCGGTGTCCCGACGGCAAGGGCATAGTCTGCGTGGAATGCTACCCCGGGGTTTTGCTCGATAGTCTCTGCATCGGCCTTGGCACGGCGCTTTCTCCGGGCCGCATTGTTCGCGCCGAGGACTGTTATCTAACCGAACCCGAGTTGGAACCCAAAGTTCACCCGCTGCTGACCGACGATCCGGTTTTTGGCCGCATGAATGACTTCAGTATCGCGGACTTTCTGGACATGGAAAAGGTCGGCCGTAAGACGCGCGAGATTGGCGGCGCGCAGGGCGAACTGGTCTTGATCGTCGGTACGGGCGCGACCTTAATAGCTCCACGATGGGACGTGCTCATCTACGCCGATCTGGCGCGATGGGAGATCCAGCAACGACAGCGTCGCGGCATCATTGCGAATATCGGCATCGATAATCTCAACCAAAGCCCATCGCTCAAATACAAGCGAGGCTTCTTTCTGGACTGGCGCGCCGCGGACCGACTCAAGCGCACGTTGTTATTCAAGATCGATTTTCTCCTCGATACTCACATCTCCGAAACGCCTAAACTCATCACCGGTCTCAGTCTGCGTGCCGGTCTTGATGCCGCTGTGCGACGCCCCTTTCGCGTCGTTCCGTTCTTCGACCCCGGTCCGTGGGGCGGGCACTGGATGGAAGAAGTTTGTGATCTGCCCAGGGACGTACCGAACCATGCGTGGTGCTTCGATTGCGTCCCTGAGGAGAACAGTCTGCTGCTCGGGTTTGGGGATCAGCGCGTCGAAATTCCCGCCATTGACCTTGTCTTGATGCATCCGCGCCCACTGTTGGGTGAGGCAATTGAATCCCGGTTCGGAGCGGAGTTCCCGATTCGCTTCGATTTTCTGGATACGATGGGTGGAGGCAACCTGTCGCTGCAGGTGCACCCTCGAGAGCAATACATACGCGAGGCCTTCGGCATGACGTACACACAGGATGAGAGCTATTACATTCTCGACGCGAGAGAGGACGCTTGTGTCTACCTGGGGCTTCGGGAGGATACGGATGCGGCTTCGATGTTGAGCGAACTAAAAGCGTCAGAGCGATTTGAATCGCCGGACTTCAATGCCGAACGGTTTGTGAACAAATTCCCCGCCCGGAAACACGATCACTTTCTAATTCCAGCAGGCACTGTCCATTGCTCGGGACGCAACAGCATGGTGCTGGAAATCAGCGCCACACCGTTCATCTTTACATTCAAGCTGTGGGACTGGGCTCGCCCCGGACTCGACGGCAAGCCCAGGCCGATTCATCTCCATCACGGCGCCGCGAACATCTGTTGGGATCGTCGAACGGAATGGGTAACGCGCTCCCTAATCAATCGTGTCGACGCAATTGCCAGTGGTGAAGGCTGGCGCGAAGAACGAACAGGCCTGCACGAAACGGAGTTTATCGAGACCCGTCGCCACTGGTTCTCAAGCACCGTTCTTCACGATACAAACGAGACGGTGAATGTGCTGAACCTTGTCGAAGGAGAGCAGGCCATCGTGGAAAGCCCAACCGGCGCATTTGAACCGTTCGAGGTGCACTATGCGGAGACCTTCATCATTCCCGCCGCTGTTGGGCCCTACACAATTCGCCCATTGATTTCCGGACAAGCGAAACAGACGGAGTGCGCGACCATTAAGGCATTTGTGCGAAAAACATAGTATATCGACGCTAGTAACGGCTTGCTTAGTGGATCGCGACGGATTTCGGTGGCCGTTCCGCCACCCGCGAAGTCGTGTGACGAATGACATCGACTGTGCGACCTTCAAGGAACAATCATCGAGGGTGCAAATGTCCGGCGCGCCGAGGTTCCCTTGAATGGAAACGCGAGCAGTGCCATGCAGAGCGGAGTTTGGATGAGCGTTACCACGGACGGCGGCCTCAAGGGCCCCCGCAGGCACGAGGAGATGAATTCCCGGGAAAGATGCCTCGCCACCATCCGGCACGAGCCCCACGACCGCGTACCCGTCGATCTGCACAATTTCATGATGACCCTTGCCGACGTAAACCTGCCGCCCGACAAGATGTTCCGCGACGGCCAGTTGCTCGGCGAAGCACAGATCGCCGCGTGGCAAAGGTTCGGGCACGACATGCTGATTGTTGAGAACGGCACCGGGGCGCTGGCGGAGGCCTGCGGGTGCGAAGTGAGTTATACGGCCGGGAGCGCGCCGGTGATCAAAAAGCCGCTCCTGCACGATCTGTCAGAAGTTGCGAGTCTCAAGCGCACCGATCCAACCCGTTCGCCTTTATGCAGGGCAGTACTGGATGCCACTCGGCTCATTCTCGACCGCATTGGCGACCGAGTGTTCGTGATGGGCCGGGCCGACCAGGGCCCACTCAGCCTTGCGTCGATGATCGCCGGGCCGGAGATGTTGCTGGTGGAGATGGCCGCCCGCGAAAGGGACGATGAGATCTTCGCGCTGCTCGATTTCGCCACCGACGCCTACATTGATTACGCGCGGATGTTTAAGGAAATGGGGTGCCCGGGAACATCGGTGGGAGAAGCCCAGGGTTCGCCCGACGTGATCTCGCCCGCCATGTACCAGAAATATTGTCTGCCTTGGGCGCTGAAAATCGTGCGTGCCCTGCAGAGCGACAACTTCTCAATCTCGTACCACATCTGCGGCAACACCACCCGGATCATTCACTCCATGGTGGCCACGGGTGCCGCCATCCTGGAGTTCGATTACAAGTGCGACAAGGCTGCGGCCAAGAGAGCCGCTGCCGGAAAGACCACCCTGCTCGGTCCCATTGATCCGAGCGGGGTTCTGCACGAAGGCAGCCTCGAAAGCGTGGAATCGGCCTGCTGCGAGGCCCTCGAAGTGCTTGCGCCGGGCGGTGACTACATCCTTGGGCCTGGTTGCGCGCTGCCCGCGACCACGCCTCCGGCCAATATCGACAAGCTGATCGAGTGCGCCAGAACCTGGGGCACTTACACATGAAGAGATGGGATTCCGCGTGCGCCAGGGGCACGGCTCTCGCGTACGGCTTCCCGATCAGAGGGTTCGAGTCAGAAAAGGGGTTTCCATGAAATACGTTGCGTTTTTTGCTCTACTCGCCGCCATAACTTGCTCCGCCGCTGTTTCGCAAAGCAAGACGCCGGAGGGGTTCCGAAATTTGCAGGTGGATGCGGGTAAAGTCATCGGGGAGATTCACTCGTTCCAGGGCTTGAACGGTCCGCCATCGCCGGTGATGGCCGGACTTCCTGACCTAATAGATCAATACCGCGATCTGCGAGTGGACCAAGTACGGACGCATGATTTCATGGGGCCGACCGACATCGACGCCCGCTTTGACTACAGAAATGGCCCGCTGGCCTGGCTGATTCCAGATTTCGATCAGCGCGCCCGCGTGGTGCGCGACGGGAAAGCGGCCATCATCTTCCCTGATCCAAACGCGGACCCCGAGAACCCCGCCAGCTACAACTTCGGCCCTACCGACAAGGTGCTGGCCGCCATTCGCGCCACGGGTGCGGAAATCTATTACCGCATTGGGCGCAGCTGGGGCGCGCATATTGCCCCTCCCGCCGATTTCGACAAGTACGCCAATGTCGTGAAGCACATCGCCATGCACTACAACCAGGGCTGGGCGAACGGCTTCCATTACCAGATCCGTTACTGGGAATTCTGGAACGAACCGGAAGGCTTCTGGTCCGGCACACCAGAGCAGTTTTATGCGTTATACGAAAAAACCGCGCTGGCCCTGAAGTCCGTCGATCCAACCCTGAGAGTCGGCGGCGATGCGCGCGCGCTTCCGTACGATGATGGCGCCTGGCGCGAAGGGTTTTTCGATAATTGCGCGAAGCACAAAGTGCCGCTCGACTTCTACTCGTGGCACACGTATGCGATTGGGTCTGCCGACCCCTATGATGCCGTCCGGCTGGGCAAGGACATTCGCAAGATCCTCGATGACCATGGATTCCCGAAGGCCGAAAGCATCTTGTCGGAATGGAACCTGACTCCCGATTTCACCCAACTCGAGGCGGCAAATTTGCAGGGCGCGCACAACGCCGCGTATATCAGTGCGGTTCTGACCTATTTCCAGGATGCACCCATCGATCATGCGCATTTCTACCGCGGCGATGCGGCATGGATGGGACTCTTCGATCTGAACGGGGAGTACTTTAAGACCGCATACGCATTCAAAGCGATGGGCAGGATGTTGGATACGCCACGGCGAATCGCGGTGAACGGAACCGATACCTTTGGATTCGCGGCCCTGGCCGGGCGGTCCGCTGACGACAAGACGGTGCAGGTCTTCATCAGCAACTACGCGATCCCCGCCGGCTACAAGCCCAAGGACATGCATATGCCTGCGGAGTTGCAGGACCCCGCGGCGCCTTCACAATCGGATGATCATAAATACAAGTTCCTCCCCAACCGAACCGACATCGTGTATCGCGACAATGCGGGCTACTGCCTGACGATCAGCAACCTGCCCTGGGGTAAGGCCGCGTTCAGCATCAAGCGCTACCGGATCAGCAAGACACAAAGGCTGGAATTAGTGGAACAGAAGGTGAGCAGCGGAGAAACGCTGATGCTCTCGAATACCTTTCCGGTCGATACCGTGGAGTTGCTGGTCTTGCAGCGTCAGTAGACATTGCTACCACTTTCAGAACGAAGCGCCACAAAGAACGAAAGGACCGCCGGATGAAAAGCGAACCAAGCCCATTCAAGCAGGAAATCTCGCTGGACCGCCGAAGTGTATTGAAAGGGATGGCCGGAGTGGCAACTCTGGCATCGCTTCCGACAGGCATGGCGTTATGCGCTACGGCCGAATCCGCCAAGACGTTGAACCCCCACTGGTACGGATTCAACCTCCTCGAATATTTCTCTACGGATCCGGACTGGATGCAGCATTTTCCGTATGAGAACAACGGCATGTTCCGCGAAGACGACTTTCGCTGGATCCGCGACTGGGGCTTCAACTGGGTGCGCCTGCCCATGGATTACCGCTTCTGGACGGACGCCAGGGATTTGATGAAGATCGATGAGCGCAAGGTGGAACCGATCGATCGAGCGGTGCGCCTTGGCGACAAATATGGCGTGCATGTGAACATCTCGCTGCACCGTGCGCCCGGCGAATGCATTCTGGACGGCATGGACCAGAAGTTGGTTGGCATACACATCGTGGAGGAGCCGGCGAGTGTCTATCGCGATCAGCGCATGCTGGATGCATTCGTATATCAATGGCGGTTCTTTGCCCAGCGCTACAAGGGCATTCCGAGTACACGAGTGAGTTTCAACCTTGTGAATGAGCCCGACGACAAAGGAGCGCCCGACGAAGCGGCCGGGATGAAAAACTATGTTCGGGTGGCGCGCCAGTCAATTGAGGCGATTCGCTCCATCGATCCGCAGCGCTTGGTTACATCCGACGGCTACCCCGGAGGAGGCGCGCCGGTAAAGGAATTGTTTGACACGCACGCCCTGCAAAGCCCGCATGATTACGGCCCCTTTCAGCTCACGCATTATCGCGTTCCGTGGGCCCGCCCTATGAGCGACCAGGTACCCGCTCCGACATGGCCCCTGAAAGATAAAGAAGGAAAGATCATTGCCAGCCGGGAGACGAAGGAAGAGCGGTTCCGAGCGCTGAAAGAACTCGCCGGCCTCGGCGTTCCGATCCACTTCGGGGAAATGGGTTGTGGAGGACACACGCCCCCCGACATCGTATACGCGTGGTTCAATGACACCCTGGATCTGATGAAGGAATTGAAGGCCGGCTGGGCGCTGTGGAATTTTCGCGGGCAGTTCGGAATTATGGACACAGAACGGCCGGGAACAGACTTCAAGGACTTCCATGGGCACAAGCTCGATTCCAAACTTCTGGCACTCCTGCAGAGTAAGATGATGAGCGCTTGATACGAGGCCCAGTGAACCGAGATACATCCATCCAGGCCCCTGCTTTCTCCGCGCACGCCAGGCCCTTCCGGTGGGATCTCCTTGTCTCCGCAATCGTCTCTATTCTCGGCGGGTTTCTGTTCGGCTTCGACAACATTGTCATCAGTGGCGCCATCCGTTTTCTGGCGAGGCACTTTGAACTGGGGGTGATCGGCACCGGTTGGGCCGCCAGTTGTGCTCTCGCCGGCTGCATCGTGGGTTCAGCCACCATCGGCATGGTGGTCGATCGCATTGGCCACAAGAAAAGTCTGCTGATCTGCACGGCGTGCTTTGCAACTTCATCCATCGGAGCGTGGATCGCCCACAACCTCATCCAATTTGTAGCGTGGCGCATTGTCGGTGGCCTCGGCATCGGTGCCGCCTCCATTCTCGCTCCCATGTATATTGCCGAGATCGCTCCCGCGCGATTAAGGGGGCGTCTGGTAACCCTCTACCAGGCCGGCATCGTTTTGGGCATCCTGGCCGCGGTTTTCAGCAATTTCCTGATTCAGCGCATGGGGAACGAGGCGTGGAACGAGTCCGTCGGCTGGCGGCTGATGTTCCTCGTGGGCATCGTGCCCGCCGCCCTCTTCGGAATCATGATCCTACCCGCGGTCGAGAGCCCGCGCTGGCTTTTCAAGGTGGGGCGCAACGAGCAAGCGCTGCGCATTCTAGCCCGGGTGGATGACCCCGACCGGATCGAATTCGAAGCGCGCAGTATACGCGCCTCGCTCGAGGAGGAAGAAGGCCGGTTCACCGTGCTCTTCACCACTTACCGCCGGCCGTTGCTGCTGGGTATCATGCTCGCCGGCCTGCAGCAGATCAGCGGCATCACGCCTATTTTCGCTTTCCTTCCCGAAATATTTCGCGTCGCCGGAACGGCACGCGGCGACTCATTCTTCCAGACCGTGCTGGTCAGCATCATCAATCTCATCTTCACCTTTGTTGGACTCTGGCTTGTCGATACGGCTGGACGTCGCGCCATCATTCTTGCCGGCACCACCCTTCAGTGGCTTGCCCTGTTCTCGGTTGGCTGGCTGTACCACGTACACGGCAGCGGTATCGCCATCCTGGTCTTTGTCATGAGCTTCGTTGCGGGGCACGCCTTTGGCAACGGTATCGCCTGCTGGGTGCTCATCTCTGAGTTTTATCCCACCCGCGTGCGCGGCCGTGCGATGTCGATGGCGACGACTTTCCTGTGGATCGTTGGATTTCTCGGAAGCCAGAGCTTTCCTGTGCTGATGCAATCCTTCGGTCCGGCAGTCACATTCTGGATATTCTGCGCGGGCGCACTGCTGACCATCATCCTGGTGGGCGCCCTGGTTCCGGAGACCAAGGGCCGCACACTTGAACAGATCTCCCATCTCTGGATCCGCGACGCGAGCCGTCCGCCGGCTTGAACGATTCAATCGTCGAACAGCGCAACGTCGCAGGCGGCGAGTTGTATGCATGCGGGCCAAGGCATCCTACGGGTCGGCCGCAGGATTGCGCTCCATACCGCCTCCATCCCGGGCCTATGCACATCAATTGCGCGCAGCTGTCCGTTTCTCGACGATTCAAGTACTCAGTTGGAATCTAAATTTTCATCTCATCGGAATTTCGACCAAGACGAGCCATTCAACTTTGAAAGTCTCAACTGGTTTGAGCTACGTCTTCAAACCTGCAAGGTTCACTTCCAGTTTTTGGTTTTCAGCCAGAATCTGCTCCATCGTCAGCCGCGTGCGGCGCGCCGCGGCTTCCCGGCCGAGAATGCACGTCAATGCGGAGTCCACCGCGCGGGGAACGGTGTCGTTGGCGAAATGTCCTTCCGTAACGTTCCGATAAAAAGTGGCAATGTTCCGCGCCGCCCCGGCTTCGTAGAGGTTGGCCACATCCGCGCGATAGGCGTCTTCGTCACTGCGGAATTCCGCCTTGCCCCAATAATTCAGTGTGCCAAATCCCTTTTGACCGTGAATCGTGCAGGTTAGCGTGGCGGGCAGTTGGTTCGGCAGCGCCTGGCCAAAATGATTATGTACGAAACCGTCGGCATACTCATAAATCACCGAGCACACGTCATGTGCATCGCCATGCGGATCGGGCCGGGCGATTTGGGAGGCGCCCACTGCAGCCACCGGACGCCG
>Ga0070717_10001175_pt1 | contig 17701 bp, 15 predicted proteins | sample LARL113metaG_FD_71366 | JGI IMG/M metagenome (GOLD analysis project Ga0070717, IMG submission 71366) | Corn, switchgrass and miscanthus rhizosphere microbial communities from Kellogg Biological Station, Michigan, USA - LAR L11-3 metaG | ecosystem: Host-associated > Plants > Roots > Rhizosphere ... | reverse complement strand
CAACAGGCGGTTGAGCAGAAGATCAAGAACTTTTTCATCAAATGGCGGGAGGTGCAGCAGAAGATTCCACTTCCGGAAATGACTGAACTGCTGATTACGCCACAATTGCCGGAGTATCCGAAGATTGCGGAAGAAGTCTTCATGCTATTGCTCGACGGCAAACTGCGTTCGCGGACCGAGCGATTGAACTTTTTGAAACCTCTGGCGCCACCACCACCGCCACCGCCTCCTCCACCACGACGCGGCCGGGCCGCTAAAGCAGCGGCCCATGCCCAAGCCCAGGCTCAGGCCCAAGCCCCTCAACCGGCTGCGACGAAAAAGGGCAAAGGACAAGCTGCGCCTGCTGTGGGTCCGGCGAAGGCGCAGGAAAAGATGAAAACTGTTGTTCCCGCCAAGACTCCGGAGAAGCCGAAGGCCCAAAAGCCAAAACCTGCGCCGGCAAAGACGACCCAAAGGAAAAAAACGCCGGCGAAAAAGGCTTCCCCAAAGCTCAAGAATAAATCCAAGAAGCACTGACACCTACATGTTGGAATTCATGTCGAGCCCAAAACTGGGATGATGAAACGTTCCGCTGATTCTAACCGGGATCACTTTAGCGTGGCGCCCTTTCTTGAAAAGCGGCTCTAGTGCTTTCGCGAAGACAGCTTTAATCCCAGAGGTCGTTTTCGTGAGGCTGGCCTCGGTTTTGAGGTTGCCGTGCATATTCACCCGCTCATTAGTCAAGTCGTAACTCCCATGAAACAACGCTGAAGCGTCTCCGTCGCGAGCTGACAGCCGTGCGAATTGCGCAATTCCCTTGAGCAACGTCACTTGTCCCGTCAGGTTTACAAGCACGGTCTCATCCGGTTCCTTTTGATCGGGGCCTTCGGAAATTTTGTTCAATCGGGATTGAGTTTGCGGATTACTAAATCTCGTATCCGTAATGTTAAAAATGCTCCTCAGTTCGAGCTTTTTCAGAAAACGTGTTCGACCGGAGGGAATCACTATGTGCATCTGGAAGGCTACGTTCCCTGTCAGCGGCGACTTTGGACTCTGGATGAAGGGATAAAAAGTATCTTCGATCCGTCCCCGATTACAGGTGAGCTCAATGATTGCCGCCTGCTTTCCGTGCAGATCACGACCAATGCGGCCCTGAGCATCAATCTCGTCGCGTCCGAAATTCGCTTTGACCTTGCGCAGGATAGTCTCTCCGCTTCTAGCGTTGACCGCAGCGCTGAAGTGGGTTTGCAGCGGCAGTTTATGGTGGGTGGATGTAACCTCGAAGTCGGGCGTCGTAGTGGCCCCTTCGATTTCCATCTGTTTAAAAGTTCCCTTGAAGTCCCCTTGAGAGAAGATTTTACCGGCAATCGATTCAAAAACTGCGAGATCGGCATTTTCCAGAGAATACTTGCCTGATACTGTTGTCGCAGCGGGATCCGAGCTGTTCCAAGGACCGAACTGACCGGAGGTTCGAACCATGCCGGCAGGCATGGGATTCTCGAATACCGCGGCAAATCTTGTCGCACCGGACCCGCCAAGATTCTCCAATCGAAATTTGTGGAAGACAAACCTCAGAGGCTGCGTGCCTCCCTTTCGGTGAACTTCCAATACTGCATCGTCTGCAACCAATTTGCCCACGGTCGTTTGTTTATCCGAGCTTCTGTTGCCGGAGAAGTCGTCGCGCGACAGTATTACGTGCATACCTTCTGCACGCACAACGCTAACACGGCCGCCCAGGATGCCGCGCAAATTGCTTCTAATAACCAGTTTTTTAATCGAGATCAGAGGTGGGCCGGAGGTGTCCCGTTGGAAGATTACATTCTCAGCCACGCAACCTGGTGGAAAGTATTTTTCGTGAAATCGGCCAAAACGTACGTTCGTCGAGGCGATCTTAGCGAGTCTGGAACGGACCGACAATTCACCATACGGCCAGAAATGGTGCGCGATTACCGCGCCAGCGGCGAGGATGCAGAGCAGAACGCAGACCACGACAAGGGCAATTCTCTTGATGGGTCTCCGGAATTGCGGCAGTGTAGTCACAGAGACCATTCGGCGTGCCGTACACGCTTCGTTAGATTTCAGGCGTTTGGATTCTCTGCTGGGCAAAGCGTTTGCCCAGCTCTCGGGCACGAAGTCCGATTGGGGAACATTTTGTGCACCGTCGAAGGAGTGAAGCACCTCAGAAAGCTAACGCACATCTAACACGTAACATGACTACTCCTATCAATATCAATACATCTACCGTCAAAGAATTAACTCAACTTCCTGGGGTCGCAAAAAATCTCGCCTACCGTATCGTGAATCACCGGAACCGTCACGGTTATTTCACGCACTGGAACGAGCTACTCGAAGTCAAAGAGTTCCCTGCTGACGCATTGGACAAAATTAAGCAGCGAGCAAACATTCTTCCGCCCGCAGGGATATTGAAGGAGGAATTTGGACCGCGACGGATTAAGGCCGAACACCTTGAGAAGGCTAAGAAAAAACCGAGAGGCTACAGCAAAGCCATTCGCGCCACTAGAAGTTCCGACCGGCTAAAGCCCGGCGCTTAGCTCCACAGGTGAACTGCAGTGGGGAGAAGATCGGCACTATAACTCCAAAGCATCAGTTCAGAGCCGATATAATGGCCGCAGACAGCCCGACGTCGCTCTCGGGCATAGCAAATGGCATATATTTGGCTGCGGGTGGCTTTGGCGTTGTACGGCCTCGGACTGCTTTATGTCCTTGTCGCCCTGACTCGCACCCGGGAAATACTCAACCGCATTGCCCTCCATGCCGCTTATCTAGGCATGATCTTTCATTTTGTCGCCATTGTCGAGGCCGTGCACCAGTCGGGCGAGATGAGTTTAGCTTCGCTGTCACTCGCGGCTTCAGTCCTCGGGTTCTTGATTATGGTGGTTTTTTTGCTTGTGTATTTGATTTATAAAACCACCTCTCCGGGAATCGTAGTTTTCCCGCTGGTTTTTCTGCTGACGTTTGTAGGCCTGAGCGGACTGGAATCCTTCGTATTGGCCTCATCCTCCGCACGCGCGGGATGGCTGATTGCGCATATCACCCTCATTTTCGCGGGATATGCCGCCCTGGTGCTCAGCTTCAGCGCCAGCCTGATTTATCTGATGCAAGAGCACATTCTCAAGGCAAAGCGACCAGCCCGCTTGCTCTCGCGCTTGCCGGCACTCCAGGTGACAGATGACATCGGGTTCCGTTCGCTGCTAATTGGGTTCCCGTTCATGACCGCTGGTCTGATCGCCGGACTGGTCATTGCACAGGCCAGCTTTGGCCACGTGAATTTTCGCGATCCTAAGATTTTGCTTTCGCTGCTGACCTGGGCGGTCTATCTCGTCCTGCTCTACACGCGATGGAGCGCGGGCTGGCGTGGACGGCGCGCGGCGTACTTAGCAGCCGGCACTTTTGCCTTGGCCATTGTGGCGTGGGCGGCAAACTACTTCAGCGCTGTTCACAGGCTGTCACCATGAACTTCCAGCTCATAGGCGTGAATCACAAAACGGCGCCGGTTGAAGTGCGGGAGCAGCTTGCCATCTCTGACAAAAAGCTGGCGGATGTGTTGCGGCAGTTAATGTGCGTAACCGGAGTGCGGGAGGCGATGGTCCTGAGCACATGCAACCGGGTAGAAGTGCTTGCTCATACCGCCAACGGAAGCGCGGACCTGCGCCAATTTCTGCGCCAGCACTTTGGCCTTGAGCCTTCGTCCTATGAACCTCACTTGTACGAATACCGAGAGACGGACGCAGTGCGGCACGTTTTTCGCGTCGCTTCCAGTTTGGATTCGCTCGTGGTCGGCGAGCCTCAGATTCTGGGACAAGTGAAGGAAGCCTATGCCAATGCACGCGCCGCAGGTACGGTGCACTCGTATTTGGACCTGCTGCTCACGCGGGCATTTGCAGTAGCCAAGCGCGTGCGAACGGAGACGGCTGTAGGATCGTCATCCGTTTCTATTGCTTCCGTTGCTGTGGATCTTGCCGAGAGGATCTTCGGCTCATTGCAGGGTAAACAAGTTTGCCTGGTGGGTGCCGGAAAAATGTCGGAGATTGCAGCGCGGCATCTGCTGGCACGAGGAGCAGGGCCGATCTTCGTTGCGAACCGCACTTACGACCGTGCGCAGAGTCTTGCAGAACGGTTCGGAGGCAGGGCCATCCGATTTAATGATCTATACGATCACTGCGAGCAGGCAGATATCGTTATTACTTCCACCGGCGCTCCCGTGGCCATCTTCCGGCGCGAGCACGGGGAACGGTTCTTAACCCGGCGCAAGAATCGCCCCATGTTCTTTATTGATATTGCGGTGCCGCGCGACGTTGATCCGGAGATGAACAAACTGGACGGGATTTTTGTTTATGATATAGACGACCTGCAAGATGCAGCTGCCTCCCACGCCGCCGAACGGACCAAAGAGGCCGAGCGCGCGGAGAGGATTATCGAAGACGAGGTAGGACGATTCCATGCGCGCTTGCAGTCGTTGCGCGTGGTGCCAGCAATCGTCTCTCTCCAGGACCACGTCGAGACCATTCGCCAGGCGGAACTGGACCGGGTACGCGGACGTCTCGGCCAACTTTCTCCGGAGCAGGAACAAGCACTGGAAGCACTGACTCGGGGGATCATAAACAAGATTCTTCATACGCCGATTACCCGGCTGAAGTCAGCTGCCTCCGGTCCCGAAGTGACAACCCTTGTTGACGCGTTCAAAAAAATTTTCAACTTGCACGACAAGTTGATCGAGGAAAAGCCGTCCGCCACGGCTGAATCTGACTCCGGAACCAGGAGTCGATGATTGCGGCTGCGAATCGGGTCGCGCGGATCACAATTGGCTCTTTGGCAGGCCAACCACATTTCCGGCCTCCTCCGCGAACGCGGGCATGAAGTCGATATTCAGATCATTCGCACCACTGGCGACAAGATTACCAACGTAGCTCTGGCGAAGGTCGGCGCAAAGGGTATGTTCACCAAAGAAATCGAAGAAGCGCTGGCTGCCAAACAAATCGATCTAGCGGTGCATAGCCTGAAAGATTTGCCAACCGAGCTGGCGGCACAATTTGAAATTGCAGCCATACCGGCGCGGGAAGATCCACGTGATGCACTGTGCTCCGCGAAGTATTCTGCCATAGAGGAACTGCCTCACAATGCCAAAGTGGGGACTAGCAGCCTACGGCGCGAAGCGCAGCTCAGGGCGATACGACCGGATATGGAAATTCATCCCCTTCGGGGAAACGTAGACACGCGTTTGAGCAAGCTTAGGTCGGGAGAATACGACGCGATCATCCTTGCGCTCTCAGGGTTGCGGCGACTGGGCAGAACCGAACTGGTGCGACAGATTTTGCCCATTGAGGTGATGTGTCCAGCAGCGGGCCAAGGAGCTTTGGCAGTGGAGATTCGCGCCGGAGATGACGATGTGTGCAGCGCGCTGGAATTTTTCAACGATACGGCTGCGTATACCGAAACCGAGTGCGAACGTACGCTCTTGAAGAGACTGGGCGGGGGGTGTCAGGTCCCGATCGGGGCGAATGCAAAATGGTCGGGCAGCAAGTTGGACTTGCGGGCGGTGGTCGCCAGCCCCGACGGCAAATCGGTGCTGCGAGTGTCCGATGAGGGTGAGGATGCGAACGCGCTCGGTGAACTGGTCGGTCTTCGGCTGCTGGAAAAGGGTGGCGCCGCTATTCTTGACCAGGTTTATGGCCACACCGCGCCGCAGCCGACACAGCCGTAGCCTTCAGCAATATCCAAAAGTGCGCTCGTGGGGAAGCCAAATGTACATTCCTGAATTTAATCGGATCGAAGATAAGGCGGCCACGCTCGCTTTCATGCGCGCCAATCCTTTCGCGATCCTGGTTTCGAATAATGATGGCGCCCCGTTCGCTACCCATCTTCCTGTGCTGATCGCAGACAGGGGCGGCGAGATAGCCCTGCGTGCTCACGTGGCGAAAGCCAATCCTCATTGGCAATTGCTGGACCACGAACCGCAGAAAGATTCACTGGTAATTTTTCACGGGCCGCACGCGTATATTTCACCGGCACTGTACGAGGTTCACGAGAGCGTCCCGACGTGGAATTATGTGACCGTGCACGCCTATGGCCGTGGACAACTCCTCGCTGCTGATACGGACAAGCAGCAGGTGCTGGCTGAATTGATCGCACAGTTCGATGCGTCTTATTTGAATCAGTGGAACTCCTTCGACGAACAATATCGCAACCGCATGTTGAAACACATCGTCGCATTCGAAATCAATGTCACGCGGCTCGAAACCAAGTTCAAATTAAGCCAGAATCGGACCAGGATTGAGCAGGAAAATGTTATTCACGCGCTGGAGGCGAGCTCGGATTCAGAGGTTTCCCGTGTCGCTGAATTAATGCGTCAACTCGGCTTGGGCATGCGATGAACACCGTCGAAAGTGAGAAGAAAGCTCTCGCTGGAGTTCGCGTGCTAGTGGGACGGGCACGACATCAGGCCAGCAAGTTATCGGCGGCATTGAAAGCCCTCGGCGCCGACGTCATTGAAATTCCCTTCATCGAAATTCGACCGCCTCGTTCGTACAAACCACTCGATACCGCGCTCAAGCGCGTTTCTGAATACGATTGGCTCATCCTTACCAGCGTGAACGGCGTTGAGGCATTGGATATCCGCATGCGGCGATTGCAGATTTCTCCAGAGCAATTCGCGCATTTGCGAATCGTGGCGATTGGGCCCTCAACTCGTAAGGCGACCGAGAATTTGGGATTGAAGGTGTCAATCATGCCGCCGAAGTATGTTGCCGAATCGGTTGTAGAGAGCTTGCGTGGGAAAGTGGGCGGGCAGCGAGTCTTGTTGGTCCGGGCCGCCGTGGCACGTGACATAATTCCGCGTGAATTGCGCAGAATGGGTGCCAGCGCCGACGTGGTTGAAGCTTACGAAACCGTGGTGCCGGCGTCTTCCAAGAAGAGACTGCAATCTGTGATGAAGGACCCCAACCGCAAGCCGCAGGTTGTGACCTTTACAAGTTCTTCAACGGTTAGAAATTTTGTTGAACTGTTAGGCGGGCGAGAGCAGCGTCTCGACAACATATCGGATGGAGTTCGGTTCGCCTCGATCGGGCCAATTACGTCTGCAACCCTGCGGGAGTTCGGACTGCCGGTGCATGTGGAGGCTGCGGAGTACACAATTGCAGGGCTGACGCGGGCAATTCTTGCGGACAAACAGCAGATACTTCACCGCTGAAGCGATTCGGAATGACATAAGTCTTTGCTTTGTGCAGAACGACCCGACTGATCTCACTCCAGTTTGCAACCGCAATCCGCCGGCGGGACGTGTGCCTTCAGAAAATCTGTAACTCGCCGGTAGGCGTCGATCTGGTTCTCAACTTTGGCGAAGCCGTGGCCTTCGTTTTCATAAATCTTGTAGTCGGCTACTCCGCCATGTTTTTTGATCGCGTCGACGACTTGAATTGTCTCTTCTTTCGGGCAGCGCGGATCGTGACCGCCAGCAAGCAGTAGCAGCGGCGCTCTGATCTGATCGACAAAAAAGAATGGCGAGCGGTCGCGGAAAAAGTCAGGATTTTGTTTGGGGTCACCCATGGTCGCGAGGTCCGACTGTTGCAGGACCGGGTCTTCATTCTCAATCTCCGTGAACCAGTTTACGAACGGCACTATTGGGACGCCCGCGGCCCAGACATCAGGCGCTTTGGTCACCGCCATCATGGTCATGTAGCCGCCATAGCTGCCGCCCATCGCGATGATCTTCTGGGGATCCGGATAACCGGTCTGCTTCATGAAATCGGCGGCGGCGAGCACATCCTGCAAGTCTCCACCTCCCATGTCGAAGAGATTTGCATCTTCAAAAGCCTTTCCGTATCCCGTCGACCCGCGATAATTCGGCGCGATCACCATGTATCCCTGATTCACGATGTGCTGAATAAATCGATTGAATGAATCTACACTTTGCGACTTTGGGCCGCCGTGGATGTAAACAATGGCGGCGTTCTGCGCGTTGCGCTGCATGTTGCGGCTAACGTAAAGCCACGCTGAGATGGTCCACTTTCTGTCGCGGCTGGGATAGTGAACCAGAAACGGCTCAACCATGTGGTCGGCGGGAACGCCGGCCATCAGGGAGTGAGTCACTTGTGCCGATTTTCCCGTCGCGATCTCGTAAGCCCAGAGATCGTTCGGGGCGTTGGCGCCGTTGTGGTAATAGAGCAACTTTTTGCCGTCGCGCGAGAAAGCCGATTCCGCGCCGCCGAATGAGTTCACGCCTTTTTTTAGCGGCAATTTAGTCGTCTTTTTGGTAGCAATATCGTGCAAGTAGAGATCGGCATGACCATCTACATTGGCTCGGAAGGTGACGACCTTACCGTCGGGAGAAAAGTTGCCACCGCGGATCTCCCATTTTTCTTCGGTCAGCCATTTGAGCTTTTTGGTGGCTATATCGAGAAGAGCGACATTTTGAAACGCATTAGCTGCATTACTAGTGATCAACAGCATTTTGCCGTCTGAGGAGAAATCATTTGCGGCGTAAAGCTTTTCGCCCGCGTGCGGTGTAACCAGTGCGGCATTGCCGGTGGTGACATTCAAAACAAAAATATTCGAGTTTGTTCCTTTCGCTTCTTCCTGGGTGTAAGCAATGAACTTGCCATCTTTCGACCAAATGGGATTCGTGTTCAGCTTGTCGGCTGCCGTGTTTGACGTGACGTGCTTCACATCGCGCAGTACCGTGTCGAATACATCGATTTCAAACACGGACGACGTTTTCGGTTTCACCATGTACGCAAGATAACGGCCGTCCGGCGACCAAACCGGATTCTCTTCTGATATTTCGCGCGTCTTGGTCACGTTCACTATCTGTCCCGTTTTTGGCGAGACCAGAAAAATATCCCACTGTTCATCGCCGTCGTAGTCAGATTGATAGGCGATCCACTTGCCGTTCGGTGACCACGCAGGGTGCGACTGGCGCTGATCACTGACGGTGAGTTGTGTAGGCCAGCCGCCATCAGCAGGCACAAGCCACAAATTGCTTCGTCCTGTGATGTTTGAAACGAAGACGACGGTCCTGCCGTCGGGCGACCAAGCAGTCGCGCCGATTTGTCGCGTCATGTAAAGGCGTTCGAGCGAAAGCCCTTCCTCGCCCTGCTCGACATTGGCGTCAGGCTTGGCGGTGATGTTCCTGGGATCGGTTACGGCCTGCGGTGGAGTGAGAGTCTGCGAAACTGCCAGCGTACTCATAAAGACGACGATAACAAATCGCTGGAAGTTGTTCATGGCAGTCGCCCAGTTCGCGTGACGAAAAACTCATTTCAACAAGATCGCAGAGGGCTGCCCTTGTACCGCAAATTGGCCGGAATTCGGGGCAGTCAGTCTGCCTGTAACCGCGACTTTGAAAGGAGAGAGGCTAGAGGACCCGTTGTTGGTCAGAACAATCCAGTTGAAAGTGGTGGTGTTGTTCGCGATATTCGCGGTAATGCCGCCTGAAAAAACCGACGCGCCTCCTGAGCCCGCACCAAGTGGGCTGAGAACGCCGGTTGCCGGACTGTATTGGTATTCGGAAACTCCACTCGATCCACGGTCTACCGCGTAGATGAAATCCGAGGTTCGATCGACAAGGACGGTCGCCGGACCCACTCCTGCCGCTACCGGGGACCCCGACGGAATCTCCGTCAAAGTTCCATTAGGAACGCTGCACGATGCCGACACCTGAATGCACGCCGAGAAAATGCTGAGATTGTTAGAGCCTGAGTTGGAGACGAAGAGATTGTTATCGTCCGCGACAGTGCAGGTAGCAGTGGCTGCGTTTGACGCCACTCCGGCGCATCGCGAAAAGGCAAGGCTGCTGGGATTGATGCCAGCCGTGTAGGAATTTTGGAAGGTCAATGCCCCCGTCGAATCAAATGTAAATTCCTCCACGTTGTTGCTGAACTGATTAGCTACATACAAATAGCTTCCTACCGGAGAAACTGCCAAAGCGCTAGGGCCGGAGCCGCCCACCTGCCCGGTGATTGCCGTGGAAACCGGGTTTCCCACAGGCGTCAGCGCAGTGCCCTGAATCATGAACACAGATATCGTTCCCGAGGCTACGTCACTGGAAGTTCCCTGGTTGGCTACGAAAAGGAATTTGCCGGCAGGATCGGCTGCCAGTGCGACTGGTGTTGATCCTCCAGTGTTTACAGCTGCCCCTGCGACTGTCAAAGTTCCGTTGCGGTTGACTGTGTACGCGGTGACCGTTCCTCCCGCGTTGACAATGAACATGGAGTTGCTACCGGGCGCAATGATCATAGCTGTGGGTTGCACGCCGGTCGCAACTGCACTTCCATTCGCTCCGATGGGGTTAATTGCGCCGTTGGTCTGGCTTATCGTGTAAGCCCGCACCATCTGATCGCCTTGCGTGGCCACCCACATGAAACTGGTATTGGGTGGCGCGCTGTTTGATCCCATACAGCTATTCCATAAAACGGTCGGCGCTACAGCCAGCAGTACCAGCACCCAACGAGACTTCATCCCCATGCTTATTCCTCGGAAGAAAGGTATCAACGCTGCGAAGTTGCAAGGCTTCAAAGTTTCAAGGTCGATCTTGCCAGGTCAACGTCTGAGCTGGCAAACCTCTGCCGCAGTCGGCTCAGCCTTTGGACACAAGCTATTGAGTACGCATGTAGCCTTTTTCCAGCTTGCAGGAGGCTCGAAACGTTTGAACCATGAAACTTGAGTATTCAATTGTGTATCAGGAATGGGCAGAAAAGAGCAAACGCAGGTGCATCGCAGCTACGAACTTCCACTGGCAGCAACCGGAGCCCGCTGTTCCCGCAGCCCTTGGCCGCGCTGCAAAGGAATATGTATCTCAACCAAAAGCCCACCCTTAGCTAAATTGGATGCGCGCACGGAGCCGCCGTGCAGCCTGATGGCCTGGTCAGTAATTGCCAGGCCCAACCCGACACCTCCCGTCGCGCGTTCGCGAGCATCATCAATGCGGTAAAAGGGCTCAAAGATTTTATCCAGCTCCCCCTCGGAGACTCCCGGGCCAGAGTCACTGACCTGGATATATGCTTCCTCGAAACTTCCCGACTTCCTCTTTTCTGCACGGATTTGTACCGCAGTACCCTCATAGGTGTAGCGGGTAGCATTGCGGACTACGTTCTCGATGGCGCTGCGTAAGAGGGCACGATCGCCGGTGACAGGGAGCTCGTCGAGAATTTCACATTCGACTTGAGTATTCCGCGCCTGGGCCTCGAAAGCAGCGTCGCGGGCGACCTCTTGCACCAGGTCTTCCAATTGGACCGGCTGCTTGCGGATACTGCCGGCGCCACTCTCAAGGCGGGCAATGGTTGTAAGGCTACCGATCAGCTCATTCATGCGATTCGACTCGAGCGAGATGCGGTCCAGAATGCTTTGACCTTCCGGGCCGGTGCGCTGGCGTGCCAGTTCGAGCGCAACACTCAGGCGGGCAAGGGGCGACCGAAGTTCGTGGGAAATATCCTTTAACAAACGGGACTGCGCATTGACCAATTTTTCAATCTGCTCGGCCATCAGATCGAAATCGCGCAGCAACTGCGAAATTTCATCGCCGCTGAATGAAGAATGGCCCCCCACTCTAGCCGACAAATCTCCCGACGCGAGCTTCTGGGTGGCTTGGCGCAAACGAATCACGGGCGAACTAAGGAATTGGGCAAGCAAGTAACAGACCAGCCCCGAAGTCAGCACTGCAATTAGAATTTCAATCGTGGGCACACCACCCGGACCAAAAAATGCGTTTTGCCCAGGAGGCAATTCGGTCACGAGCATGTAATCGTGTCCGTCGGGTCCAGTCATGGACGATTTGAGCATTTGAAAACGTGGATTCAAACGGCCAAGCAGAGTGTCCGCAGTATGGCGCTGGCCGTGGGCAACTTCGACGAACCAAGGCGGGACCGAATGCCCGAGTAAACTTTCGCCGTCCTTGAACAGCACAGAGCGAAGGTGCTGGCTGTCTCGAATGCCACGCAGGAACTCGTGAAGCCGATCGGGGCCACCAGCATGGTATGCGGATACGGCTTCATTGAGAATTTTTACTTGTTGCGCTTCGATGGAGGAAATCTGTCTGGTCGGGCGCATGGCAACGGTGACAAGAATGGCCACAACCACAAAGAGCGCCTGCGCCAGCCAGAACGAAAGAAAGATCTTGAGGAAAAGGCTCTTCATCGAGTTGCGTTTTTTACCTTGGACCTGGTCAGCGCAAAAATGTATCCTGTGCCGCGCACCGTCTTGATGTGATCTCCGGTATCCGAATCTCCCAGTTTCTTTCGCACTTTGCTCACATGCATGTCGATGCTGCGATCGAATGGAGAAAACTTGCGTCCCAAAACTTCATCCACCAACGCTTCCCGTGTAACCACGCGCCCTGCCTCGCGCAGCAGCACTTGCAACAAGGCGAACTCTACTGAGGTCAGTTCAACCGGCTTACCGCGATGCAACACTGATCGGGTCGCGGGATCCAGCTCGACATCACCGACACGAATGACTTCCGGAACATCCTGTTCCCTCCCCTTGCGTGAGCGACGCAGGATTGCGCGGATCCGCGCCACCAGTTCACGCGGATTGAAGGGCTTCGGAAGATAATCGTCAGCGCCGATCTCGAGTCCCACGATGCGATCGACGTCTTCGCCGCGCGCGGTCAGCAGCAGGACTGGAATTCGCGAACCGTCCCTGATCCGGCGCAGCACGTCGAAGCCATTCAGTCCGGGTAGCATTACATCGAGCACAACCAAAAGATGGTCGCCTGAGACGGCGCGAGCAAGCCCAGTCTTTCCATCATGCACTGCCTCCACCTGAAAGCCCTCAGGACGAAGGTATTCGCTGACCAGAGAACAAAGCTCCACATCATCGTCAATGACAAGAATGCGCTCCACGCCATTCATTCTAGTGGCTCAATTCGAAGTACCCGGTAAAGATTCGTCAAAGGGCGCAACGTATTGGTTTACAAACATTTACTCTGCTTGACTCTCTCTTTACGGCGGATTGCCTGCCATCCGTGTTTCTATTCTACGTAGGGACAAAAGTTTCTGAATACCAGGAGGAAGACGTGAAATCTATGAACTCAAAACTAATCGCCATAACTGCCGTGCTCACGCTATGCGCTGGCATGGCTCTCGCGCAGGGCGGCGCTGAGGCGCCGATGCATCATCGGCACGGAAATTTTATGGGAGGGATGGAGCTACCGCTTCGTCAATTGAATCTCACCGACGATCAGAAAGCGCAGATCAAGCAGATTTTCCAGGCCGAGAAACCAACCATGAAGCCGCTGATGCAGCAGGAACACGCGGCGCATATGCAGATGGTCCAGCTAATCACCAGCGGAACGTTTGAACCAGCAAAGGCGGCAGCAATTGCTGCGCAAGAGTCGCAAACTCACGCTCAGCTTGAAGTCGAGCATGCAAAAATGGCGTCTCAAATTTATCAACTGCTGAGCTCGGATCAAAAGGCCAAGGTAGCGGAGATCATTGCCCAGCACCAGCAGCGTATGCAGGAGCACATGCAGAACAAGGAGCAAGGGCCATCGGGGCAATAGCCTCATCGCCCGTGCGATTCGCCGTAGCAGTCATACCTCATCCAAGGCGGACCCCGTGGAAAAGCGGGCTCCGCCTTCCGATCATCCGAACTAAGTAAATGTGGGATTGCGAACGTCTGGACAGGAGAGTACAGTGGCAAGCACATCAACTCAGTCTGATTTGGTAAGCCTAATTGCGCAGGAAGTCATCTCTGGAATTGACGAGGCTGTGGGTTATTGGCTGGGCCGCATTGAACAGCAATTGGCCGGCCGCGGTTTGAGCGCGGAGCAACAACTGCGCGGGGTCGAACTAGTGATAAGGGAATACAAAGAGGCAACCGGAAAATTGCCATTTCGCTGCGCCCAGGCGTGATTGTAGCGCATAATGCTTGCGGATTAGCTCCTTCGCGGATGTGCAATGAGAGTTTCTGGAGCAAGTAATGAACTTCGAGAGCGCAATTTCCTTCCTGAGCCATTCCAACTGGGGATTCCTCGCGCTGTGGCTTCTTCTTCTCGCAGTCGCCTTTACGGCCAGTTTCCCTGAGAGATCCCTCCCTTCTGCATCACAGGGCCGCCCGCCTGAGGGGCCGCACCGCTAGTACGTTCTCGGCGCAACAGCCGGTAACCGCCCTGCTTTACATACTGCTAAAATCGCACGTAGCAGCCCATGTTCCCGAAAAGCCTTCGTCCCCTCCTTCCCTACCTAAAGAAATACCACCGCAGTTACATATTGGGAGGAATTTGCGTTTTATTTATGAACGCAGCATGGGTCTTGGTGCCCCCGATTGTGGGCCGGGCGATCGACGATATGCGGCAAGCGGGAATTTCGCTGCATAAAATCGGAACGCTTGCTCTTCTTTTGCTGCTGGTCTCCGGAACTAAGGCGATCTTCCAATTCCTGATCCGATGGGTCTTAATCGGGGTTTCGCGAGAGATCGAATTCGATCTCCGCAACGATCTATTCCGGCATCTGGAAGGCCTTTCCCACAGCTTCTACCAACGCACTCGCACTGGCGACATTATGGCCAAGGCGACCAATGATCTGAATGCGGTCCGGATGCTGCTCGGCCCAGGCTTCATGTATACCGCTAACACGGTTGTCTTTACAGCGTTTGCCTTGGGGTTCATGCTGCACATAAGTCATCGGCTGACGTTCTACGCGTTCTTGCCGCTGCCCGTCGTGAGCGTCATCATTCAATATTTCGGACGGCGAATTCACGAACGTTTTGAGCGCATCCAGGCGATGTTTTCAGAAATCTCGGCGCGTGCACAGGAGAATTTTTCCGGCGTGCGCATCATCCGCGCTTATGCGCAGGAAGAAGCAGAGATCGCCAGCTTTGAGACTGCAAATCGCGAGTACATTGCGCGCAGTCTCACGCTGGTACGACTGATGGGCATGTTGTGGCCAACACTCGAAACCATGCTGGGGCTAGCGATTGTGCTCGTGCTTTGGTTAGGAGGACGTGAAGTACTATTGGGCCGCATGACCGTGGGGCAGTTCACCGCCTTCAACACATTCATGGTGCAACTTACCTGGCCGGTGATCGCGCTGGGCTGGGTCATCAATATCTTCCAGCGCGGTACGGCGTCACTGGGACGAATCGAGCAGTTAATGCAAGAGCAGCCGGAGATCGTGGATGCTCCCAACATCAACAGGCAAATTTCAAAAGAGAAGTTCGCTGGAGACATTGAATTCCGGAATCTGCAGTTCTCGTACAACGGAACTCCGGTTTTGCACGACATCAATTTGCGTGTTCCTGCGGGGAGCAGCTTGGCGATTGTCGGGCCGACCGGCTCTGGCAAAACCACGTTGGTAAGCTTGATTCCACGCATCTACGATGCCGGGTCGGGATCGGTGCTGATCGACGGCAACCCCGTGCGCGAATATCCTCTGGCTTTGTTGCGGCGGAATATTGGATTTGTCCCCCAGGAAACTTTTCTGTTCGGCGAAACCATCCGCGAGAACATCGCTTTCGGGGTGCCGGACGCGACTGACCAGGACGTGCGGTGGGCAGCGGAAGCGGCCAACATCGCCGGCGAGATTGAAGATTTCCCCGAGCAGTACAAGACCATTGTCGGAGAACGCGGGATAACGCTCTCGGGAGGGCAGAAGCAGCGCACTGCGATTGCGCGCGCGTTGATTCGTAATCCGCGGATTCTGGTGCTGGATGACGCGCTCTCCAGCGTGGATACGCAAACTGAAGACAAGATATTGAATCACCTGCGCGAAGTTATGCAGGGCAGAACAACAATTTTTATTTCCCATCGAGTGTCTACCGTGCGAAATGCGGACCGCATTGCAGTTCTTCATAGCGGCCGCATTGTGGAACTTGGTACCCACGAGGAACTGATCAGCAGGAACGGGTACTACAGCGACCTCTATAACAAACAGTTGCTTGAGGAAGAGCTTGCGGAAGTTTCATGACGGCCCGGAGTTGTTGATGTTTCCGTGACAAAAATCAGGTCGCCTATCCGATAAGATTCTTAAGATGAAGAGGCGGCCCACGCCCGAGCTGCTGGACACCGATTCCGGCACAGACGAAGAAGTCGCGGGCTCGTTGCGCGATTTGCGGTCATTCAATCAGCGACTGGGTGGCGTTTCCACCACTCGCGATCTGGTCTACAGGGTAGCTCGCAAAACCGGCGGTAGGGAGTTTTCTTTGCTCGAGATCGCTGCCGGGACGGGATTCGTTCCGATACAGGTGAGCCGGGACCTGAGCAGCAAAGGAGTGAAACTGGAGGTTACTCTGTTGGATCGCGCGGCGACTCACCTTCCACAAAACGGCAATGCGAGGAAGGTGGCGGCTGACGCATTGAACATGCCATTTCAAGCTTCGGCATTTGATCTTGTTTCCTGCTCGTTGTTCCTTCACCACCTCTCGCCGGAAGACGTGCAAAAGTTCGCCCGTGAATCTCTGCGGGTTTGCCGCGTCGCCGTCCTGGTCAATGACCTGGTGCGGCACCCATTGCATCTGGCGCTGGCTTACGCGGGAGTGCCGATCTACCGCAGCCGGATCACCCGGAATGATGCACCCGCTTCAGTGAAGCAGGCATACACGGTTGAAGAAATGACCGAGATGTTCCGACGAGCAGGGTCGGCAATGGTAGAAGCAAAAAGACATTTCTTATTCCGCATGGGCGTGATTGCGTGGAAGACGGACTCCTTCGACGCAGGCGGAAGTAGTTCAACATGAGTTTTGATTTGGCAATCATTGGCGGCGGCCCTGCAGGTTGCGCGGCGAGCATTGTCGCGGCACGAAACGGAGCGCGAGTGCTCTTGCTCGAGCGTACTCATTTTCCACGGCACAAGGTCTGTGGCGAATTCGTTTCGGCGGAGTCACTGGGATTGTTGCAGGCCCTGCTGGCGGATAACTTCCATTACCTGCTATCGGACGCACCGCGCATTTCTCACACTCGGATATTCCTCGATGGCTCAACGTTAGAGGTCGGAATTAATCCTCCAGCATCCAGCATTGCTAGGTTTGATCTCGATTCCGCCCTGTGGGGAACATGCCATGCGGCAGGGGTTGAATCTTATGAGGAAACCACCGTTAGATCCGTCGAGGGAACCGGGCCATTTCGGATCGCCGTGGACAGCCAGGTTTTCGAAGCTGAGGCGCTGATAAATGCCAGTGGGCGATGGTCAGGTTTTACCAGCCTAGAAGTGCGCAAGAGAAACACAGAGCCAAAATGGATTGGAATCAAGGCTCACTATTACGAATCCGCTGCGACTCCCTCAGTGGATTTGTATTTTTTTGACGGCGGATATTGCGGAGTACAGCCCGTCGGTGCTGCAAAAAACGGCTCGGGAACTCGAATCAATGCATGTGCGATGGTACGGGCCGATTTTGCCAATACCCTGCCGGACATTCTCGAAAAACATCCAGATTTATTTGAGCGAAGCCGCGCATGGAAACCGATCACGCAGCCAGTCAGCACTTCACCGCTTGTATTTCACGAACCGGAGCCGGTGCAAGACGCGATGCTTCAGGTAGGAGACGCGGCGGCCTTCGTCGATCCCTTCGTTGGTGATGGCATTTCGCTAGCGTTACGGAGCGGCGCCTTGGCCGCTGAATCTCTGCAACTTTTTTTTCAAGACAAGCACTCACTGCAGCAAGCCGCGATGCTTTACAGCCAGGCTTACAAAGAACGTCTGGGGCGGGTATTCAAAGTGTCTGCCGTGCTTCGCGGGTGCCTGCGCTGGCCTCGGGCCATTCGCAAGCCGATGTT
>Ga0070717_10001173_pt1 | contig 17716 bp, 14 predicted proteins | sample LARL113metaG_FD_71366 | JGI IMG/M metagenome (GOLD analysis project Ga0070717, IMG submission 71366) | Corn, switchgrass and miscanthus rhizosphere microbial communities from Kellogg Biological Station, Michigan, USA - LAR L11-3 metaG | ecosystem: Host-associated > Plants > Roots > Rhizosphere ... | reverse complement strand
TCTGACGAGCCGTCGGGGAAGCGTCATAGGTGATGTCAGTGTGCGCTGCTCGCAATTGCTGAACTGCAGGTGTTACTTCCATTTGTAGTTCGTTCTTCGAATTCAGCGACAAGACGCGCGGCAACGACATCGCTCCCGCCCATCCCGCGGCAATCAGCTCATTGTTGGGACGGGTTTCAGTAATCCATCCCCAGAGAATCCGATTGCCATTTGCGTCGAGCATGGTCTTGGCCGCATAGTACGCTCCCCAATCGACCACTCCCTCCTTTTCGGGCGTGAAGACTTGGTTCGCGTATGCGCCCACTTTCCAGCGAACTTTTCCCATCGTCGAGATCAGCAGCACGTGCTTGTCCCCGAGAGGGAAGAAGTCCGGGCACTCCCACATCTCTCCGGTGTCGACGGGATTCACGCTCTTATCGCTCCCCGGAGGGCCTTGGACGAGCGGATGCAGGTACGTCCAGTGGCGCAGATCTCGCGAACGATATAGGAGGATGACCCCGCCTTTGTGGAGAATGCCGGAGCCGAGAATCAGCATCCAGTGGTCGCCTTCTCTCCAGAGACACGGATCGCGGAAGCCAGTGACGGTGAGCCCCGCCGGAGGGGCGGCGATCACAGGTTCGGCGCGCTTTTTCCAAGTGCGCAGATCATCATCTTGCGCAACCGCAAGACATTGCACTTCACGCCATGTGTGGACGCCGTCGCGCAACGTGGCTTCGGATTCGGCAGCCGGCGGAGCGACGCCGGTATAGATGACCGTAGGCGTGCCCTGGTCGAGGACCGCGCTGCCGCTGAAAACGCCGTCGCGGTCGGGACCGCCGGGAGTAGGCGAAAGAGCAACCCGGCCGTGCTGCCAGTGGACCATGTCAGGGCTGGTCGCATGCGCCCAATTCATGTTGCCCCACACGGCGGCTTGCGGGTTGTACTGATGAAACATGTGATAGCGGCCATGGAAAAAAATGGGGCCGTTGGGATCGTTCATCCAATTGTGCGCGGGAAGCAGATGATACTGGGGGCGAAGCGGATCAGAAGATAGCTTGCGGCAGAGGGCGGCGGTCTCCGCGTCGGCCCTGGGCCGGGAAAGACGGCTCCACCAGGGAGCGAGCGCGGCGCTGCTGGAAAGCTGTAAGAAGGATCGTCTGGAAACTGGCATGGCGTGGGGTTTCTCGCCCTATGTCATAACACAAAGAAGCGCTTCAGCGCGTTGGATATAATTTCGAAAATACTAATTGCGTCCATTCATCGTGTTTCCAAATCGTTTCAGGCTCGTAGGTGTTCTGGTCGCGTCAACCCTGGCGGTAAACGTTGGCGCGTGGGCACAGAACACCCTCCCCGCCAAATCTGCGGAGAGGCTGGCCATGCAGCATGGGCAGGAAGCCCTCAAGAACGGGGACATCACGGGCGCGGCCGCTGAGTATGAGAAGGCGGTGCGGCTCGCGCCGAATGATGCCGAGGCCCAATCCGCGCTGGGCTGGGTGCTGGCCCAGCAAGGAAAAGCGGACGCGGCCATGCCGCACCTTCGAGCCGCGATCAAGGCTAAACCAGGACTGGTTGAGGCGCGACTGACTTTGGCGGGCGTGCTTTCGCAACTCGGCAAGACCGCTGAAGGCGAGCACGAGGCGCGCACAGCGGTCGGGATTGCGCCGGAAAATGCTGAAGCTCACCGCATCCTGGCGAGGATTCTGGGTTTACGTGGCGGAAATGAGGCTCTGCCGGAGATGCGGCGCGCGGTGGAACTGGCGCCGGAGCGCGCTTATTTGCGCGATGAACTCGGAACCATGCTGGCGCAGCAAAATCAGTTTGCCGACGCGGAAGCCGCCTTCAAAGAAGCGTTGCGTTTGCAACCGAACTTCCAACAAGCGCACTTTCACCTGGGCGTAGTTTATTTGCAAGAAAACCAACTGGATAGAGCTGCAGCCGAATTAGTCAAGGCGATCGAGATCTCGCCTCAGGACGCTTTCGCTCATTACTATCTGGCTAAGACTCTGACCGCTCAATCAAAAAAAGCCGAGGCACTGCAGGAATTGCGGAAGGCAGCAACGCTGAAGCCGGATTGGTCTCAACTGCAGATGGAGTTGGGTCTGGCCTGCCAACATGCAGGCGACAGCGACTGTGCAGTGGAAGCGTTCAGCGAGGCAGTGAAGCTTGAACCCAGGGATCCAGAGGCTTTCAACGATCTAGGGCTGGCTTTGCTGCAAAAGGGAGACGCGGCGGGCTCGATTCCAAGATTCAAAACGGCAGTAGAACTCCGGCCGGGAGATACGGGGTTTCGCGGGAACTTGGCCATTGGGTACATGCAACAGGCGGACTTCGATTCGGCGATCAGAGAACTGGAGGCGGCGATCAAGCTCGCTCCGAACGATGCCTCGCTGCATTACGACCTGGGACTCTCCTACAAGCTGAAGGACCATCTTGACGAGGCGGTGCTCGAGTTCCAGAACGCGATCCGCCTGCAGCCGGGGCTGGCGGATGCGCACTACACCCTGGGAGTCGTGCTCTGGCAAAGGGGAGAGTTCGACAAAGCGATTGCAGAACTGCAGACTGCAATTCAGAATCAGCCCAATTATGCGGAGGCGCATTACACGCTAGGCACCATTCTGAAACAGCAGGGGAAGCTTCCAGAAGCCGCCGCGGCGCTGCGAGAGGCGATTCGTTTGCAGCCTGATTTCGCGGGAGCGCATACGACGCTGGCTGCAGTGCTGCGGCAGTCGGGCGACGCGCCAGGGGCTGCCGAGGAGGCGAAGGCGGGAGCGAGCCTTGCGGCTTCCTCGAACTCTCTGCAGGCGGCGACGTTTTCCACGAACTCGGGAAAAAGATTGCTGAACGCGGGCGATGTGGACGGGGCAATTGCGCAATTCCGATCCGCAATCAACGCAGAGCCGAACTATGCAGCGGCGCATTATCAGTTGGCTATGGCGTTGCGCCAGCAGGGTCACACGGACGAAGCCAGGCAGGAGTTTCAAAAGGCAGCGGAGCTGGATCCGCACCTGACGGAGCCGAAGCAGTAGACGATCGCTGTAAACGTTATAGAACCAGGTTTGGACCAATGACTAGCGCGTGCGGATGGCCAGCAAATCGGTCTTGACCGGCACGCCGTGCGAGACCTTCACACGCAACAGAGCTTCGAATGGCATCAGTTCGTCGGTTTTCGAGACCTTAAGGCGGCGCAGTAGTTCCGCGAGAGAGTCTTCGCGGCAAACGTACTCTGCAGCAGCCTGCGTTCCCATCGTGGTCGTTCCCGCCAGAATCAGCATGGAACGCACCGGGTCGATGCCCGGCACCAGGCCGATGACGGCATAGTCCTCTGTGATCGGCTGATTGGAAGGGCTGGCGAGGTACGTCTGAGACTCTCCGGGTTCGGGGTGGACGTTGAACACCTCGACATCTCCCTCGCGTGGAGGCGGCGCCTTGCGAAAAACGAACTGCTGGGTGCCGGGGATTTCGAGCAGGGTGAGGTTCTCGGCCGGAGAGCCGATGAAGATCAGATCGTTGTTCTTGGCGTCGTCGAGTGAAAAGAGCGCGCCGCGCTTTACTCGAATCTGGCGATTGAGGAGAGTGAAAACGCGATCGAGTTCATGGACCGCCAGCACTTCCCCCACGCCGGTGTAGTGATCGAGAATCACGCCGCGCGGATCAGAGGCGGGGTTGAAGTAGTGCATGTTGGTCCTGGGATGTCCGACAAAGCTGGCATTACTGAAGATCACCCAGGGCTGTTGTGGGGAAGTGACGAAACGATTCCAGAAAATCTGATAAGGCGCAGAAACAGGCGGGCTGGCGACCGCCTGCGTGCGCATGCGCTGCGAAAGCAGATAGGCCGCCGTCGAGAAAGTCGCAGCCAGCAGAACGGAAAGAACGATGACTGCGACCGGCAATCCGCGAGGAGACGGAGCGGCTTTCTCTTTCTTAACTCCGGCTTCAAGACTGAGAGTGCTCGCAGGCTGGGTCCCCGGCTTCGGAGGACGTATATGGAATGTGAGCGCGTACGAGCCCTTGGGAATCTCAACGACCACGGGATCGTCGGGGCTCTCATTGGCATAATATTCGGCAAGTTTGACTCGCAGCCGACCAGCTTGTACCCGAACGGTGGAGTCACTTTGAGGATCGAAGCCGGCTGGCCGACCCAGAACCTCGGTCGCGATCTGGTACTCCTTCAGGCCGACGCCGGGATGATCCAGGGAGTGTTCAGCAAGATAACGTAGCAGTTTGCACAGAGACTCAGAGCTGTGAAGGCTATGGCTTTTAATAAGTTTATCTATTTGTTGGAAGCATTGCTCCCGGCCGGGCGTGAAAGTGTGAGTGACAGCCATGTGAAAAGACGAGTAACGGGAATACGTATCTTACTGTATCGCGATGACTTTTACCCTGTAACGGTATCAAACCTAGTGAAACTTCATCCAGATAATTGATTTGTACTACGACTGCACTCCATCAAGTCAAGTCTCCCTCTGCATTTCCGGGGCACTTCGCGTTTGACAAGATTCAGGAGGATGTTCATGAAAAGGTCACTATGGATCTCCGTGGCTGTGTTCAGTCTACTGTGTAGTCTGTGGGTGCCGGGCGCAGTCGGTCAGGCCGTCTACGGCAGCGTCTTGGGCACGGTAACCGATCCCTCGGGGGCTGCTGTTAACGGAGCCAAGATTACAGTCACGAGTCAGACCAAGAATGTGTCAACTGAAACCACCACGAATGAGAGTGGGAACTACTCGGTTACGCATTTGATTCCGGACGTCTACACCGTGCGGGTTGCGGCGACGGGCTTTAAGAACCTGGAAATCAAGGATGTCCTGGTGTCGGCAGACGCAGGGTCGCGCGTTGACGGGCAGTTCCAGATCGGCGGAGCCTCGGAAACCGTTGAAGTCACCAGCGAAGCGCCGCAACTAAAGACGGACCGCGCCGACGTGGCGATCGAATTCAACGCCAAACAGTTAGAAGATCTCCCCGTCTACAATCGCAATTTCCAGAGTCTAGAGTTGCTTTCACCGGGCACGCAGATACTGGGATGGGGCCATGCGGCCACGGAGAATCCTCAGGGAAGCAAGCAGATTTTCGTAAACGGGCAACATTTCAGTGGTACCGGCTACGAGTTGGACGGCACCGATAACCAGGATCCTATTCTGGGCATTATCATCGTGAACCCCAGCCTGGATGCCGTTACTGAAACCAAGATCACGACTCAGAACTACGATGCTGAGTTTGGCAAGGCCCTGGCCGGCATCATGACGGCCCAAACCAAGTCGGGCAGCAACGAATATCATGGAAGCGGCTACTTCTACGACCTGGATCCGGTTGACCCGGCGACGAATCCCTTTACCGGCAAAGCCTCGCCAAATAACTGGAAGCAATATGGCGGCGCCCTCGGCGGCGCGATCATCAAGAACAAACTTTTCTTTTTCGGGGACTATGAAGCAACCCGGCGCAGCTCGGGCACTACATTTAAGACTTCTGTTCCCACTGCTCTGGTTCGATCGACATGTCTAACCGCCGGCAGCCCGACGTGCAACTTGAGTGAGTATCTCGGGAATGCGAGCACCGGGAACGGACAGGTATATAACCCGTACCAGGCGGCTGGGTCGAGGACTGCCTACGCTAGCAACATTATTCCGCAGGCTGCTCTCCAGGCGGCGAATGCAAACTTCACTTCAGGCCTCACCACCGCCGAGAAGATTCTGGCTCAGTTGCCCGCTCCGAATACCACCGGCGATCATAACGGAACCCAGAATAACTACTCGGCCAGTGGAAGCGGCAGTTTCAACGACTATCAGTACGTGATCCGCGGCGATTACACGGCCAGCCAGAAGCTCCAGATCTTTGGCCGCTATACTCACTCCAACTTCAAACTCTCCGGCAAGCCTGTGTTCGGCGCGATTGGCGGTCCTGGACTTGGCTACCTCGGCCTCGCCGGCCAGTCATTGATTAACAATTACAGTGTGGCGGTAGGATTTAACTACACGTTGAGCAGTACGCTCTTGACAGATTTTCGTTTCGGTTACTTCCGCTACAACCCGCATTCGACAAAGTTCGATCAGGGCAACGCAACCGCAGCCACGGCCCTGGGGTTCCCTGGCCTGAATACTTCTGACCCGACCACAAACGGGTTGCCCGGACTCTTTTTCGATGCTGTTTCAGGAGGCGGGGGCGGGTTCGGGAACCTGGGCGAAGCCCTTAACATCACTCGCTGCAACTGCCCGCTGATCGAGAAGGAGCAGGGCGAACAGTACGTCAATAACTGGACAAAGATTCTCGGCAACCATCAATTCAAGTTCGGCGCGGACTTGCGGCACGCGACTAACCTGCGCGTCCCGTCCGATGCCAACCGCACCGGCCAGATGCATTTCAGCTGGCTGGGAACGAGCGACGGCAAAAGTAACGGCGGCGTGGACTTAGCCACGTTTCTTTTTTCAGAAGTGAGCAATATGGACCGCTACGTAGGGTCTGCGACCGAGGCGAATGCAATCGAGACGCAGAACCGTTATTTCTTTTATGCTCAGGACACCTGGCGCGCGACCCATAAGCTGACCGTCAACTATGGATTGCGCTGGGAGCACTACACTCCGGAATTTGTGAACGGCAAGGGCAGTGGTGGTTTCGCGGTCCTGCCGGAAGGCGTAATTCGCGTCGCCGGCTACGGCGGCATCAGCAGCAACGGAAGTACCCGCACCAACTGGAAGCTTTTCGCACCTCGAATCGGAATCGCGTATGAGCTTAATCCCAAGACTGTAGTCCGCATGGGATACGGCCGCAGCTTTGACATCGGCGTTTTCGGCTCGCTGTTCGGTCACACCGTTACGCAGAACCTGCCGGTACTGGCCCATCAGACCATCAATTCCGCAACCTTCGACAACAAGACTCCTGCGTACAACTTTACTACCGGCCCGCCTTCAACCTCGCCGTTCCCGGTAATCCCGAGCAACGGCATTCTGCCCTATTTTGGAGTTTGTGACGAGGCAGTAGCGAAGTCAGGTGCTCCTTGCCAAGGTAGCGTGCAACCTCATACGCGACCAGACAAACTGGTTGTGCCCACGGTGGATGCCTGGAACGCAACCGTACAGCGCCAACTCACAAACAAGACGAGCGTGGACATAGCCTACGTGGCCAATCACGGCAGCCACGTGTTTAAAGGCAACGGTCCCGCCTACAACGCGAACCAGGCGACGATTGTTGGGTGCGCGGGCGTCGGGTGCTCAACCGGCCTGACCTACAGCCAGCGGTCACCCTACAATACAGCCTTCTCAACTCCCTACACGTATGCTGATGGCTTCACCACGAACGTCGTCTGCTGTGAAGGTAACGGGTTCGATTACCGGGGCAACGACGGAACCAATTCCTACCGGGCATTGCAGGTCAAAGTGGATCATCGAGCAGGCGGTGGCTTGACGCTGAATGGGTCCTACACCTATTCCAGAGCGTACGACAATGATGGCAGCTATCAGCCCGATCTTCGTCAAGGCTACGGACGCGGGGACTTCAACCGCGACAGCGTCTTGATTCTGACTTCGGTCTACGAACTGCCCTTCGGCCGAGGCAAGAAGTTCATGGGCAATACCTCGCGAGCGGCAGACTTGCTCATCGGAGGGTGGCAATGGAATGCGACCTTAGTCATCGGGAGCGGCCTGCCGTACTCTCCCAGCTACCAGAACTGCGGGTTCGATCGAGACACAGGACCGTGCCGGCCTAACCAGACTGGCAGCTTCCATACGGGCTCAGGCAGCTTCAATAATCAAACGCGGCAGGTAGTATTCTTCAAGCCCGTGGCCACGCTTTGCGACAATCCCAATCCCACGGTATGTCCGACGATCGTGACGCAGAGTGGTCCGTTCTCAGACCCCGGCATCGGGAAGTTCGGGAACATCCAGCGCAATTCCTACACCGGGCCGGGAGAGTTCCTGTCCGACATGTCCATCTTCAAGAACTTCAGCATCACGGAGACCGTGAAAGCGCAGATCCAGGCTGAGTTCTTCAATGTGTTCAACCATCCCGTCTATGGCAACCCGAACGGATGCATTGACTGCAGCAGTGGCGGGTTGATCACCGGCCTCGAGGCCAACAGTCTGATGCGACAATTACAGCTCGGCTTCCGGGTTACATTCTAGCCTGCAGCCGTTAACAACGGACCAATCAGGGGGAGCCGACGGCTCCCCCTGATTTCTGATACGGAGCAGGTTCTTCCTTAGGGATTGAAGGATGAAAAAGAAAGTCGTAGGACTGGGCGAAGTTCTCTGGGATCTCTTACCGGGGCGGACGTGTCTTGGTGGGGCGCCGGCAAACTTTGCCTACATCACGACTCTGATGGGAGATCAGGGTATTGTGGCCAGCCGTGTCGGCGAAGATTCGCAGGGATTGGAAGCGTTGCGCCGCATGGAGGACCTTGGTCTCGATATCGATCACGTGCAGACCGATCCCCAACTTCCGACCGGCACGGTGAAGGTCGAACTCGACGGCAAGGGCTTGGCGCGATTTGAGATTGCGCATCCAGTGGCTTGGGATTCTCTGGAGTGGACTCTGGATTGGCGGCAACTGGCCGAAAAGGCCGATGCGGTTTGTTTCGGCTCCCTGGCACAACGGGCGGACCAAAGCCGGGACACGATTCGACATTTCCTTAACGCCACCTCGCCGCGCGCGGTAAGAGTTTTTGACGCCAATCTCAGACAGTCCTACTATTCCCAGGAAGTGCTTTCGGAGTCGATGAAGCTGGCAGACATCGTCAAGCTGAACGAAGAAGAACTGCCGAAGATCATGGGATTGAACAAGGTGCTGCACCAGGATGAGTTATCTTCCGCGCGGTGGTTGGCCCGCACCTATGATTTGAATCTGGTCTGTGTCACCCGAGGCGGGCGGGGAAGCCTGCTGGTGCAGGGAAACGAATCGAGCGAGCATTCAGGATTTCGAGTACATGTTGCGGACACGGTTGGATCCGGAGACGCGTTTACCGCCGGCCTGGTGCACGAGTATCTGCAAGGGGCGTCCCTGGGTCTGATGAACGAGGTGGCCAACCTGGTAGGAGCATGGGTGGCGAGCGAAGTGGGTGCTATGCCGGCGCCCAAGCGCGGCGCGCTCGAGCATTCTCTGGCTGAGATTCGCTGACTCTCCGATCCTGCCCCGTGCTCCTACTAGGCTGCCGAGACCGCCGTGGGCAGGCTGGCAGTTTGCCGCAGGGGCTCCCCCAACGCACGCATTACCTTGCCGAAGCCGGCGAAGTCCAGGGATTGAGGACCATCCGAGAGCGCACGTTCCGGGCATGGGTGCACCTCAATGATCAATCCGTCGGCTCCGACAGCGACTGCGGCGCGGGAAACCGCAGCAATGAGGCTTTGCTTGCCGGTTCCGTGCGACGGGTCGGCGATCACCGGCAAATGGGAGAGATCGCGGGCCAAGGCGACAGCCGCCAGGTCGATGGTGTTGCGCATTTCGGTTTCGAACGTCTTAATGCCGCGCTCGCAGAGAACCACTTCCTGGTTGCCTCCCGATAGCAGATACTCGGCCGCGAGCAACCACTCCTTAACGGTTGCGGACGGGCCGCGCTTGAGCAAGATTGGTTTCTTGACGGTTGCCAGACGGCGCAGGAGAGCGAAATTCTGCATATTGCGCGCTCCGACCTGCAGCATGTCTACATGCTCGCAGATGACGTCCACGTCCTCGGTGCTCATCACCTCGGTGACGACAGGCAGCCCGGTTTCTTCGCGAGCTTCCCGCAGAATCTTCAGCGCCTCCAGACCCAGGCCCTGGAAATCATAGGGAGAAGTGCGGGGCTTGTAGGCTCCGCCGCGCAGCATCGCGGCTCCGGCGCGCTTTACGGCGTGAGCGGTGTCGAGCAACTGAGCGCGCGATTCCACGGAACATGGGCCGGCGATCACGACTACTTCCGGCCCGCCAATCGCGACACCATTCATTTTCACCACGGTGCGCTCAGGCTTCACTTGACGGCTGACCAGTTTGAAGGGCTGAGCAATGGCGACGACATTGTCTACGCCGGGAGCCACCTGAAGCGCTTCGATCTCGTGGCGGCGTCCGCTGCCCACCGCGGCAACGATGGTGCGCTCGGTGCCGCGCGTGACATGAGGCTGGTATCCGGCTTCGCGGATCCTCTCAATCACGTGGTTGATTTCCTGCTCCGTGGCCTTCTCTGACATGTTGACGATCATGGCAACGTCCTCCTCGAGTAATTTTTATGTCAAAAACAAAAGCCGCGATCTCTTGATCGCGGCTTGCGGAAGCTTGTTTACTTAGGTGGCCTTCAGTGGCTCAACCTCACCCCAAGCTGCTCCGCAGCCGCTGCTCCTGGAAACCAGAAGTAAGCGGTAAACGCGAAGCCTGGAGTAAATCGTGTCATAAAGTGTGTCTTGCAGCGTGAATCAGACGAAAGTGGACACCGAACCGCGGGGACTGTCCGGCTACTGAATGGAACTGGCCGCCTGCGAAAACACGCTGTTCGAATTCGAACCGATCAGGCGAACCGTTCCTACCACCAGTACCAGAATAACCGCCAGCATCACCGCGTATTCGGCGATGTCCTGCCCCGCATCCTCTGACCAAAGCCTATTGATAAGTTTCGACATTTTTTCCCCTCCAGGCCACCGTCAGTTCCCCAGAGAGAGGACTGAGCTTGAACTTGGTGCAGACCATGATGCACGCGTGTAGAGCCTCTTGTCAATGCGAGTTTTACGATTATTGACAAGAAAATTACTGTCCCCGAAATGGCCGCGGGTAGCGGAGTTTGCGCCGCTACTTCAGAGACTGCAGGCTGCCGGGTAGCAATTGCTCCGCCGACTGCTGGGCGTATTGCAGAAGCCGATTGGGAAGTATGCCAAGGTAAAGGGTAGCCACCAGGCTCACCGCCAGCGCCACCCCGAGCCCCAACGGGATCGGAGCGACCGGGACTTCTTTGCGCGCTTCCCGCATATACATCGCCACAATGAGGCGTAGGTAATAGTAGGCGCCTACGGCGCTATTCACCACGCCGACCAGCGTGAGCCAGATTAGCCGGGACTTCACCGCAGCGCTGAAGACGTAAAACTTCGCGAAGAAACCGCCCGTCATCGGGATGCCAATCAGCGACAGCAGGAAGATGGTAAGCATGGCTGCCAGCAGCGGCGAGCTGCGACCTAGGCCTTCGTAGTCCTCGAGACTTACGTAACGCTCGCCGGCATTGCCGAAATGGCTGACCACGGCGAACGCGCCCACATTCATGGCGGCATAGGCGGCCGTGTAGAACATGGCCGCGGAAATCCCGCCCACCGAATCCTGGGAACTCGTCACGGCAAAGGCCATCAGCAAGTAGCCCGCATGAGCGATCGAAGAATACGCCAGCAGGCGCTTGACGTTGGTTTGCACCAGCGCTCCCACGTTCCCCAAAGTCATCGAAAGAGCAGCCGCCACCCACAGCAACCCGACTCGTCCCGGGGCATTGATTGTGAATACAACTCGCAACAAGACCGCGAACGCCGCGGCCTTCGGCGCCGTCGACATGAATCCCACGATGGGAGCGGGTGCACCTTCATAAACGTCGGGTGTCCAAATGTGAAAAGGCGCTGCGGCCACCTTGAATCCGAGGCCGACAAACATCAACGCCATGGCCATATAGACCAGCAATTCCACCGGCCCGGCTTGCAGTTTCTGGCTGATCACATCAATGTTGGTGGACCCGGTTGCGCCAAACATCAGCGCCACTCCATACAGAAAAAACGCGGTGGCGAATGAGCCCAGGAGAAAATATTTGAGCGAAGATTCGCTGCTCGAGGCCTCGTTGCGCCGGAATCCCGCCAGGATATAGGTGGAAATCGACGAAATCTCCAGGGCGATGAAAATCAGAACCAGTTCCACAGCCGAAGACATCAGCGCCATCCCAACCGCACCGAAAAGAATGAGTGCGTAGTATTCCCCGGCGCGAATGCGCTGCACTGCCATGTACTCGAATGAACTCAGGATCACGACGGCTGCAATGCCGATGACCAGAAGGTGGAAGAACACGCTGAAGTTGTCGGCCTTCACCATGTTCGAGAAAGCAAGGCCGGGATACTGCGCCATATACCACGTGGCCAAAAGTCCGGCAACCGCACCCCCGAGGCCGATGTAGCCGAGCAATTTCTGGCTCTTTTCTTCATCCACCAGAGGATCGAGCACCATCACTACGATGCCGAAGAGCGACAGAATCAACTCCGGCAAAATGCGAATATAGTCCGCGCCCGGCGGAATCGTCTGCAACAGTTGAGCCGGCAAAAAGAAAATCGTCATTGGCCGACCACCTTGCCAACCACTTGCGCGAACGGCCGGAGCGCCGCCTGTGTTGCCGGATCAATCGCGCCCAGCCACAGGATCGGTGCCACTCCCATCACCAGTGCGGCAACCGCGCATGGCCACACGGCCGCTTTCTCGACCGCGAACAGATCGGGCAGCGAGTTATTTACATCGTGCGTCACTTTGCCAAAAAACACTCTCTGATACATCCACAGCAGATAGCACGCGCTCCAGATCACGCCCGTCGCCGCGAGGACGCCATAAACCGGATTCGCCTGGAATGCTCCGCTCAGCACAAGAAACTCGCCAATGAATCCGTTCAGCAAGGGAAGGCCGACTGACGCCAGCACGATGAATAAATATGAAGCCGCGTAAACCGGCATGGGAGAGGCCAGACCGCCGAATTCCGAAATCTCGTAGGTGTGCCGCCGTTCGTGCAGAATTCCCGCCAGCATAAAGAGCCCGCCCGTGGAAACTCCGTGCGCCAGCATCACAAACATCGCGCCATTCAATCCCGCCTGCGTGAAGCTGAAGATTCCCAGCACCACAAATCCCAGGTGGCTGACCGAGGAGTAAGCGATCAGCTTCTTCATGTTGGGCTGCACCATGGCCACCAGCGCGCCGTAAATAATCCCAATCAGCGCCAGCGTCATGATCCACGGGGCGTTCTGTCGCGCCTGCTCCGGGAACAATCCAAGGTTGAAGCGCAGCATCCCATAAGTACCCATCTTCAGCAAGACGCCAGCCAGCAGGACCGATCCAGCAGTGGGCGCTTCGACGTGCGCGTCGGGCAGCCACGTGTGAAACGGAAACAGCGGAACCTTCACCGCGAAAGCCAGGAAGAATCCGAGGAAGAGCCACTGCGCAGCAGCCGGGAAATTCGGTACTCCGCCACGCGCGATTTGATCGCGAATCACGACGAAATCAAAGCTGCCCGTCTGCGCGTAGAGCCACAGAATCGCCGCCAGCATAAAGACCGAGGCGATCATCGTGTACATGAAGAATTTCACCGCCGCATACACCTTGCGCTCGTGCCCGAAGACCCCAATCAGCAGTGCCATCGGAATCAGCGTCGCTTCCCAGAAAAAATAGAACAGGAAGAGATCGAGCGAAGTGAAAACGCCGATCAGCGCCGTCTCCATGATCAGCAGCAAAATGAAAAATTCCTTCACCCGGTCGTGAACCGAGTGCCAGGAAATCAGTACACACAGTGGCGTAAGGAACGTGGTCAGAACCACCAGCCACAACGAAATCCCGTCCATACCCATGTGGTAGTGAATATTTGGCGTTGAGATCCAGGCGCGGTCGATTTCGTATTGGAATCCTGCCAGGAAGCGGTGGAAGTGCACCGGCAGGTGCAGCGAGAGAAGAAAAGTGAGCAGCGAAAAAACCAGAGCGAAGATCCGAATGTCGCGATCGCGCCGGGGAAAAACCGTCAGCAACAAAGCTCCCACCAGCGGAGCAAACGTCACAAACGTAAGAATGTAAGCGCTCCAGCTATCGGTGCTCATCGCACTCCCATCCAAATCATGTAGGCAATCACCAGGGCAGAGCCGGCTGCGATCCAACCGGCGTACGACCGCAAATTTCCAGACTGCATGTGCCGCACTTCGTCTGAAACGTGGCGAGCGCCATCGGCGGCGTTGTTCACGCTATCGTCGATGACTTTGCGGTCGACACCCTGCCACAGAATGTCGGTCGATGCGTCCACCAACGGTTTGACGAAGAGCTTCGCGTAAAGCTCATCAACGTAGTATTTGTTCAAAACCGCCTTGTAGAGGCCATTCAGCGAGTTGGCGATCTTTTGCGGCAGATACGGTTTGCTGATGTAAAGCACATACGCGAGCATGAATCCAAAAATTGCGATCGCCACGGAAACGCCCATCAACAAAAGTTCAGTTCCGTGGCTCGCCGCTTCGCCCGCGGCTTCTGCGACCGGGCCCGTGCCGAACACGGGTGCAAGGAAATTTTCGAAACGATTGCCAATGCCAACCAATCCGCCAACGGTTGAAAGGAAGGCGAGAATCATCAGCGGAACCAGCATCACCATCGGGCTCTCGTGCGGCGTGCCATGTCCGTGCTCATCGTGGCCATGCGCCGCGTGCGCATGTCCATGATCATCGACACGGGCCCCGCGATAGTCGCCAAAGAATGTCATGAACAACAACCGGAACATGTAGAAAGAAGTGAGGAACGCGGTGATCACGCCGATCAGCCAGTAAACCCAACTGGTCTGATAGGCCTGCCACAAAATCTCGTCCTTGCTCCAGAAGCCCGCAAATGGCGGAATTCCCGCGATGGCCAGCGTGGCAATGCCCATGGTCAGAAAGGTCCACGGAATAAAAGAGCGCAGCCCGCCCATCTTGCGCATATCCTGCTCGCCGCCCACGGCGTGGATCACTGACCCCGCAGCCAGAAACAGCAAGCCTTTGAAGAAGGCGTGCGTCATCAAGTGGAAGATTCCGGCCGAGAACGCCCCCACTCCGCAAGCCATGAACATGTAGCCGAGCTGCGAGACGGTGGAGTACGCGAGAACCTTCTTGATATCCGTTTGCGTGATGCCGATGGTCGCAGCGAAAAGCGCAGTCAGCGTTCCGATTACAGCGACCACCGTCAAGGCCATCGGCGCGCGCTCAAAAATCAGGTGCGATCGCGACACCATGTAGACGCCGGCGGTCACCATGGTCGCGGCGTGGATCAGCGCGGAAACCGGCGTGGGACCTTCCATCGCGTCCGGAAGCCATACGTAGAGCGGGATCTGTGCAGACTTGCCGCACGCCCCCACCATCAGCAGAATTCCAATCGCCGTGAGCAGACCGGCGTCCGCCTCCGGGCCAAGAGGCTGGACCTGCGTAAACACCTGAGTAAAGTTCAACGAGCCGAAGTGTTGGATGATCAGAAACAGTCCGATCAGAAATCCGAAGTCGCCAATGCGGTTGACGATGAACGCCTTCTTCCCGGCCGATGCCGCCGAATCTTTCGTGAACCAGAACCCGATCAGCAGATACGACGCCAGCCCCACGCCCTCCCACCCGATAAACATCAGCAGGTAGTTGTTGGCCAGCACCAGCGTCAGCATGAAAAACATGAACAGGTTCAGGTAGCTGAAGAATCGGTAGTAGCCCGGATCGGCCCACATGTAGCCCACGGAGTAGATGTGAATCAGAAATCCGACTCCAGTGACCACCAGCAACATAACCAGCGAAAGTTGATCGAGGTATAAAGCAAAATCAGCGCTGAAACTGCCGGAGCGAATCCAGTGAGCGATGTATTCCTGGTAGGGTAGATCGACGGACGAAAAACGCAACGCCGCCGAGAGCGCCCAAGCGAAAGCGGCCCCCGGAAACACAAGTCCAACCGTGGTTACCGCCGTCCGCGAAGACTTCTTCCCGAAGAAGCCATTGATCGCGGCCCCCGCCAGCGGCAGGATCGGGATCAGCCAGAGATGGAGAGAGGACGTCATAGTTTGAGCAGGTTCACCTGGTCCACGTTCAGCGTTTCGCGCGTGCGGTAGACCGCGATGATGATCGCCAGTCCCACAGCAGCTTCCGCCGCCGCCACCACCATGACGAAGAAGACGAACACCTGTCCCGCCAGCACATGCCAGTGCGCCGCAAACGCCACGAACGACAGATTCACCCCGTTGAGCATCAACTCAATCGACATGAAGATCGTGATGATGTTGCGCTTGATCAGGAATCCCGCCACCCCGCAGGCGAACAGGAATCCGCTGAGCACCAGGTAATACGAAAGCGGAACCATTTAGCCCTCCACCCTCCTGGCCGGCGCAGTGGGAGGTTTGCTGGCGAGCACCACCGCGCCCATGATCGCAATCAGGATCAGGACGGAAGTGATTTCAAACGGCAGCAAGAATTCGTGGAAGAGTAACTGCCCGATGGTAGTGGGATCACCCGGCAGAGCGCCGGCGGCGACCGCCTCAGTTCCCGAATGCCGTAGCACCACCCAGCCCAGCAGGATGCCTCCCAGCAACAGTCCCGGAATGCCGAATAAAATTGCAACGCGGCTGCCCTTGGTGCGCTCTTCCACTCCTGCATTCAAAAGCATGATGGTGAACACGAACAACACCATGATGGCGCCGGCATAAACAATCACCTGCACCGCGGCGACGAACTCCGCCCCCAACAACAGGTATTCGCCCGCAAGCGCGGCCATCACCGCGATCAGCGAGAGCGCGCCGTTAATTGGATGCCTCTGTGCCAGCAGATTCACCGCACCTGCCACACAGACTGCCCCGAACGCCAGAAACAAAATTAAATGCAGACTCATGAAATCAGTTCTCGAACTTCCGCTGCCTGTGACTAGTGGTTAGGGTTCAGCCAAAACGTTGCCCGTAGGACTGTTCACTGGCCACTGAACACTTTTTTCTCACCACGCTACTGCGATCGCCGTGGCAATCAGATTCGCCAGCGCTAGCGGCAGCAGGAACTTCCAGCCAAACGCCATCAACTGGTCATATCGGAAGCGGGGTAACGTGCCGCGCACCCAGATATATAAAAAGAGAAACACAAACACTTTTGCCACGAACCAGAACACCGGCAAGATTTCCTGCAGGATCGGAGGGCCGAACAGCGGCCCGTGCCATCCGCCAAAAAACAAAAGCGTCGCCAGGCAGGCCACCGTGATCATGTTCGCGTACTCTGCCATGAAGAACATGGCAAACTTCATAGCGCTGTATTCCGTGTGATAGCCCGCCACTAGCTCGGTCTCGGCTTCCGGCAAGTCAAACGGAATGCGGTTCGTCTCCGCGTAAGCCGCCATCAGGTAGCAAAAGAAACCGATGAGTTGCCCGTGGAAAATATTCCAGCGCGGGATGAATCCCCAGAAATGTCCCCCCTGCGCATCCACAATCGCGCGCAAGCTGAAACTACCAGACATGATCAGCACGCCCACCAGCGAGAGGCCCAGCGAAATCTCGTAGCTCACCATCTGCGCGCTCGCCCGCAATCCGCCGAGCAGGGAATACTTGTTGTTCGACGACCATCCTGCCAGGGCCACGCCATACACGCCGATCGAGGTCACTCCCAGAATCAGCAGCAGTCCCGTGTTCACGTCGGTGGTGATCTGCAGCGGAATACTGTAGCCGCCGATCCGGACCGCATTCCCGAACGGAATCACTGAGATCGAGGTCAAAGCAAAGATGACCGCGATCAACGGCGCCGCAATGAAGAGCGGCTTGTAGACGTGCGGCGGTGTCAGGTCTTCTTTGAACAGAAACTTTATGCCGTCCGCCGCGGGCTGCAGTAGCCCAAACGGGCCGACGCGAGTCGGTCCCCAGCGATTCTGCATGTGGCCCACCACCTTGCGCTCCAGCCAGACGGTATACGCGACCGCGGTGAGCAGCACGCCCAGAACAATGGCCGACTTGATCACCGACGCCAGTATGAACACCCAAATTGGCAACGCCACGCCTTGCTTCCTCTCTTGCTCCGGAAAAACGTGCTAAGAATCTAGTCCGCGGCAACTTCCG
>Ga0070717_10001172_pt1 | contig 17717 bp, 9 predicted proteins | sample LARL113metaG_FD_71366 | JGI IMG/M metagenome (GOLD analysis project Ga0070717, IMG submission 71366) | Corn, switchgrass and miscanthus rhizosphere microbial communities from Kellogg Biological Station, Michigan, USA - LAR L11-3 metaG | ecosystem: Host-associated > Plants > Roots > Rhizosphere ... | reverse complement strand
ATACACTTCTTCTGTTGCTGGGAATAACGATCTACCAAGGACGAGATTGCGATTTCCCGTTATTCCCGGTTTCCCCGATTCTTTTCCCGGTTCGGCGGAAAAAATTCCCGGTTCGCCGGCTTACGGGAATTCGCCTGCAAGCCCTTGGATTCATGTGCAGTTTATCGCAGGCGACCGAAGGCGAAACGGGAAAAACGGCAAAATTCGCGGTTTATTTCCCGTCTCGACGGGAATTCGGCGCCCGGTCAGCCTTCGCGGCGGGTCAGCTCGATATAACCGAACGCGTCGATGCGGGCGTCGAATTGCCGGCTGACGACGGTCGAGGTCTCGTCCTCGACAATGACGGCGGGGCCGGGGATGAGGGCGCCCGGGCCGAGGCTGCGGCGCTCGTGGATCGCGACTTGGGTGAACTCGCCGGCCTCGGGGTCGAAGACGGGGCGAATGCGCGCCGGGTCGGGCGAATAGGATGCGGGAGCCGATGCCGCGGCGGCCGTTTCGGCCGGGGCCGGGGCGGAGAGCAGCAGCACCCAGCTCAGGATTTCGACCTCCACACCGGGGATGACGCGGCTGTAGAGCCGGCGGTACGCCTCCTCGAAGGCGGTGCGCAGCATTGCGGCGTCGTCCTCCCGGTAGATCCGGGCCGGCAATGGCACGGCAATCTCATGGCCTTGACCGCGGTAGCGCATGAAGGCGGAGCGGCTCTCGGTCAGCGGCGCGGCGCCGGCGCCGCGGCGGACGATCGGCTCGGCCTCGCCGCGCATCGCCGCGTAAAGCGCATTAGCCGCCGCCGCATCGAATTGGTCGAGGCGCTGCAACGCCGAGCGCACGATCTCGTAGGCGATCGGCGCGCGCAGAAACCCGACCGCCGAGCCGACCCCGGCATAGGACGGCACCAGCACATGGTCGAGACCCAATTTTTCGGCCATTCGCGCGGCGTGCAGCGGCGCCGCGCCGCCAAACGCGACGAGGGTGCGGCCGCGGGCGTCCTTGCCGCTTTCGATTGCGTGGACACGCGCGGCGTTGGCCATGTTCTCGTCGACGATCTCGCTGACGCCGAGCGCGGCGAGCTCGACGGCCAGCCCCAGGGGCTCGGCCACCTCCCGGCGCATCGCCGTCTCGGCCGCATCACGGTCGAGCGTCATACGCCCACCGGAAAAACCGGCTGGATCGATACGGCCGAGCAGCAAATCCGCATCGGTGACGGTCGGCGCCATGCCCTGGCGGCCATAGCAGGCCGGCCCTGGATCCGCGCCGGCGCTGTCGGGACCGACGGTGATCCGCCTCAGCCGGTCGATCCGCGCGATCGAGCCGCCGCCGGCGCCGATCTCGACCATCTCGATGACGGGAATGCGCAACGGCAGCCCGCTGCCCTTCTTGAAGCGGTAGATCCGCGCCACCTCGAAGGCGCGACTGGTCTGCGGCTTCAGGTTATCGATCAGGCAGATCTTCGCGGTTGTTCCGCCCATGTCATAGGACAAGACCTTGTCGAGCCGGCATTGCCGGGCGATCTCGGCGGCAAAGATCGCGCCCCCCGCCGGACCGGATTCGACGAGCCGCACCGGGAAGCGGATCGCGGTCTCGACCGACGTCAGCCCGCCGCCCGACAGCATCAGGAAAAGCGGGCAAAGAAAGCCCTCTCGATTCAGCAGCGCCTCGAGATCGGCGAGATAGCGGCCGATCAACGGCTGGACATAGGCGTTGGCGCAAGCAGTCGAGAAGCGCTCGTACTCGCGCATCTCGGGCGACACCGCGCTGGACAAGGTGATCTCCACCCCGGGCAGCCGTTCGGTGAGGATCTCGCCGGTGCGTTGTTCGTGCGCCGGGTTCGTAAAGCTGTGCAAAAGGCCGATCGCGACGGATTCGATCGCCTCGGCGGCAAGCCGGTCGGCCAGGGCGGACACCCCTGCTTCATCGAGCGGCACGAGCACGCGGCCGCCGGCGTCGATGCGCTCGCGCACCGGAAAGCGCAGCCGACGCGGCACCAGCGGCGGCGGCAGGTCGATGTTGACGTCGTATTGCTCGAACCGGTTCTCGTGGCGGATCTCGATCGTGTCGCGAAAGCCTTCAGTGGTCACCAGCGCGGTTCTGGCGCCCTTGCGCTCGATGATCGCATTGGTCGCGAGGGTCGTGCCGTGAATGATGATCGACAGATCGGCCGGCTCAAGCATTGCCTCGCGCAATACGGTGCCGATTGCTTCCAGGACGGCGCGCTCGGGCGCATCCGGCGTGGTCAATATCTTGGCGCTATAGCGCCGCCCGCCCACTTCGAGCGCGACATCGGTGAACGTGCCGCCGATATCGACCCCGAGTCGAGCCTGGCTCCCTCTTTGCAGCGCCACGCCTGCCTCAGATTTCTCGACTGAGGAGGCGATCCAGCGACAGCGGGCCGCCGCCTCGGATCAGGATCGCGAGACAGATCAACATCAGATAGACGGGGACCTCCATGCCTCCGTTCGCCCAGAACCTATGCCACCCAGGGCGGCAACGACGTAACGCGAGCGAGCCGCGCTCTGGTATGTCATGTGGCTCCCTCTGATCTGCGCAAACCGTTGACGCGATTGTACAGTATCGCATCTCCCTGGCAAATTTCGACGGCGGTTCCCCCCCCCGCGCCGGACACCGCGAGAGAACGCATCGGCGATGCTGCTGAAGCATCCCCGAAGCAAGCTTCGAGGCGGCCCCCCTTTTAAGCGGTTAACCAGGGATTTGCGACCGGCGCGAATTGGACGCGCTTATTCGCGGCGGTGTGAGCCGCCTTACACTGCGTTGACGGTTCCTAATGTAGCCTCAGGCGTCGGCAACCAATTGAGGAGATTGCAATGCCTAGTGCCAGCACCAAATCGCGCCGGCCGCGGCCGATGAATGTCCACGTGCATCGCGGATCCGCCGCCGAACGTAAGTACCGAGCTGTTGCAGGCGTCCCGGGGCTGATGCCCGAGGAGTCGGTTCAGGGCCTACCGTCAACTCCCACTCACGATCTGCTGTTTCACGGCGGGAAGACGATAAGAAACCTCACCTATACGAACTTTTATGTCGGCGCCGACGCTTGGGACCAGAGCGATATACAAAACATCGACCGGGCGCTCGACGCAGCCATGTCCGAGCCGACGCTAAACAACGTCATGGCGCAATACTTCACCGGGGTTCCTACCACCAAATTCGTCGCGTCCAAGATGCTGGCGGGAGCAGCGCCGGATCAAGTGACGAAAGAAGACATCGAGCAGCTGGTCAACACTCTGCACGGTCAGGGCAAGCTGTCGGGCTTGGACTTCAGCTCGACCGTGTTCAACTTTATGCTGCCGCGCGGCACGGTGCTAGTCGATGATCCGACCGCAGGCGAAACCACGGGCGGTCACAGAGCCAAACGCCGTCCCATTGGCGATGAGGACGACAAGGCCAGTTCGCTCGAAGGACTGGGCGGATTTCACGGCTCCGTCCAAGTCAGCGGCACCACGATCTATTATGCCGTCGGGGTGTTTTCTGCGGCAGACGGCGGTCAGAGCAACGGGATCCCGGTGTTCGACGCCCCTTGGAAGAATGTCGTGGCGACCTTCTATCATGAGCTGAACGAGGCCCGCACCGACCCGGACGTCGAGCAGGTGATAAATGGGGGGCCAGCATCATTGCTCGGCTGGAATTCACGGCAGGGTGAGGAGTGTGGAGACTTCCCGGTCTTCGAGGCGGATCCGCTGACGAAGGTTTTCCAGGAAGTCGCGATGGCGGGTGGGGGTACTGCACCCGTGCAATTCCAATATTCCAACTTTGTCCATGGCCCGGAGGGTCCTGCCGCGTCGCCGCATCCGCCTGCCACGCAGAAGGCAACCCACCGCCGCTCGGCGGCGTAGTGGCGACTGCACTCCCGCTGCCCAATGCGACGGGAGTGCAGTTTCTCGGTCATTTGTCCCGCACTTCTTCGACTGAGGGCGGTAGAGGGCTGAAATTGAGCGGGGCGTCCTCGTCGATGCGGTCGCGGCTCGGCAATTGCGCCGCGTCCCAGCCGCCGCCCAGCGCCTGGATCAGTGCGGCGCTCGCGACGAGCCGGCTCTGCCGGATATTGACCGCCGTCTCGGCGTTGGCCAGCGCGGTCTGATCGGCGACGATAACACTGGTGAACGCGACGGTGCCGGCCAGATACTGGTTATTGAGGATCCGCGCGGCTTCGAATGCCGCGGCCACGGCCTTGTCCTGAACCTCGGCCTCTTGGGCGAAGATGCGCAGAGCGGCGAGCTGGTCCTCGACCTGCTGGAACGCGGTGAGCACGGTCTGCCGGTAATTCGCGACGTCCTGGTCAAAGAGGGCGCGGGCCTCCTCGACTTGGGCGCTGCGCGCGCCGGCGTCGAATACGGTCTGCACGAGGTTCGCGCCAAACGCCCAGAAGCGGCTCGTGGTGGCCAACAGACGGTTCAAGGTCAACGCCGAAGTCCCGTAATCGCCCGTGAGAGTGATATTGGGATAAAACGCCGCCACGAAAACGCCGATCTGGGCATTGGCGGCCGCCATCAGCCGCTCTGAGGCAGCGATGTCCGGGCGGCGCTCCAACAGCGCGGACGGCATCTCTGCCGGTATCACCGGAACCGCGATCCTCGCTTCCGTTGGCGGGATCGAAAATTCGGCGGGTGGCTTGCCGATCAGCACCGCGATCGCGTGCTCGAGCTGGGCGCGGGTCACGCCGACTGCGATCGCCTGCGCTTGGGTGCTTTCGAGCTGGGCCTCGGCCTGGGAGACGGCCGACTGGTCCGCGGTGCCGCTCTGATACTGGTTGCGGGTGATGCGCAGCGATTCGGCATAGTACGAGGCCGCCGCGTCGAGCAGGCGCTTCAGCTCGTCTGACATTCGCAGCTGCAGATAGTCGCTGGCCAAGGTGCCCTGAGCCGACAAGCGCGCACTGGCGAGATCGCCGGCGCTCGCCTGGGCGCTCGCCACATCGCCCTCGACGGTGCGGCGGATCCTACCCCAGAGATCCGGTGTCCAGCTCGCCGACGTGGAGGTGCTGAACGAGCTGCTGGTGAACCCGGATCGGCCGGCCCCCGTGCTGCTGCTGGAGCCACCGCCGGTTCGCTGACGCTGCGCGCTCGCATTCAGATCAACGGTCGGAAAAAAGGCGGCGCGGGCCTGGCCGACGATGAATTCCGCCTGACGGAACGCCGCTTCGGCGGCTTTCAGGTTCTGGTTGGAGATGTCGATCTGCTTTTCGAGGTCGTCGAGCAGCGGATCCTTGTAAACCGACCACCAGGCGCCGCGGTCGATCGCGTCGAGCGGCTCGCCGACCTTCCAGCCCGCTTCCTTGTATTGGGCCGGCACCGGGGCGCTGGGCCGGTGATAGTCCGGCCCGACGGTACAGGCAGAGAGCAGGAGCAACGCGGCGCCGATCCCCGCCAACAAGCCCCTCTCCCGCACTGCGGGAGACGGCGACCCCCGGAGGGAGCCGGGTGAGGGCCGCTCTCGCGACGAGAGTGTACCCTCGCCCACCCAGCCCCTTGGGCTCGGCCCCCCCTCTCCCGTGACACGGGAGAGGGGCCTGGTAACGGCCACTCCCATCCCCCTGAGACCGCCGTTGTTAATACGGACCGAGTTCCGTCATTCGCCGGGTTCGGGAATCCGACCCGAGTGGAAGGGCGGGTGGCGACGGCGCCAGCGGTGTCGACCCCACAGACGGAAGCGATCAAGATAGAGGTAGATGACCGGTGTCGTGTAAAGGGTCAGCAATTGGCTGACGATCAGCCCACCGACAATGGATATGCCGAGCGGGTGGCGCAATTCGGCCCCCTCGCCAAATGCGATCGCCAGCGGCACGGCCCCGAACATCGCCGCCATCGTCGTCATCATGATCGGCCGGAACCGTTTGAGGCAGGCCACATAGATAGCCTCGCGTGAGCTCAAGCCGAGACTGCGCTCGGCATCGAGGGCGAAATCGATCATCATGATCGCGTTCTTTTTGACGATCCCGATCAGCAATATCACTCCGATCAGCGCCATGATGCTGAACTCGGTGTTCGTCGCGATCAGCGCCAGCACTGCACCCGCCCCTGCCGAGGGCAGGGTGGAGAGGATCGTGATCGGGTGCACATAGCTTTCATAGAGCACGCCGAGGACGATATATACCGCGAGCACCGCGGCGGCGATCAGATAGGGCTCATTGGCGAGCGATTGCTGGAACAGCTGGGCGGTGCCCTGAAAGCCGCCTTGGATCGACGGCGGCACGCCGAGACGGTGCATCTCGTCCTCGATCGCCGCCGTCGCCTGGCTCAGCGAGACATTGGGTGCGAGGTTGAACGAGATCGTCGAGGCAACGAAAAGATTTTGGTGGTTGACTGCAAGCGGCGTGTTGCCCGGGCCGAAATGAGCGAAAGCCGAGAGCGGCACCATCGTCTCGTGAACGGTGCTGACAGCGGCCCCTGTGGAGGTACTGTTGCGGCCGGTATTGCCAATCGCATTATTCGCCGCATTGCGGGCAACATTGCCGGCGATCTGAGCGGTCGTTGTCGCCGCGGCGGTGCTGCTCGCGGGCGGCACCTTGGCGGCAACCGTCCCCGCGAGCGGTTGGGTGGCCTGAGTGCCGCTGACCGTGCCGCCGCTGGTACTGACATAAATCTGGCTCAACGTTTCCGGGTTCTGCCAAAACTCCGGCGCCACCTCCATGACGACATGGTATTGGTTCTGCGTGGCATAGATCGTCGAGACCTGACGCTGGCCAAAGGCGTCGTACAGAGTGTTATCGATCTGGGCGACGGTCAGCCCGAGGCGAGCAGCAGTGGCACGGTCGATGATCAGTTCCGTTTCGAGCCCCTTTTGCTGCTGGTCGAGATTGACATCGGTCAGTTGCGGCAGCCGCTGCAGCGCTGCTTCGACCTTGGGCGCCCAGTCATAAATCTCGTCGGTGTTGTCGGCCAGAAGCGTGTATTGGTATTGAGCGAAGCTGGCGCGACCGCCGGCCCGGATGTCGGTCGCCGGTTGCAGAAAGAGACGGGCGCCTGCCACCCGGTTGAGCTGGGGGCGCAGCCGGCTCATAACCTGCTGGACCGACGCTGTCCGCTCGGTCAACGGCTTCAGCACCACAAAAACAAAACCGGAATTGGTTTGGCTGCCTCCTGTGAAGCCGTTTACCGCCTCGACGGCCGGATCCTTGCCAAGGATATCGACAAACTCGGTCAGTTTCTCTTGCATCAATTGGAACGAGATGCTCTGGTCGGCCTGAATTCCGCCGATCATCAACCCATTGTCCTGTTGCGGAATGAACCCCTTTGGAACGATCGTAAACAGATAAATCGCGAAGCCGAGCGTCGCCAAAAGGCTCAGCATGACGAGCGCCGGCCATTCCAACGCCCGTTGCAGCGTGCGATCGTACAAGGCGAGCATTCCCGCGAATGCCCGCTCGCTGACCCGATAGAGCCGCCCATGCGCCACTCCGCGCCGGTCGGGCAGCAGATAGGCGCACATCATCGGCGTCGTCGTCAGCGATACGACCAGCGAAATCATGATCGCGACTGACAAGGTCATTGCAAACTCGCGGAACAGCCGTCCAATGATGCCGCCCATCAGCAGAATCGGCACAAAGACGGCGATCAGCGAGACGCTCATCGAAAGGACGGTAAAGCCGACCTCGCGGGCACCTTGCAGAGCCGCCTGCATTCGCGTCATTCCCGCTTCGATGTGCCTCGTCACGTTTTCGAGCACGACGATCGCATCGTCGACGACAAAACCGGTCGAGATCGTCAACGCCATCAGCGACAAATTGTCGAGACTGTAACCCAATAGGTACATCGCCCCGAAGGTGCCGATCAGCGAGACCGGCACCGCGACAGTCGGGATCAAAGTAGCGCGGAGATTGCGCAGAAACAGAAACACGACAAGGACGACCAGGGCGATGGCAATCAACAAAGTGCGCTGCACGTCATGCAGCGAGCTCTTGATCGTCTTGGTCCGGTCCATTGTGACTTCGACGTTGATCGCGCTCGGGATCGAGGCCTCGAGCTGTGGCAACACCGCCTTCACCCGGTCGACCGTCTCGATAATGTTGGCGCCCGGCTGCCGGTAAAGAAACACCAGAACCGCCGGTTTGCCGTTCGAAAGCCCCTGGTTACGTAGATTCTCGACTGAATCGCGCACTTCCCCGACATCGGTGAGCCGGACCGGAGCACCGTTACGATAGGCGATCACCAACGGTCGATAATCGGCGGCGCGATTTGCCTGGTCGTTGGTGTAGATCTGAAATCGACGCTCGCCATCTTCGAGCGCACCCTTCGGACTATGGGCATTGGCCGAGGCCAGCGCGGCTCGAACATCTTCGAGCCCGATGCCGTATTTGAACAGAGCGAGCGGGTTGAGCTCGGCGCGCACAGCCGGTAACGAAGCACCGCCAATGACGACTTGGCCAATGCCGTCGATCTGCGACAGCCCTTGCTGCACGACTGTCGACGCGGCATCGTAGATCTGGCCGCGCGTCAGAGTGTCCGAGGTCATCGCCAGTATCGCAACCGGCGAATCGGCCGGGTTGACCTTGCGGTAGGTGGGGTTCTGCCGCAAGCTGGTCGGGAGATCGGCGCGCGCCGCATTTATCGCTGCCTGAACGTCGCGGGCAGCACCGTCGATGTTTCGGTTGAGCCCGAATTGCAGGGTGATCCGCGTCTGGCCGACTGTGCTCTGCGAGGTCATCTCTGCGACATCGGCGATGATCCCGAGGTGGCGTTCGAGCGGGGTCGCCACGGTCGCGGCCATCGTGTCGGGGCTCGCGCCCGGCATCGTCGCGAATACCGAGATGGTCGGGAAATCGACCTGCGGCAGCGGCGCCACCGGCAGCTGGAGATAGGCGAAAAAGCCGGCCAGGGCGATGCCGATCGTCAACAGAGTGGTGGCAACCGGCCGCCTGATGAACGGAGCCGACGGGTTCACCGATCGATGCCCGCCGCGCTGGGCGCGTCGCTACGGATCTGGCCGCGCAGCGCACCGCCGAGCCAATCAAAGCCGAGATAAATGACGGGTGTCGTAAACAGAGTCAGCAGCTGGCTGACGATCAGCCCGCCGACGATCGTCACTCCCAGGGGGTGACGCAATTCCGAGCCGGTTCCGCTGCCGAGCATCAGCGGCAGAGCGGCAAACAGCGCCGCCATCGTCGTCATCAGGATCGGGCGAAAACGCAGCAGGGAGGCCTGATAGATCGCCTCGCGCGGCGGCTTGCCCTCGTTGCGCTCGGCGTCCAGGGCAAAGTCGACCATCATGATCGCGTTTTTTTTGACGATGCCGATCAACAGGATGATGCCGATGATCGCAATGACGCTGAGGTCGCTGCCGTCGATCATCAATGCGAGGAGCGCTCCGACCCCAGCCGACGGCAGGGTCGAGAGGATCGTGATCGGGTGGATGAAGCTCTCGTATAGCACACCCAACACGATGTACATCGTGATGATGGCAGCGATGATCAGCATCAGCTCGTTACCAAGCGCCGCCTGAAAGGCCAATGCCGCGCCCTGGAAGACGGTGATCATGCTGGCCGGCATACCGATTTCCTGCTCCGCCTGCTTGATCGCGTTGACCGCCTCGCCGAGCGAGGCACCTTTGGCCAGGTTGAACGAGACGGTGGTCGATGAAAACTGGCCGAGATGATCGATCTGCAGGGGCGCCGTTTGCTCATGGACTTCAGAAATCGCCGACAGCGGAACCTGCCCATTTGCGGCGGTCGATGACGGCAGATAAATCGATCCCAACGAGCTCAACGACAGCTGCAGTTGGGGATCCGCTTCCAAAATGACGCGGTATTGGTTGCTCTGCGTGAAGATCGTCGAGACGATGCGTTGTCCGAACGAATCGTAGAGAGCGTTGTCCACCGTGGCGGGGGTTATCCCAAACCGGGCGGCCGTGGGGCGGTCGATCTGGACATAGGCGGAAAGACCGTTTTCCCCAAAGTTGCTGGTGACCCCCTCGAGTTGCGGGATCTGCTGCAGCCGCTCCAACAATTTCGGGACCCAAACCGCGAACTCGCTCGGGTTGGCGTCCTCGAGCACGAAATTGTACTGGGAGCGGCTGACCGTCGCGTCGATCGTCAAGTCCTGGACCGGCTGCATGTAAAGGGCGATCCCCGCGACATCCTGCGTCTCCCGCTCCAGCTGCCGGATCACGTCGCTGGCAGAGTTGCGCCGTTGGGCGCGCGGCTTCAGGTTGATCAGAAACCGGCCGGTGTTGAGGGTCGGGTTAGTACCGTCGACACCGATAAATGAGGAAAGGCTGACGACATCTGGGTCCTTCAGAATGGCGGCCGCCAATGCCTGTTGCCGCTGGGCCATGGCTTCAAAGGAGACCGAGGGAGAGGCTTCGGATATTCCCTGTATCAGCCCGGTGTCCTGGATTGGGAAAAAGCCTTTCGGGATCACGATGTAAAGAAACACGGTCAGAGCGAGCGTGGCGCCCGCCACCAGCAAGGTGAGCGGCTGATGGTCGAGGACCCAGCTCAAGAGCTTGCCGTATCCGGCAATCAGCGCGTCGAACCATTCTTGGCTCTTGCGCGCCACCGCCGACATCTCCGAGGGACGGCGGTGACGCAGGATCTTGGCGCACATCATCGGCACCAAGGTCAGCGCGACCACCGCGGAAATGATGATCGTGACCGCGAGGGTGATGGCGAACTCGCGAAACAATCGACCGACGACGTCAGGCATGAAGAGCAACGGGATCAGCACCGCGATCAGCGATACCGTCAGTGAGATGATCGTAAAGCCGATTTGCTCGGAGCCCTGCAAAGCCGCCTGCAGCGGCGGGTCACCGGCCTCGAGATGCCGCGAGATGTTCTCGATCATGACGATCGCGTCGTCGACGACAAACCCGGTCGCGATCGTCAGCGCCATCAGCGACAGGTTGTTGAGGCTGAACCCGGCGAGATACATAACCGCCAAGGTACCGACCAGCGACAGCGGCACCGACAAACTCGGGATCAGGGTCGCCGAAGGACTGCGCAGAAAAACGAAAATCACTACCACGACGAGGAGGATCGCGAGACCGAGCTCGAATTCGACATCGGCCACCGAAGCGCGGATCGTCGTGGTGCGGTCGGTCAGGATCTCGACATCAACTGCGGCGGGGAGGGCTGCCCTGAGCTGAGGCAAAACGCTCTGTATGCCGTTGACGACCTCGATGACATTGGCGCCGGGCTGGCGCTGGATATTGAGGATGATCGCCTGCTCTGTGTTCACCCAGGCGGCTAGCTTGGTGTTCTCGGGTCCTTCCTTGGCCTCGGCAACGTCTGACAGCTTTACCGGCGCGCCATTCCGGTAGGCGACGACCAGATCGTTGTAGTCAGAGGGCTTTCTGATCTGGTCATTGGCGTTGATCGTATAGGCTCGGCTAGGCCCGTCGAAATTGCCCTTCGGGATATTGACATTCGCATTGGCGAGTGTGGAGCGCAGATCGTCGATGTTGAGGCCGTAGGCAGCAAGCTGACGGTAATTTGCCTGAATGCGCACCGCCGGTCGATGCCCGCCGCTGATCGTGACCAATCCGACCCCCGGCAATTGCGAAATTTTTTGCGCCACCCGGGTATCGGCGAGGTCTTCGACCTGGGTGAGCGGCATGGTTTTCGAGGTCAGCGCCAAAGTCAGGACCGGTGCATCGGCAGGATTGACCTTTGCGTAGATCGGCGGCGCCGGCAGATCCGCCGGCAGCAGATTGCCGGCGGCATTGATTGCCGCCTGTACCTGCTGCTCAGCCGCGTCGAGACTGAGATTGAGGCTGAACTGAAGGGTGATGACCGAAGCCCCGGCTGAGCTCGTCGAGGACATCTGATTGAGGCCGGGCATCTGGCCGAACTGCACCTCGAGCGGTGCAGTGACGGAGGAGACCATCACATCGGGACTGGCACCCGGGTAGAAGGTCTGCACCTGGATCGTCGGATAATCGACCTGGGGCAAAGCCGAGAGCGGCAGAAACCGGTAGGCAAAAATGCCCACCAGCATGATCGCCACCATTAGCAATGTCGTCGCCACCGGCCGCAAAATAAAAATGCGAGAGGGGCTCATTTCAGTTGTTGCCCCAAGCTGGGCGCATTACGGCATTCGCCCCCCTCCCGTCCCTGGTCACGCCCGCACAACCGGGGTTCCGGGAAACCGGAGGCAAGACGCTCACGGGGTGCTCCGCCGACGTTCGCGGCCCTGCCCTTGTGGTTGGTCTTGCGGCTGTGGCGAGCTCTGACCTGCCGGCGCGACCGCCGCTGTGCCACTCAGCGGTGTGGTCTGCCCCTTGCCGGCATCGGGTTGGTCAACCGGTGTCACCGTCACCTTAGCACCGTCGCGCAGCCGGTCAGTGCCATCGACGACAACATTTTCTCCCGGCTGCAGCCCGGTCAGGATCGCGATCTTCTGTCCGTCGGTTGGCCCAAGCTTCACCTTTTGCACAGCGGCCGTGCGGTCCGGCTTCACCACATAGACAAAGGTGCCGGGCGCGCCGCGTTGTATCGCCGAATTGAGCACAATATCGGCATCGTGCATTGTATTGACCAAGAGCTTGACGTTGACGAATTGATTCGGAAACAGGCTTTCCTGATCGTTGTTGAATATTGCCCGCAACTTGAGGGTGCCGGTAGTGGTATCGATCTGGTTGTCGACCGTGTCGAGCTTGCCCTGGGCGAGTTCGGTCGAGCCGGTACGGTCATACGCTGTGACGGCGAGGACCGCTCCAGTCCGCACCCGTTTCATCACCTCCGGCAATTTGTCCTCGGGCAAAGTGAAGATGACCGAAATCGGTTGCAGCTGAGTGACGACGACAATGCCGTTCGCATCACTCGTCTGGACGTAATTCCCGGGGTCCACCTGGCGCAGCCCGACGCGACCCGTCACGGGCGAGACGATGCGACAATAAGTAAGGTTCAGCTTCTGCGCGTCGATCTGCGCCTGATCGGCTTTGACCGTCGCTTCGTTTTGCGCCACGAGGGAGATTTGGGTATCGCGAGTCTGCTTGGCGATCGAGTTTTGCGCGACTAGCGTATTGTAGCGCTGTAGATCCAACTGGGCATTCTTCAACAACGCCTGGTCCTTTGCCAGCTGAGCCTGGGCCTGCTCAAGCGCCACCTGGTAAGGGCGCGGGTCGATCTGGGCGAGAAAGTCGCCCTTGTTAACCATCTGGCCTTCCTGGAAAGCCACTTGCATCAGGTAGCCGCTGATTTGGGTCTTTACCGTAACCGTCGCCAATGGGGTGACCGTGCCAAGCTGGCTCAATGTAACCGGCATATCGCCCTTTTCGACCGGCGCCACACCGACCGGGACCGGAGCGCCGGGCGGAGGCCGGCCGTTATTTTTCGACTGAGTCTCGGGCCGCGGAAAATACCAGACCGCCCCGCCGACAATCGCGACGATCAAGAGCAACCAGAGGTACGGCCGCAGCCGCGAGCGCCGCGGCCGCTTGGGTAAGATCTTCCCCGGCAAGGCGGGGCGCACGATGTCGTCGTTGATGCGCACACGTCCGGGGGGTGCTAGACTTTCGCTTCGCTGATCGTCCATGATCGTCTGGGCTTGGCGCTCCAACGAAGAAATAGCCAAGCGCAAGCCTAGCAATCTTTGGCTTACGCGTCTCGCGCGACCCGGTAGATCACGATTCCACGGTACCGATAGGGCTTGCCAGGTCGTCGATTATATGGCGCAGGGTCGCAAAATATCCCGGTCGAGAAAGCCTCTTCCGTCCGAACGCCGCATCATCTCAAATGGCTATTTGGAGCGAGGCTCAAGGTGAGGCGATGGCGACAAATCTTCTTAGCGGCGGTCAGCTCGTCGTCGCCGCGTTATGTGCGCATCATGTCGACACGGCCTTCAGCGTCGCTGGCGAGAGTTATCTCGAAGTGCTCGACGCACTGTTCGATGCTCCCGAGATCCACCTGGTAACCTGCCGCCAGGAAGGCGGTGCCGCGTTTATGGCCGAGGCTTACGGCAAGCTCACCGGCAGGCCGGGGGTGCTGCTCGTGACCCGCGGCCCGGGCGCCTGTAATGCTTCGATCGGCATCCACACAGCCTTCCAGGATTCGACGCCGATGGTCGTGCTGGTCGGCCAGGTCGCGCGCCACCAAATCGACCGTGAAGCTTTTCAGGAGGTCGATTTCCGCAAGATGTTTGCGCCGCTCGCTAAATGGGTGGCGCAGATCGACATGGCCGAGCGCGTTCCCGAACTCGTCAACCAAGCGTTTCAAGTCGCGACCTCCGGCCGACCGGGCCCAGTCGTGCTCGCATTGCCCGAAGACATGCTGCGCGACCGCCGCGCGGCTGCCGTCATCGGTCCATACCGACCCGTACACGCCCATCCCGGTGCCGCCGATCTCACCGAGATGCACCGGCTCCTCGCCGCGGCGGAACGTCCTATGATGCTAGTCGGCGGCAGCGGATGGACCGACCAAGCCTGCCGCGACATCGCCCGCTTTGCGGAGGCGAACGATCTGCCGGTATGCTGCTCGTTCCGACGCCAGGACATCGTCGACAACCAGCTCCCGTACTTCGTCGGCGATCTCGGCACCGGCGCCAATCCAGCGCTGGTGGCACGGGTTAAGGAGGCGGACCTGTTGCTGGCGGTCGGCGCGCGGATCGGCGAGATCACCTCGCAATCCTATTCGCTGTTGGGGATCCCCGATCCTGGCAAAGTACTTGTCCACGTCCATGCCGCCGCCGAGGAACTCGGCCGGGTGTTTCGCCCAACGCTTGCGATCCAGTCCGGCATGTCCGAATTCGCTGCTGCTGTGACTGGGTTGCTGCCGGTGCCGGCGTCGCACCGGGCGCGTTGGCGCGAATCGGTGCGCGCGGAATACGAGGCGGGGCTCGTCCCGAGCGCAGCCGGCGCAACCCTCGATCTCGGCAAGGTGATGGGGTGGCTGCGCGATCGCCTACCAGATGACGCGATCGTCACCAGCGACGCGGGAAATTTCAGCGGGTGGCCGAATCGGTTCCTGCAATATCGCCGGCCAGGACGCCAACTCGGGCCGACCAGCGGGGCGATGGGCTATGGCGTGCCCGCCGCCGTCGCGGCCAAGCTCGTCCATCCCGATCGCCTGGTCGTCGGCTTCTGCGGCGATGGCGGGTTCATGATGACCGGGCAGGAGCTGGCGACCTCAATGCTCGAAGGTATCGGGCCGATCATTCTGGTCTTCAACAATGCGATGTACGGCACGATACGCATGCACCAGGAGAGGCGCTTCCCTGGCCGGGTCGTCGGGACCGCGCTGAAGAACCCGGATTTCCTGAGCCTCGCCCGGGCTTATGGGGTCTTTGGCGCCTCGGTGACACGGACCGAAGAATTCGCGCCGGTCTTCGAAGAGGCTGCTGCCCGTAGAGGGGCGGCCATCATTGAGCTCAGGATGGATCCGGAAATGATCACTACGCGCTCGACCTTGTCGGAAATTCGCCGGCAGGCCGAGGCGCGCCGAGCGCAGCCGGCGAAGGCGTGAATATGTCGGAAATCGCAAGGCAATACCGGTCGGCCGCACGTTACGCACAGACCGCGCATTTCGTCCCGGCGCTTGGTGCCCCGATGCTTGAGCTGCTCGCGCCGTCTCCGGGCGAAAGGATCCTCGATCTCGGATGCGGTGACGGAGTGCTGACCCAAAGGATCGTGGCGGCAGGGGCCAGCGTGGTGGCCGTAGACGCCGGCCCCGACATGATCGCCGCAGCGCGAGCGCGAGGCCTCGATGCCCGGGTGATGGATGGCCAGAAGCTCACCTTCGCCGGCGAGTTCGACGCGGTGTTCTCGAATGCCACGCTGCATTGGATGCGAGACCAGGAAGCCGTGCGGGCCGGCGTCCATCGGGCGCTCAAGCGGGGCGGCCGCTTTGTCGCCGAGATGGGCGGCCACAACAACACCGCCGCGATCATCGTTGCGTTGAGCGCAGTTCTCGCCCGCCGCGGGCTTGACGCGCACCGGCTAAATCCGTGGTATTTCCCCTCTGCGGAAGCCTATCGCAAAAAGCTCGAAGTCGCAGGGTTCAGGGTCGAGGAGATCGCCATCGTCACGCGGCCGACGATTTTGCCGGCCGGCCTCGAAGCCTGGCTCGACACCTTCGCCGAAGATTTTCTCGGCGCCCTGAGGGAGCCCGACCGGTCAAGAGCGAGGAGCGAGGTCACCGAACTGCTGCGACCAGTCCTGATGGACGAAACCGGGACGTGGATCGCCGATTACGTGCGGCTGCGCTTCCGCGCGGTTCGCACCCCGCTAAGATAGCGGAGGCTCCGAGATGGTCCGCTTTGGCACGGAAAGGCGCACCGCGGGACCTGTCTTTCTTTTTGCCTTCTTTCTCACCGCGCTCGGTCTTGCGCCCGCAGCCGCGCAAGGCAGTGCCCCTCTGTTGTTGGCCTACAATGCGGATATAAGTGAAAGTTCGATCTCCGGCATCTCTTCCGGCGCCTTCATGGCGGTACAGTTCGGGGTATCCTGGTCATCCATTGTCAAAGGCGTGGGCGTCATTGCCGGCGGACCCTATTATTGCGCTCAGGGCTCGGCGATCGACGGCCTGTTGGGCAATCTCTCCCCAGACCTGACGGCGACGGGTCCGTGCATGACGGGACCTCCTCCGGCGCTCAATCCGCTCTTCGAACAGACCGACGAGTGGGTCCGGCGTGGGGCTATCGACGACACCCGAAATCTCGCTCATCAACGCATCTATATTTTTGCCGGGTACAACGATGCCGTCGTTAATCCGAAGGTCGGCGAGGCTGCTTATCGGTTCTATCAGCACTACTTATCTGATCAGCGCAAAGGCAACCTCTTTTACCAGAACACAGTCGGGGCGGGCCACTCGCAGGTGACGATGGATTATGGCCTCGCCTGTGCCGACAACAAAGATTACTTCATCGACAAGTGTAATTACGATCAAGCCGGAATCGTTCTTCAGCACATCTATGGTGCACTTAATCCGAAGAACAAAGGTGAGCTTTCAGGCGAGATTGTCCCGTTCGATCAGCGCGAGTTAACCTTCCCGGAGTCCCCGGGGTCCTACAGCATGGCAGAAACTGGCTACGTTTATGTGCCGGCATCCTGCGCCGACCGGCAGTCGTGCCGGGTTCATGTCGCACTCCACGGCTGCAAGCAGAATTTCGACACGATCGGCGACCGCTATATCCGACACGCCGGCTATAACGAGTGGGCCGACACCAACCAGCTCATCATCCTTTACCCCCAAACCATTGTGGGCAACCCCCTGCGCGATTTTGGGACGCCGCTAAACCCGTTCGGGTGTTGGGATTGGTGGGGTTACACCAACTTCAATTACCCGGTGAAGGCCGGGCGGCAGATCACGGCCATCAGGGCGATGCTCGACCGGCTCACCGGTGCACAGGTGCAGAGCCCGGCAGCGCCACGAACGAATCCGATCGCGCCGTCGGGCGTTGCGGTCAATGATGTCGCGGATTCCGGCGCGGCCATTGCCTGGAGACGGGTTGCCGGGGCGACAGCTTACACAGTTTATCGAGCCGCCGGCGCCGACCCCAATTTTGTACCGCTCGGCTCAGTTTCAGCCTTGAGCTTTGGCGATATGAGCCTACGGTCTAACACGTCATACGACTATAGGGTGACCGCCACGGCCAACAGCAGCGAGGGACCGGCCTCGGCGGTCGTCACTGCAATCACGCGTCCGGTACCGCCAAGATGCAACCAACTCGGAAACTGTCCCATTCGTTAGCCGACTTTTGTCGCCTCGGCGACGAGGCGATCGAGCAACATCGCGGCAGCAGTCGCTTCGGCGGCCCGTTTGGACGAGGCAGTCGCGG
>Ga0070717_10001171_pt1 | contig 17721 bp, 15 predicted proteins | sample LARL113metaG_FD_71366 | JGI IMG/M metagenome (GOLD analysis project Ga0070717, IMG submission 71366) | Corn, switchgrass and miscanthus rhizosphere microbial communities from Kellogg Biological Station, Michigan, USA - LAR L11-3 metaG | ecosystem: Host-associated > Plants > Roots > Rhizosphere ... | reverse complement strand
TGCGCGATCCATCAATTCATGCCGAGCGCCTGAGCCACTGGTCCGACGAAGTCCGCCGCCAGGATTCGGTTGCCCTGAGGAGACAGGTGGATCGCATCGAACGGGAAGTAGCGTACGTCACGCGGGAAAGTGCCGGCCACGTCCACAAACGTCACATGGTCCCTCTCGGCAATGGATCGCGTTGCCTGATTGAAGATCTCGTACACGCTGGCCAACTCTCCCGGCCCGAGAGGGTAGTTACTACGGTAGATGTCGTCGAACTGGGCACGGTAACGCCGCGGATCGAGGCGGAGTTGCGGGCCTGCGAGTGTAACGAACGAAGACAAGATCACTTTCATCCGCGCAGCACGCGCATCTTCGTCGATCTTCGTCAGTTCTGACTCAAATCGGACCAACGGATACTCGGTGCCGACGGACCTCACGGTATGCGGCTTCGGCACGGACGCCGATAGTCCTGTTTGATCGGCTAGCGTGGCGAAGAGCGCGCTGCGCCCGTATGCGGCCCAAAAGACCTTCTCCAGCCACCTCCTTGCACCACTACCTTCAGCTGAGAGGAAGGTGGGATCGTCGTCCGGGTTCACGTCATTCGCCGCATGATAGACAACCAATACATCGGGGTGGAGCTCAAGGATGCGGAGGCGGAGAAGGGCTTCCATATCCTGCGAGTTGTAGCCAGAATGGCCAGCGTTAATCACCTCAAACTGTCGCCCAGGAAACCTCTTGGACAGGTCGAGCTGCAGATAGGCCGGGTAGGTCTCGGAGTCGCTTTCGCTGCCCTCTGTCGTGCTGGCACCGAGGCAAACGATCCGGAGAACTCCCGGCGCCTTCGTGACGGAGAACTCCGGACCGCGAAAGCCATACGAATTTGTGGACCAGACTGGTGTCTCTCCAGGCTGCGCGACAACAATCCGTGATGCCTTGAGGACCATGCGAAGGTTCGGTTTGAACAGGTAGGTCGGGTGATCTTCTGTCGCGGCGAACGTCGGCGGTGCGAAGTTGAACACGGCGAAGTAGCTTGGGTTTTCTTTGAGCGCCCGCGCGTTGTATATCCGCTCCTGCTCCAGCTGCGACAGCACGGGACGCCTGACGAGCGGCGTCCTGAAGAGCTCGTACCCCTGAATCTGGCGGGCGGCGAGTTCAAGGAGAAAGAAGCCAGCGATGCCGATGGCAGCCCATACGAGGGCCTTAGCGCCAAGGCGACGTCGCTGTCGAGCTGGGGACTCAGTCACCTCGCTAGCCGGCCCCGGACGACATAGTTGTCCAGGACCAGCAGGTCCATGTCCGTCTTCCGGAAGCTCGTTAAGGCCTCAGCCGGAGTCGAGACAATTGGCTCGCCTCGCAAGTTGAAGCTGGTATTCAAAATCACCGGGGTCCCGGTCCGTTCACCAAAACGCTTAATGATCTCGTAGTAGAGGGGATTCCAGTCGCGACGGACGATCTGAACCCGGCCAGTTCCCATATGAGCGACAGCTGGCGTTTCTTCCGCGCGTTGATCCTTGAACGGCGCCACGACCAGCATGAATCGCGCAGGATATTGACCGACTACGCCTTTCGGCTCGAAGTACGTCGCGGCCGCCTCCTCAACGATTGCGGGAGCAAAGGGACGAAACGATTCGCGGAACTTGATTTTGGAATTCACGGTTTCCTTCATCGCCGAGCTTCTCGGGTCCGCAAGGATCGACCGGTTTCCAAGAGCCCGTGGGCCCCATTCGAATCGACCCTGCGCCAGCGCAACCACCTTGCCCGAGCCAAGCTCATCGGCAATCCGGTCCGCCATTCTCCCCACGTCGTCGATACGCTCGAAGGCAACTCCTGCGCTGTCGAGCGTGGCAACGATCTTGCTGGCATCGAGCGCCTGGCCGTAGTAAGCATGGTCCATGACGAACCGCCGCGGCTGGCCCAGGACAGCGTGGTTCACGTAGAGCGCCGCACCGAGCGCGCCGCCTGCGTCACCGGCATTAGGTTGGATGAAGATCTCGTCAAAAGGCCCTTCTCGAGCGATCCGCCCGTTGGCCACACTGTTTAGGGCAACCCCGCCCGCCAGCGCGAGGCGGCGTTCGCCACCACTTTGTCGGTACGCCGTTCGCGCCATGCGCAGCACTGCCTCTTCCGTGAACCGCTGCACGCTTGCCGCGACGTCGGCATAGTACTGATTCTGCGCGGCCTCGCGCTCGCGCCCAGAGATGTCGTCTCCCGTGCGAGCCGTGAAAAACGGCGATTCTGGCAGACGCGCCGGGCCAAAGTGCTCGACAAAGCGACTGCTGTACGTGTGCGTGAGTGAGTGCTGGAACGAGAAGAACCGCATGTTGAGTGCGACGCTGCCGTCGTCTCCCATCCGGCAGACCTTCTCAACCTTCTCAAGGTACTTTGGCTCTCCGTATGGGGCCATTCCCATGACCTTGTACTCGCCGCTGTTGACCTTGAACCCTAGCCAAGCGGTGAACGCTGAATAGAGCAAACCGAGCGAATGGGGAAATATGAGTTCATGGGTCAGCTCGAGCGCGTTTGTTTGTCCCGGGCCCCAACTGGAACGCCCCCGTCCGATTGCCGCTGTTGTCCATTCGCCCACTCCGTCGATGGTCAGTAAGGCAGCCGAGTCGAACGGGGACGCGAAGAGAGCGCTCGCGGCATGACTAAGGTGATGATCGACGAAGAGGATGCGCTCGCGCGGGAAATCAAGCCGTCTCCCGATGTTGGTCTTGGTCCAGAGCTTGTCGCTGAGCCAAGCCAGCATCGATTCGCGAAACGTCAGCCACGACTGCGGAAACGTGCCCAGCGCTGTGGTCAAGATGCGCTCGAACTTGGGCAGCGGCTTTTCGTAGAAGACGACGTAATCTACGTCTCGCATGGAGACGTTCCCTTGCTCCAGGCAGAAGTGGATGGCCTGTTCAGGGAAACGTGCGTCGTACTTAATCCGGCTGAACCGCTCTTCTTGAGCAGCCGCGATAAGCTGCCCATCGCATAACAGAGCCGCGGCTGAATCGTGGTAGAGGGCGGAGACACCGAGGATCAGCACGTTGTCGGCTTAGAACTGGCGCCGCACCGAGTCGATATCCGCCTGCTCCATCCGCCGCGGAGACCAGGCTGGAACCGGTCGGGTTCCGCCGTAGATCGGGCGGCGGATGACTCTTACCAGGATGCCGAACGGGGCCAACAGCGAGAAGTAGAGTGTCGTCAACAGCAAACGGCTCTGAAACTCCCGGACGTAGGCGGAGCTTTCAATCCAGAAGCGCCAGGAAGTGCTAACTAAACCTCGCACGACCCTCACGGGACTCGCCAACTTAAAAGAGCGTGTAGACGAACGGCCCAATCCCTGCCGCCGTCCCCAAGACGATGAGTACTCCAAGGATTAGGAGCAGGACGACCACGGGTCCTAGCCACCAGCTCTTGCGTCGCCAAAGGAAGGTGAAGAGCTCCCCAACGGTGCCTGCGATCCCCCGGAGCATCGGGCGTCAGTCTATCGCGACGCTCCCCGGATGTGCCGGGCGCGCGGCAGAGAACACGACCGCCACGATGGCAAGCGCGAGTCCAAACACTAGGCAGGCGACCAACCAGTGCCAGCTGCCGATGGCGGCGGCAAGGGGATGCGGCAAGAAGACCTGGCTGACGACACGAGCGATAACAAAAATGAGGAGCCCGTAGAAGAGCCCTACGGTGAGGTATCCACGAACTGATGTCCGCTGTTGCGCCGTCGCATGTAGGAGTCCCAAGAGTGCGCCGACGGCAAGCATGAGCCCGATGCCCCACGCAGGCTGCAGTGATCTAGGCGCCCCGAGCCACCCACCGACGGCAGAAGGCAGGTTTGTGGCTCCGTGTCCATTCCGTAGCGCTCCGTCGATGAGAATCATCATCCCGGCTCCGACGCAGCCGCTTACCAAGCCCGCAGGAAGGGGGACGACGATGGGCCGCGCGTCGTACGGGGCATCCGTTATCAATCTCGACCGAACGCCTCAGGCTCGCAGATGAGAGCCGCCATTCAGCGACCAGAGAGGTCTGGCGTAGCCGCAGCTGGGTACCCTCGCGTCTCACGTCCGGCCAAGAGCACCGCTCCGACGGTCCTCAAAAGGGATGTCCGACCGGCGGATATAGCAGGTGCGGATCGAAGACATCGACGGATCCCAGGTTCAGAGTGTCGGGGGAGGACATCAGCTTGATTATGCGCTGCCGGAGTTCCCCTCGCCGAAACGCCGACGCAGGCGTCGTTGGACGTCTCACGATAAGGTTAGAGGCTGGAACACATCAGAAGGAGACGCGACTTGCAGCGCGAAGTTGATCTGCGGGATTACGAGCGAGACGGTTACCAGGTTATTCGCGGAGTTTTCGACCCTGCGGAGGTTCGCACATTCCGATCGGCGTGGGAAGAGATCAAATCGGACCTCGACCGCGGTGTGGGGCCCATGCAACGGGAGGCTCGTTTCATCTTCGGTACTCTCCCGGATCCGCTCGGCCGTATCTATGGCGACCGGCGACTGGCGACCATTGCTAGTCGGGTGTTGGGCCCTGACGTGGCATTGTACTTCAGCCGCTTGATGGTGAAGGATGCCGGATGGAATGGAGACGTAGCGACCCACCAGGACGCGCCGTATTTTCATGGAACCGTGGACAAGCTGTCCATTCTGCTTCCCCTCCAGGACCAAACCGAGGCTTCTGGTGGCCTGCAATTCGTCGCTGGTTCGCACAGACTCGGTCATCTCGGTATACGAGGCACTATTCTCATCTCTGACTTCGACCTCCCCGTTCGCGCACCGGTTCTCGCAGCCGGAGATATCTGCCTCATGAACTTTCTCACGTGGCATTTCTCGGAACCCAACCTCTCCGGGGACGACCGAGTTCTTATGCAGCTCGCCTACCAGCCGGCGACAGACGGCGCGTACTTCGCGCGTTACCTTGATGGACCGGTGCTTGTAACGGGCACTTGGAGGACAAGCCACTTCGTCCCGTACGGCTATGGCATTGTTCCGGACGGCGGGACCATGCCGGTAACCGCGTCGCCCGATTCGTCGGTGGAAAGCGACCGAGAAGGCAAAACGGGCCTCAGGGCTATCGCGCAGACGTTCCTTCGGCGGGGTTAACCTTGGCTCCGCTTCGGTTCGGCGAACTCAAGCGTAATTACAGCGCCCTCGAAACTGGCGGAGCCGAGCGCATCGCCCTGGCCTACGTGGATCGGTTACCGATCGCAGCTCAATTGTTGGTATCAACGCGTCCGCGCTCTCTCGTCTGCCTGATCAGTGCGTCTGCGGAACCGCCCAGGCGCACGCACGCGCGCGGCGTCCCGATCCTCAGTCCGGCTCAAGCCCGCGACGTGGGCGGCGATCTGGACGCCATACTCGTTGTGGATGGACCGAAATGGCCGGAATCCGTTCGAAACCTCGAGGTACTCGCCGACGGCGATCGACTGCTGTTGCCTGCTACGGCAGACTGGGTCGTTCCTCGTTCGGTTCGTGAACTGACGCCTGCAAATGCATGGCTGGAAGATGTCCCCGCCGAGTACGCTGCGAGATCAGGTCTGCGCGGCCACTACCTCGAGTTCGGGACTTTCTGGGGAAGGTCGTTCTTTCCAGCGTATTTCCGCTTGAGGCACTACCTCGCCGGAAAGTTCTTTGCCTTTGATTCTTTCCAGGGGCTTTCGAAGCCTCAGGCTCGAGAGACCGAGTACACCGGCGGAGACTTCCGTGAGCACACATACCGGTTCAATTTGCGCTCCTTTCATGCACTAGCCGACCTACTGCGAATCCCCTCGGACCGGCTCGTCACAGTACCTGGTTACTACGGTGAGTCGCTCGCTCGGTACGATAGGGACGAGGCAGGGCTCGCTCCCAAATCCGTTTCAGTCTGTGTTATCGACTGTGACCTCGTGGAACCAACCCGTCAGGTGCTCGAATGGGTAACGGACCTCATCGAACCCGGCGGCCTGCTCTACTTCGATGACTGGCGTCTCTGTAGAGCGGATCGCACCGTGGGCGAACGCGCCGCGGCGCTGCAATGGCTAGGTGAGCATCCGGACGTAGAGCTCGTTGAGCTGCATCGCGATCACTGGCAGCACCAATGGTTCATCTTCCACCGATAGGGCAGAGTCGAGGTCGCAAGAACACGACAGAGGCCTAACTTCCCGGCAAGAGATGTGGCGCCGAATATGTTGCTCGGGCCCGGAAGGCGCCATCGATCGGGGAAAGCCAGTCGTCTCGGTCTGGATCATCGGCGATCTCGAGTTCAACCACGTTCGCGACAGAGTCCAGAGCCTCGCTTCGTGACCGCGCCCCAAGACCGAGCGAATACGTGCCAGGGTTCAGGTCATTCTCAACCTTGACTTCGATCGCGTAGCGGCCTGGAAGCAAGCGCTCAATCGGAGCGGGCGATTTGGCATTCGTGTGACGAACGACGCGCAGACCTTCAGGGGATGTGAGGCTGAAGCCCAGCGCAACTTGATATATCGTCGAGCGAACTTCGAATGTCATGGTGAAACGGATCGGTTCCCCATTTGGGATGATCCCATCATCACGTGCAGCTCCGAGAGTCAGATGCTGGAAACGAAGAACCTCCCCCTGGCCCGGCGGCCGCTCGAAGCCACTAACGTCAGCCTCCACGCGGCCCGCTTTTGGCGAATGCTCTTGAAGGTACGCTAGTACGCACTCGCTGCTTTGGGCGACCTTCCTGACGCGGCCATGTTCCAGCCAGACAACTCGGTCGCAAAGTGTGCGGACGGCGGGCAGGTTATGACTAACCATCAAGACCGTTTCACCGCTCGTCTTCGCATCTCTCATTTTCTCGAGACACTTCTTCTGGAAATTGAAGTCGCCTACCGCGAGAACCTCGTCGACCAAGAGGATCTCCGGTTCAAGATGGATTGCCACGGAGAAGGCCAACCGCACGAACATCCCGCTCGAATAGCGTTTGACAGGCGTGTCCATGAAGTCCGCGACGTCTGCGAAGCTGACGATCTCGTCGTACTTCGTGTCTAGTTCTCGCTTCCTCATCCCGAGCACAGCCCCGCTGAGATATACGTTTTCGCGACCAGTCAATTCAGGATGAAAGCCGGTACCGACTTCGAGCAAGCTGCCCACCCTACCTCGGACCTCGGCCTCACCTTCGCTGGGTGCCGTTACGCGGCTGAGAATCTTCACGAGTGTGCTCTTGCCGGCTCCATTCGGGCCGATAATGCCTACAACCTCCCCTCTCTCGATCTCGAGGTCGACCTCGCGGAGCGCCCAAAGAGTGGGCCGTTGATGACGCTCCCTCCTCGTTGTGGCGCGCGGGCGGAGGGCCTCCACAATGTGCTCGTTTATCGTTTCCCGCAAAGTGCGGTATCCGGCGACCTGCCCCAAGGTGTACCGCTTGCTGACGCCCCTCATCTCAATCGCATTAAGCGGATTCATCGCGTTCGGCGGACTTCCCCTAGACGATGCGGCTCACAGACACTGCGCGGATACACGTACCAGCGATTGTGCCAGATGCGCCGCCGTCGTCAAGCCCCCTCGGGCCTCCGCAGGTGACTCGGCCGACCGCGACAGTAGGATCTAAAGAGGCATTGCCATGACTGCGCATATGTACTCCACCTTCACCACCCCCGGAGCCAAACGGATCAACCGCGCACGGCTGTCTCACCTCGCGTCACTTCGGCTCGACCTACGAGGAAGGACGGTGCTCGAGGTCGGAGCAGGAATCGGCGAGTTGACGCGCTTCTGGGAGGATCGGGGTTACACATGCCTCTCAACCGACGCGCGGGAGGACAATCTACTGGAGATACGTCGTCGCTACCCAACGCGCAGGGTTGCCCGTTTGAACCTCGACGACGAAGATCCGACGCAACTCCAGGAAACCTTCGACATCATATTTTGCTATGGCACCTTGTACCATTTGTCGCGTCCCGGGTTTGCCCTTGCCAATCTCAGCAGGGTGGGCCGCACGATCCTGGTTGAGACGCTCGTCAGCGGTGCTGCTGGAGCCAACGTCGAGCTGGTGGAGGAACGGTCGGATAATCCCAACCAGGCGGTAGGTGGTGTGGGCTGCAGACCGACCCGCACGTGGGTGCTTCAGGAACTGCGCCGACAGTGGGGCCACTCATATTTGACGAAGACGCAGCCCCGCCACGCGGAGTTCCCGCTCGACTGGACGGGTCCCGGCCTTGACCAGAATCGTCGCGCGATCTTTGTTGGGAGCCGCTATCCACTGAAGGCTGCCTCGCTAACGGATAGTCTCGTTGACCACCAAACACGCCAATCAGCAGTAGAAGCCCTTGCACGGGCAGCATTTCGGCTGCCGCGGTCCTGGTCCGGGGACCGGACATCGACCGCATAGCGACGCGCCTCGCGTCGCTGCGTCCGCCTACACGACGTCAGCGACGGTCGATATCAGTCGATTGAATACCAATAGGCCAATCACGAGAGTTGCCACGGTTAAGAGCGCAGCGCCCAACGATTCAACACCCGGCGCAGGACCACGTCCGGTTAGAGACCATCGACTGCCTTCGACCACAGCCGCAATAGGATTCAGTCGGTAGACGATCCTCGGCCACCCTGTGGGAATCTGCGTACTGGCATAGGCTACGGGGGTCGCGAAGAGCATCAGCTGAAGTGCGAAAGTCGCGGCAGTGCGGACGTCCCTGAAATGCGCGTGGATCGTGGACAGAAGCAGCCCACAGCCGCAGGCAAGCGCCATCGCCAAGAGCACGAAAAGGGGGAAGACGAGAATCGTCGGGCCGGGGACAAGATGGAAGACGACGAGGAGGACCAGGAAGACAGCTAGCGAGAGCGCGAGGTCAAGTAGCGGGGCGAGAAGGGCCGCGATTATGAGAACTACTCGCGGGAAGTAGACCTTCGTAATGAGCTGCTGGGAATCAACGATTGCGCCGATCGCGCTGATAAAGGCAGCCGCAAAGTAGGTCCACACAATCAATGCCGAGAAGCTGAAGACAGGGTACGGCAGGCCACTTGACGGCAGCCGCGCGATCTTGCTGAAAACGAGCGTGAAGACAAGCATCGTCGCCACAGGCTGGAAGATTGCCCAACCCAGCCCAACGACGCTCTGCTTGTAGCGTACCTTCACGTCGCGCGAGGCAAGAGACAGAATCAGCTCACGGTACTCCCACAACTCTCCGAGGTGAGTGTCCCAGAGGCTCTGGCGCGCGCGGATAAGCGTTGTCTTCGCGGCTCCCGGATGATCGGAGCGCGGCACGTTAGGCAACGCCCCGTCGCCCGGGTGCTTCACCAGCGCCGGCTGAGTGTCAGCAAGCACGCGATCGGCCTGGCTCACGGTGCAACCATATGGTTAGTTCTCGATATTGGCGTTAGTTCGGGCAGATCGTCCGTGGCGAGCCCCCAATTGTCAGAGTTAAAGGGGAGCGGTCGGCCCCCCGATCGCATACTCGTGATCCAGTCCAGCAGCTGTGCCTCGGTCACGTGAGGCACATCTCCTGCGCTGCGACCTGACACCTTCCCCGCGGCAGCTTCGAAAGTCCAGCCCATCGAGTGATCGATGTGATAGATGCGCATCGGTTCACTGAGCACCCTTTGGTGCGAGCCGGCCTGAATCGCCTGGTAAATGAGCAACGAGTCAATATGTAGCGAGAACACCTCGAGCTCCGGATAACCCTTCAGAACGTCCCAGATCCTCCGGTGGAGCAGCGTGAAGTCGCCAGCTGCGTTGGTGTGGGGTTGTGCACGGCGGGAAGCGCGCCTTCTGACCCCGCGGTAGAGGAGGTTCTCCTTAGCGAACGCCGGGACCAACTTGCGGATCCCGGGCAGCTTCGGGGGGGGCAGGTCGACGCCCTGCGATTCGCCCGATTGGACGTCGACCGAACCGAACCGACGATTGATGACCCGGACATTACCTGCGCAGTAGGCGAGTTGCGCATCAATCCCCACGCCGACCGGCACAGTCGCAGGCACGTCATAGCGATCAACGCGGTAGATTTCCCGCTCTCGCAGGCGCTTCGCCGCGAGGTAAGTCATGAGCTCATGGTTGAAGAGGATGTCGACGTTCGTGCAGCAAACGTAAGGTGCTCGGGATCGCCTGATTCCCACGTTCTTGGCGATCATTTGAAACAGGGGCAGCTGGTCGGAATACTTGAAGCGCCCGTGGATGGATGGCGGCACCTGGACTACCCGCACAGGGCACCATTCGCACTCTTCCGGCCATGCCAGTGCCTCAGCCAGGCCGGGGACTCCTGAGGGAGGGTTCCACTCGACAAGCACGAGCTCTGCCGAGAGGCGATGGCGCGCGCATTGCTCGATTAGGGCGTCGATGAAGACTTGCATGCGCTGCAATAGCTGCCCACCATGATTGTCATTTCGGGCTGTGGCGACAAACGAGATGTACGGTTCCGTCAACTAAAAACCTCAGGGGGTCGTGAGCTTGGATGAACAGCGACGACGTTCGCGCTTTCGACCATAGGCAGAGAGCCCTCCTCGGGCAGTCCGGTTTGCGGGCTGAACGGGCAGATGACATATCCGAGTGACCCCAGGAGCTGCTCCAGGTCTTCCGCGCTTGTGCCTTGCGAAGCCAGCAGCGGCCGGTTGACCTCAAGGAGGAGCACGGGCTTATCCCGTTCCAGAAGCTCAAGGGCGCCGGTGAGCGCTCGTACCTCTGCGCCTTCAACGTCGATCTTGATGAAGTCGACGTGGGTGATCGCTCGATCGTCGATCGCCGCGGAGAGGCGGATCGCATTTACCCGCTCGACTGACGACCAAAGATTCTCTGACGGAAGCGCTCCCAGGCTGTTCAGTCCTTCGTGCTCGTAGCCGGCAATGTGCAGTTCGACCGATCCCGCGTCCTCACAGGCCGCGGCGGGGATGACGTCCACGTTGTCGAAGCGGTTCAACATTAAGTTCGCCCTGAGGCGGGCCAGTTCGCGGCGGCTTGGCTCCACAGCCACGACCTTCCCCTCGTCTCCCACGAGGTGAGCCGCGAGCAAGGAAAACAGGCCTTCGTTGGCGCCGAGATCGACGAAGGTCATGCCATTCCTCAGCGAATGCTGAAGAAAGGACAATTCGTTCGGCTCATAGCACCCGCCGACAAACACGTTTCGGCTCAGATCGTTACCTAGGTACGAATACACGGCGAGTGGCCCATACCATGGCATTCGCAGCGGCAGTTGCAGACGACGGCGTCTGAACTCGCTCCAGATCTCGTATCGATATTCGATGCGCCGGCTGGGCAATGGGCCGGACTTTTGGTAACGCCATCCAGCCCGCATGCGCTCGTCGCTGGGTATCAACTCATCTGCCACGGCGTGATGCCAGCCAGGGACCGGTCGCAGAGGTCGGGTCTGGGCGAGCAGCCTGGCTACGCCCAACAGGCGGTGAGGCGGCATATGAAGCAGTCGCCTCTTCGCGAACCGGTCGACGCGCGTCCCCAACCGCGCCTCCAAAGACTGTCCGATTCTCTGCCGTAGGTACGCTGGCTTCATGATCATGGCCGACGTGCTGGGTGGCCTCCTAGCGTGGGCGCCGGAGCTCAAAGAGGCCCAGGTTGTACAGAGCTCCCCTGTCTGCCATGTCGCCCTGACCACGTCGGGGGGGATCGGACAGGGCCGATGCCTCGGACACTGTGGTCCACCGGTTCATTGAGTCTTTTGACCAGAAGCTGCTCTCCTCCACGGTAAACCCGCGCGTCAGCATTTCCAGTCTTTCTGAGCCGTAGATTCGCCTGAGCTTTGGGAATACCGTCTCGACTCCGACCGGTACCGAAATGAGCAACCGGCCGCCCCCAGCAATGAGGCGCCGCAATCGCCCCATTAGCGCGAGGTCAGCGTCTGGGTCGCCGTCGTAGAGTCCGATCTGGCGACCTACGCCCAGCACTTCCAGCGCGGCGACGCTGACTGCTACGCCATACGTAGCGCCAGCGATCGGCAGCCGGTCAAAGGCTGTTATGTATTGGATGCTGGGATGACTCACCGTCGGGGAGTTCAGGATCACGCTCGTGACCCGGTAACCCGATAAGGCGGCATTCAGAGCCAGCGACCGTGTTGAGGTTTCGAGAAGATTTTGACCTTCTCCGCGCGCAAGCCTTGCGCCAACCCAGGCCGCCTCCAGCTCCGCCCGACCGGAGGCGTCCCGACCGTCCGTGGGGTGCGCCCAGCTTCTGGTGTCAGCCATTGCCGAGCGCAGCGCTCGGCCGAAAGAGAGCGCTGCGCGTGCTGGGATAAGAGACGAGCGTAAGCGAGGGTCCGAGCCCGAGTTACTGGACAACTGCCGGCGCGCCTGCTTTGTGACAGCTGGCGCATTACTCGGGTCGCTGGCAACGGCCTTTCGAAGACAGGAGTGCACGACCTCCCAATGGCGCCCATCAACCTCCGCATACTGCGCGCCCCGAAGGTAGGCATTGCTAATTGCCCGGCGTCGCTTCGCCGCCAGCGAAGCTGGCAATCCCGGTAGACGAAAAAATGTCTCCGTGAGCCGCACACATGCCTCGGCGGTGATATCGCCTCTTTGCGCCATATACCCGCCTTCAAATCGCGAGTGCGCGAAGAGCTGCGGCGTGTATTGGATCTTTCCCTGCAGACCGATCCGCAGCCACAGCTCATGATCCTTCTTCGAATGAAAGCTCTCGTCGACCCACCCCACTTTGTCGAGGATCGTTCGTCGCATGAATGCGGCCGGCTGGGGGATACAGTGATCGCAGTTCACAACGGCGTATTCGAGGTCGAACGGTCGCCCGTAAGCCATACCGACAACGTTCCCCTCGTCATCGGTTCCTGTCGAGTCGCCGTACACGACATCGACCTCCGGGTGCTCCTCAAGGTATGCGGCAGCGCGCCGGGCGGCGTCCGGCAGCACCCACGCATCGTCGGCGTTGATCCAGGTCAGAATCTCGCCCGTCGCCATCGCCCAACCCTTGTTGATCGCGTGGGAGTGGCCGCGGTCGGGCTCCGAGACCCAGCGGATGCGCTCGCCATACGACTTGAGAATCTCAACCGTCTCATCGGTGGACTCGCCGTCGACCACGATGCATTCGACGTTCGGGTAGTCCTGCTCGACAACACTGTCGATCGTGCGCCTCAGGAACGGCGCCCGGTTGAGGCAGGGGATTACCGCGGAGATGGTCAGTCCCTTGGTTTGCGGCGCCCGCGCCGGCGGTGCGGCGGTCGCCTCGGTCACGCTGGCACCTGTGTCAGGCGACCCGGTCCTCGGGCACAGGCATGTCCACGGCCACCTGGCGCGACGGGGCGGAACGAGCGAGGGAGCCGGCTGCCAGGAGGAGAAGCTGGGGCTTACGCACCAGGAGGCCGGCAACCAGGCGCACCGCTCGATCCCGGTTGACCCGACCCAGCGTCCGCAGCGCGGGTTGGTCGAGGAGCCCCAGCAGATGCTCGTGCTCGGCCGTGTTGAACCCCGCCATGACCCGGCGGACCATGAGGTGCGCCCTGAGCTCGCGTCGTAGGCCGGTAAGGGCTCGGCTTCGCCTCCCCAGGGCGAGGTCCACGGCCGCCTCCGCACCCTGGAGACCGTTGATGACCCCGCCGATCGTCGACACCTTGACCTGCCCGGCGGCATCTCCTGCGAGGTAAACCCAACCTTCGCCTGCAGACCGCACCGGTTCGATCCAGCTCGCGTAGCGAGGGATTCGCGCCGCCTGGTATTCGAGAGCCCTCAACCCATGTTCCTTGAGGAAGGCGTCAAGCAGCAGGCGCGGATGCGTGCCTTCATCGGCGATGACGCCCAATGAGGCGTTCCCGTCCTGGCCCGGGATCAGCCAGTAGAAGAAGCTGGTGTCGTCGGGCCGGAACCAGACGATGCTTCGGCGCGGGGTAAGCCATGGCGGCATCGGGATGATGGCCTGCATCAACGGCACAAGCGGTGGCCGTGGGACGCCTAATGCCTGCGCGACAGAGCTGAGTGCGCCGTCCGATGCGATGACCGATCGCCCTGCCTCATAGTGCAGTCGGCCCTCGGAGTCGATGAATTTCAGCTCCACCGTCGAGCCTGAGGCCAGCGTGACAAAGCGCCGGTCGTAGAGGATCTCAGCCCCTGCCGCGGCAGCCTCCGCCTCGAGCGTCGCCATCAGCTGGCGGCGTTCGATGACGATGTCGCCGTCGAGGAGGTCGACGGACACCGAGCGGCTCCCCGCCTTTAGCTCATAGCCGTCGACATGGTTGACGACGCACTCGGCCGCCCGGGGTCCCATCAGCTCGAAGAGGCGGCTTGTCACGATAAGGGTTCGCGCTGCCGGGTCCAGGCTCGGCGCGCGCTCGAAAACGCGCACCCGGACACCCTCGTGGGCCAGCCGCGCGGCCGCATGGAGACCGGCCACTGACGCGCCGACGATGATCACTCCTTCCCGCGAAGCGGCCTCGCGCCGCCTGGCCCCGCTACCGGTCAGCACGAACTCAACCCCCGACCTTCTTGTCGCGACGTTCCCAGCGCCCGCTGACGCTGATCCAGAAGGATAGGAGTATCAGCTTGATGTCGTACAAGAGCGTCCGCTCACGCACGTATCGCAGGTCCTCGCGGAGCTTGTCGAGCGGGTGTGCGTCTTTTGAAAGGTAGATCGCCGCAGGGCCGGTCAGGCCTGGCCGTACCGCGAGGCGAGCTGCGAACCCCGGCACCTGCTCGTAGGTCAGGTCCCTGCCGTCGTGGTCCGGGATGATCTCCCCGACGGCAAGGGCTCGAGGCCCGACGAGGCTCATGTCGCCCTTGATGATGTTCAGCACCTGAGGCAACTCGTCCATTCCGCACGCACGGAGGACTCGGCCGACGCGCGTAATCCGGGCGTCGCCGACGGTGGCCTGGCGGACGGCATCGGCGTCCTTTCGCATCGTCCGGAACTTGAGCACGTCAAATTTCGTCTCCGAGCGTCCCCACCTCTTCTGCCGGAACAGCACAGGTGGGCCGTCCTCCAGAAGGATGGCAACGATGGCCGCCAGCCACAGGGGCGTCGCCACGACGCCGCCGGCGACGCTGAGCCCGATGTCGAGAAGGCGCTTGACGAGGAGGTTCCCCCGCGCCGAACGAACGTCCGTACGCGGCGCCAGGGTCGCCTCGTCAGCGATCGTGCTACCGAGTTGATGTTGCAAGTGTTCTAGCTCTGATTAGACGTGTTTGAGCAGGCTGTCGTACGTGATCCCGAGAACATCGCGCGCGGAACGCCCCCCGGAACCGGGGCCCCCACGTCGCTGCATAACCCAACCTGATCATAAAGAGTCATTCCCACCCCCACCAATCCCCTCCGCCACGATGCCGGCGGTGAGAGGCCGATCCGCGGCTCGCAGGTGTGGGGGGACTGCCCGGCCGAGCGAGGCCCGGCTCTGCTCAGAAAAGCGCCATTTGAGCTTCAGGAACGGACGTTCGACCAGGGCGTAGGACCCAAGAGCAGCGCTCAGGGCCAGGGCAAGCCTGGTGGGCTGCAGCAGCCCTCCGAGACGTGAATTCATCTTGAACTGGGCGAGGGCCACGGAGACGGGGATGTGCCAGAGATACAGGGAGTATGAAATGACGCCCAACCACACGAGGGGTTTGAATTCGAGACCCGCGGAAAGGATCGGGATCCTGGCCTCCTTACGGGACACGGTGTAGATCACCCAGCCCATGCAGACCGCGAGGAGTGTTGAGCCGCCATAGCTGCGCCAGCTGCGGGAGCCAGGGAGGAGGACGATGGCGGCGATGACCGCGATGCTGGGTATGAGCAACCAGGTGTACCGCGCCTCCTCGCGGCCCGACGGCTCCTCGGGGCGCCGGGCGGCGAGGATGGCGAAAGCATTGCCGACGAGCAGGCTCACAGCGACCGAATCAGTTCGGAACCCTACCCCCGGAGCCCCGGTGAGCGCCAAGGCAGCCCGATCGACGGCGCTCGCGGCGGCGGCAAGCACGACGATGAGCAGCAGCGCGCGGGATGAAAGCCCACGTTTCAGGAGCAAGACCAGGGAGAGCGGCCAGACCAGGTAGAACTGCTCCTCGACAGACAGCGACCAGAGGTGGCTCGTTTCGGAGGCAACCTTCGCGCCCAGCGTGTAGGCGATGTTCGTCGAGTACGTGAGCGCGTACAGGATGCTTTCGAGGCGCACCTGCCTCGTGTTGTTCTTGACAAGGAGTGCCATGATCCCGGCGGCTGTCAAGAGGACGGCCAACGCGGGTGCCAGTCTGAGGACGCGGCGATAGTAGAAGGCGCGAAGCGAGATCCGGTCGCGCCTTGAGTACTCCTCGAGCAGCAGCCTCGTGATCAGGAACCCGCTGAGAACGAAGAACAGGTCCACCCCGAGATCGCCGTTGGCCGGCCACGCGAAGTAATGGAACCCGACGACCAGCGCGATCGCGATCCCTCGGATGCCATCCAGCGCGGGTACGTAGCCATCGCTATGACGCCGGGTCACGCCTTCCATCCGGCTATCTCGCACCTGGTGCCGGTGCACATGAGCGGGTGCGCCGAAGAAGCTCATCGTATTGCCCCACGACAACCCCCTGCGCGTATTCGGCTTCGGCGCATGCCCGGCCATGTCTCCCCATTCGCTCTCGTAAGTCACCATCCCCACGCAGCATCCGGAGTGAACGTTCAAGGGCGTCGACGTCTCCCGGGTCCGTTGCCACACCCGCTCCCGCGTCTTCGACCAGCCGGCGCAGGTCGCTGCCGTCTTCAGCCCCCGCGACCACCGCCCTCCCGCTCGCCATGATCTCGTAGACCTTCGAGGGCATCGAGTGCAGGGCCGCTCCGGGGCGGTATAGCGCCACCTGCACATCGAACGTGGCTCGCATCAGGGGCAGGTCCTCGGCGGGCTGGAATGGCAAGAATCGGACGTTGTCGAGGCTGAGTGCCTGCGCCCTCGCCTCAAGCTCCGCCTTCTGTACGCCATCACCGACGATCACGAAGACCGTCCCGGGATCGTTCTTCAACCGAGCGGCGACCTCGACCATGGTGCCGAGGTCATAGACATACCCCAGCGCGCCTGCGTGTGCCACCACGAACTTATCTGCCAGCCCATGGCGCCGGCTCCACTCGTTGTCCTTCGGCAGGGGCCGGATGAACTCGGTATCCACGAAATTCGGGATGACGGTGACCTTCTCAGCGGGGATCCCCTCCCCCAGCAGGTACTCGCGGAAGGAAGGCGTGATGACCGTGAGGTGGGAGGCGTGCCGGTACATGAACCGCTCGACACCACGGAGGATTGCGATCTGGCGGCGGCTCGTCAGCTGACCGGCCTGGATCGGGACGTGGGGATAGAGGTCCTGGAGGTTGTAGATGAGCGGCATCCGGCGCCCGGCCAGGAGCCAGCCCGTCACGCCGGTGAAGAACGAGCCGTTCGTGGCGAGGATGGCGTCGAAGCGGTGCCGCAGGGGGAGCGCCCGGAGCGCGGCGCTCAGGTTGAAGCTCACGTAGTTCCCGAGCCGGTTCCGCATGCTCTTGTTTCCCGGTGCGTACGAGTAGACGCGGTAGACCGGCATCCCGCGGTACTCCCCCAGCTCCCAGAGCTTGCCCCGGTACTCCGGCCAGGTGCGGAACTCGGCGTAATGCGGGAAGGTGGTCAGGACGGTCACCTCGTGGCCCCGCGCGACCAGCCCCTCCCCCAGCTGGGCCATGAGCTGGCCCGTCGAGTTCACGTCGGGCGGGAAATGGTGGACGAGAAGCAGGACCCTCACGCCGGCCGGGCGGTGTCGCGCGAGGCCAGGCTCACGGCGAGGCTCCGCAGCGCCAGGCCCGCCGCCGGGAGCGTCCGGGCGAGTCGCTCGGGGTCGCGCGTCATCGCGGATTTCGCCGCCCGCCTCGCCAGGTAGCCGAGTTGGCGCGCATGGATCG
>Ga0070717_10001170_pt1 | contig 17721 bp, 13 predicted proteins | sample LARL113metaG_FD_71366 | JGI IMG/M metagenome (GOLD analysis project Ga0070717, IMG submission 71366) | Corn, switchgrass and miscanthus rhizosphere microbial communities from Kellogg Biological Station, Michigan, USA - LAR L11-3 metaG | ecosystem: Host-associated > Plants > Roots > Rhizosphere ... | reverse complement strand
CGATATCGGTCGCCACCAGCACCTGGTAACGTCCTTCCTGAAATCCGTTCAAGGCGCCATTGCGTTGCGATTGTGAACGATCGCCATGAATCATGGCGGCGTTGAATCCGTCGCGCACCAGTTCCTTTGCAATGCGCTCCGTTCCTCGCTTGGTTCGACTGAAGATCAGGGTTTGGCCCTTTTCTTCGTAGAGCAAATGTCGAAGAAGATCCATCTTCTGTCCCGGCCGAACTTCGTAAGCATTGAGCTGCACGCTCTCCGCTGGCTTGAGCACTGATCCCAAAGCCACGCGTACTGGATCGCGCATGTAGTCATACACCAGCCCGGCGACAGATTGCTCCAGCGTGGCTGAGTAACACAGAGTCTGCCTGCGCTGCGGAAGTATTGAAACAATACGCCGGATTGCAGGCAGAAATCCCATATCCAGCATGCGATCGGCTTCGTCGAGCACCAGAATCTTCACGTACTGCAGGTCGGCGAACTTGCGAGTCATTAGGTCCTGCAGTCGGCCGGGCGTGGCAATTACCAGGCTGGCGCCGGCACGCAGGCTGCGGATTTGCGTCTGCTCGGACACTCCGCCAATGATCAGCGCGGCTTTGTGCATGGTTTTTGTGCGCAGCCGCTCGTAAACTTCATGGACCTGCATTGCGAGTTCACGGGTTGGCAGCAACACCAGAACGCTGGTCTGATGGGCAGGCTCACGGTTGAGCATTTCGATAATTGGAATTAGAAACGCCAAGGTCTTGCCGGTGCCCGTTTGGGCAGTCCCGATAACGTCCCGGCCTTCTAGAGCAGGAGGAATTGCACCCTCCTGGATAGGTGTGAGGTTAATAAATTGAGCCGCCGCCAGTTTCTTCTGCAGCGCAGAAGACAGGGGCAGTTCGGTAAATGTTGTCATTCGAATTGTTTCTTTCTCGAGGGCTGGCTTGTCACAAACTGGTTTGTCACACTTTGACACACGTCTGGAGTATGCCAGCGCTCACATTTTTAATTTTTGAATTGGCGCCAAACTAAACGGCGGGCAGGAAATGCGGAGATGAATCTGATCCAACGAGGGACCACCGCGTGACGAGCAAACCGTGGCAAATAGCGTCTAAAAGCAGTATAGCACGTGCTCTTAGCCGGACAGGCATAACGGCACTGGTTCGCGGCTTCACTCGCAGCTGGCGTCTTTGTTTGACCACTCCAACTGCACGGTGTAATTCCCCAGTTTCTTGGTCTGCCAGGCGCAGATATCCCCAATCTCCCCGTGCGTATCGTCGTACCATCCCTGGCCAGGCACGGGATCTGTAATCGCTTCGCAAAGCTCATGCGAACTGGTGGAGGTCAAAGCGTCGAGATTAGTCATTCCACCTAGGCAGCCGCCGCAATTCGGGAATGGCATCACAGCATAGTAGATGCCACTTCCGAAGCTGTCGTGATAACCGCAGAACGCCTGGCAGGAACGCGATCCACCCTGCACCACCGCCGTTCCGGGTGGAAGGTAAATGAAATAGAGAGTGTTGGCGTCCGGCTTCGGAACGGAGTTGCTCTGGATTTCCTGTTGCAAGGTCTTTTGTATCGCCGTATCTGTGACCGAGTTCGACAAAACGGGTTGAGTAATAGTTACTGTGCCGATGAACGAACCGTGCCCAATAGTCTGGCCGGCAACGCTGTATTCAAAAAGCTGGTCCATTAATGCGCTGCTTAATACAAACTTAAAGAATTCATTGATTTGCGTCGCCAGTGCGGAATTGGGGCTTGCCTGCCATGCCGTTCCCCAAAAGACGGTAAACACTTTCACCGAAGTCAGCAGCGGCCCTCGGCGGTAGGTAAGTTGTGCCGCGGGAGGAGCGGCAATTCCTGACGCCGGGCGGTACAGCTCGCTCGGCAGATGTAGCGGAACGATTCGTATGGGATCCTTCATGCGAAGAGACTGTCCGGCCACTCTGCGCCCGCTCTTTTTGTTCGCACCTGTTTTCTCAGCACGGTTCATATGCCGCCTCTAGCTATCAATCATAATGCGAAGCTGCCCTGACACACATTGCTCTGCGGTACATTCCACTAACTCAGTTCACTCGGCAGACAGGACCACGGACGTACACAGTTCTCGATCTTGCCGCGTAGTAACCAGTTACTAGTGCAAGACACTGAAGTAACCTATCCCAGTCGAAACTGATCAACTTACGTTCGTAACTTGTCCGCTTAAGCTCTGTTTGTCAACATGACATGACACTTGCCCATCGGACACGTGCAAAAGCGCGCACTTGTGTAACTACGCGCTGTAAGTCGTCCGACTCCCCGAAGCGGCAGGACAGATGATCCGTTGTTGCTTCAAAAAGAGCCGGAGGCCGGATGTCGTCAGACGCGCAACATCTGCAGGCGCTGAGCAGCGTGCCGCAGCTATCGAGTCTGTATGCCACTTACGGAGTTGAGGTTAATACTCTGTCGGTGGAGCAGATATTTGCGCTGTATGAACGGACCGGGTTTCTCTATCCCGCAAAAGCTGCTCGCCTTCGTCCGCACTTGGGCGTTGTAATAAAGAACTGGCGCAAGATGCTGCGCGCGGGGGAATCCCTGCTGTACATTCTCACCGCCGGAGACGAAGCCCAAGGTAGGGCGTCGCTGGCGGTCTGGCGCACCGCGCCCCACGGTTGGATGTCACAGCACCTGGTGAGTGACGATAATCCCTTTGCGTCCCGCGCGGTTATGCTGGCTGCCGCCGCGGGGAAAATTCTTCGTGGAACTGACGACGCTCAAAACTGGTTTCGTCCGGAGAACCGTTTCCCCGCGCGGGTGTTCGGCTCAATGGTGTACGCCATCGGCGAGTCACTGTGCTCAGTGCAGCGTCACAGTTACTTCGCATTGCCGCGGGGGCAGAAGTTCTCCAATTCCAGCAGAGTTCGCGCAGTACCTTACGATCCCTCTCAAAAGCAGGCGCTTTCAGCGATCGCATCTGCCACTCGAGGGGGTGTATATATTGCCGGGGAAGATCTACTGGGAGATGTAGAACTTCAGAGCGTGGACGAAATGTATCGCTCGGTTGGACTGCGGCGTACTCGTTCTGTGTGGATCGCCTACCAGGGAACACGAAGTGAACCAGTTGGTGCAGCTATCGCCTTTCGCGGCCCATTGGGAATCAATTTCAGCTATCTCGAAAACCGTTGTGATTTGCTGCTTCATCCGACCCTACCTGCCATAGATGTTCCCGGAACTGTGGCTGCGCTCTTGAATGCATCGGCTGCCGCCTACGAGGACTTCGAACTGGAAGACATTCCACTGATCACCGACGAGATGGCCACCGAGACATTGATTAAATTCGGAGCGGAGTTCCTGCGCCACTATTGCCAGGGAATCTGGCTCAAAGCTGGACACCAGGGGTTTTATCAACATGTTGACGGCTTCTACACGAAGCTCTTAGAACGCGCGAGCAAGCAGAACAAAAAGAGTCGCGCAGCAGCAGGATCAAGATGAACTCAGCCGCCACTTACATCATGGAAGATCCACGCGAGGCCATGAGGCTGGAGCTGAAAGTTGATGCGGAGGCTTGGCTGCGTAAATACCTTCTTCGCCACGTGAAACCCGGCGCGGAGGTTCTTTCCGTCGGATGCGGCCCGGGAATGATTCTGCGGCAACTGTGTTCGGAGGGTCCCTCGGTTCAGGCCACGGGAATCGATATCAGCGAAGACCGTGTGCAGGAAGCCATTCGGAAGGCGAAGTCAAATAAGCGCTTGAAGTTTGTAAGCGGTGATGCTCACGCAATGCCCTTTCCGACGAATAGCTTCGACCTGGTGTACTCCCGGATGCTTTTCGAGTACTTGAGAGACAAGGAACGGGCTGCGGCTGAGATGGTGAGGGTTTGTCGGCCGGGCGGCACGGTGCTGTTTCAGGACCTGGATGGCCAGCTGTTGTGGAACTATCCCGAAGATGCATCGGTACAGAATACCGCTGAGAAGGTTGTGGCCGGCTTAGCAAAGTCAGGGTTCGATGCATTTGTCGGGCGCAAGCTTTTCTATCTGGCTCATAAGGCAGGCCTCAGGAATATCGACGTCCAGGTCGAGTGCTACCACCTGATCGCCGGAGAAATTAAGCCCGACATTCTGAAGCAATGGCAGCTGAAATTGGAAATCGCAGTTCCTCAGATCGCTCGCCTACTCGGGGGCGAGGGTGCCGCCAGGCAGCATGCTGAGCGGTTCCTTGAGTATCTGCAGCGGCCTGACACGCTTACGTATTCGAACGTATTTACAGTAACAGGAAAAAAACCCTTGTAATCGTTTGGTTGACTAGATGGATAGAACTAAATCATCAATTGCGAAAGGGGACAACGAGAACCTAAGGGCTACACCGACCAATCACACTGAACGGCTCTCGCCTTCTCGCGAAGGAAAATAACCATGCACACCATCCGCTACCCACACAAAAAGTTGAGAGGGCTTACTCAGCCTCTCTTAGTCGCAGCCCTGACGGCTTTATTTGTCATGGCGGCGTCGGCCCAGAGCAATCTGGTCGACGTTACGACCATGAGCGTCGAAGACCTCATGAACATGCAGGTCACGTCCGTCTCGAAACGGACCCAGAAAGTAGCGGACGCCGCTGCTGCGGTCTACGTGATTACCCAGGAGGACATCCGCCGTTCGGGAGCCACTAACATCCCCGAGGCGTTGCGCTTGGCCCCGGGCATTCAGGTGGCTAGGATCGACGAAAATAAGTGGGCCATCAGCTCGCGCGGTTTTAATGGCCGTTTCGCCGATAAGCTACTTGTCCTGATCGACGGCCGAAGCGTATACACGCCGCTGTTCTCCGGCGTGTATTGGAACGTACAGGACGTGATGCTCGAGGATGTTGATCGAATTGAAGTCATCCGCGGACCCGGGGCGACTCTGTGGGGCGCCAACGCCGTGAATGGCGTGATCAACATCATCACTAAGTCAGCGAAAAGCACACAGGCTGGCCTGGCTACTGCCGGAGGCGGAAACGAGCTCAGAGGCTTCAGCAATCTCCGCTACGGCGGCACCGTGAACAAGGATGCTTACTATCGAGCATACGCTAAGTATTTCAACGTGGGGTCTTCAACGGATCCACTAGGGGGAAATGCTACTGACAATTGGGACTCACTACGCGGTGGTTTCCGCAGCGACTGGAATCCTACTGGCCCGGACTCAATTACGCTGCAGGGTGATATGTATCGCAGTCACTACGGAGAACTGCTGACTATTCCCCAACTTAATGCTCCTTATTCGAGCACCTTCCCGAACACGGGCGCTATCAGCGGAGGCAACATCCTAGGTCGCTGGGCGCACGACTTCGGCAATTCATCGACCTCGTTGCAGGTGTATTTTGACCACACCAATATTTCTGAAAACTCGCTCTTCGCAGATCACCAGAACATCATCGATATCGATTTCCAGCACTCGTTTCATTTGACCGATTCGCAAGCGGTCATTTGGGGAGCTGGATACCGCTCGATCGGCGACAGCAATGACTCGAGCTTTACAGTGTCTCTGCAGCCGAATCACAGCATGCTGAACCAATTCAGCGGGTTTGCTCAGGATGAGATCAGCCTGCTCGACAGGCGCGTGCAGCTTACCATAGGTTCAAAGCTTGAGCACAACGATTTTACTGGCCTGGAAGTTGAGCCGAACGCCAGAGTGCTCTGGAACATCACGCCGAATCAATCGGTCTGGACCGCAGTATCGCGTGCTGTCAGGACACCCGCCTTAACTGAACGAGGCCTGCAACTGGTCTCAGCGGTCATACCCCCGGGCGGCCCCGGCAACCCTACTCCGTTGCCAGCTGAGGCAGACGTTTACGGCAGCAAACAATTCCAGTCGGAAGACCTGTTGGCATATGAAGTGGGTTACCGCGTACAGGTTTCAAACAACCTGTCAGCAGACATTGCAACCTTCTACAACAACTACACCCATCTGCGTTCCGCGGAACCGGGTGCGCCATTTTTACAGACCACTCCAGCTCCGATGCATCTGGTGGTTCCCTTCGTCGCCAGCAATAAAATGCACGGCGGAACGTATGGCGCCGAGCTCTTCACTGAATACAAGGTAATTCCCCGGTGGAAGATGGTTGGCTCTTACAGCTACTTGCAAATGGATATACGCAAGGACGCAACTAGTCTGGATCCAACTCCCGATAACCCCAATGTCTCAAGCCCTCGTCACCAGTTTTACGTGAGGTCGTCGCTGGATGTGTTTAGGCATTTGGAACATGACCTGACAGTCCGATATGTGGACAACCTGCCCGGTCTCGGTATTCCAAGTTACTACTCAGTGGATACTCACTTTAGCTATCCATTGCCTCGAAGCTTCGAACTCTCCGTTGGCAGCCAGAACCTGCTTAATCATCAACACTTGGAGTTTGTTCCCGACTTCATCAACGTCTCTCCAACCGAGGTGAAGCGGTCTATTTACGGAAGTATTACTTGGCACTCCGAGTAAGTTGGGGGGGGGGACTTTTTTGGTTCAGTTAGTTAGAGATTAAGCGCATGCAGGCACAGTCGATCAAAAGACGATTAAGAGCAGTTCTCGCGATCTTACCAATCCTACTGGCGAGCGCGACGGTTAATGCTCAGAATACATCCGGATCGTCGGAGTACCTGATCAAAGCGGGATTTATCTACAATTTCGCGAACCTGGTGCAGTGGCCCTCCACGAGCTTTGCTCAGCCCGACTCACCCATAGTAATCGTCATCTTAGGGGAAGATCACTTCGGAACAACTCTCGACCATGCACTGGAAGGCAAGAAGGTAAATGCACGGTCTTTTGTTATCAAACGCGCCCGGTCGGTGTCTGAACTCCAACGAGCGCTAGGACCACAAAAAGAATGCCAGATTCTATACGTAAGTTCCTCAGAAATGCCACACCTGGGCGAAGCAATCCAACTGTTGAAGGGTGTCCCAGTCCTGACCATCGGGGAAACTCCTGGCTTCGCGAAGAACGGCGGAATCATAAACCTGATTCTCGAGGACAACAAAGTACGTTTCGAGGTGAATGTCCAGGCCGCAAAAGAGGCGGACCTTAACATAAGTTCCCGATTGCTCGCCCTGGCACGAATTGTTCAGCCGCCCGAAGGCAGGAAAGCGGAATGAAGTTTCAAGACCTTTCCATCAAGCGGAAACTCATTCTGATGACGATGCTGACGAGCAGCATTGCGCTATTACTCTCATCTGCCAGCTTTCTGATTTACGACCTCATCTCTTTTCGAAATTTGCTGACTCATGACCTGGCGACCCAGGCCCAAATCATTGGATACAACAGCGCGGCGGCGATGGCATTTAAAGATGAGCCCGCTGCAACCGCAACTTTGTCCGCCCTGACGGCCAAAGGCGATATCGTTTCGGCAGCGTTATATAGCCCGAATGGGCAAATGTTCGCTCATTATTTCCGCGGTGCGAAAACCCTGCCTAGCGCCCCGCCGATCTGTTCGCCGGAAAAGTCCTATCGCTTCGAAGGACAGTATCTGGAGGTCTGCCATGAGGTCACGCTAAATGGCGATCACGTTGGAACTTTGTTCTTGCAGTCGGATATGCGCCAATGGAGCATGCGGGCGCGGCGCTACGCAACCATCTGTTTAGTCTTTGCCCTGGTCTCAGTATTCTTTGCTTTCTTAGTTTCCTCAAAGCTGCAAAAGGTAATCTCTGGACCGATTATGCACCTGGAGGACACCATGAAGATGGTTTCCGCCAATAAGAACTACGAGGTGCGCGCGGTCAAATCTTACTCAGATGAGATCGGGAGCCTGATTGACGGGTTCAACGCCATGCTCTCCGACATTCAACAGCGTGATGGCGCACTGCGTGGGGCAAACGATGAGCTGCAGACTAGAACTCTCGAACTGGAAGAGGAGGTCTCTCAACGTAAACAAGCGCAGGAAGAACTGCTGAAGGCCAAGCATGTGGCTGAGGAGGCAAGCCGTGCAAAAAGTATATTTCTTGCCAATATGAGCCACGAACTGCGCACTCCGCTCAATGCGATCATTGGATATAGCGAAATGCTCGAGGAAGAAGCGCGGGATTCTGAGGATGCTGATCACATTCGCGACCTTCAGAAGATCCAATTTGCGGGTAAGCATTTATTGTCGCTAATCAATGACGTGCTTGACCTTTCTAAGATTGAAGCGGGCAAGATGCCCTTGCATCTGGAGACTTTTGACGTGAGGCTAATGGTCGCCGAGATCATTACTACCCTGCAGCCGGCAATCGAGAAGAACAAAAACACCCTGCGCGTGCGCATGGCGGACGAAGTCAGCACCATGCGTGCCGACGTCACAAAGGTCCGCCAGATTCTTTTCAACCTGCTCAGCAACGCTTGCAAATTTACCGACCATGGAACTATCGGTCTGGATGTTGACCGCAAACTGGAAAATGACCAGGACTGGATTCGGTTCCAGGTATCAGATACCGGCATCGGCATAGCCGCGAAACAGAGAGAAAATCTCTTCAAAGAGTTCGCTCAGGCAGACACGTCCATCGCGCGCAAGTACGGTGGCACCGGATTGGGACTTGCTATCAGTTATAAGTTCGTCCAACTGATGAAAGGTCGGATTGAGGTGGAAAGCGAACTAGGTCGGGGCGCGACTTTCACAGCCGAGCTGCCGGCCCACGTCAGGACCGAAGCCGCGGACCCTGTGCGGCCGGATGGCGCCATCGATTCTCCGGCACCGGCTTCCTCGCCAGCGAAAACCAACCAGGACACAATTCTTGTTATCGACGACGACGCCGCGGTTCGTGATCTAATGTCGCGCTTTCTAAGCAAGCTGGATTTCAATGTAGTTGCTGCCCGTAGCGGCGAAGAAGGCCTTCGCTTGGCGGCGCAGCTGCATCCCGCGATTATTACTCTGGACGTTGTCATGCCCGGGCGTGATGGCTGGTGGGTTCTGAACCAACTCAAAGCGGACCCGGCCCTATCGGAAATACCGATAATTATGGTGACCATTGTAGATAACGAGGCAATGGGTATTAATTTAGGCGCCTCGAATTACCTGATCAAGCCAGTGCAGCGTGAGCTGCTTGCGGACCTTGTAGAGAAATACCGTGTCATGCGCTCCTCAGGCCCAAAGACGATGAGGATACCCGTGTCCATATCGACTAATCGCAAAGGCCAGGAGCAAACCGAGGATCAAAACCCGCGGAGACGTTAATTATGCCGAGAATTCTATTAGTAGAAGATAACGAGATGAACCGCGACATGCTGTCGAGACGGCTTCAACGCAAAGGATATACGGTCCTGATCGCGCATGATGGCGAACAGGGGCTTGCCAAGGCGTGTTCAGAGATCCCCGATCTGATTTTGATGGATATAAGCCTCCCTTTCATCGACGGCTACGAAGTTACTCGCCGTATAAAGGCAAATCCCAGAACGCGCCATATCCCGGTGATCGCACTCACCGCTCACGCTTTGCTGACTGATCGCGATAAGGCGCTCAAGGCCGGTTGTAACGATTACGACACCAAGCCCGTGGACTTCGCCCGGTTGACGGAAAAGATCGAGAATCTGTTAGTGAATGAAGAGACATTATGACGAGCCGAACGAACCGACTGCTCATTGTAGACGACAATGAATTGAACCGTGACATGCTTGCACGCCGTTTGGAGCGCAAGGGATATGAAGTGGTTTTGGCGGATGGTGCACCTCAATTAATGCAGCGGATCAGTGAAGGCGGCATAGATGTAGTTCTTCTGGACATTGAAATGCCGGAGATCAGTGGGTTGGAAGCCCTCAAGACGCTGCGACAAACGTACTCTCCGATCGAACTGCCAATCATCATGGTTACCGCAAAAAATCAAAGCGAGGACATAGTTAAGGCGCTCGACTTAGGCGCCAATGATTATGTAACTAAACCTATCGATTTTGCAGTTACCCTGGCGCGCATTGGCACTCAACTATCTCACAAGCACGCCCAAGAGGCATTGAAGGAAAGTGAAGAACGCTACGCCCTCGCGGCGCGAGGAGCTAACGACGGCTTGTGGGATTGGAACCTGCAAGAAAATGCGGTTTACTTCTCGCCCCGTTGGAAAGCCATGCTGGGCTTTCAGGAAAACGAGATCGGTGACAAACCCGAGGAATGGTTTAGCCGCATTCACGAAGCTGATCGCGAAAGAGTAAAGCAGGAAATCACTGCGCATCAGCAAGGGTTGACTCCACAATTTGAAAGCGAGCATCGCGTTCTGCACAAAGACGGAAGCTTCCGGTGGATGCTCAGCCGCGGCCTTGCCGTCCACAACGCTTCCGCCAAAGCCTTGCGCATGGCCGGATGGCAGACGGACATTACACAGGGAAAAGTATCCGATCCATTGACCGGCTTGCCCAATCGTCTTCTGTTCACCGATCGGATTACTCGGCTTCTGAAACACGCTAAGCGGCGCGAAGGCTATCTGTTCGGGGTCCTGTTCCTCGATCTGGATGGCTTCAAGATGGTCAACGATAGTCTGGGTCATCTCATCGGCGACCAATTGCTGGTGGGAGTTGCAAACCGATTAGAAAAGTGTCTCCGCGCAACGGACATGGTTGCGCGTGTGGGCCGGGATTTTATTGTCGCGCGTCTTGGTGGAGATGAATTCACCGTTTTGCTCGACAGCATCAAAGATCCTGCTGACGCCAAGCAGGCCGCAGAGCGCCTGATGAAGGCGGTGGCAGCGCCCTTCAATTTAAGTGGGAGAGAGGTGTTCACATCAGTAAGCGTCGGCATCGCCATAAGCAACGCGGCAAATTACGAACTGGCAGACGAAATCTTGCGGGACGCGGACACCGCAATGTATCGGGCCAAGTCTCTAGGTAAATCTCGTTACGAAGTATTTGACGCAGACATGCGCGCCAGCGTCATGGCTCGTCTGCAACTGGAAATGGACTTACACCGCGCCATTGAGCGCAAAGAGTTCTCTAATTTCTACCAGCCGATCATCTCGCTCGCCTCCGGAGAGATCGTTGGCTTCGAATCTCTCTTGCGCTGGCACCATCCCACTCGGGGCCAGCTTGGGCCGGAGGAATTCATCGCTGTAGCGGAAGAGACTGGGCTGATCCGCGAATTGGGGTGGTGGAACCTGCGTGAGTCCTGCCGTCAGATGAGTGAATGGAGAGCGAATTACGCAGCCTATTCGGATTTAACCATAAGTGTCAATCTATCGGCGAGACAGTTTCTGCAGCCGAACCTTATCAAAGATATTCATGATGTATTAATCGAATTCTCTCTTCCGGCAGAGGCGTTGAGATTGGAATTGACCGAGAGCACCGTGATGGGAGACCCATCCGCAGCCATCGAGATGCTGGAAGAAATCAAAGCCCTGGGTATTAGTCTGGCAATAGATGATTTCGGTACCGGCTATTCTTCGTTGAGTTACCTGCACCGGTTTCCCCTCGACACATTAAAGATCGACCGTTCTTTCATTAGCGGAGACGCAGATGGCAAGTACAGTGAAGAAGGTACAGAAATTGCCCGTACCATCCTGCCCATGGCCTCAAACCTTCATCTGGACGTGGTAGCTGAAGGAGTTGAAACTGGTGAGCAACTTGCGTTGTTGAAGAAACTTAATTGTAAGTACGGGCAGGGATTTTATTTCTCTAAACCGGTACCGGCGGCGGACGCAGCATCATTGTTGGCTAACAAAACCACTTGGCGGCCAAAATCCTTTTCGGCCGCAAGCGGCAATTCATAAATCTTTGCTTAGACGATGCAATGCGACTTGCTTGGCACAACATTCTTCATGACCGTACGCGGTTCCTGGTGACTGTGTTAGGCGTTTTGTTTGCGGCATTTCTGATGGTGTTTCAAGGCAGCCTGCTGGCTGGATTCTTGCGTGCCGCCTCGCGGTTCGTAGACGCCAGCGACCTTGAGATATGGATTACGGCGCGCGGGGTGCAGGCATTTGAATTCGGCGCGCCTCTTCAGGGCAGGGTACAGGAGCTGGCGGCAGGCGTGCCCGGTGTGGTTGAAACCGGGCGGGCATGTATGGCATTTGCCGTATATCGCAAGTTGGATGGGCAGCAACAAGTGGTCGCGCTGGTGGGCGCCGATCCGAACTTGGGAAAGCGCTTTCCTGTTCCCGAGTTGACTGAGAGATCCAGCGAAGTTTCGCCAGAGTCGGTGACCTACGATGAAAGCGACCGGGGCGTGCTTCAAACGGTCTCGCTGCCGGCGAGGGTTGAGATAAACGGGCACCGTGCCAAGATCGAAAGCGAGGTCCACGGGTTCGGCGGATTTCTTGGTGTTCCAGTTCTTTTCACTTCATACCGAAATGCGGCCCGCTACTTAGGCATTGAGCAGCAAGACGGCATGTACATCGTCGCGCGAGTTGCGCAAGGCTACTCAGTGGCGGAGGTCCAGCGAAGCTTGAAACAACGGCTGCCGGAAGTCGACGTGCTCACTCGCCAGCAGTTTGCCCATAAGTCGCGCATGTACTGGATGACCAAGACGGGCGCCGGAAGTGCGATTGCCACCGCCGCCGTTTTGGGATTCCTGATCGGGTTAGTGGTCGTCTCGCAAACTATTTACGCAAATACGATGGAAAACATAGACGAGTACGCCACGCTGAAAGCAATTGGCGCCTCGCGAGAGTTTGTGGCTCGCATCGTGATCACCGAGTCTTTAATCTGCGGCACTGTAGGAAGCGTTTTGGGACTGCTGCTAGCCCTTCCGGCTACGGTCTTTGCCAGGTCTTTTATTCCCTGGATACATACTCCACCCTGGTTGCCTCTTCTCATAATGGCAGTGAGTTTGGTGATGTGCGCGCTTGCGTCTGTGGCGTCTGTTCGCAGTTCGCTCGCGGTCGACCCGGGGCGGGTGTTCCGTGCCTGACCGGATGCTGGCAGTCGAGGATGCTCGTCTTTCATTCGGCAAAGGTAATGCGCGAGTGCGAGCCCTGCGTGGCGTGTCGGCGTCGTTCGAGCCAGGAACCTTGTCACTAGTTATGGGGCCATCAGGCAGTGGAAAGACGTCGCTGTTGTCGCTTTTGGGCTGCTTGCTCTCGCCCGACGACGGGAAAGTTTTTGTTGAAGGTGTTGCGGTGCAAGGGCTGAACGAGGAGCAGAAGACGGAGCTACGGAGAAAGAAGATCGGCTTTGTTTTCCAAACTTTTCGTCTCTTGCGTTCCATTTCAGCTATCCGGAACGTTGCTCTTGGACTGGAGATTCGCGATCCAAAGCAGCGTGACCAGCTGATGATCGCACGAGAATTACTGGTTCAATTCGGCCTGGGCAAAAAGCTGAATCACGAACCGGACGGCTTGAGCCCGGGAGAGAAGCAGAGGGTCGCAATTGCGCGTGCGTTGGCGGGAAACCCTCCTATCCTTCTGGCCGACGAACCGACTGCGTCCCTGGACGCCAGCGCCGGAAAACAGATATGCCAGATTCTCCAGAGTCAGGCTGAGCAGAACGGGAAAACTGTTGTGGTCGTCAGCCACGATCCTCGATGGCAGGAGTACGCGGGCCATACGGTGGTGTTGAGCGACGGCGAAATTAAGCAGGATCGGCAGGCGAGTTCTTTGTGAGCACGCGTATTAAATTCGAGCTCGGCATCCTGACGATCGCGCTGGTCGCGGCTGGCGCTGCCTTCTATCCAGCCTCGCGCGACCAGAAACCAGTTCAAGCCCATCAGGTATCGTCGGCCGATTCTCTCGATGTGGTATTCGCGTCGCCCGGAAGGATCGAAGGACTCTCCGACACGATTGCGGTAGAAGCTGCTGCAGACGGCGTTTTGAAGTCGGTCAACGTCACCGAAGACCAGTTCGTGAAGAAGGGGACACTATTGGGAGAGATTGCCTGCGATGATCTGAATGCCGCGTTCAATGCTGCGCTGGCCGAGGCCGATGCTGCACGCCAGGCACGCCTACGCCTCTTGCGAGGCGCACGTGTCGAGGAGAAGCGAGTAGCTGCCAAAAAAACAGCAGCCGCGCACGCCAAAATGGCCGAAGCGAGGGCACAATTACACAGGCAATACATCCTCTATAAAGGCGGAGAGGTTTCCGGCAGCGACTACGATCGGACACAGCGCGACTATGGGGTTGCGCGGGCTGAGTTCCAGACCGCAGTTCGGTCCGAGCGATTGCTGGCAGCGCCGCCACTGCCGGAGGAGAAGGCACGTGCAAACGCCGAGGTGCTGGCGGCTGAGAGTCGCGTTCAGGAAGAGCAAGAACGAATCAGAAAATGCTCCATTGTCGCGCCCATTGATGGAACAGTCCTGAGGGTCGAGGCGCGGCCGGGCGAAGCCTTTAGCACAGTCACTCCCCATCCCTTATTCATCTTGGCCGATGTTTCCGGACGGCGGGTTAAGGCCGAAGTGGATCAAAGAGATCTCACCAAAGTTACAATTGGTCAAAATGTCATCGTCCAGGGCGAAGGGCTCACGGGAAAGAAGCTCATTGGGACTGTACAGAGCATCTCCGGGGTCATGGGAAAAAAGAGTGTGTTTTCCGATGATCCCGCGGATAAGATTGACCGCGACGTTCTCGAGGTCACAATCGTTTTGGGAACGGACGACGCAAAATCACTGCCTATCGGGCTCAGAGTCACCGTCCAGTTTTTAAATACAGGCGTTGGCGCACCTGCACTCTAACGCAACTGAGGTCTAGGCGATCTCTTCTACTCCAGAGTTAGGCTACGCAATGACCACTTAGGCCGAGACTTAGCGGAAAAGTTCTGGGTTCCCACCTCAAATGACGACGGGTTCCTTGCACTGAATAGTTCGCTCAGGATCCACCATCGTCCACGCGAGTGCGCCTAGTAAGCACAGTGCCGCTGCAACCAAAAATGACGCAGTCCACCCGAATCGGCTTGCAATTGCCGGCGTGAGGGAAGCGGTCACAGCGCCTCCGATCTGGGCACCCATATTCATAAATCCGGAAACCGAGCCGGAAGATGTTCCCGCTAGCCCCGCGGTTACTGACCAGAATGAACTCTGCGCCAGATACAGTGCGCCAGCGCCACCCGCCAGCACAATACTGGCAAGCCTAGCGCCCTGGACTTCCGCGCCCAACACGAGAAAAAACCCTGCCGCTAAAATGACCGCAGCCGCAAGATAGCAGCGCCCGACGCGCGCACCCCATTTCCGAGTGAGCCGATCGCTGATCAGGCCGCCCAACGGGCAACACGCGGCCATTGCCCAGAACGGCAGTGTGCCGTAGAACGCGCTTGCCTTCAGATTTAAATTTCTAACCTGGGCGAGATACAGATAAAACCAACTGAAGAATATCCACGCCACGTAGCCAAAACTGAAATAGCTGATGGCAATAGCCCACACGTCGCGACTCTTCAGAATGGAACTCCACGCAACCAGTGGCTGATCTTTGGTTGCAGACTTTCCCGCGGAAACTCCCTGGGTGATAAATTCCAGCTCCGACAACGAAATGCCGGGATGTTCTTCAGGTGTGTCACGCGCTGCGATAACCCAAATGAGCCCGGCAATCAGACCGACCACGGCGCAAATCCAGAATGACATTCTCCACCCGTAGTGCAGCATCACATAGGTGATCAGGGGCAGAGAAACTACAGATCCGGCGCCTACTCCAGCGAAGATCCAACCGTTGGCGATTCCGCGTTCATGTACCGGTATCCAGCGGGAGACGAATTGGTTCGAGGCGGGATACATCACCGCTTCGCCCGCGCCTAATAAAAATCGCGCAGAGACGAAAAGCCACAAAGCGCCTGTGACTCCGGAAGGAACCGACGCGGTCAAAGCGGTAAAAATCCCCCACCAGATTACTCCGCCGCCCAGTACACGGCGCGGGCCTAATCGATCGGCGAGTCTTCCTCCAGGAGTTTGGAAAGCCGCGTACCCGATGAGAAAGGCGCTGAATACCCATCCCAGCTGAACATTGCTCAGGTGGTAAGCGGAGGCGAGAGATCCGCCCGCAACGGAAATATTGACGCGGTCTAGAAACGCGACCCCGCTCAACATGAACAACCAAAAGATGAGATTCCACCGGACGTGACTGTGTCCGGCGCCCGTCAGCGCACTTCGTGGGACGTTCTCGAGGGCCTCATTGGGCGCCATGATGTGCCGTGACCCGCTGCCGCGATTCGCCCAAATTCTCGATGCCGAGTTCCACAATGTCGCCAGCCCTTAAATATACCGGCGGATTCATTCCCAATCCAACTCCAGCCGGAGTCCCGGTGCTGATCACATCGCCCGGAAGGAGAGTCATGAACTCGCTTACGTAAGACACCAGGGTGGCGACATCGAAGATCATGTTGGCGGTGGAACTGTTCTGCCGGCTGGTTCCGTTCACCATGAGCCACATTTTTAGATTTCCGACGTCCGGGATTTCGTCGGGAGTTGCGAGGAACGGACCGAGTGGCGCGAACGTATCTGCGCTCTTTCCTTTTACCCACTGTCCGCCGCGCTCCAGCTGAAAGCTGCGTTCGGAATAATCGTTGTGTAGGGCATAGCCGGCGACGCAATCGAGAGCGTTCTTCCTTTCAATATAAAGCGCTCGCGTGCCGATGACGACCGCCAGTTCGACTTCCCAATCTACTTTGCTCGAATTGCGCGGCATCACTAGAGAATCATTCGGCCCCATCAAGGAAGTAGTCGCCTTAAAGAAGAGCACCGGCTCCTTGGGTGGTTCGGCTTTTGTCTCTGCGGCATGGTCCCGATAGTTGAGCCCGATGCAGACAATCTTACTGGGTCGGCAGATTGGAGGCCCGAGGCGTGCAGTTAGGGGGACGCGGGGCGCCAAAGCTGCATTCTTCTTCAACCATGTTTCCAGTTGCTTCAGCCCGCCTTTTGCGAAAAAGTTTTCATCGTAGTCCGAACCAATCGCGGACACATCGATGCGACTGCCGTCTTTCAAAAGCACACCCGGTTTTTCCTGGCCCGGCTCCCCAAGGCGAATGAGTTTCATGTTGCGGATTCCCTTCGAATGCATCTGCCGCGAAGTGACCGGCTCTCGATTCGACCAACCACGCTCGGATACCGCTCCTCGCGTATGCTCGGAAATTTCCCGCTGGGTAATCATCATATCGCCATGGCGAGTTTGAGTCATGCTCACTAGACGTGTGTTCACAGATGTAAATGAGGATAGTTGATAGAAGCGGCGGGTAATCAGAGCATTGGAGCCCCAGCAAATTGTTACTTCGAAGATGAGCCCTTATTGGCGAAACAGGTCACGTCGCCGGATCTGTTGTGTTTTTATTTGTAGGACAGGATGTTTGCGACAGATAATTTATTGTGGGCGGCGTCGAACGGGGCGGACGATAAAGGCCGGTCGAGCGATGAACTCGATCGGCCTTATAGTGTTTTGGCTTAATGTTGAAGTTTGAGCTTTACTTGTTTCCTAGCCGACGGCGCTGGCGTTTTCTTGGCTCTGTCCTCCTGCAGCAGGGTCAAGGAATCTGCAGCGTTGAAGGGATACTGGCGTACGGATTCCTGCGATGCCTGTCCGGCGTTGTCGAGAGTGATATCCACCCGTCGGTTGCTGGCCAGGATGATCGTTCTCATATTAGCTAGCACCCTTTGCCGATCCTCCGGACTCAACTCGGGATTCCGTTCGACCGCGTCCTTCACTTGTCCATCGGTGAGATTCTCTTGCTTGCCGAACGACTCAGTCTGGATGTTAGAGGCTGGAACACCAAGAGCGATGAGGAAACCCCTCACCCGGTCGACTCGCCGTTGGGAGAGTTCCTGATTGTATTCCAGCGAACCCCGCGGATCGGCATGACCTTCAAGCGTCAGGCGGGCGTCCGGCTTGTTTTGTAGATATGCCCGAAAATCGCTGGCTAGCGTGCTAAGTGTTTTTTCCTG
>Ga0070717_10001169_pt1 | contig 17721 bp, 10 predicted proteins | sample LARL113metaG_FD_71366 | JGI IMG/M metagenome (GOLD analysis project Ga0070717, IMG submission 71366) | Corn, switchgrass and miscanthus rhizosphere microbial communities from Kellogg Biological Station, Michigan, USA - LAR L11-3 metaG | ecosystem: Host-associated > Plants > Roots > Rhizosphere ... | reverse complement strand
TTTCAAAGCACGCTTGCATTCCCGTTGCCGCTGCTGTGACCGCGATTCGCAATTTTGACATCAAAATATCGGCGCGTGCGTGGACGCAGGATCACTCTGCCCCAGGTGCCCCTGTGAGGTCGAAACCCAGGGTAGGGAAGCGCACATCGATTTCGCCAAAACCAAGTCGCCCGATGCCGCGCTTGCGCACTCTCGCAAGCTGTTGGTCGAGAGCGACAACGGGAATGCAGGAGACACATCCATGATCGACACCGTATTCAGTTCCATTGCGACCGTGCGATACGAAGGGCCGAACACCGAGAATCCGCTCGCGTACCGCTGGTACGACCCCAACCGCATCGTGCTTGGAAAGCCGCTCAGGGATCACCTGCGCCTGGCCGTAGCTTATTGGCACTCGCTCGCGATGCAAGGCAGCGATCCATTCGGTAGCCCGACCATGCGACGCCCCTGGTTTTCTCCCGGCGACCCCATGGCCCAGGCAAAGGTGAAAGCCGACGCGGCATTCGAGCTCTTCCGTGTTCTGGACCTGCCCTTCTTCTGTTGGCATGATGCGGACATCGCCCCCGCCGGCGAGACCCTGGCTGAGACACTGAAGAATTTTCACGTCATGGTGGACTATCTCGAAGAGAAGATGCGCACCTATTCCACGCGTCTTCTGTGGGGAACCGCCAATCTGTTTTCGGATCCGCGTTTCATGGCTGGCGCCTCGACCAATCCGGACCCTGAAGTGTTTGCCTGGTGCGCAGCCACGGTTAAGAACTGCATGGATGCGACCAAGAGGCTGGGAGGATCGAACTACGTTCTCTGGGGAGGCCGCGAGGGCTACGAGACCCTGCTAAACACAGACATGAAGCAGGAACTGGAACACATGGGGCGGTTCTTGACGCTGGTGGTCGACTACAAGCATAAGATCGGCTTCGAGGGCCAGATCCTGATTGAGCCAAAGCCGAAGGAACCTACGGCGCACCAGTACGATTTCGACGTCGCCGCCGTCTACTCGTTCCTCAAGCGTTTCAATCTGGAGAATGAAGTCAAGGTAAACATCGAAGCCAATCATGCACTCCTGGCCGGCCACACCTTTGAGCACGAGATTGCAACGGCGGCCTCGCTGGGCATTTTCGGTTCACTCGATATCAACCGTGGAGATCCGCTGCTGGGATGGGATACCGACCAGTTTCCGAATGACCTGTGGTCGATAAGCATCAGCATGTACCACGTGATCAAGGCAGGCGGACTGAATCAGGGTGGGTGCAATTTCGATGCGAAGGTTCGGCGCCAGAGTTTCGAGCCGGAAGATGTGATCCATGCCCATGTTGGCGGGGTGGATCTTTGCGCGCGCGCGTTCCTCACCGCGGCCAGGATCATTGAGGACGGCCGTTATGGCAAAATGCTCGCGGAGCGCTACGCCGGATGGCAGTCCGCCGAGGCCAAGGCCGTACTCGACGGCCAAACGTCGCTCGAACAGATTGAAAAATGGGCACTCGAGAAGAAGATCAACCCTCAGCCGCGTTCCGGAAAACAGGAGCAGGTGGAGAATCTGCTTGCCCGGCTCATCTACTCTGATCTGTGAGCGGGATTCCAAGAGGCGGCGTACTTTCGACTAGCTAAGTGCACAATGAACATCTGACTCGAGGGCGACATGAATGAGCTACACGTGATCGGGCCGTATAAGCACCATGGGATTTGGGTTTCGATGATCCAAAAGTTGCGCTCGTCCAGGAGCCTTTTGTAGCCCAGTTGGGCGGGGTATAGTGGTCGCGTAATACCGGCCAAATTGTCCATAACGCGCCCCTGGACGAATGCTTCCGGAAAACTGGTGACATGCCGACACTGGGGACCTATCTTTGGTCTGGACGAGTGATTTTGGCGATTATTCCCGTATCCAGAAAGATCAATACAATGTTTCACGAAGGTTGAAACCCACGTCATGATCTGGTTCTAGTTATCAGGCCCGATCCAGACTGTTAACTGGTGGACGTCCGCGAACTGATTTCTAATCTCGAGTCAGGTCTGCCAACCTCCACCCAATGCGCTATAGAGCTGCACAATCGTCAGCGCTTCGTCCTGCTGTGCGGTTACAAGGTTCAGTTGAGCGGTAAATAGATTTGAGTCGGTGGTCAGCACCTCGAGGTATCCGGTAGAGCCGCCCTCGTAACGGACGCGGGCGAGGCGAACGGAATCCTCGGCCGCGGCTACCAGTTTTTCCCGCTGCTCGCGATATTCGCGCTGTTTCTTCAGGGCGATCAGCGCATTGGAGACATCGCGAAACGCCTGAGAAATGGTCTTCTGGTAATTCAGGACCATCTCCTGTTTGGCCTGTTCGGAGAGTTCCAGTTGCCCGCGCAGCCTGCCTCCCGTGAAGATCGGTTGGCTCAGACCCCCGATTCCGTAGAGGGTCTTTCCCGCGGTATCGAAGATGCTGGAGAAGCTGTCGCCTCCAATTCCGGCCGAGCCGCTGATTGAAAGATTAGGAAAAAACTGGGCGCGAGCCACCCCAATCTGCGCATTGGCGGCGACCAGAGTGGCTTCGGCCTCTAGTATGTCCGGTCTGCGTTCGAGCAATTGCGATGGTATGCCGGTGGGTACATCCTGCGGGGGAGGTGTCAACGCATTGGGATCCTTGTGCGCGATCGGTCCAGGATTCTCGCCAAGTAACAGGGCGATTGCATTCTCAGTTTGTTGAATCTCCTGTTCGATTGGGGGAACCTCGGAGGTCGCTGTATAGAACAATTGTTCCGCCTGGCGTACGTCGGACAGCGGGACGGATCCTCCGCTCTCCAATCTCCTGGTCAAGTCGAGGGAGTCCTGGCGAACCTTGATTGTCTGCCTCGTGATTTCACGCTGACGATCGAGGGCGCGAATCTGAAGATAGTAAGTGGCCACTTGCTGGACGATTGTGAGCCGAACTGCCCGTTGCGCCCATGTTTGCGCCAGCAACTGCGCCCGGGCGGCCTCGGTCTGGCGGCGATAGAGTCCCCAGAAATCGGGCGTCCATGCCGCCGACACGCTGAACGAACCATCCACCAGGGGACTTGCAATCTGCGTGCCGAGAGACGATGGCAGGCTCGCGCCGATGGCAGTTCCTCCCAGCGAAACCGTGGGGAACTGCTGCGAACGCGTGATCCTTACCTGCGCCTGCTGCTCCAGGATACGTTGCGCGGCAATGCGCACATCGTAGTTGTTGACCAGGGCCTTGCGAATAAGCTCCTGAAGTTCCGGTTCGCGATAGACAGCGGACCATTGCTCGTCACCGAGAGAGGCTTTGCTGTCGGAAGAGACGGCGGCTTCGTCTGCCCCTCGGAATGCCGGAGGCGCGGTCACTTCGGGCCGCACGTAGTTCGGCCCCACCTTGCAGCCGGACAACAGGGCAAGCCCGATGAGAACGCCGCCGACTAAAGAAGACCTCATGAAGAAGTTAAAACGGGTCATGCTTAGTCTCCTTCAGCCGCTATAGGCATCTCGCCCGGGTTGACCTCTCTCGCCGGCGGCTTCCTGGGCCCGGGTTTACAGTCCATGGTGGTTCCGGTGCCTCCGCGAACGAAGCGGTGCGAAAGATACTCGACGACGGCGAAGGTAACGGGGATGAAGATGAGTCCGAGCACTGTGGAGAGCGTCATGCCGCCTACGACGACCGTGCCCAGGATGCGGCGGGAAGCAGCACCCGAGCCGGTAGCGACCGCCAGAGGCAAGCAGCCAACGATAAAGGCGAGTGCAGTCATGACGATCGGTCTGAAACGGAGACGGGCCGCATTCAGCGCCGACTCACAAATGCTCTGGCCGTTTTCGTAATTCAGCTTTGCGAATTCCACGATGAGGATGGCGTTCTTCGCGGACAATCCGATCAGCATGACCAGTCCGATGGTGGCGAAAATATCGTTCTCAAATGCGCGCACGTGCAGAGCGATGTAGGCGCCGAGAATCGCGACCGGAGTACTGAGCAGCACGCTGAAAGGCAGGGTCCAGCTTTCGTAAAGGCCCGCCAGGATGAGGAACACAAAGGCAAGAGAAAGTCCGAAGACGGCCCAGGATGGAACTCCCTTTTCGGCCACCTGCTCCTGGTACGACATGCCCGAATAGTCAAACCCCGCGCCCGGCGGCATGGTCTGGTGGAAGACCTCTTCGAGAGCTTTTCGCACCTGGCCGGAGCTGTATCCCGGAGCACCCGTAATGTTGATCTGCGCGGCATTGAATTCGTTAAAGCGAAAAATGAATTCGGGGCCGGTAATCTGACTTACTTTTACCAGCGATCCTAAGGGCACCTGGCTGCCGTTCGCGCTCCTTACGTAAAACTGATTGATGTTTGCGATATTGGTGCGCGACTCCCCTTCGGCTTCAACGTAGGTCTGCCATTGGCGCCCGAATCGATTGAAGTAGTTGACCAGGTAGCCGCCCATAAAAGTCTGCATGGTGGTGTAGATGTTGGTGAGATCGACCTGCTGCTGAAGCGCTTTTTCGCGATCCACCTTCGCGAAGAGCTGCGGTACGGCCGGCTGATACGAGGGAATAGCGGCCGCGATTTCAGGTCGCTTTGATATTGCGCCGAGAAAGCTAAAGACGTTCTTCGTGAGCGTGGCTGGGTCATCACTCCCGGAGCGATCTTCCAGAACCATGGTGACGCCGCCTGAAGTTCCGAGCCCCGGGATGGACGGCGGCGGAAAGGCAAAGGCAATGCCGTCGGGGTTCATAAACAGGCGCTTCTGCAGATTGCTCTGGATGTACTCGAGCTGTTCCTGCTTGCTCTTGCGCGACTCCCACGGCTTGAGCGCGACAAAGAAAAATCCGGAGTTGGTGCTCTGGACTTGCGTGAGGAGAGAAAAATCGGTGACCGCAATGACGCCTTCAACGCCCGGCGTTTTCAGGAGAGCATCGGTGATCTTCTGCTGTGCGGCGTCGGTCCGCTGTGCTGACGAACTGTCGGGCAATTGCAGGGCGAGAAACATGTAGCCCTGGTCTTCGGTGGGAATGAAACCTCCGGGAAGGCTGCGGCCAAGAAACACGGCGGCCAGCGCAACCAGAACGAGGCCCACCATCGCAATGGCCGATTTGTGAATCAGCACATTCGAGGTGTGAACAAAGCTGTCGGTAGCTCGGCCAAAGAGCTTGTTGAATAGAGCGAAGCCCCGTCCCAGCAGACCCTTCCTGCGGCCTTCCTGCCGGGGCTTGAGCAGCAACGCGGCTAACGCCGGAGACAGAGTGAGTGCATTGAAAGCGGAGATAAGTACCGAGATCGCGATGGTGACAGCGAATTGCTGGTAGAGGCGACCGGTGATTCCGGGAATCGCCGCGGTGGGCACAAACACGGCGGCGAGGATCAGCGCAATCGCGACCACCGGACCGCCAACCTCTGTCATGGCCTTTTCGGTCGCGGACTTCGGGTCCATGCCCTCGTCGATATGATGTTCGACGGCCTCAACAACGATGATGGCGTCATCGACCACCAGGCCAATCGCCAGCACCAGTCCGAACAGGGATAGCGTGTTGATGGAGAAGCCAAGCGCGGGAAAAATGATGAAGGTGCCAATGAGCGAAACCGGCACCGCGAGGAGCGGAATTAGAGTGGCGCGCCAGCCCTGCAGAAAAATGAAAACGACCAGAACCACCAGGCCCAATGCTTCCAGGAGGGTATAGACGATTTCGCGAATGCCCGCGGTTACAGCCTTGGTTGTATCCAGCGGAATGGTATAAGTAATGCTCGGCGGAAAGGTCGCCGAGAGCTCTTTCATGCGCGCCTTTACCGCGGCGGCGGTCTCCACCGCGTTCGAACCAGGCAACTGATAAATCGCCATCACGCCTGACGGCGCCTGGTTATATCGGGCCGAAAGGCCATATTGCTGGTCGCCCAGCTCAACACGTGCGACGTCGCGCAAGTGAAGGATGGAGCCGTCAGGATTGGCACGCAAAACGATATTGCCGAACTCTTCGGCGGTAACGAGACGCCCCTGCGTGCGGACGGTGTAGGTGATTTGCTGACCTTTTGGAATCGGCTCGGCACCGATCTGGCCGGCGGGATTCACATTGTTCTGGGACTGGATGGCGGAGATGACTTCGGTTGCCGTCACGCCGAGCTGCGCTAGTTTATCCGGCTGTACCCACACGCGCATGGCGTACTGGCCGCCGAAAGTCTGCACGCGCGAAACGCCTTTGACGCGCGCCAGCTGATCCTGCACGTTGATGATTGCGTAGTTGGTCAGGAAGTCCGCACTGAGTTTTCCGCCCGGCGAATTGATGGCGACAAGCATCAGCGGCGAAGTCAGCGCCTTCTGGACGGTGAGGCCCGCGGTAGTTACCTGCGCAGGCAATTGCGATTGCGCCTGGTCGACGCGAAGCTGCGCGAGTATCTGGTCGATGTTGGCATCGGTCTTGACGTCGAAATCGACGAAGAGCTGAACCACGCCGTTGTTGGCGCTGACTGAATCCATGTAGATCATGTTGTCAACGCCGTTCATCTGTTGCTCGATCGGCGTGGAGACAGCCTGCGAAAGAGTCTTGGCATCCGCGCCCGGGTAGGTCGCGGTAACCAGGATCTCGGGAGGGACGATATCGGGATATTGAGATGTCGGTAGCATGATCATCGAGACGGCGCCCACGATGACCGTGAGGATCGCGATGACGATGGCCACAATTGGCCTGCCAATAAAGAATTTGGACATGGGTTACCTTCCCGCTGCTCGGGGCGCTGCTTGCGATGCGGAGGCGGATTGGGGCTTTACGATCTGCGGGCGGACGGGGGCGCCTTCGCGCAGTTTCTGGAGATTGTCCACGATCACTGTGGCATCTGAAGGGAGACCCTCCTCGATCACCCAATCACTTCCGAACTGCGGGCCCAGGGTGACGTTGTTAACGTGGACCCGGTTGTCGGCGGTGACGGTGTATACCTGCTGCTGCCCCTGGAACTCCGCGACGGCCGACTGAGGAATGAGAATGGCATGATGACGCAGTTCCGTGTTCGCCTTTATGCGGCCGAACTGACCGGGACGCAGAAGATTTTGCGGATTGGGAAACGCAGCCGAGATGCGGATGGCGCCGGTCTGCGAATTCACCTGGCGATCGACAAATGCGATGTGGCCCTTGCTGGGGTATTCATCTCCATTGGAGAGTGTTAACGTGAGTGGAACATTCGCGGCTCCGCGCAGCAAGTCGCCATTCCCCTTGGCGGCGCGATGGGTGAGCGCGAGATACTCGCTGTCGCTGATTGAAAAATAGACCTTGATCGGATTAAGTTGCGATACGGAGGTGAGGACCGACTGTGTGTTCACAAGATTGCCGACCTGGACCGTGGCTTGACCGGCGATACCTGAAATCAGCGACCGAACCTGGCAAAAACTCAGATTGAGCTCGGCCGTTTTCACGGCCGCCTCGGCTGATTTCACATTGGCTTCGGCCTGCGCCTTCTGTTGTATTTCGTTGTCCAACTGGCTTCTTGCAATGGCGCGCGCCTCGGCCAGAGGAGTGTCGCGGTTTACGTTGATTTGCGCGAGTGCCAGTTGCGCCTTTGCCTGGCCGAGCTGTCCCTCGGCCTGATCGAGTATGGCCTGGAAAGGACGCGGATCGATTTCGAATAGAACCTGGTCCTTGGCCACCGGAGATCCTTCGGTGTAGAGCTGGCGAACCAGGTATCCCGCTGCCTGCGGTTGGATCTGCGCGTTCACATAACCATCCATGGTTCCCACCCATTCATTTTCGATGGGAACATCGGTGGGATTGATTTTGATAACACTGACTGGCATTGCCGGCGGGGATCCGGAACTGGCGGAGACTTGCTTTCTGCCGCAACCTGAAAACAGGCTCGCTGCAATGGTCAACAACAATGCAGGGCCGACGAGCATCCAGACTCTCCGCGCGGCGCTCGTCTTTAACTGCTCATTCACAATCATGCTGGCTCTCCGTTGGGGAAGCGAACGTTATCCTCGATGGATTGCGGCATGCCGCAATGCCTTCCAAGAAACTCGTTTTGCTTGGATGAAGTGCACTCTTGCCCGGATTCAGGAATCGCGAGCGAAGTCCAAGCCCGAACGCTCGCATTTGCGACATTTCGCAACGGCGCAATAGAGGCCTGTCTAAGGCCGATATATGCGCCATTGTGATGTGCTACGGCGAAGAAGCAAGGTCTTCCGCACTACGCTGGGCCAGGGGCGCATGCTTGAATGTTTATGTTTCGTGATGATGAATCAATTGAAGAGGGCTCGCGCCAGTTGCATTTGTTCCGGCGGCAATAGGGATCATTCCACAGGATGTTCGTCTTTACCGACGAGCGGTTTGTATTCCGGATGCTCCGACAAGAACTGAAGCGCGGAGGGACAGATCACGTCTACCCGCAGGTTGTTCTTTCTTGCATGTTCGAAAGCTGCTCGCGAAAGTTCTGTGGCGATGCCACGACCGCGAAGTTCGGGAGGGACCTCGGTATGCCAGATCGTCATCCATCCTGATCCGTCGGTTTCAAGCTCGATGTATGCGGTTTGGCCGTCCTCTTTGATTTCCAACCGGCTTTTTGTCGCGAGCGAAGCTCTATTTGCCACACCCACAAGATGCAGAGTGGGATACTAAGGATTCATCGCATAGCAGGATGGGGCCGAAGTGCAAATCCTCGCCGACCACGATGTGGCTCACAGCGATCACAGCGAATCGAATGGCGTCAGGAACATCTGGGTCACGACATATCCAAACGATGGCCACCGGCTGAGTTCTATTTCAACGGCCAAGGGGTCGCGCCTCCGCGATGGTACGCCACGTTTCCAATATGGCCCGCCCTCGCGGCCGCGATTCCCGTCTCCACAGGTGCGTTTGGCTCCTTGCGTGTCTTGATGCTGTCGAAGAAGTTCCGCATGTGCGGCGTTGTCCCGTCCTCGAAGCTTTCTTCCTTCAGTACGGGGTTTCGATCGCCCTTCACATTCTCGTGAAACACACTCATTCCCGTACGGTTGATCTTCAGCGTCGCTTCCGTACCCCGAAACTCGAGTCCTCCATCGTCGATCGACGAACTCATCATGCCCTCGTAGACGACATCAAACCCCGGATAGCGGAACGCTGCCTGGATGGTGTCGGGGCACTCCCATTCCTTGAACACGTATTTGTCGCCCAGCATCAGCGCCATCGCCGGCTGGTCGGCTTTCATCGCCCATTGCGCGACGTCGATCCAGTGCGTGAACAAGTCCGTCATCGCGCCACCGCCAAAATTCCAGAACCACCGCCAGCGGTGATACTTCTCCTCGCTGAAAGGCTGGTCGGGCGCTCCGCCGAGCCACTGTTTCCAGTCAAGCTGTCCAACATCAATCGGCTTCGGAACCCAATGTGCATAGTTCTGCCACCAATAAGTGCGCACCTGTGTTATCTGTCCGAGCGCGTCGCCATGAATGAGGTCCACCGCATTGCGGAAGTGAGGCCAGCTCCTCTGCTGCATTCCGCATTGCAAGATCTGCCGGCTTGATCGAACGCTCTTTTGGAGAGTCTCGCTCTCTTCGAGGGAATGGGTCACCGGCTTCTCGAGGTACACATCCTTACCCGCGGCCAGCGCCGCTGCCGCAATCCGAACATGCCAATGGTCGGGGGTCGCGATGATCACTGCATCGATGCTCTTATCGTCCAACACGTTGCGGTAATCCCCGGAGGTCGTTGCGTTCGCTGCACTTGTGCGGGTCTTTACCTCCTCGCGCCGGGGCGCGTATACATCGCACACCGACACGATCTCGAACGGGATGCCCGTATTCTCGGCCGAGTCCAGCAGTTGTCGCATGCGGCCCCCGGCGCCGATGATACCGATCCGAAGTTTGTCATTCGCCCCGAAGGCTTTTGCGGAGGCGAGTGCGGTAAGTCCCCCTGCGATGAGGAAGCTGCGACGATCGAGTTTGTAGGTCATGGCACTCCTGTGAATCTTCTATTTGAACTCTTGCCCTAAGCACGCGAACGCTCTACTTCTTCGGCTCATTGTCCTGCTTAATGACCGGTCCTTCGCCCGGGAAAGGCCAGTTCTTGTCGAGCAGGATCTCCTTTTCGCGCTCGGCCTTGGGCACGTTATCAATCCGCAGGTTCTCAAAGAAGTGCACGCCGGTCTTGCCAGCTGTAGCAATGTCGAGATCGCCGTCGCCATCGAGATCCGCCACCACGAACTGGGTTCCGGCAGCGGCGGTCCCATTTACTGAGATCGGATAACGCCTGAAGGCCCCCGTTTTGCGATCGATTTTGTAGTAATACACCACCAGCGGATCGTACGATCCGGGATCGTCCCCCGCATGGCCGCGGTAGCGCTTACCGGCTATCAACTCCTGCTCGCCGTCGCCATCGATGTCGGCCATCCTGAGAGCATGCACCTGCGAGAACGATTCGTCGATGGTGTGCTTGACCCACGTGCGGCCGGCGCTACTGCCCTGTTGTTCAAGCCAGTAGATCCCGTAGCTGTGCCCCTGGCCGTAGATCACGTCCATCTTGCCGTCCTCGTTCACGTCGTAGCCGATAATGGGAAAGCCCGCGTCCTCCATTTTCCAGTCCCCATGCCACTCCCACTGATCCTTGTCGGCCTCGATCTGCTTGAACCAACCGTTCGGGGTGAGAATATCCGCCTTGCCGTCGCCGTCGATATCGGCCACTCCGATGCCGTGCCCATCCTCGGCGCGGCCGCCTACGTGATGCACCTTCGGCTCGCCGCCCGCGAAGTCAATCCACAGGACGCCCATATGCCCGTAGTGCCCGAAGATCAGGTCGGGCTTGCCGTCGCCGCTGATGTTGGCCATCCAGCCGCCTTCCGTGTCGTAGCTGTCGGTAATGAAGTGCTGCTTCCATTCCGCGCCCAGCTTCCCCGGATTTTCCCACCAGAAAATGCCGTTGGTCATCCAGCCCGCGGTCACCACATCCGGGCGCCCGTCTTGGTTCACGTCGACCGTCCACTCGCCGCAGTCAGAAACGAATTCGTTCATTACTCCCACTTCGCGATACTGTTGCCGCTTCCACTCGCCGCCCTGCGGCCCAGGGTTCTCATACCAGTACGCTCCGCTCAGAACGTCAGGCCGTCCGTCGCCATTCATGTCGAGCGTGGTAATGCCCTCGGCGTGATCCGTACCCAGGCGATGAATAAAAAACGTAGCCTGTTCTACGCCGCCCGGAGCAGGTCCTCGTTTGAGATTGTGCTGATAGTGAGCTTGCGCGGGCGGTTGCGCTGCGGCAGTGCCTGTTAAAATCACCGCCGCCAAAGCAAACGCTGCCGCTGGACGGCTCATCCGAAACGCAAATTGGCGCATAGAACTCCACTTCGTCCGCTAATTTCCTTGCCGCGCCATTCTCAAGTACCGGGGTCGGCGCCCACAAGCCAAATCAAGGGCCGCCGTCGGAAGGTGGGAAACGCACTGGTTCAGCCGGGCGATCTCGGCGCGGCGCATGCCGGTGCCGTAGAGAACCATTAGCGACGTTGAAAAGACGCAAACAAACGGGCTACGTGCCGTCAGCCGCATTTACATTCGCCTATCTTGGCTTGGGCGACAACGATCTGGCATCAGGCGGCCGGCCTGCGGACAGAGGAGGCAACTGACGCCGCACAGCCGATCATCTATCCGCTGTCGGAGAATCCGGTCTGATAACATCCATTCATCCGGCTCGCCCACCGGCTTGAGCCGCGGAGGTCGAAATGAGTCCAACCACAAGGCGTAGTTTCCTCAAAACAGGTCTGGCCGCCGCAGCCATCGCGACGGTAGGAAACCTTCCACTGGCTGCCGCCAAAAGCACAGCGACCGATACCGTAGTGCTCGGTCGGTCTAAGGCGCAGGTGACGCGGCTCGCTTTCGGAACCGGGACGGACGGGGGTGCGGTCCAGGCCGCGCTGGGGCAACAGGAGTTCACCCGCCTGGTGCGTTACGCGTACGACCGCGGCATCCGCTTCTTCGAGACGGCGGAGGCCTACCAGACCCCTGCAATGCTCGGCGAGGCCCTGAAAGGCTTGCCGCGCGACAGCTATCAGCTGATGAGTAAAGTGACTACGTTCCACGAGGGGATCCAGCCGCAGGCCAAGTTCGACGAGCTGCGGCGCACTTCGCAGACCGAGTACTTTGACATCATGCTGCTGCATTGGCAGCACACGGCCGACTGGCCGGAGACCACCAAGCGCTGGCAGGAAGGGATACTCGAGGCGCAGCAGAGGAAGATTATCCGCACCCATGGCGCTTCAGTGCACGGCCTTCCGGCTCTGCGGCAGATGCCGGGCACCACGTGGCTCGACGTGGGATTGATCCGCATCAACCATAGCGGCGCGCGCATGGATGGGCCGACCTATGAGGACACCAACCACCCCGCGAACGTGAGCGAGGTGGTGGATCACATCCACCAGCTCAAGAAGGAAGGCCTCGGTGTGATTGGCATGAAGCTGTGCGGCGGCGGACAGTTCGACCATAGTCACGACGACCGCGTGAAGGCGATGAGGTTCGCTTTCCAGACTGCGGGCGTGGACTGCGCTACGGTCGGTTTCAAGAGCACGCAGGAGATCGACGAAGCCATTAGCAATATGAACCTGGCGCTGGCGTGACGCCGGGTTCATAGGCGAAAGAAGACCCGTCGGAGACCATCGGATCTGCTCCCGATGGATAGCCGCCGTTCGACCCGCGAACGGGCCGCGCAGCGTGCGGTTGACAGGCGGATTTCAAGAAGAGGTCTTATGAGAAGAAAAGCAGCCGCTCAGCAGCCGCGGCGCGAGTTTCTTAAGCTGGCCGCGCTTTCCGGTGCGGCCGCGCTCACCAGACAGGCAGCCGCAAGGGAACAAACCGCCACTCCGCAAACAGCAGACACGTATGAGGGCAATGACAAGATGGAGTTCCTTCGCGTCAGCGGACCCCACATTGTCGACGCCAAGGGGAAGAAGGTTCGCCTGAGGGGAACCTGCCCGGGCGGCTGGATGAACATGGAAGACTTCATCAACGGGCATCCAGGTGCGGAGCATACGCTTCGAGCTCAGATGGCGGAGGTGCTTGGTCCAGCTAGAGCACAGTTCTTTTTCGAGCGCATGCTCGACTACTTCTTCAATGAAGACGATGTGATCTTTCTCAGGAAAGCCGGCGCTAACGTCGTCAGGATACCCCTTAATTATCGGCACTTCGAAGACGATGCCGCGCCTTTTAAATACAAAGAGGCGGGATTCGCGCGGTTCGATCAGGTGTTGCGCCACTGCGAAAATCATGGCCTTTACGTCATTCTCGATCTCCATTCGGCCCAAGGCTGGCAGAATGTCCACTGGCATTCTGACAACGCATCGCGCATCAGCCTGTTTTGGGAAGTTCCGGCCTATCAGGATCGCTTCATCGCCCTTTGGCAAGAGTTTGCACGCCGCTATGGCAACAGGACTGTGGTCGCTGGCTACGATCTGCTCAATGAGCCTTGTTCGAACAACGACCTGGGCGACTATCCCTGGAATATTTACTCCAACTACAATCCTAAATTCGATCGCATGAATGCCGTTTATCGGCGAGTAGTAACGGAAATCCGCAAAATCGATTCCAGGCACATCATCTTCCTTGAAGGTGATAACTACGCCAAAGAGTTCTCCGGATTTGAGAAGCCATTTGACGACAACCTCGCCTACAGCTCGCATAACTACACTGTGCCAGGATTCGGGCCAGGCCAATACCCGGGTATGATCCATCCGCGATCCGCTGCAGCTAACGGTCCCCAGGATTGGCATCGGGCAAAACAGGAGCGTAACTTTCTCGATGCGGAAGGGACGAAGTTTACCAAGCAGCATAATGTTCCGTTGTGGGTGGGGGAGTTCGGGTCAGTCTACAACGGGCCATCGGACGAGAACGGCGATCGGCTGCGCGCACTCGATGATCAGATTGCCATCTTCGAAAGCAACGAGGCACACTGGACGACGTGGAATTACAAAGATGTGGGCGTGATGGGCATGCTCACGCTCGATCGTGCATCTCCGTATATGGAGCGCATCAGCGAGCTGCTTCGTAAGAAGCTCGCTCTCGGCACCGATGATTGGATGTCGTGGTTACCGCCCACGCCAGTGAAGGACGCAACAGCTCAGCTCGCGGAACAGATACGTCAAATGGTCGCTGATCCGCAGCTGGACCCGCGGCTCAACGTGCGCTGCATGACGCAGACCCTGTTGTGCTTCTACACAGGAACCCTGATGCAGCCGCTCTATGCCAGCCTGTTCAAGGGCCTTTCTGAGACTGAGCTGGATCACATCCTGTCTTCCTTTTCGGCAAAGCAGTGTGTGCCCAACCAGGGTCTGGGGGATGTCCTCAGTAAATACATGGCCAAGCCGGCTTAGTACACGTAAATCGTGTATCGACCGCACGTCAATGGTACTATCCTATACACGAACGGCTGCATCTTCGGCGGAAGCAGCCTCACCAAGAAATCCTATCCATGGCCACGCGAAACGGTTCGAACGCCCGTCTGACTCTTCAATGGCCGCAGCCAGGCGAATCGCCGCGCACCGTAAGCATCGAACATCTTCCCTTCACGCTGGGCCGCAGTTCGGAACGCGATCTGTGCATTGCCAGCCCGGAGATTTCGCGCGCCCACGCCCTCATCGACCGCGACGCCGAGGGCTTCTTCCTGCGTGATACCGGCAGCCGCCATGGCACGTTTGTCAATGGCGAGCGCATCACCACAACGCGGCTACGTTCCAAGGATCAGATCGCGCTTGGGTCCACCGATCACACCCTTCTGTTCGAATGGAACGATACCGACACCACCACGCGGTCGTTGCTCACACAGTTCTCCCACACCGCGGTATCGGTAGGCCCCGGCGCCGGAACCCCATCCGACCTCGACACGCTGGCGCTCTTCCTCAAGGCCGCGCAAAGCCTTTACCAGCACGGCGCACGCGCCGATGTTCTCTCCACCACGCTGGAGTACAGCATCCGTTTCAGCGGCGCGGAGCGCGGCTTTGTCTTTCTCGGCGAAAGCGCGGAGACACTGCGATTCGAGTGCGGGCAGGAGCGCAACGGCAAGCCCATCGCCACCCCTTCGCACGTGTCACAATCGGTCCTGCGCAAGGCCGCCGATTCAAATTTGGCATTTCTGTTCTCTGACTCGCTTGAACCCTCCGCCATCGGGCAGCAGAGTATGATCCTCAGTGCCATCCGCAACGTGGTGGCGATTCCCTTGCGAAGCCAGAACTCCTCGCAGTTGCTCGGCCTGCTGTACCTAGACAGCCGTGCCGCAACCCATGACTTCACCCGCACCCGCCGCGAGATTCTCGAAGCTATCGCCAGCCAGGCCACCACTCTCTTCGAAAACCTGCGCATGCTCGATGCCGAGCGTGAATTCGTCCTCCTGCGCAAGGAACTGGAGATTGCGGCTTCCATCCAGCGCCAGATCATTCCCCAGAACCTGCCCGAATTCCCCTTTGTGCGCTTGGGAGCCCGCACCGTGCCGTGTACCGGAATCGGCGGCGACTTTTACGATGTGATCCCCGTCTTCGGCGGCTTCGCGGCGATCGTGGGCGACGTTTGCGGCAAAGGCGTCCCCGCGGCGCTGCTTGGCGCCATGGCCCAGGGCATGTTCCACGCGCAGATGATTTCGGGAGCTTCTCTCGTGGATGCGGTGCAGTGCCTCAACACCTTCATCGTGGAGCGCGCCCCGGGAGAAAAGTATGTCACTCTCGCCGCGATTCGTTATTCCGATGGGAACATCGAACTTGTCAACGGAGGCCACGTTTCGCCCTTGATCGTGCGCGCTGGCGGAGAGACGGAAACCATCACTGATGGCGATCCGCCCGTCGGCATGTTTGGGTTCGTGTGCTTTCACGGTATCCCGCTCAAGGTCGAACCGGGCGATCGCATTCTCCTCCTCACCGACGGCATTACTGAAGCCGAAGACCGCGAAGGATCGCAGTTCGGAGTCGAGAACCTGGCCCGCTACCTGCGCGAGCCCAACGCAGTCGAGGCGCTCTTCGCGGCTCTCGACCAATTCTGCGTGGGCACCCGTCCCCAGGACGATCAAACCGTGCTCACCGTCGAGCGCCTCTGATCGCGCGTGCATAAAGCAAAAGGCCTGCGGAGCGACACTCCGCAGGCCTTTTGCTCAGGACACAAGCTTGTGAGAGGGGGAAGTGTGGGTGTTATTCCGTCCGCGCGGAAACATCCATAGCGCCGAACGCAATCCCTGTCGCCTTCAGAAACTCCGTGGGCGGAATGCCGCCGGCAAAGATCCATACATGGTCATTGGGAAGTTCGCGTATCGCGCCGCCGGCATCAAGGAGCACGCTTCCTTTGCGGAACTCCGTCGGCATGGAGTTAAACAGCACCTCCAGCCGCTTGCTCTTCATGTATTCCTCGATGCGCTTGGTATTGCGGTCCTTGAGCCGGCTGAACTCGCCTTTGCGGTACGAGATCGTGACCTTGTTGCCCTTCTGATTTGCCAGCCCCATGGCGGCTTCCACCGCGCTGTCGCCGCCGCCCACGATCAGGATGTTGCTGTCGGTGTAGTGGTCCGCCTCGATCAGCCGGTACAGCACGTGCGGCAATTCTTCCCCGGGCACGCCCAGCTTGCGCGGAGTCCCGGCCCGCCCCAGCGCCATCACCACGGAACGCGACCGGAACGTGCCGTTACCTGTCTTCACGTCGAACAGTCCGTCGTCCTCGCGGCGAATCGCTTCCACGCATACATTTGTCTTGATGTTCAGGTCGGCGCGGGCGATTACCTTTTCCCACAGCCCCAGCAGTTCCTCTTTGCTCAACTGCGTTTTGTTGAATTTTCCATAAAGCGGGAACTCGACGGGGCTGGTCATCACCAGTTTCTGGCGCGGGTACTTTGAGACCGTGCCGCCCACTGACTCGCGCTCCAGAGTCAGGTGAGTGAGTTTGTTCTCCGTGGCCCGCAGCGAGGCGCTGATGCCCGCCGGCCCGGCGCCCACGATGATCACGTCCAGCACATCGGAATGTCCATTCACCGACTGATTGACCTCGCGCAGTTCGGGCAGCCGGGAAGTAATCAGGTCAACGCATTCGCGGCCTTGATTCACGGCATTTTTGATCAGCGCCAGGCCGCCCAGTTCGCCGGCAATAAACAGGTTGGGAATACTGGTCTCGTATTCCGGGGTCAGCGCCGGCATGTCGGCACTGGCGGAAGCTTTGGCCATAACCATGGTGATGGCGCCTACCGGGCACACGTCCGCGCACAGGCTGTGGCCGATGCACTTGTAACCCTTCACGATAGCGACCTTGCCGTTGAGCAGACCCAGCACGTCGCCTTCAGGGCACGCATCCACGCAGGTGCCGCAGCCGATGCACGATTCCAGATTGATATGTGGATGCTGCGCCTTGGGCCCGTCGGAATAGAGCTTTCCGTGCTCGGCTGCGGCAACCGCGGCCGTTTCGCGCTTCTTGTGGCCCAGCCAATAGCGAAAGACAAAAAACAGAACCACTCCGGCCGCGATCAGCCAGCTGAGAACATTCTCCATCAGTTAGAAATACCCCAATCGAACTGCATTAACGATGTGTATGACGGCTAAAACTGCGAAAGCGTAACTGAACGGGCGATGGATCACGTGCCACAAATGAAAGATCCGTTCCGCCTGGGCCAGAAACAGGATGCGTTTGGAGAGAGATGCTTTCTGGCGCACCAGCCGCACGATGCGCTCTACTTCCGGGTTGCCGGTCGAGAATAAACCTCCGAATGAGCGGATTACCTGGCCGAAACTCGAAGCCTGCCGCCGCATGGCGGCGATCTGGAACGGCCGCCGCAGATCGAGCATGATCATTTGTCCAAGCGTGACCAGCGCCGCGCTTT
>Ga0070717_10001168_pt1 | contig 17725 bp, 17 predicted proteins | sample LARL113metaG_FD_71366 | JGI IMG/M metagenome (GOLD analysis project Ga0070717, IMG submission 71366) | Corn, switchgrass and miscanthus rhizosphere microbial communities from Kellogg Biological Station, Michigan, USA - LAR L11-3 metaG | ecosystem: Host-associated > Plants > Roots > Rhizosphere ... | reverse complement strand
GCCATGCCCTTAAGTATGCCTGCGCCAATCATCGAGTTTTAATGTTGCCGAAACGGCGTCATAGTCACACGGAAAAGTTTGGAATATATGCGGCCGGTCATTGTTCTCGTCATGCTTTGCGCGGCAGTGAATGCCCAAGCCGCGGACTGCGTTTTCGAGAGCGGCCCCCAGCGCACCCATTTGCTTGAGCTTTTTACATCGGAAGGATGCAGCAGTTGCCCGCCCGCAGAAGCCTGGTTATCCAAACTCAAAGCCGAGCCGCGGTTGTGGAAGGATTTTGTGCCAATTGCTTTTCACGTGGACTATTGGGACCGGCTTGGCTGGCGCGACCCGTTTGCGGCGAAGGAATGGACCGCGCGGCAGTATCAATACTCCGCCGTTTGGAAGAGCGACAGCGTTTATACTCCCGGTTTCGTGCTCGATGGACACGAATGGCGCGAGCGCAGCATTCCGGCTTCATCGAGCGATAAACCCGGCACGTTGAAGGTGGCGATCACCAACGACAAGGCCTCAGCGACATTCGACGCCGTGAAGGATGTCGATCTTCATGTGGCGACGCTCGGTTTTGATCTAAATACGAAAGTCACTGCCGGCGAAAATAACGGTCGCAATCTGCGTCAAGATTTTGTCGTGCTGTCGCTCGCGAATGAAAAGATGGTAAATGGCAAAGCAGAAGTTCATCTCATTGTAGATTCGCGAGCTGGCGCCATCGCCGCCTGGATCACCGCACCGAATCAACTCGAGCCGATCCAGGCCGTCGGTGGATGGCTTCGCTGAGTGAACAAAAGTTGCAAAGTTAAAAAGTTACAACGGCGCACGCGGGCGACGACGTTTTTCCGATGTAACTCTTCTAACAATTTAACGTCTGCGTTACCGATCCACTTCTCCCATTACAATATCGATGCTGCCAAGAATCACCATCACATCGGCAACCGTGTGGCCGAGACAAAGATCTTCCAACACGGTCAGGTTGATGAAACTAGGTGGGCGCACCCGATATCGATACGGATTTGGTCCGCCGTCGCTGATTAAATAAAATCCCAGTTCGCCTTTTGGCCCTTCGATGCGTCCATAAGCTTCACCCATCGGTGGCCGGAAAGCACGGATCTTCACTTTCGGATTCATTACCGGGCCGGGCGGTATTTGTTCCAACGCTTGTTTCAAAATTCCGATGCTCTCGCGCATTTCGAGCACGCGCATCATTAACCGGTCGTAAGTGTCACCGTGCTCACCGAGCGGCACGCGCAATTTAAAACGTGGATAAAATCCGTAGCGGTCCACTTTCCGAATATCATAATTCACGCCGCACGCGCGCAGCATTGGGCCAGTGATCCCGGCATTGATCGCAAGCTCTGGCGAAAGTTTGCCGACATTTTGTGTGCGGCCGATTACGACCTCATTGCCGACTACGAGTTGTTCAAGCTCGTCGATGAAGCGCGGGAAAAGATCGACAATCTTCTTTGCGCGAGCGAGCCATTCCGGGCTCGCATCGACGCGACAGCCGCCAAAGCGCATGTAGTCGCACATCATCCGCGAGCCGGAGAGTGATTCGAACAAATCGAGGATTTTTTCGCGTTCACGGAACGCGTACATCAGTGGCGTGCCCCACGCGCCCATATCGTTGAGCAAGAATCCGAGTAGCGACGCGTGATTTTGAAGCCGCGTCAGCTCCGCGAGAATGATGCGAAGATACTCTGCGCGTTCGGGAACCTCGATGCCGGCGAGTTTTTCGACACTGAGCGCGTAGGCCCAGTTGTTCGTCATCGAACAAAAATAATCGAGCCGGTCCGTGTACGGCATCGAACCGAGATAGCTCGCGTTCTCCCCAATCTTTTCGTGATTGCGATGCAAATATCCGAAGACCGGCTTGAGCTTGCGCACGATCTCGCCCTCGAGCGCCACGTTCATTCGAAACACACCGTGAGTCGACGGGTGCTGCGGTCCCATCGATACTTCCAGCAGCTCGCCCTCGATTCGGGAAGTCATCCCCGAAACCGGCGGTTCGAGTGTTTGAATAGTCGCGCTCATTCTTTCCGATTTAACGATTCAACGATTTAACGCGTCGCCTCCGGCGACGATATTTTCCGCGCCGTCCAATTGCGGCCGCGGCGCGTAATGGCGTTTCGCTCTCTCGAGCACATCATCATGCGGCGTCGGTTCGTATTCGTAATCGTCCGGCTCGCGATAATCTTTGCGCATCGGATGATCCACAAATTCGTCCCACATCAAAATTCGCCGGAGATCAGGATGGCCGTCGAAGCGAATCCCGTAGAGATCGAAGATTTCGCGCTCTTGAAATTCGGCGCTCCGCCAGACAGGCGTAAGCGAAGGCAGACGCGTGCCATCTGCGCGATCCGCTGTCCGCGTTCGAACGATCACCGGACCGTGTTTGTGAGTTATGGAATACAGGTGATAAACAGCTTCGAGATAACCGGGAATTTTTTCCTCGGTAGATTGATCGACCTCCTTTTCGACGCCTTCGACAATCGTTTTCACCTTTACCGTTTTTTTGACCGTGCGGTCGAGCCAATCGACGCCGGTTGCGTTTGAGCAGAAGTCGAGGCGCAGCTTTGGATCATCACGCAGGAAAGATGCGACTGCCGCAGCATGTTCGTTGTCGATCAAAAGCGACGGCTGATTCGCGGGGCCCGGATTTTGCACGATCTCGATCTTCGCTCCGGACACAGCCGCTTCTACACGCGCTTTGATTTGCTCGAGAGTTTCCACAATCAACTTCTTACTAGACAGGATTTGCCCGATTTCCACGAGACCCTCGGTGTTGGCCTTCTGAATCCACTAAATCCTGTTAATCCTGTCTAGTTATTGTCTTTCGATTTTTGGCGGATGGAAAACGCTCGGATTCGCCGGCGGCTCTAAATCGTGCTCGCCAAATGCGGGAACCGGGAACTCGCTTGGCTGAGCGGGATCGAGATGCTCGGCTTTGTTGTCACCGGTTAGTTTCTGACTGTCGATCTTACGCTGGAGTTCCATGAACGCGTGCAACAGCGCTTCCGGCCGCGGCGGGCAACCCGGAATGTATACATCGACCGGAATGTAACGGTCGATCCCCTTGAGCACATTGTAGCCTTGTTTAAATGGCCCGCCCGAAATCGCGCACGCGCCCATCGAGATGACGTATTTCGGGTCGGGCATCTGGTTGTAGAGTCGGACGATTTGTGGCGCCATTTTCTTTGTTACTGTGCCAGCGACGATCATCAGGTCGGCCTGACGTGGAGACGGGCGGAAAATTTCACCGCCGAAGCGCGCGATGTCGTAGCGTGAGGCGGCAGTCGCGATCATTTCGATCGCGCAACACGCCAATCCGAATTGCAACGGCCAGATCGAATTCTTGCGGCCCCAGTTGTAAAGCTCCTGCATCGAAGTCACCCAGACCCCTTGTCGTTGCAGCTCGCTCCGCAGGCCTTCGTCAATCGCCTCGGTCATTGTCAAAACTTCCTTTTTAACAATGTAAACCTTTTAACCTTTTTAACCATCCCACTATCGAGCCCAATTTAAACAACCTTTACCCCAAGCCCAAACGAGACCTTCAATCAGCAGTAGCAAGAAAACCAGGATGGCGACAAATGCGCCGATCGGTAAACCGGTGAACGCAACCGCGAATGGCACCAAGAAAATGGCCTCCACGTCGAAGACCAGAAAAATGATAGCGTAGAGATAATACTGCGAACGAAATTGAATCTGCGCGTCGCCGGTCGATTCCATTCCGCACTCGTAGATTGCGTTCTTTTCCGCGCCTGGCTTCGGCGGTTGAAAAAATTCTCTCCACAACCACGCCAATCCCAGCGGCAACAATGGAAACAGCAACGCCACTCCAATAAAGACGGCGATAAACAAATAGGGATCCGGAGTCATTCCTGGAGGTAATCAGCCACAGATCGACACAGATTTACACCGGAAACCAGAAATAATATCACAGCCCTTTCATCCGCGTTTTATCTGTGTTAATCCGTGGCGACAGGCATGAGCGATTTTGTTGACCAGATTTTTGTAGAGGCAAAGCAGAGACTGCTCTCGCCGTTGGCACATTCGCCAAACTGGGTGGTCCAGATTGCGTCGAGTCTGGTCAATATCCTCGCGCTGCTCGCCGCGTTTCTGACGCTTTTCGCGCTCATTTCCGTCCTGGAACGCAAAATTCTCGGCCGAATGCAAAATCGATACGGGCCGAATCGTGTTGGGCCGTTCGGTTTGTTCCAACCGGTTGCCGACGGTATCAAAATGTTGATCAAAGAAGATGTCGTGCCCGCGCGGGCGGACAAAATTGTGCATTTTCTCGCGCCAATCCTGATCGCGGCCACGGCCATCCTCGCGCTCGGAGTGATCCCTTACGGCCGGAACATGACTCCGTTCACGATTGACGGCGGGATTCTGTTTTTCTTTGCCGTTGGATCGACAACAGAGCTGGCCGTATTCATGGCCGGCTGGGGGAGCAACAACAAATTCTCGATGCTCGGCGCCATGCGCGCGATCGCGCAAATGTTCAGTTACGAAATCCCGCTCATCATCACCGTGCTTCCCGTGGTGATGATCGTCGGCTCGCTTACGCCCGACGCGATCGTTGCGGCGCAAAGTGGCTACTGGTTAGGCATGATGCCGCATTGGTTTGTCACGACACCGTGGGGCGCAGTTGGATTCATTTTGTTTTTTATATCCGGTCTGGTGGAATCCAACCGCACCCCGTTCGATGTGCCGGAAGGCGAATCGGAGATTGTGGCCGGTCATATGACTGAATATTCCGGATTCAAGTACGCCACGTTTTTCATGGCGGAATACATTGGAATGTTCGCCATCAGCGGACTCGGCATAACGCTGTTCCTCGGCGGCTGGCAAACGCCGCTCCGTGCGCTTGAGTTTATTCCCTCGTACGTTTGGTTTTTCACGAAGTTGTCGATTTTGCTGTTCGTTTACATCTGGATTCGAGGAACACTGCCGCGCACTCGCATCGATCAGATCATGAATTTCGCCTGGAAATTCATGCTGCCGATGGCGTTTACCTGTATCCTGGCGGCGGCAGTCTGGCAGTACGCAGGCCGCGGCCTGGCTGCTTGGCTTTGGTCGTTAGGCGTGATCGCGGCTGTCTACATCGGATTGTCGATCTTACTCGACACGCGAAGGAAATTCGCGCCGCGCACGTATCGTTTCGCCGAATGAGTACCGCCGCCTTTGTCGTTATCGCCATTCTCACACTGGCCGCGGCGGTCGCAGCGGCCACGCTGCAAAAATTGATGCACGCGGCGCTAAGCTTCGCGGTCGCCTTTGTCGGTGTTGCTGCTTTCTTCTTTTTACTCGGCGCAGAGTTCGTCGGTCTGGTGCTCGTCTTTGTATATATCGGCGCAGTCGCGGTCCTCATCGTCTTCACAATTCTGCTGACGCGCCGTGATCTGGGAAAAGATCGCAGCTTCAACTGGAGCGGCGTTGTCGTCGCCATTGCTGTGTTCGGCGGTTTGGTGTGGGCGATCTTCAAAACGCAAATGCTATCGGTTGCCGCCCCACAAATCCAACCGCTCACCGTGAAACGCATCGGTGCCGTGCTGATGACCGATTACGTCTGGCCGCTGCAATGCGTCGGACTCCTGCTGACCGCGGCGCTCATCGGCGCGCTCATTCTCGTGATGGAGGAAAAGAATTCGAAAAGTTAAAAAGTTAAATGAGTTACAAAGTTAAATCGGCGCGGCCGCTATTCCTTTTTAACCATGTAACTCTTTTAGCTCTGTAACTGCTCAGCCATGACTCCAACGCTCCAAATTTTCCTCGTCGTGTCCGCGACATTGTTCTGCATCGGACTGCTGGCTGCGCTCAGCCGGCGTCACGCAATTTTCATTTTGATCGGAATTGAAATGATGCTCGCCGCGGCGAACCTGAATTTCATCGCATTCTGGCGCTTCAGCCCGCAATCGCAGCAACCAATTGGGGTGATGATCGCAATCTTTTCCATCGCGATCGCCGCCGCTGAAGCCGCCGTCGGCCTCGCCATGGTCATCGCTGTTTATCGCCACTTCCGCACGACCAATGTGGATCAGCTCGATCAGCTCAAAGGATGAATCAGCAATCCTGCCCTTGTTCGTAATCGACTGATGAATTCCTGGATTACGACCAACCTTTGGTTGTTACCGGCGATCCCGCTTGCTGCTTCGCTAGTGATTTTAAGTTTGTCGAACGCGCGCCGAAAAAGCGCGGCGGCGCTCGCGGTTATTGGTCAAGTGGTCGCCCTCGCGTTGTCGATCTTCGCGTTCCGGTCGACGCTGCAAACGTTAGGGTTCCGCTCCGTTCACAATTTCACCTGGTTCACTTTCGGCGAGAACGCGCTGCGGATCGGCTGGGTGCTGGATCCACTCGCCTCTGTGATGCTGGCGATGATCGCACTGGTAGGGCTTTGCATTTTTGTCTTCAGCATCGGCTATATGGCGGAGGATAAAAATTTCACACGATTCTTCGCGTACTTGTCGTTTTTCTCCGGAGCGATGCTTGGCCTGGTCATCGCGAACAGTCTGCTTCTGCTTTTCGTCTTTTGGGAACTTGTCGGGCTCGCGTCGTATTTGCTGATCGGATTCTGGATCGAGAGACCGAGCGCTGCGGCCGCAGCAAAAAAAGCTTTCATCACCACGCGCATCGGCGACATGGGTTTTTTTGCCGGTATACTCTGGCTCTACGGCCGCAGCGGCACACTGCTTTTTTACGATCATGGAAACGGTTGCCTCGAAAGCGCCGGACTCGCCCTGCTCGGAGCGAGCGCTACCTGCGTTGCGCTCCTGATTTTTTGTGGCGCGGTCGGCAAGTCGGGACAATTCCCGCTGCATGTCTGGTTGCCGGACGCTATGGAAGGCCCGACACCGGTCAGCGCGTTGATCCACGCGGCCACCATGGTGGCGGCCGGTGTTTTTCTTGTCGCGCGCGTATATCCGCTCTTCTCGTTCAGCGCGATCAATGGCGTGACGCCGTCGCTCACCGTCGTCGTCTGGATCGGTATAACTACGGCGCTGATGGCCGCGCTCATCGCGCTCGCCCAAGCTGACATCAAACGCACTCTCGCCTATTCAACCGTGTCCCAACTCGGATTGATGATGGTTTCGCTCGGCGTAGGCGGTGTCGCGGCGGGTATGATGCATTTGGTTGCACATGGTTTTTTCAAAGCGCTCTTGTTCCTCGGCGCGGGTTCGGTGATTCACGGCTGTCACCACGAACAGGACATCCGCAAAATGGGTGGCCTGCGACGGCTCATGCCCGTGACGTTTCTCACCTACGCGATTGGCATGATGGCGCTCACCGGCGTGCCGTTCTTTTTTTCCGGTGGTTGGACGAAAGAGGAAATTCTCCATGCCACGGCACATTGGCCACCATCGCAAGTGCCGTATTTTCTCTTGCTTGCCGGAGTCGTTCTCACCGCACTCTACATGACGCGGCAAATCATCTATGTCTTTTTTGGTAATCGCCGCGCGGCATCTCAACACGCGCACGAAAGCCCGCGCGTGATGACGACGCCACTGATCGTGCTGGCGATGTGCACGATCGTTTTCAGCGTTGTGCTCACGCCCGCATGGCCATGGCTCCATGGTTATCTGATGGGGGAAACACCGATCTTCAATATGGCGCGTTTGATTCAGCCCACGCTCTTCGTTTCGCTCCTGCTCGTCAGCGTTGGCATCGCGCTCGGCATCTGGGTTTATCGCAAGGCCGGCGCGCAAGATCGACATCGTCCCGCGGAGACCGATCCGCTGGAATACGCGCAACCAGAGTTGTTTCGCTTTCTCGAAAATAAAATGTGGATCGACGAACTTTACGATCGAACGGTCATCGCATTCGCCGCGTTTTGCGCTCGCCTGTCGGATTGGATGGATCGCTATTTTTGGGAGGGCCTCGTGCGCGCCGTCGCGGGTCTCGGTCAGCTTTTTGCAGTTTTCACGACTAATGTTGACGAACGCGGGATCAACGCCGGAGTGGACGAAACTACCAGCGGCACGCGCGGCCTGGGCCGTTTGATCTCCAGCGCGCACTCGGGACAAATTCAAACTTATCTTGGCGTCATCGCCATCGGCATGCTGGCGCTGTTGCTTCTCTACGCATGGTTGGCATAATTACCGCGCTGATTTTCATTCCGCTCCTTGGAGCATTTGCGGTCCGCGTTTGGCCGCACCCGAATGGGCGTCCAATTGCCCTGATGTTTAACGTCATCTCCGCTGGGAGCGCTTTCATGTTGTGGCGAAACTTCGACGCCACTGGGACCGGCCTGCAGTTCATCGAACGCCATGTTTGGATTCCCGCAATCGACGCTGAGTACCTCGTGGGCGTCGACGGCTTGAGTTTGCTGCTTGTGTTGCTCACGTCGCTGGTAATTCCGTTCGCATTTTTAGCGCAACGTATGGATCGCGGTTTCTGTGCACTGATGTTGATCATGCAGGCAGCGCTCTACGGCACGTTCACCGCCCAAAATTTCGTCCTCTGGTTCTTATTCTACGAGATGAGCCTGATCCCGGCGTTCCTGCTTATCAAAATCTGGGGAGGCGAAAACCGGGACCGCGCCGCGACCAAGTTTTTCCTCTACACGTTCCTCGGCAGTGTCGCGATGCTGCTGGCGTTCCTCGGTATTTATTTCGCCAAGGGCACATTCGATTTCGCAACTCTCGCTACGCTTGGAAGAAGCGGCCTCCTCACAGGCAAGCTCGAGTGGCTCGCCTTTGCCGGAGTTTTTCTTGGACTCGCCGTGAAAGTGCCGCTGTTTCCGTTCCATACCTGGCTGCCAGACGCATACGAAACTGCGCCTACTGGTGTCTCGATGGTGCTTACCGGCGTGCTCTCGAAAATGGGCGTTTACGGCTTTGTGCGTTTGCTGCTTCCGCTCTTCCCTAAAGAGATCAAAATCCTCGGCCCATGGCTGCTCGTGCTCGTTGCCTGCTCCATCGTATTGGCCGCGCTGGCGGCGTGGGCGCAGCGCGATTTGAAACGAATGGTCGCCTACTTGTCCATCAACCATCTGGGTTATTGCATGCTTGGTCTGTTCGCCGTCACGGCTTCATCTGTCGCCGTCGCCAAGGTCGACATGCACGCAGCCTTGAGCGGTGTGTTCATGCAAATTTTCAACCATGGGATCACTGCGGCTGCGCTGTTCTACTTCGTCGGCTTGCTCGAAGAACGTCGCGGTCTGCGTGGCATTGGCGACTTCGGTGGCCTGATGCAGCGCACGCCGCTGCTTTGTGGCTGGATGAGCGTCGCCATGTTTTCGTCATTGGGCCTGCCGGGATTGAATGGGTTCATCGGCGAATTTTTGATCTTTAAAGGCTCATTCGCCATCACCGCGTCGTTCACAGCGGTTGCTGTGATCGGCCTTTTGGTGACCGCGATCGTCTTCATGCGCGCCATGCAAGCACTCTTCAGTGGCCCACTCGCAGAAAGTTGCAGCGCGATTCCCGATCTGTTGCGAAGTGAAAAGCTAGTCATTGTCCCCGTTATGCTGCTGATGTTCGCGATCGGCGTCGCGCCGCAATTTGTCTTCAACATCTTCAACACAACCGTCGTTCAGATGGCGCGCCTGTTTGCCTAACGACAAACAGCCGCACGTTAAAATGTTAAAACCGTTACAAAAGTTACATCGAGGCGTGCGCGCTATCACCCATTGTAACCCTTTTAACCTTGTAACCTTTTTAACTCCTCTTTCGCTTAGCGAATGATCGCCTGGACCATTTACATTACGTTTGCCGGGGCCGTTCTGTTGCTGGTCCTGCCGCGCGTTTTTGCGCGCTGGATCGCGCTGGGCACGACCGTCGCAAGCTTCATCATAAGTCTCGCCGCTTTTTCTCAGACGCCAATTGTCGATCTTGCGCACTTCACAACCATCGTGCGGGTGCCGTGGGTACCGCCGCTCGGGATGAATTATCATCTCGCGGTCGATGGCATCAGCCTGACAATGGTTCTTGTCACTGGCATCGCCGCGGTGAGCACAGTGCTCTTTTCGTGGGATGTCGATCATCGTCAGAACGAATTTTTCTTTTGGCTGCTGTTGGTAATCGGCGGCTGCTACGGCGTCTTCCTCAGCGCGGACTTGTTCTTGCTTTTCGTGTTCTACGAGCTGGTGATCGTCCCCAAGTATTTTCTCATCGCCATCTTCGGATCGACCAACAAGGAGTACGGCGCGATGAAACTGACCCTGTACTCCTTTTTTGGCGGGATGCTTGTCTTCGTCGGGATTCTTGCCGCTTATGTAACTGCCGGCTCGCTGGATCTGAATGAACTGGCGCAATTCGGGTTCGCGCCGCAACTGCAATCATGGGCGTTTCCGGTGTTGTTTCTCGGGTTCGCAGTGCTTGCCGCCATCTGGCCGTTGCACACATGGGCGCCGACTGGCCACGTCGCCGCGCCCACCGCTGGATCGATGTTGCTGGCGGGGATCGTGATGAAACTTGGCTCTTACGCCGGACTGCGCGTCGCCATGAATCTTTTTCCGCAAGGATTCCAAATGTGGCGCAACTGGATCGCGGTCTTCGCCGTCATCGGGATCGTTTACGCGGCAGCGGTCGCATTGCGTCAGCGCGATCTGAAATTTGTCATCGGCTATTCGAGTGTGAGTCACATGGGATTCGTGTTGCTTGGACTCGCAACTGCAAACGCGCTCGGTGTTTCCGGCGCAGTGCTGCAAATGTTTTCGCACGGCGTCATCGCAGCCCTGCTGTTCGCCGTGGCGGGACGCATGATTTATCGCCGCACCCACACGCGCGATCTCGACGCTCTTTCCCGAATGAATCTCAGCCGGGCGCTGCCATTCGCCGCGTTCACCTTTGTAATCGCCTCGGCCGCATCAATGGGGATTCCGGGGTTCAGCGGATTCGCCGCCGAGATCACAATCCTGATCGGCGCATGGAGAACTTATCCGCTGGCGGTCTGGATTACCGGAGCAGGAATGGTTCTTGTCGCCGCGTTCACATTGCGCGCGTTAAAGCAATCGTTCTTTGGCGATGCAGCCTCCGGCGTCCAGATGCAGGAAGGCCGCGTGCCCCTGGAAGCTGATTGGAATGAGCAACAAGGCATCACCACCGCAGAAAAAGTGGGCGCTTGTCTTCTCATGTTCGCAACGCTCGCAGTCGGACTTTATCCCAAACTCCTGCTCGATCGCATTCAGCCCGCTGTCGAAGCGATGAGGTTTTTAAAATGACGAGGTTAAAAAGGTAAATCGTTGCAACGTTAAAACGGCGCAGGCGCTAACTCCCTTTTTAACGATGTAACTCTTTTAACGTTGTAACGATGTCGTATCTCGAACTGCTCAAGCTCGCATCCCCCGAAGCCGTCGTCGTCATAACGGCGCTGGTGGTGCTGGCAATCGGCCTAACGAGTGGTCGTGCAGCTGTAGAGGCAGCCGTGCTCGCCACGCCGAGGCCGGGCGAAGGCGGGTCGGCTGCAAGGCCAAATCAGAATGCAGGCGGCACGCCCGCCCCTACAACAACAGCATCCGGACTCTGCCCATTCATCGCTGGGCTTGGGCTCGCAACCGCAGTAGGCGCGGTGCTGATGTTGCCCCGCAACGCGACGCTTTTCAGCGGGATGCTCGTGGTTACCCCGCTCACGTCGCTTTTCAAAATCGTTTGCATTGCGCTCGCCTTTTTCACGGTGCTCCTCGCATGCGGCGAACCCGCGTCGCGCAATCACGCGGAGTATCTCGCGATGATTTTACTCGCAACGGTCGGCCTCATGCTCCTCGTCGGCAGCGAAGAGTTGCTCATGATCTTCATCGGACTCGAGTTGCTAGGGCTGTCGCTTTACGTGATGGCTGCATTCGACAAAACCGATTTGCGCTCCGCTGAAGCGGGCTTGAAATATTTCCTCTTCGGCAGCACCTCGAGCGCGTTTACGCTTTTTGGAATCAGCTTCATCTACGGCATGTCGAGGACAACCGGCCTCGCGGCGATTGCCGACAAACTGAACACCGGCTCGGTCCAACCACTGCTTGCCGTCGGCATCATCATGACACTTGTCGGTTTCGCGTTCAAAATTGCCGCCGCCCCGTTTCATCTTTGGGCGCCCGATGCTTACCAGGGCGCACCCGTTCCGAGCGCGGCGTTCATCGCTTCGGGTTCAAAGGTCGCGTCGTTCGTCGTCCTTGGAAAAATCGTGATCGTCGGGTTCGGTCCCTTTCACGGCAGCGCCGCGTGGCACGCCGCGGTTGTTGGCTGGTCGCCTGTGCTCGCCGCGCTTGCGGCGTTGTCGATCTTGATTGGCAATCTCGTCGCGCTCGCGCAGTACAACGTGCGCAGGCTGCTTGCCTACTCCGCTGTTGCCCACGCCGGTTACACACTACTCGGGCTCGTCGCTGGCGGCCGGGATGGATTTTCTGCGACGTTGTTTTACACCACAATCTACGCCGTCACGCTCGTCGGCGCGTTCGGCGTCGTCGCATTAGTGCGGCGCGAAACCGGTGGAGATGATTTACAAAACTTTTCCGGATTGTCTTCGCGCTCACCGCTCCTGGCCGGTTGCATGTGCATCTTTATGTTGTCGCTGGCCGGCATACCGCCGCTGGCCGGATTTTTCGGAAAGTTCTACCTGTTTAGCGTCGCGCTGCATGCCGATGCAAACCAGGGCTTGCTCTGGCTCGTCGCGCTCGCGCTCTTTGGCAGTCTGATCTCGCTCTACTATTACCTGGTCGTGTTGAAAGTGATTTTCGTTGACGAGCCCTCGCGCTTAACAACGCAACCCCTCAACGGCTCAACATTTGATCTGTTGCAGCGAATCACCGTATCGTTGCCCGCGGCCGCCGTCCTCTTCCTTGGCGTATTGCCCGGAACATTGGTCACACGGATCGTCGACGCGTTGCGATAGCACGCTATTAGGCGCAGTGGACTCGGCGTAGACGGGCCCTTCGAACTCAAACTTGGCTGCCACTCATCACTCATCATTTGGCACTCATCCCTTGCTAAGTGCTTGACTATATGAGGCGCGCTGAAAAGGATCGTTGCTATGAGAACGTCCGCATTTTTCACGATTCTTTTTGCAATGGCAGCCTTCGCTTCGTCCTCACTCGCTCAAGACCAGGCCGCCTCTCCCGCATCGAGCCCGACCGTTGGGACAAGCCCCGTTGCCGCGCCCGGCGGCGAGCCTAACGAAGCTGACATGATGAGGCAGATGATGGATCTGTCGAAACTGAATGAGAACCACAAGCTGTTAGCCAGCTTGGACGGCACCTGGAATTACACTATCAAATTGTGGATGAACCCCGATCCGAATGCGAAGCCCGAGGAATCGAAAGGCACCGCCGTGCGAAAGTCGATTATGGACGGCCGCTATGTTGTCATGGACGTAACCGGCAAGATGCAGATGCCCGGCCCGGACGGCAAAATGAAGGACGAAACTTTCAAGGGCATGGGGCTCGAAGGCTACGACAACGTAAAGAAGAAATTCATCGAGTCATGGGTCGACAACATGGGGACCGGGATCGAGTTGGCCGAAGGGACGTACGATCCGGGCACTAAAACGTTTAGCTACACCGCCGAGATCGAGCCGATGCCAGGAGCGAAGCAACAGGTGCGCGAAGTGGTCAAGCTGGGCGACAAAGACCACATGACGCTCGAGTGGTTTGAAAATCAGGGTGGCCAGGAAAAGAAAACGATGGAGATTAACTACACGCGGAAAAAATAGTCCCCTGACGGACTACTGACCTCTGATCCGACGATGGGCGGATTCTTCGTGGCGAATCTCTGATCGCTGACGCCTTCAGCATGCGCAAGGAATCGCGCTCTCCCTGCCTTTTTAACCAAGGGAGGACGCGCTCCGTCGGGTCCGTCTATTCACGCCGCCGCTGGAACGGACGCAGTCGCGCAGGCGAGTTTCTTGCGATATTCGCCATCGCGATCCGTATCGAGGCGAACAACCGTGTTCAGAGTTCCCGCCGAGGTGAAGAAACTCCTCGCGCGGAGGCTCGATGGTTTCTTCATCGCCGAAATGTTCGCGCAACTCAGCAAAAAGGTCGTCAACGCTATGCGGATCGATCACGATCCGATCTACCAGCAAGATGGCGGCGGCTTCGCGCGGGGGGAATCCGCGTGTCGACAAATTCGTCGGAATCCGCTTTCACGGGGCGAGACGATCAATCGACCACGATTCATCCGCTTGGTGCGAATAGCGAAAACGATCGTGCAAACGGTTTGGCCGGCCCTGCCAAAACTCCATCCGCTCCGGCTTGACCCGATAACCGCCCCAATGCGGCGGCAGCGGAACTTTTCCTCCAGCAAAACGCTCCTTCATCTCCTCCACACGAGCATCGATTACTCGCCGCGCATCAATCACCTCGCTTTGGCGCGAAGCCCAGGCGCCAAGTTGGGCACCAATCGGGCGGGTATGAAAATATTTTTCGGATTCGTCGCGCGAAGTTTTTTCGACGATTCCCTCGATGCGGATTTGCCGTTCCACTTCCATCCAGTAGAGCACCAGTGCGGCGCGCGGATTTTTGTCCAACTGCCGGCCTTTATCGCTGGCGTAGTTTGTAAAAAAAACAAACCCGCGCTCATCGAAATCCTTCAGAAGCACGACGCGCGCGGATGTTCTTCCATCCAGGGTGCTGGTCGCAAGCGCCATGGCATTGGCGTCATGAATTCCGGCCGCGATGGCAGCCATGAACCAGGCGTGGAATTGTTTGATCGGATCGGGATCGAGATCCGCGCGGCGCAGTCCTTCTCCGATATATTCGTGACGAAAACCGGCTTGATCGAACGAAGATTTTTCCATTGCCTGACCGACGCCTATGATATTTCGCCTCGGCGACGATGTCGATCCATTCGAAATCAGGGGGTTGTCTCGGTCAACCCTGTCGAACGATTTGGTCGAATTGACGCTGCAGCGCTTCATTGGCTGCATTGTCATCATCGTAGCCCCAGAGAACGAGTTCGAGCATCTGCGCGTCGACTTCTCGAAAGCCGCGCAAAGCCGCGCGCACACGACCGCGTGCTTTCCAATCCTCTTCCTCCGCCGCGGCGACATTTTCATAGGATGAACGCGAATCCGTAACAGTAAAAGACGTGCAACGGTGCCATCTCGGCGGCTGAGGGCCCAGGATCCCAAAATCCAATTGATCGTGCCGCTTTGCCAGCAAGACTGACAGATATTCCGACATCCTTCGTTCGCGTCGTAAAGCGCCGATGGAGATGATCTTCCAAAAGCCGGCGGCAATAAAACGTCGAACTTTCTTACAATTTGATAAATAGTGAGAATTGGCCAGCAAACCAAAGTATAAAAATCTTCATCTGCGTATCAATCTGTATCCAAGCCACTTGCAGCATGCCGCAGAACCGGTTATGAGAACATGGAAGGTGGTTGGCGCGGACCCTGCTATGTCCTATCTTATATTACATGAAATCATTAAAATACACTTTACTGCTGGTGGCACTGTGCATCGGAATGACCTCCCTCGCAAGCGCTACACCTGTACCACCTTTCGAATTCGGGCCCACGGGCGGGACGGGTCCTGGTAACGACATATCTAAGAATGGAACCGGAGGCATTCAACCCAATGCGAACAACGACGCCAGCAACTTTTTCCGTCTGCAAACCGTCGTCACTGGCTATAATACCGCAAACCCCTTAACCCCTCTTCCGACGCCCATATCAACTGGCGCCTTCGATGAGCCGGGCAACACTGGGGGCATATTCAACGTAACCGGCTTTGAGTATGCGGTTCTTCACTACGGAGTGGGGAAGGGCGGCGTCAAGGCAAGCGGCGGCGGCGTGGAATTCTTCTTCCTCGACGGGCTGACCTCGTTTAATGTCCCCTTGAATGGCACGGGACTGAATGGATTCGGCGGCATCTCGAGCGTGACTCTCTTCAAAGGAGCAGCCCCAACTCCGGATGGTGGAACCACGGTGATGCTACTGGGGACGGCTCTGACCGGCCTCGGCGTGGTGCGTCGTTACCTGAAGCGCTAGGCTTAAACTACAACTAAACTAAAAACGAAGTGGCCGTTCGAATGAACGGCCACGTTTGTTTTGTTGCTTTCTACACGATTCAGCAAACACCCGCGCTTTCCTGCCGAGGCACCTGCTGGGTTAGAGCCTGTGGCCCCGCGGATGGGTCCGCTGACGGAGAGCAATGCTATCTTGATAGTTCGCCTGGTTGGCTCTCGCGCGCAAACAGCGCCTGCTGGCCAGGCGCAGAGGGAAGCGATTGTTTGCTTGCCGCCAAGCTGTCGACCGCGGCGGCAGCTTAATCAACCGAGCTGGATGATTCCTGAGCAAAGCTGACGCTGCAACACTTCATTGGCTGCACTTCCAATAGAAGACATGCATCGGCGCGCCGGTTCATGTCGAAAAGTCCCGATGAAAATGAAACGGGCTAAGGCTGGCGTCGCATGTCAGTTCAGTCAGAGCACGCTGCTCGGCATGATGTCGCCGCGACCTGCGGTTCCCTCGATTGAAGACTTGATGAAGGAATCCAGCCAAGCGATCGGCACAACGCCTGCTGATTCAGCAATGTCGGACAATCGTCGGAACGGAACTTCGTTCTGGACGAAGCGGTCCCGATCGCGAAATCCATACACATTCGGCTTTCAAAAGGTGGCGGCTTTTTGCCGCAGGCGCGGCGGCACTGTGCCTCGGAATCTGCCAGACGAAAGGAGACTTCTTTAGCATGCACGGTTTGGATGCGGGAGCAGTCGGGCGAATGAGAGAGTGGGCTTTTTTTCCTCTGAGAGAAGATTTCCAACAACAGAATATCGCCGATAACGCGGAACGCACATGGCTGTTCGACGATGTTGACGACGCGTTCGGACCCACTTTAGAAGCACTGAGCCTACCGAACACGAGCAACCGTAGCGCCTCTCTAGCCGAGTCCGATGTTCTTAAGGATCCTGACGTGAACGACGCGTGGGATCTCTCCTTTTCCGAGCGGCTGTCTGCGGAGGACCGTTTGCCAAAGACAATTAGACTAGATCATCGGAACCTGACATTGACGGTTTGGCAAAACTCTCCGCTGAGCCTAACGAGTCTTATCATAAGACACGGAACACTTACGCTGCAAGGCACCGCCGGAACTGCTTTCATCATTAACATTCGCAATCAATTTTCCTTGTCTCACTCAGCTAAGATTGTTTTGTCCGGTGGTCTGACTCCCGAGGATGTCGTTTTTAACGTTCTTGGAAGCGGCTGCGACGTCCGCATTCGCTGGCAATCCGACTTAACCGGGACTCTTCAGGCCATTTACGGGACCGTGTGGATAACGGGTTTCTCCGTCGTCACCGGCGATGTGATCGCAAGGAAGATCAAACTTAGCTGGGGCGGCAAGATCATCGACCCGCCTGTCGTCAGCCCTTGATTTCCGCTGTCGGGGGTTAACTAGCGCTAGCCGTATCAGTCGTTAGTTGACTGCATTCGGTTTTTAACCGCGTACGCTGGATTAACCAGCGCGAACTATTTGTTGGAGCTCGCGTTTCAACGCCGCATGCGCTGCTTCGTCATCTTCGTAGCCCCAGACAACGAGTTCGAGCATTTGCGCGCCGACTTCTCGAAAGCCGCGCAATGCCGCTCGCAGACGGCCGCGCGCCGTCCAGTCTTCTTCTTCGGCTTCGGCGACGTTTTTGTAAGACGAACGCGCGTCCCAGTAGCAATAAAAAACATGCAGCGGCGCGCCGTGATCATCGAAACGGTAGGAGCGAATGGGCAAGTTCACGCCGTTGACCGTGAGAAATTGAATGCCGTTATCCCGCCCCATCGTTAGACCGCTGGCGGGAAGACAGATGTC
>Ga0070717_10001166_pt1 | contig 17735 bp, 12 predicted proteins | sample LARL113metaG_FD_71366 | JGI IMG/M metagenome (GOLD analysis project Ga0070717, IMG submission 71366) | Corn, switchgrass and miscanthus rhizosphere microbial communities from Kellogg Biological Station, Michigan, USA - LAR L11-3 metaG | ecosystem: Host-associated > Plants > Roots > Rhizosphere ... | reverse complement strand
GCTTGTACTCTCCGGAGCAAAGTACGACTCGGCGGCACAGGTGCGGCGCTTCTTGAACCAGCTCGAGGAGCGCGTACGTGGGTTGCCTGGCGTCACTGCTGCCGCCGCCACGACCAATGTGCCGCTCCAGGGCACCGGCTACACCAGCGACTTCGTGATCGCAGGACGTCCCGCCGGCGAGTACTACACGGAGATCACCCATCGCTCGGTGACTCCAGACTACTTCCGCGTGATGCGCGTCCCGCTACGCCGCGGTCGATTCTTCACCAGCGGTGATCGAGAGGGCGCGCCGCCCGTCGTCATCATCAACGAGCAGACTGCACAGAAGTACTTCAAGGGGCAGGATCCCGTCGGGCAGCGCATCACTTTCGACAAGATTCCAAATGACAAATCGCAGTGGTCGACGATCATCGGAGTCGTCGGAGGCGAGCGACAGAGCGCGCTGTCCAGCGAGCCTTTGATCGAGGCATATACGCCGTTCGCGCAGGAAGGCTCGTCCGGAATGTCGCTCCTCACGCGCGTGTCCGGAGAGCCAGGCGCGCTCGCACCGGCGATCCGGCGCGTTGTCGCCGAGATCAATCCTGACTTGCCAATCTCCGACATGCGCTCGGTAGACGATATCCGCGTCCACTCGCTCGCCAGTCAGCGTTTTTTGATGACTATGCTCGTGGTGTTCGCGGGCGTCGGCATGTTGCTCGCCGTCATCGGTGTCTATGGCGTGCTCGCCCAGGTCGCGCGACGCCGCACTCGCGAAATGGGAATTCGCATTGCCCTCGGCGCCCCCGCCGCCAGCGTCCGGTGGCTCGTCGTTAGGCAAGGGCTCAACCTCGTGTTCGCGGGGCTGGCGATCGGCGTCGCGGGTGCCCTTGTCGCCACTCGTGGCCTCACGGTACTCCTGTATCACGTCGCGCCCGCGGATCCGGTGACCTTCGTCGCCGTGCCGGCGCTGCTCGCGCTCACCGGCGCTGTCGCCGCCTGGATGCCGGCGCTGCAAGCGAGCCGTGCGGATCCGGCAATTGCCTTACGCTCGGAGTAATTGGTGCCCCAGCTCACCTTCGGGTGAGTCGTTGCACGCCAATGGAACGAGTCTTTCAATAGGTGTGAGCAAAAACCGAATCTGCTCACGCGCAATGACGCATCGAAAAATCAAGGACGGGATGGGGAAGTCGTGGGATGTCTGGGAGGTGTACCCGTCGGCCGTCGAACAACGAATGAGTGGGGAACATCCCGCAGTGCACGACGGCAACGGCGGCACGCCGGAGCGGCGCGAAGTCCGGGTGCGGGTGCCAGCCGCGCTGCAGGGGGGGTGGCTGGCATTTCAAGCAGGCCCCGACCGGCGGCGCCTGGCGCCGATTCCCGACCTGTGGAGCACTTTCCCGGAGGAGGAATTACTTCGTCTTCTGGCTCGTGCCGATCGACTGGATGGCGACGGTCAGAAGTGAGGCCAGCTCGAGGCGCGCCTTCTAGAACCGCGCCTCGACGTACATATCCACGCGCCAGCGCTTTTCAGGATAGAGGCCGCGGGCAACGTCAAAGCGAATGAGGCCGTCCATGAACGATGAGCCCAGGCCCACGCCACTCATCGGCCGCCCCAGGTTGTTCTTGTAGAGACTATCGCGGTCTCCTGTCCAGCCAATGTCGGTGAACAGGGAGGGCCGATAGCCTCCCAAATCATATGCGAGCTCGCTGCGCGTCAGCCAGTATGCGTTGCCGCTGTGCGCGGTATCGGGCCGTTGGCCGCGCACCGTTTGCGCTCCGCCCAAGTACCAGAGCCGCTGAACGGGCACCGTCCCTACTGACGTGCCGCCGGAGAGCGTCACCGCGCCGATAAGGTGCGAGGGAAGTCCATGCGACAGCGTAAAGTCCGCGGCTCCACGCGCATAGCGGTTCCAGACAGAATCGTCCTTCGATAAGGCAGTCGCCGCTTCGAGCCGGATGTCCGACAACAGTCGAAGTCCGCGTGGATCCAGCCCTGCTGTGTGATTCAAGCGCAGCGAGGTGCCGACGTACTGCTCGTTGACCGCTTCGATATTCGGGACGAACGCAGCACCCAATGAGAAATTCGTGTTCTGCTTCGCTGCCCGCTCGTTCTCGAAGAAGAGCCGCCAGTCGATACGCGCGCCGTCGCTTCGCGGATCGCGCGTTCGCGTCAGTTCGGCGCCAGTCGCGCGATAGTAGAATCCCTCGTCGCGGCCGAAAAGGAAGGCCGAAACGGAACTACCGAACGAAAGCGGGTTGCCCCAGTCGTTCGCGGCAACGAGTCGATTGTAGCCGGTAATCGCGTAGGTGCGCTCGAGATTCGTCCGCTCGACCGTCAGCTCCAGGTTTGGCTCGAAATCGGCGACACCGATGCGACCAATACCTCGCGCGACGTAACCGGCGCCGAGTTGCTGCTCCAGTTGAGCGCCAACCGAGAGGCCCTCGACTCGATTGTATCGCATGAACTCCGGTCCGTACTTGATCGACGGTGGCGGCAGATGGCCCGAGCCGAGCAAGAATGGCGGCTGCGCGCCAAGGGAGAGTGCCTCGGCAATCAACGCGTCACGCTCCTTCGCGCCGAAGATTTCATCACCTGGATCGAAGATCGACTTCGGGAGCTCCGGTGAATTTTCTAGTTTGCTCAAGTCGCACGGAACGCGATATGCCACCTTCATCGGCATACCCCCATCGTGCCCCTCGGTGCGCATTATCGTGCGGAACTCGCTCGTGTCGCACTGTCCAATGGGCATCTTCACGAGGCCGGCTTTCATCGAGTCGCGGTGCGCGCGACGCGCGACGCGAAGTGAATCGCGAATGTGCTCGGCGAGCGAGTCCGGGAGGGTGTCGAGTCGCATCGAGCCAGCGACAACGATTTCGGGCAGCGTGTCGCGCGCATTAACCGACGAGTACCTGAAGCTTTGCTCCATCTTGAACGGCACGTGCATGAACGACACCTGCGCGCTGCCCTCCGCCGAGCGAATGCGCGGCAGCCAGAACCGCGCCTCGTATAGACCATACTCGATCGCAACGGCCGTAACCTGGGCGTGCATTGGCGAGATCACCGGCATCACCCACTTCGGGACATCGTCCATGGAGTGGGGATCTTCCTCTTTGACCATTGCCCAGATGTCGAGCGGCGTCGCGAATCGATACGCAGCGCGCACGAGCTGCCCACTCTTGGTATCGAACCACAGCGATCCGACGACCACATTCCACTTGGGCGTGCGCGGTCGCACTCGCAGCTCGCGCAGTTTTACCGTTGTCTTGTCCGGCAGGCGGATGTCGATCGAATCGCCGCTCTCGTACTGGTAGTACGCTTCGGCCCCGATCGCGAGCGGATGAACGAACTCACGTTCATCAACATTGGACTTCACTGATCCCGCTCCAATCCACAGCGCCTCGTATCCGGGATAGTACGGGATGGCCGACATGTCGGCCTCGTCTGCCATATCCTCCTGCGCCTCCTTTTGCGCCTCCTCGGGCGCAATCGGAATCGCCGTACGCTGGCCTTTCACGTCGATCCATGCGCCCACGTCACGCTGCCAGCGCACCCGCGAGACGTTCTCCGTCCGGAAGATCAGTCGGTCCCTGCCAATTCGTGAAAACCCCATCCCGGCCGAGATTCGCTGATAGGTCGTCGCGTCGTAACCGAGGAGCGCGGAGTCCTGTGACATGCGGGCAGTGCGCGCCCGCTCCAGGAGGGTTCGCGCCGCAGGATCTCGGAAGGCCGTCGCCATGGCCTGGGCAGTTACGGGGAGGCGCCGAGCGTAAATGTGACGTCGCCTGCCATGGTCGCCGACCACGATCGAATCCGTGCTGTCCTTCACGACAGTCAGCGTGTCGCGACGATTGTGGCGGCCGCCCACGGTGACGTCGTACGTAGCCTTCTTGGTCGTGTCTTTTTTTACGTCGACGGGCACCTGCAGTGGGACGGCGAGCAGGTGGAACGACGTGGCGGCGAGGAGAACGAACATGATACAGCTCGGGGGAGGTGGCAGGCTCTCGGGCTTACGACCCCGCGCGGCATGGGGTTTCGCACGATTGCCTTTACACTTCCCCCGAGCTGTGAGTGCCTATCGCCGGACCCCGCCCTCACCCAGCTCACGAGATCCTGGAAATTTCCCATCATCTCGGCGACCCCGAAGTCAGAGTGCCCGTAGACGTCCTGGCTGCGTTGAACCAGGTTCGCCGATGCGCCGCCGCCCCGCCCTTGGCGGCGTAAGCGGCCTCATGCCGGAACGGCAGCAGTCGGTCGCGGGTCTTGTGATATGTGGGCATCGGAATCCGAAGATCACTGCTCGGCTCGTAATTGTGACCCAGCCATGCCTGCGCGTCCGGCGTGGAGGTGTATCGCGTGATGCCGTCGCTCGCCCCCGCGTAATACGCGGCCGGATACCGAGCGCTCCCGCAACTCCGTTGAATTGTTTCCCGCGAGTTGGACCTGATTCGAAGCGGCGATCAGGTGTGGACGCCTAACGGTTCATGCCGTTAGGTCGGGTGCGAAAAGGCCCGTCCCTGGCCGCTCTTCCTGTGCGTCCGCTGACGTAGCGAGCCGTCCCGACTTCCTAGTCCTTGCCCTGTCCACGAGCCGCAGGACACAATAGCTGAGATTGCGCCGGATCAATCTCACGCTTCGATTATGTCGGGCGGGTTCTTCCGCTGCTTCCCGCGGGCCAGTATACCGTGACGAATTCACCAACGCTCGCTGTCTCAGTCCGAGGCCTCCGCAAGCGGTACGCGGACGTCGTTGCGGTCGACGGTCTCGATCTCGAAATCGCGGCCGGCGAGTGTTTTGGACTGCTCGGGCCTAACGGCGCCGGCAAGACGACGACTATCGAGATCTGCGAAGGGCTCACCCCGGCGGACGCAGGTGAGGTCGTCGTCCTTGGTCGAACGTGGACCACCGACGAGTCAGAGCTCCGCGAGCGACTGGGCATTCAACTGCAGGAGACGCAGCTCGCCGAGAAGCTCACCGTATACGAGACAGTGCGCCTCTTCCGTAGCTTCTACACGCGCGGGCGTAGCGTCGAAGACGTGATCCGTCTCGTGCAGTTGGACGAAAAGCGTGACGGTCGTGTCGGAAAACTGTCTGGCGGGCAGAAGCAGCGGCTCGCGCTCGCCTGCGCAATTGTCGGCGACCCGGAGTTGCTCTTTCTGGATGAGCCGACGACCGGCCTGGATCCTCAATCGCGACGTCAGATCTGGGAGCTCGTCGAAGAGTTCAAGGCGACGGGCCGCTCGATCTTGTTGACGACACACTACATGGACGAGGCCGAGCGGCTGTGCGACCGCGTGGCGATCGTGGACCACGGACGCGTGATCGCTCTTGGTACGCCGCGCGAGCTCATTGCGTCATTGGGTGGCGACCAAGTAGTCGAGTTCGTGTTGAGCCACGTTGTTGGCGACGGCCATGTGAGCGAAGATGTTCTACATCGCCTGGAAGGCGTGCGCGCTGCCCGGCACCTGGGCAGCGACAACGGGGATGCATGGGAGCTTCATGTGAGCGAGTTGCACCGAACGGTTCCCGTGTTGCTCGCCGAGCTCGCCCGTCGAGACCTGCACCTGGCCGAGCTCCGTACGCACTCGGCAACTCTCGAAGACGTGTTTGTCCATTTGACGGGGAGGCAGCTACGCGATGAGTGATACGGAAGGTCGTCCTCGTCGATGGGGCCTCGTCTCTGATTCCCTTGTCCAACTCTCCTCGGTGCGCTTCAAGGAGTTCGTCCGTGAGCCGGAGGCCCTATTCTGGACGTTCGCTTTCCCGATCATCCTTGCCATCGGGCTCGGTATAGCGTTTCGAAACCGGCCGCCTGAAGTCGTGCACATTGCCGTCGTGGGGCCGTCGGCGCAGGCCACGCGAATTGCCGGCGCGGCCCGCGCCGATTCCGGACTTGCGGTCGACGAACTCTCGAGCGACAGCGCCCGCACCGCATTGCGCACGGGTCGTGTCGCACTGGTCGTCATTCCGCAGACGGACGGTCAGGTGCAGTACCAGTTCGACGAGACGCGGCCCGACGCGCGCAACGCGCGTCTCCTTGCGGACGACGCTATCCAGCGGGGCTTCGGCCGCGGCGATCCCGTGCACATCAGCGAGACTCACGTGCGCGAGCGCGGCTCGCGTTACATCGACTTCGTCGTCCCTGGCCTGCTCGGCATGAACATCATGGGCAGTAGCATCTGGGGCCTCGGTTATACGATTGTCGATGCGCGCCGTAAGAAGTTGCTCAAACGTCTTGTTGCGACGCCGATGTCGCGCGTCGAGTTTCTGATCTCGTATCTGATCTCGCGAATCGCTCTGCTCGTGGGCGAGGTCATCGTGCTGCTCGGCTTCGCCGCTCTGTTCTTCGACGTGCCCTTACGAGGGTCGATCTTGCAGCTCGCGCTGATCATCCTCGTCAGCACCTTCGCTTTTGGCGGGCTCGGACTGCTCATCGCGTCGCGGGCACGCACGATCGAGGGGGCGTCTGGCTTGATGAACGTGACGATGATGCCGATGTGGGTACTGTCCGGAGTGTTCTTCTCCTCCGAGAATTTCCCGCGCGCCTTCCAGCCATTGATCCAGGCGCTGCCATTGACGGCGACGAACAATGCGCTGCGCGCGAGCATGTTGCGCGGCGCAGGTTGGGGAATCGTCGGGCCAGAGGTCGCGTTGCTCGGTGCGTGGACGGTGGTGACGCTGTGGCTGGCGCTCAGATTCTTTCGCTGGCGTTAGGCGCTATTTAGCGCCCACGTGGCGCTCTGATGAGCAGGATCAGTATATGACCCAGAGCCCAGGCGTGATGAGCTCGACGGAGTGGCCATCGGGATCGCGGACATAAATGCTTTCTCCACCGCGCTGCCAATGAACTCGGCTCTCGATTTCGACTCCATGGTGCTCGAGCCGCGTCGCCCAGCTCTCCAGCGCGACCTTGTCAGGAACCGCGAATGCGATGTGCTGAATGCCGATTGCGCCATGGGGCGGCACGACACCACCCGGGGTCGGCAGCGGCTCGCTCGTCGCACCTCGCTGAAACAGCAACAGCACGCTCATGCCGCCAATGCTGAGCGCGAGGAGCCGCGCGCTGTCGAGGAGCACTTCCCCACCAAGGACATCGACATAGAATCGCCACGAGCGCGCCAGGTCGTCCACATATAACGCGCTCTCGACGACGCGCTCCAACCGCTGGCCGGTTCCACTCATTCCCGACGCTACATTTCCCGAAGATCACCCGCAAGGAATGTCACGCATGCCCTCCGCATCCGCCGTTGGCTCCGCGCCCGTCGCCGGCGATCTGCCGACCGCGGATCTGCTGACTCACGGCCAAGCCGCACTCGAATGGATCGCGAGCTACCTCGACCACCCCGAGCGCGTGAGCGTACTTTCGCAAGTCGTTCCCGGCGAGATCCGTGAGATGCTGCCGGCGTCACCGCCGGAACGCGGAGAGCCGTTAGGCGACATCCTGCGAGACTTCGAGGCGCGGATCGTTCCCGGCATCACGCACTGGAATCATCCTGGCTTCTTCGGGTATTTCGCCACGTCATCTTCGGTACCTGGCATCATCGGCGAGCTGCTCGTGTCGGCGCTCGACGTCAAGGCGATGCTCTGGCGCACCTCACCGGCGGCGACGGAGCTGGAACAGGTCACGACGGACTGGCTGCGCCAGATGCTCGGCCTCCCTGGCGGCTGGTTCGGCTTCCTCAACGACACGGCGTCGATCTCGTCGATGCTCGCGCTGGCCGCCGCCCGCGAAGCCAAGCCGGAGCTCGACATTCGAGCACGTGGTATGGCTGGTCGCTCGGACCTGCCGCGCCTTCGTGTCTACACGTCGCGTCACGCCCACTCGTCGATCGACAAGGCAGCCCTGGCGTTAGGCATCGGTCTCGACAATGTCGTCCACGTTGAAGTCGACGAGGCGTTCCGCATGCGATCCGACGCCCTCGTCGCGGCGATCGCCGATGACAACGCCCGTGGTTACCTGCCACTCGCCTGCGTTGCGACAGTCGGGACGACCAGTACGACGAGCATCGATCCGGTACCGGCAATCGCCGAAATCTGCCGCCGGGAGTCGATCTGGCTGCATGTGGACGGCGCGTACGGCGGGGTAGCCGCGATCTGTCCCGAGATGCGTGAGATTCTTGCAGGCGTCGAGTACGCCGATTCGCTTGTCGTCAATCCACACAAGTGGCTCTTCACGCCATTCGATTGCTCGGCCTTTTTCACAACCCAGCCCGGCGTCCTCGAGCGCGCTTTCTCACTCGTCCATGAGTATCTTGTGACGCCTGAGCGCGAGTCCGTCGTGGACTTCATGAACTATGGCGTGCAGCTTGGGCGCCGATTCCGCGCGCTGAAGCTCTGGATGGTGATTCGCGGCTTCGGCACAACTGGCCTCGCGGGGCGCATCCGTGCGCACTGCGAGCTTGCGCGCGAGTTCGCGGACTGGGTCCGCGCCGATCCGGAATGGGAGGTCGTCGCACCGGTGCCCTTCTCACTGGTCTGCTTCCGCTATGCGCCACCGGGCGTACATGAGGAAGCAATAAATGAAATGAACGTCAGGATTCTTGCGAACGTGAACGCCACAGGTGAAGTGTTCCTCTCGCACACGAAGCTCGACGGTCGATACGTGCTTCGTGTCGCCGTTGGTAACATCCGGACTGAGAAACGACACGTTAGGCGTGCATGGGAGCTGTTGAAGGCGGCGTCGAGGGGCTAGTCCCTCGCCCCCAGCCCCGGACCCTTGCTCCTGAGCCGGTCGCGCTCGAGCGCATCGACGACCTCCTCACTGACGTGCCGGCGTCGCATCAGATAAAACGCGATGATTACCGCGACGACGATACCTAACGCGATCTTCACTTCGTAGCGCCGCACGTGCCCCAGGATCCGCAGCGCTGCCTCGCCGAACCCCCAGCCGACGAACGTGAACAGATAGGCCCATGTGGCCGCGCTGATGCCACTCCCGATGAGATACAGCCAGAAGGGCACTCGCGCCGCGCCACACGCCAGCGGAAGGGTTAACCGGAGGCCATAGGCGTAGCGCACCGCGATCGAGCAGCGCCACGGATGGCGACGCACCACCGTGAGCACGCGCAGCATGAAGGCGCGTAACTTCGGCCAGCGGTCACGCACCCAGTCGCCGCGCCATCGGCCGAGGTAGTAGAGAAGGATGTCAGCGGCCCACGTACCCGCGGTGATCCACGCTCCCACGGCCGCCAGCTTGAGGTGCCCGTCATGCGCCATCAGTCCACCGACGAGCGGCGCAGCCTCTTCCGTAATAATGCCTGTCGCGCCGAGCGTGATGTACGCCCATAACCGTTCCAGCGCGGTGAGCGAGTCACCGGCGCGCGGGATCACGAGGTGCCAGGTTGCGAGAAAAATGGGCTGCCCCCGTGACTCAGGCGTGCGCGCTGCTCAGCGCCCCGGCCTGCGTGCGCATCCGCTCGAGAAGCCCATCGAGCAACGCGCGCGCGACCGGCCCTGGCGATCCGGTTCCAACTGTGTTGCCGTCGACCCTGACCACCGGCGTCACGTCGGTGGTAGTCCCCGTGAGAAACAGTTCACTCACGTTAGGCAACTCGCTCACTGAGACGCCCTGCTCCCGAACCTCGAAGCCCATCCCGCGCGCAACCTCCATCACCACCTCTCGTGTCACGCCTGGTAGCACCAGATGATTGGCCGGATGTGTCCGCAGCACACCCTCGATCACCGCAAAGACCGTCGTGTGGGTTCCCTCGGTGATCACGCCGTCCCGGACGAAGATGGCTTCGCTCGCGCCAGCCTCGGTTGCTGCCTGACGCGCCAGTACGTTTGGCAGAAGTTGGACGGTCTTCAAATCGCAGCGTAACCAACGGTTGTCCGGCTGCGTGATCACTGACGTTCCGTTGAACCGCGCATCGCTGAGACTGAGCCTTCCGGCCATCACGAGTAAGGTCGAGGGCGTTCCCACGACGGGGAAATAATGTGTCCGGGGGGCCGCGCCGCGCGTGACTTCTACGTACAACGTCGCGTCGCTTTCGCCAAGGCTATTCGCCCCAAGCAGGCGGTCACCAATCGCCGTTAGGCCCGCGAGCGTTGCGTCCGCTGGCGCATCGATGCGGAGCTCGCGCAGGCCGCGCTCCAGGCGAGCCTGGTGCCGCTCGGCCTCGAACAGCCGCCCCCGCACGACGCGCCAGACCTCGTACACGCCGTCGCCGAAGATGAACCCGCGATCCAGGGCCGACACCGTCGCCTCACGAAGCGGCACGTACTGGCCATTCAGATAGACGAGCATCCCCAAAGCGTATCGCCTTGCGAGTAATTGTGGCAGAGGGCCAAGTGCCAGAGGCTAGCGATGAGAGCTCAGGGTCAAACGGAAGGGCCGGCGGCAAAGCCACCGGCCCTTCTTCAGTCTTTTCACCCACAGCCCGCAACCAGCAACGCTCTACCCGATTAGTCTCCCATGGCTGGCATCGGATGCTCCGCCGTCATCTGACGTGGCCGATAGCCAAAGAACCGGCTGAAGGCCCGGCGCCATTCGTCGAGGACCTCGTAGCCGGTCGGGATTACGAGCAGGGTCAGAAACGTCGATGTGATCACGCCGCCGATCACCGCGATGCCCAGAGGCGCACGGAACTGCGCGCCCTCGCCGCTTCCCAACGCCACCGGAATCATCCCGGCGATGAGGGCGAACGTCGTCATCAGGATTGGACGTAGCCGAATGGCGCCAGCTTCGATGAGCGCCTCGCGCAACGGCTTGCCGTCCTTTTCACGCGCCCACTTCGCGAAGTCGATGAGAAGAATCGCGTTCTTCGCGACGATGCCCATCAGCATCATCACTCCAATCAACGTCATGATATTGATGGTGTTGCCCGTAATCGCGAGCGACACCATCACTCCGATCAGCGAGAGCGGCAGCGAGATCATGATGGCAATCGGATCGAGGAACGACCCGAACTGCACGACGAGAATCAGGTACATGAGCATCAGCGCCACACCGAGTGCGAAGAAGATCTGGCCGAATACTTCGTTCTGATCCTTCGCCTCGCCGCCCGAGCTATACCTCACGCCCGGCGGCAGCGTCAGGCGCTTGATTCGCGACTCGATGTCCGCCGAGACGTCGCCTGACGCGCGGCCCGAAGTATTGGCCTCGACCGTCACGACCAGTTCTCGATCGAGGTGGTCGATGATTGCTGGACCAGTGCTTTCCGTGATCGTTGCGACCTGACCCAATGGCAACGTGCTCGGAGCGCCATTCGGACCGGCGACGACGAGCGGAAGTCCCGACAGGTCGGACGCACGTCGCCGAGATTCCGGCGTGAGCCGCACCTCCACGTCTCGTGTCTCGCCGCTTGGATCCACCCAATCGCCGGACTTGAGGCCAGCAAAAGCGGGGCGCAGTGCCTGCGCGACCTGTCCAACGGTGATTCCGAGGCTGCCAGCAACCCCGCGATTCAGTTCGACGTTCAGCTCCGGCTTTTGACCTTTTGTCGACAACCCGATGTCGACGGCGCCGGGTACTTTGCGCACCTCCGCTTCGACCATATCGGCGGCCTGATTCAGAGCGGCGAGATCGTTACCGCGCAGCTGCATCTGCAACTGCTTGCGGCCGCCGCCGAAGTCACTCGTGAACACGGACAATGTCACGCCGGCGACGCGCTTCGTTTCCGCGCGCAGCACGTTCGCGAAGCCCTCCGCACTGAGCGAGCGTTTGTTCTTCGGTACAAGGCGCACGTAGATGTTGCCTTCGTCTACCGTGCCAGTGGCGTTGTTGCCCAGCGTGGTGTACGTGTACCGCACTTCCTTGTGCGAACGGGCAATCCGCGCTGCTTCCTCCGCTTTCAGTCTCGTATACTCGAGATTTGAACCGGGAGGAGTTTCCAGAGCGATGGTCATTTCGGCACGATCATCTTCGGGAAAGAAGCCGACGCCGACGGTGCGCCACGCTGGCACGGCGCCGACGAGCACGATGCCGACGATGACGCCGGCGAATGCCACGCCCGCTCGACCGAGAATCGTCAGGCGCTGACTGCTGAACGCATATGACACGATAATCACACCGACGATCGCCGCCGCCAATCCGGTCAGCCCTTTTGCAGGCAGCACGAACGCCGAGATGAATGAGCCGGCAGCAATAGTGATCATCGCGGCGCGATGATCGAGGGCCCACGCGATCACTTTCTTGTAATTCTGTGCCTGACGATTGAACCAGTGATTGAATCGGTCGAGCTGCCTGGTGATCCACCACTTCTCGTGTTCCCCGCGATGCGGATCCGCCCAATACGCCGAGAGCATCGGGTCGAGCGAGAATGAAACGAACAAGGAGACGAGGACGGAGCACGCGATCGTCAGCGCGAATGGCTTGAACCATTGGCCGCCGATGCCGGGCATGAAGCCAATCGGCACGAATACCGCGAGAATGGAAAAGGTCGTTGCCGCAACGGCGAGGCCGATCTCGTCGGTGCCCTCCTGTGACGCCGTGTAGTGGTCCTTCCCCATCTCGACGTGCCTAACAATATTCTCACGAACGACGATGGCGTCATCGATGAGAATGCCGATCGCGAGCGAGAGGCCAAGGAGCGACATCGTCTCGAGCTTGAATCCGAGCACCCACACGGCGATGAACGACGCGAGCACGGATACCGGGAGAGCCAGCCCGGTGATGACTGTCGACCGCCATGAATTGAGAAACAGGAATACCACGAGGACGGTGAGAATTGCGCCTTCGATAAGCGCTTCCTGAACGTTGCGCACGGCGTGCTCGACCCGATCGCCGGAATTCTTGACGACTTCGATCGTCGTGCCCGGCGGAAGCCGTTTCTTGATTTCTTCCACGCGCGAGATCAGGCGAGCCGCGACGTCTGTGGTGCTGTAGCCTTTCGATTTCTTGATGTCGATGCCCACTGCTTCACTATTGTCGTACAGCGCCAGGGTTCGCGGTTCGATCGTCCCGTCTTTGATATCCGCAACCTGACCGAGCCGAATGAGCTGTCCGTTTCGCTCGGCGACGACGAGATGCGTGAACTCCTCGGGGTTGACGAGCCGACCCTTCAGTCGAATCGAGCGCTCGTCGAGCGTACCGGTGACATGACCGACTGGCGATGCGAGGTTCTGCAGCTCGAGCGCTTGCACAACCTGCGCGACGCTTACCCCGACCGCCTGAAGCGCCTGCGGCTTGAGCTCGACGGTGAGCTCGCGCTCCTGTTTGCCGAACACCAGCACATCGGCCACGCCGGGCAGTGAACGCAGCTCGCGCGTGATGCCGGGATCGACGAGCCGGGTCATCTCCGCCGGCGAAAGGGTGGCCGAGGACAGGGCGAGTGACACGATCGGCCGATCGGTGTCATTCAGCTTTTTGATGATCGGCTCCTTCATTTCCGCGGGCAGATCCGCGCGTATGGTCGAGATGCCGTCGCGAATGTCCTGCGTGGCCTCATTGAGATCCTTCTCGAAGAGGAACTCGATCAGGATCATCGCGTAGCCATCGTAGGCTTTCCCCATTACCTGCTTGACTCCGGGGATAGCCTGAATCTGCTCCTCGATCGGATCGAGCACCTGCTTCTCGACGATGTCCGGTGACGCCCCCGGATAGACGACACCGACCGACACGAACGGCGGCGCGACGTCCGGGAATTCGTCGGTCTTCAGCTTCAAAAGCGAGAACACGCCGAAGACGACCAGCGCCAGCATCGAGACCACTGTGATGAGCGGTCGCTTGATGGCAAAATCTGATATGAACATTGCAGTGTGTGGTCGGTGGCCGATGGTCTATGGCCGGCATCCATGGTCGTTCAGACCGCAGATTACCGACCACTGACCACGCCAGTTATTTCTTCACATCACTCGGCGCCGAAACCCGTACCGGCGTGCCCGCACTGATGCCGCGTGCCGCTCCTAGCAACACCGTGTCGCCCGGCGTGAGTCCCTGCGTGATCTCGACCGTCTCCGACGCGGCGTCGCGAATACCTAACGACACATCGGCCTTTTGGGTTTTTCCGTTCTTGAGGCGCACGACGCTCGGCCGCAACCCGCGCTCGTCCACCGCGCTCTGGGGCACGATCGCCGCGCGATGCGACTCACTCGACACACGCCCTTCCGCAAACAGGCCCCCGACCAGCGTACCGCCATTGTTCGGCAGCGAAGCGATGATCCGCACCTGACGTGTCGCCGGATCAGCGATGGGATTGATCCGAGTGACACGACCGGTGAAGTGCCGGTTCGGATAGCCAGTCACCGAGAAGTCCACCGGCGCACCGAGACGCACCGCATTCAGCGCCTCCGCCGGCACCGATGCCTCGAGTCGCATCGTCGAGGGATCAACAACGGTCACGAGCGCTGTTCCCGGCGACACGACGTCTCCGGCGTTTACCGATCGAGCGCTCACAATACCTGTGAACGGCGCCGTAATCCGTGTGTTCGAGAATTGTTTCTCCGCAGCGGCTTGTTGCGCCTGCGCCGCCGTCAGCTGCGCCTTCGCGCTCGTTAGCTGTGCCTGCGACTGTTCCGCCGCGCGCTCGGCGATCGCGCCAGCCTTGAGCAGCGCTTCGTTCCGACCGAGCTCGTGCTGAGCGACCGTCAAGTTCGCCTGCGCCGTCGTAACGCCCGAGCGAGCGGATAACAGCTGATCGCGAATCGACGAGTCGTCCAACCGGATCAAGAGTTGACCGGCGGTTACGTGTTGGCCCTGATCGATGAGCGTTTCGACAACAGGCGCCGAGATCTCTGCACGAACCGTAGCGTCGCGCTCGGGGGTGAGCGTTCCCGACAGCGCCGGGCCCGTACGTATCTCCTGTTCCGACACGACGACGATATTCTCGGGACCTATCACGACGGAATCGTTCGCGGCTGGTTCGGCATTCGCGTCACCTCGGCGGCAGCTGGCCGCCGTGATGACGGCCACACCCAGGATTGTCAGGCCGACAATGTCGCGGACGCGTCGCCTGTTCTTCTTTCGCGCGCCACTCATGGCATTCCTCCCCCTGAGACGCCGCTCGCACTTGCGGCAGCTCGTGTCGTTGTTTGTGTCTGGGTCTGCTGCTGCGTGGTGCCAGTCTGTCCGCCTGACGTGGCTCCGTTCACCGGATTTGCCGACTGCGTCTGGAACTGTGTTTGCGACTGAGCGCCGGATGCGCCGGTTTGGAGCGGCAGGTCTCGAAGCAGCGCGAGCCTTACACGAGCGACCGCGAGGTCACGAGCAGCTTGCGCGCGATTCGCGAGCGCCTGTTCGAGCAGCAGTCGCGATTGCGAGAGATCGGTTTGCGTCGAGATGCCCTCGCGATAGCGGATCTGATCGATGCTGTACGCGCGCGAGGCTTGTTGCGCCGTACCGGCACTGGCCTGCCACGTCGCCTGCGCTTGCTGCAGCGCGCTCAGGGCGACGCGCGCATCGAGTGCCGCGATCTCGCGCGTCTGCTGCAACTGCGCCCGCGCCTGTTCGAGATTGCCGATCGCGATCAGTTCGTCACCTTTGATTCGGCCGCCGGTGAAGAGTGGCAGCGACGCGGAGACACCGACGGTCCAGTTCTGCCGCGCCTGATTCAGCTGTGGGAAGACGTTTGTCGGGAAATAGAGTCGCTGATATCCCGAGACGATCTGGATCGATGGCAGCCGCTCGCCGCGGGCCGCACTCACGAGCCCTTGTTGCGCCTGCACACTCTGCTCGAGTTGCCGCACCGGAGCGCGGTCGGACACGTTCGTGTCGGCCGACGTGAGCGGCGCGCCGGCGGAGAGGCGCCCATTGGTGCCGGCATTCACCGCCGCGATGACCGTCGCCGATGCCGCCGTCGAGTCGTCGAGAGGCGTCGCGAGCTGTAGCGGCTGATCCATCGGCAAGTTGAGCAATTGCTTAAGCCGGTAATACGAGACCTGGCGATTGTTTCGAGCTTGCAGTACGACTGGAACCTGATTATCGCGCGTGACCTGTGCCCGCAGCAGATCGAATTCGGCTTGGTTGCCAACCTGCCGCGCGACCTGCGTCTGACGGAGCACCTCGTCCGTCTGGGCGAGCGCGGCTTCCTGAATGGATACGAGGCGGTCGGCGAGCGCCGCGTCGTAGTACGCCTGTGTCACATCCAGCGCGAGCTGCGCCCGCTGGGCCGCAATCTCGATCGTCGCCGATGCCACCGATGCATTCGCCGCCTGATAACTGGCAGAGATTCGACCGCCCGCAAAGACGTTCTGCGAGAAGTTCAATCCGAACGTCCACTGGTTAGGCGCGCCGAATCCGACACTCGAAAAGTTGAAGCCGCCGCCGCCTGCCTGGCAGGTGCTGGCCTGGGCCAGCGCCGCCTGGATCTGCGCCTGGGTAGCGCCCGCCGGAATCTGCGGCGCGCACAACGACATTGGCCGCGTGCTCGATGTATCGGGCGGTGTGCCGAAGCTGACGCCCTGAAACTGCGACGCGAGCGTTCGCGTGTAGCTGGCGACACCAGTCAGTTGGGGAAGGTATTGGCTGCGGGCCTGATACCACTGCCCCTGGGCTCGCGTTAGGCCACCCCGCGCGATCCGAACTGCCTCGCTCTGCGATTCGGCGGCGCGCAATGCCTCCTCGAGCGAGAGCTGTCGGGCCGCCACCGGAGTGGTCGCGTGCACCGAGTCCTGTTGGGCAGCAAGACGCCGCGCGGGCCAACCAGTGAGCGCAACGAGCGCGCCAGTGGCAGCGAGGGCGACACCTCGGGTCTGAATCCGAGACATGAAGAGCGCCTCTTGATGAATGACGCGATCGCCTACTGCCCGACCGCGTGTCGGTTCGCCGCGTCGCTCGCGGATCTCAGCGGGGCGGCTTCGCCCGCGCCTAAGGCGCCAACAGCGCGCAGAAAAACGTTGACGTATTTGGCCGGCGCATCTTCCACCGGCTGCGGGAAGGCGTCTGGTAAGACGTCACGACAGATCGCGTCCCCGAACATCGAGGACATGAACATCGAAACGGCGGTCGCCACGTCCGCGGTTTCATCCGCCATGGCAGCTGCCTGGAGCCGGTTCACATATGCGGACAGCGCGGTCGCAGCGCAGTGCGGTCCCTCGCACACCACCACGGCGGCCTCGGGTCGCTCTTCGAGCTCACCGAATGACTTCCTGATGATCGACCGCCACTCGCGCATATGCGCGAGGAGCGCCGTGCACCACACTGTGATCTCGGTGTTTGGATCACGTGGCAGATCTGGAAGTGGCGGCATCGGGACGGACGTGGCATGCGTCTGCATCATCGCCTCGAACAGCGCCGCCTTGGAGCCAAAGGTGCGGAAAAGGCTGACCTCGTTGACGCCAGCCTCGATGGCAATGAGCCGTGTGGTTGCGCCCCGGAATCCGTGCTGAGCGTAGACGCGGGCCGCCGCCTGAAGAATTCGGTCACGTGTGTCCATGTCGGCGGATGATAAAGAGATCATTCTCTGATTGCAAGTGGTTACTTGCTTTCACTGTACCCGTCGCTCTCGATACTCCAGAGATATATCTGCGATCCGAACGATATATCCGCGGATATATCGGATTGGGCCGACGCTGGGTTTCAGCGTTCTTGGGACGTTGGCCGTGGGACTACTGGCCATTCGCGATCCCGCCGTGATAGTTACGGTCTCTCTGAACGCCCTCCGCGGTCTCTCATGCTCCCGCTTCTCTCTCTCGTCTTCATCGTTTCCGGCGCGGCGGGCCTCATTTACGAGTCGATCTGGAGCCGGTACCTCAGTCTCCTGGTCGGCCACAGTGCCTACGCCCAGATCATCGTCCTCGTGATCTTCCTCGGCGGCATGTCGTTAGGTGCCGTCCTCGTCGGCGAACGCTCCCACCGCCTTCACCAGCCTCTCATCTGGTA
>Ga0070717_10001165_pt1 | contig 17742 bp, 17 predicted proteins | sample LARL113metaG_FD_71366 | JGI IMG/M metagenome (GOLD analysis project Ga0070717, IMG submission 71366) | Corn, switchgrass and miscanthus rhizosphere microbial communities from Kellogg Biological Station, Michigan, USA - LAR L11-3 metaG | ecosystem: Host-associated > Plants > Roots > Rhizosphere ... | reverse complement strand
GAGTGCGCGTCGCTGGTTTGTGAACACTTTTTGCAACAGATGTCCGCTTTCACCCAAAAAGCGGACATCTCGCCCATGAAAATATCACGCGTGCAGTTGTGCCAGGACGCCTGCAATGTCGCCCATACCCCAATGCTCGACTATCCGTTCGTCTTGCACCCGGAAAATATCGCATGAAGTAAAACGCAACGACCGACCTGTTGGCGCGATGCCAAAATAGGTGCCTTTGTGGGTTCCGGTGTAAACGAAGCTTGCCGCCACGTAGTTTTTGTCGGCGACTATAGCTTCGATTGCGACTTTTAGATCCGGCAGGCCCGTCAGTCGCGACTTGAAAAACGCTACAGTCCCTTGCTTTGGAGTTACATTCGGAGGCGGTGGTGGGGCAGCGGCGCTGACTTGGTGATTGACGTAGCTATCAGAGAAAAGCGCAGCGAACCCGTCAATATCGTGCGTGCTCAGTGTTGCCGCGAAACGCTCGGCCAGCGACGCTGTCGACGAACCACTTTGTGCAAGCGCGGGTGAAGCAAGACCGCCAGCAAGTAGAAATCCTACTGCCGTTACCGCCTCTCTGCGATTTTGCATCATAACCTCCCTCAACAGCTTAGGTGCTCTGCAATCGTTTTATAGACTTTACGCCGAAAAGCACGCGTCGGCGCAGGACGGGGGATCTTGAAGGTGACTTGCCGTAATTACCAGCGACCGATATGAAATTTACAAGTCCACGGATCGGATCCCTTTATGACGGACGATACTGTAGTCATTGCTGGCGGCGGCATTGGTGGGCTGGCAACAGCCCTCACGCTCCACCAGATTGGCGTGCCTTGCATTGTCTTCGAAGCGGTTCGAGAAATGCGTCCGCTTGGTGTCGGCATCAATCTGCAACCGAATGCGGTGCGTGAACTCTACGATCTCGGCATCACCGAACAGGATCTCGACCGGGTGGGACTACCCGCGAAGGAATGGGCGCTGGTCGGGCTTAACGGCAATGACATCTATTCCGAGTCCCGCGGACTCTTGGCTGGCTACAACTGGCCGCAATACGCTGTTCATCGTGGCTACTTCCACATGCTACTGCATGAAAAAGTGGTTGAGCGGGTCGGACCAAAAGCGGTCAGGCTGGGGAGTCGAGTGATCGGCTACCGGAAGCATGCTGATGGCACCGTGAGTGCCCTTATCGAAGAGGCCGACGGTTCGACCTCTGAGGCGAGCGGCACACTGCTCATTGGCGCTGACGGCATCCACTCAGTAGTTAGGGCTCAGATGCATCCCGCTCAGCCGCCGATCCACTGGGGCGGCGCGGTGATGTGGCGCGGCACGACCTGGGCGAAGCCGATACGGAGTGGTTCCTCTTTCGTCGGCCTCGGCACGCATCGTCAGCGGATGGTCTTTTATCCTATCTCCCATCCCGACCCACAGACCGGATTGGCGATAATCAACTGGATCGCTGAAGTTACGATGGACAACGCCGAAGGTTGGAAGCAGCGCGGCTGGTTCCGGCAAGTGAGCGTCGATGATTTCCTGCACCATTTCGCGAACTGGACTTGGGATTGGCTCGATGTACCCGCCTTGATCAGACAGGCAAACACTGTCTTTGAAAATCCTATGATCGACCGCGATCCCGTATCCACGTGGCAGGACGGTCCGGTGGCCTTACTAGGTGACGCCGCCCATGCCATGTATCCGACCGGATCTAATGGCGGGAGCCAAGCCATCGTCGATGCCCGCGTTCTGGGGGCAGCCATTGTCGAGCACGGAGTTACGCAGGAAGCACTTGCCGCCTATGACAACAAGTTGTGCGGTCCTATCTCGCAGCTGATCTTGCGCAATCGCGGGGCCGGGCCATTCGGATTGCTCAATACCGTCGATGAACGTTGTGGCGGCACATTCGATAATATCGACGATGTCATCCCGCCTGAGGAACGCGCCGAATTCATGGCCGGTTACAAGGCCGCCGCAGGCTTCGCAATTGAAAAGCTCAACGCGGCGCCGCGGACAATCCCGAACGACGCGCGTGCCCGCACCTTACAAGTGATCTAGTGCCCAGTTCGCGTTGGCAAGGTGACGCGACACACCGCTTTAGGTCAAAAGCGGACGAGAGTCGTGTGCTTGTCGGGGTGCTGTCAAACCAAAATTGGCCGCAACGGGATCGCTTCTTGAGTTGATGGTGCTGCCGCACAGGATTGAACTGTGGACCTCCTCATTACCAATGAGGTGCTCTACCACTGAGCTACGGCAGCGTGAGCGCGCGCAGCCCAAATGAAGCGGCGCGAACGCGGCGGAAACTGCCATAGGGCTTTCGCAGGCGCAAGGCGAGGGCCGAAGGTTGCAACGCTGGCCGGAGATCCGATAATGCGGGCCATGACGTCGGGTGGAAAAGACAGAAAAACCGCGAAGCCATCACCCCGGAGCCAGCGCCTGGCGGTGGAATTGCGCGAAAACCTGCGCAAGCGCAAGGCGCAGGAACGTGGGCGGACCACGTCGGCAGGCGAAGAGAAGCAAACAAAGGCGAATGTGAGGGTCCGCGACGAGCACTGAATTCGGGGGTGATGGGTCGGACTTTCGCCGCAATTCCGCGACGAAGGTGCTAGCCTTCAAATAGGGCATTGCGGTAACGGGGCGCGGGTCTCTATATCGCCTCCATCGTAGCCAGAGCGTGACGACGGGACGGGGCGAGCATGGATCGGATACGCATAGTTGGCGGACAACGTCTGAACGGGTCGATTCCGATTTCGGGCGCCAAGAACGCGACACTCCCCTTGATGATTGCGAGCTTGCTGACCGAGGACACCTTGATCCTCGACAATGTTCCGCGGCTCGCCGACGTTATTCAGCTGCAGCGCATTCTCGGCAACCATGGCGTGGACGTGATGATCGCCGGCAAGCGGCCCGGTGATGACCCGAACCAGGGCCGTACCATCCACATTTCTGCAAAACATATCGTGGATACGACGGCGCCCTACGATCTCGTTTCCAAAATGCGGGCGAGCTTCTGGGTGGTGGCGCCGCTGCTGGCGCGCATGGGCCAGGCGAAGGTTTCGATGCCTGGCGGCTGCGCCATCGGCACGCGTCCGGTCGACTTGCTCATCCTGGCTTTGGAAAGGCTGGGCGCCGAAATCGAAATCGAAAGCGGCTATGTCATCACGCGCGCACCCAAAGGTTTGCGCGGTGGCGAAATCGTTTTCCCGAAGGTGACGGTGGGCGGCACGCACACCGCAGTTATGGCCGCATCGCTCGCCAATGGCACAACCGTCATTGAGAACGCAGCGCGCGAGCCGGAAATCACCGACGTCGCTGACTGCCTCAACAAGATGGGTGCGAAGATCTCGGGTGCCGGCACCTCGCGCATCGTGATTGAAGGCGTAGCGAAGCTGCACGGCGCGCGGCATTCGGTTCTGCCCGACCGGATCGAGACCGGCACCTACGCCATGGCGGTAGCGATGACCGGCGGCGATGTGCTTTTGCAGCATGCCCGTCCCGAACTGCTCCAGGCCGCGTTGGATGTGGTGGGCCTGACAGGCGCCACGGTCACATCGACCAATGAAGGAATTCGCGTTGTCCGCAATGGCGGCGGGCTTGCGCCCGTCGAAGTGACCACTGCACCATTCCCGGGCTTTCCGACCGATTTGCAGGCGCAGTTGATGGCACTGATGACGCGCGCCGAAGGAACGTCCCGTATTACCGAGACGATCTTCGAAAACCGCTTCATGCATGTGCAAGAGCTCGCGCGGCTGGGCGCGCGTATTCAGCTTGACGGCGAGACCGCGACGATCGAGGGCGTCGACCGCCTCAAGGGCGCGCCTGTGATGGCGACCGACCTTCGTGCGTCCGTGTCGCTTGTGATTGCCGCTCTTGCAGCCGAGGGCGAGACCATGGTCAACCGCGTCTATCATCTCGATCGCGGCTTCGAGCGGCTTGAGGAAAAACTCGCACGCTGTGGCGCGGTCATTGAACGTATCAGCGCCTAGACGAACCGCTTTTGCTCGGCCACGATCCGGTCCAGGGGCAATGGAGGTCACGTGGCTGAAATCAAGGTCATGAGCGCGGGTGCCGTGAAGTCCGTGGTGTCGGCGCTCGGCGCCGAGTTTGAACGCGATACCGGCAACAAACTGAATTTCAATTTCGGAACGGCGGGCTCGCTGCGTGAGCGGATCAAAGATGGCGAGACGGCCGATATCGTCGTCCTGTCTGAATCCGCAATCGCCGAACTGGCGAAACTCGGTCTTGTCGTGGCCGACAGCATCGTCGACGTCGGCCGTACGGTGACCGGTGTCGTCATACGCGAGGGTGGGCCGGTTCCGGATATTTCGACGCCGGAAGCATTCAAGCGGGCTTTTCTGGATGCGCGGTCCGTCGCTTACACCGATCCGAAGGCGGGTGGATCCGGCGGCATCATGTTTGCCGCGCTGCTGGAGAAACTTGGCATCGCCGACGCGATCAACAAGAAGGCGGTACTCGGAAAGAGCGGCCACGATGTCACCACCTCGATCGCCGAAGGCCGCGCGGAGATCGGGACCACCTTCATCAGTGAGGTTTTGCCCGTGAAAGGCGCAAGGGTCGTTGGTCCTTTGCCAGGCGACCTCCATATAGCCAACACGTATACAGCGGCCATTCACGCTCAGGCTATCGCGCCCGCCGGCGCTGAGTTTTTTTTGCGTAAACTCACCGATCCGGCAACGCGACCTCGCTGGATTGCGGCCGGACTGGAGCCCGCCTTTCCTGATCGCTGACACCTTGCGCGACGCAATGGTCTCGCCTAACTACCCGACAGGGAGTCGACGCCATGGACACTTTGAAATTCGTCGTCCTTGACGAGGAGGATCTCGAGGTTGCTTCGACCCACCTGCAAGATGCGGTGGTAAAGGTCGCTGACGTTCATTGGCGCCCCGGAGAAAAGCGTCTGATCGTTGCCCTCAATCGCTTCGATTGGGAATGTGCGCGCGACACAAACGCAAATCGCGACAAAGACTTAAATAATGAGTATCGGCGCCGCAGGACAGCTCTACGTTTTGAGCGCGTTATGTCATGCAAGTGTCAACACGTGAACCCGGCCAGCAAGGATGACGTTCTCAATCTTCTGGCGGTCGAATTTCTGGAAACTGAAGCGCCGTCCGGGGTGATCGTTTTGAGCTTTTCCGGCGGAGCAACATTGCGGCTTGAGGTGGAATGCCTGGAGGCCGAATTGGCCGACCTTGGTCCAGCCTGGTCGACCGCCGCCTGTCCCTGCCATGCCGAACTTGATGAGCCGGCCGGGAAATCTGAACGCCATTAATCTTGCGGTCTTTCCACCTCTGCGCAGGGTTGACGGCAGGGCGCGCATCACCCATTGACCTGTCGACCGGTCCGAATCCGGCAGGAACAGGTCATGCCCCTTCGTCTGGACAGCCAAAGCGCGGATTTTCCGAAGCGTTTTCGAAGCCTTCTCGCCACCAAGCGTGAGACGGCGGAGGACGTGGAAACCGTCGTGCGCGGCATTGTTTCCGATGTGGCGGCGCGAGGCGACAAGGCGCTCTTCGAACTGACTGCCAAATTTGACCGTATCGACCTTGCAAAAACGGGTTTGCGCGTCACGGCGGCCGAAATCGATGACGCATGGAAAGGCTGCCCGAAGGAAACGCTTGAAGCCCTCAAGGTCGCCCGTGATCGCATCGAGGTCTATCACCGGCGGCAGAAGCCTACCGATGATCGCTTTGTTGATCCGCTCGGTGTCGAATTGGGTGCCAAATGGACGGCGATCGAGGCGGTTGGCCTTTATGTACCTGGTGGCACCGCCGCCTATCCATCGTCGGTGCTCATGAACGCGGTGCCGGCCAAGGTTGCCGGTGTCCCCAGGCTGGCGATGGTCGTTCCGGCACCTGACGGCAAGCTCAATCCGCTGGTGCTCGCGGCGGCCAGGCTTGCCGGCGTTGACGAGATCTATCGTATTGGCGGCGCGCAGGCCGTGGCTGCGCTCGCTTACGGTACCGAAAGTATCGCGGCCGTCGCGAAGATTGTCGGACCGGGCAATGCCTATGTCGCTGCCGCGAAGCGGCTGGTGTTCGGCAAAGTCGGTATCGACATGATCGCGGGACCATCGGAGGTCCTGATCCTCGCCGACAAGACGGGTAATGCCGATTGGATCGCGGCGGATCTTCTGGCCCAGGCCGAACACGATCCCAGCGCGCAATCGATCTTGATCACCGACGATGCGGCGCTCGCTGCGCGGGTCGAAAAGGCCGTCGAGGCGCAACTGAAGACCCTGGCGCGGGCGGACATTGCCGCAGCCTCATGGAAAGACTTCGGTGCGGTCATCGTTGTGCCCAAGCTTGCGGATGCGATCGGCCTCGTCGACGAGCTCGCGCCCGAGCATCTCGAGATTGTCGCCGCCGACGCCGCGCCGCTCGTCGCCGGAATCCGCAATGCGGGCGCCATATTTATCGGTGCCTATACTCCGGAGGCCATTGGCGACTATGTGGCGGGTTCAAACCACGTTCTTCCCACCGCGCGTTCGGCCCGGTTCTCTTCAGGGCTGGGCGTTCTCGACTTCATGAAGCGCACATCCTTGCTTAAATGCGGCGCGGAGCAGTTGCGTGCGCTCGGACCGGCGGCGATCGCCCTTGGGGAAGCCGAGGGTTTGGGCGCTCACGCGCGCTCCGTGGCGATCCGCCTGAACCAGAAATGAACGCAGCGCAACCAACGCCGGCTGGTGCGAAGCGACGCCTGGTCGCCGTGATTCTTGATGAAGAATCGATTGGTCGATCCAACCCGGATGTCGAGCACGAACGACAGGTCGCGATCTACGATCTTCTCGAGCAAAACTTGTTTGCGCCGGTCGGACACGATGACGGGCCTTTCACGCTTCACCTGAGCATCAATGGCAATCGTCTGGTTTTCGATATTCGGCTCGAGAACAACGCGCCGGTGGTGGCGCACCTGTTCTCGCTGACGCCGCTGCGGCGGATCGTCAAGGACTACTACATGATCTGCGACAGCTACTATCAGGCGATTCGAACTGCGACCCCTGACAAGATCGAGGCGATCGATATGGGCCGGCGCGCAATTCACAACGACGGTTCACGTATTCTGATGGAACGGCTCAAGGGAAAGGTGATGGTCGATCTCGACACCGCGCGTCGGCTGTTCACATTGATCTGCGTGCTGCACTGGAAGGGCTAGACAGGCATGTCCGCGTCCGAGCGCTCTTCGCGCCCCCACGCGGTATTATTCGCCTGCGGCATGAACGCAGTGCGTTCGCCAATGGCCGCGGGTCTGCTTCGCGAAATGTTCGGAATGAATGTCTATGTCGGGTCGGCCGGCGTTCAGAAGGGTGAGCTTGACCCCTTCGCCGTCGCCGCCATGCAGGAGATCGGTATCGATATATCCCGCCACAAGCCGATGACCTTCGAGGAACTCGAAGACCTGGAAGGCCTTAATTTCGATCTGATCGTGACGCTGTCACCGCCGGCCCATCACAAGGCACTGGAATTGACCCGCAAAGTGGCGGCCGAGGTCGAATATTGGCCGATGGTGGACCCGGCGGTCGCGGAGGGCAATCGCGAGCAACGGCTCGGCGCATATCGCGAGGTGCGGGACGAACTGATGGCCCGCATCCGCGAGCGCTTCGCGCGGTCTCGCGGCGGCAATGAATGATGTCGTTTTTTTGGATCGGGTTGTTATATTCGGTCCGTTCCGCTAGTTTCCGCGCCCATCCACAACGCACTCCAACGTATCATCATTTCGCGGTCAGATGATCGGTCGCCCAAAATTCGTACTTGCGTCCGGCTCGCCGCGACGACTTGCCTTGGTCAATCAGGCCGGGATCGAGCCCGATGCGCTCAAGCCCGCGGACCTCGATGAGACCCCGCATCGCGGCGAGATTCCGCGCGCTTACGCCACGCGGCTTGCCCATGCCAAGGCCACGGCGGCGCTGGAAAATGTGAATCTCGACGACGAGCTGCGCGGTGCCTTTATTCTGTCCGCCGATACCGTCGTCGCTGTCGGCCGGCGCATTCTTCCCAAAGCCGAATTGCTCGACGAGGCGGCGCAATGCCTGCGCCTGCTGTCGGGACGCAATCATCGCGTCTACACCGCCATCTGCCTCGTCACTCCCAAGGAAGCGTTCCGTCAGCGGCTCGTGGAAACGCGCGTGCGGTTCAAGCGGCTATCCGAGGAAGATATCGAAGCCTATCTCGCCTCGGGTGAGTGGCGCGGCAAGGCTGGCGGTTACGCGGCGCAGGGGATCGCCGGCAGTTTCATTGTGAAGATTGTCGGCTCATATACCAACGTCGTCGGCCTGCCGCTTTATGAAGTCATCACGCTGCTGGGCGGCGAGGGCTATCCGACGCGTTTCGGCTGGTTGAACGCGGTGTGATGCACCGCACGGGATTCGCCTATGAATGAGATCGACCGCAAGACGCCGAGCGTGCGTTCCTGCCCGATCTGCGGCAAACCGGTCGCGCCGGAGTTCAAGCCGTTCTGTTCCAAGCGTTGCGCGGATATCGATCTCAATCGCTGGCTGTCGGGCGTCTACGCCGTTCCTACCAAGGATGACGAAGACGAGGATGGCGAACGGCCGGTTGACGGGGAGGCGGGCGAGAAATGAGCGCGCGGCCCGCTGACTGGCCAGATCGTCTGTTCGAGACGCTCAAGCACGGCGGCATCAGGCAAGTCGCCTATGTCCCCGACGCCGGCCACGCGCGCCTCATCGATCGATGCCGCGCCGACAGCGACATCCGTGATGTTGCCCTCACGACGGAAGAGGAGGGCGTAGCGATGGCAGGGGGTGCCTGGCTCGGCGGTGACCGCGCCGCGCTGTTGATGCAGTCGAGCGGCGTAGGCAACTGCATCAACATGCTGTCGCTGGCGCGGTCCTGCCGGTTCCCTCTGCTGATGCTGATCACGATGCGCGGCGAGTGGGAGGAGTTCAATCCCTGGCAGGTGCCGATGGGGTCGATCATCGACCCCGTACTCGAATTGTGTGAGGCGGAAATCTATCGCGCGCGTGAGCCGGACGAAGTGGTGGGTGTTACCCAGCGCGCCATCCAGCATGTTTTCGGAGAAGAGCGAATTGCCGCAGTGATCCTGTCGCAGCAATTGATCGGCAGGAAGGTGTGGACCAAATGACGCTCGAACGTCGTGCCGCCATGGCGACGCTGCTTGCCGGCAGGGGTGATGATCTTCTGGTCATTCCAGGTCTTGGATCGACCGCCTGGGATGCGGCGGCCGCGGGCGACAATGATCAGAACTTTTACCTTTGGGGCGCCATGGGCGGCGCCGCCATGATCGGCCTGGGCCTTGCGCTGGCCCAGCCCAGCCGGCGAGTTGCAGTGATAACGGGCGACGGGGAGATGCTGATGGGCCTTGGCGCGCTCGCGACCATAGGAACGAAGTGCCCGCCCAATCTCGCGATCATCGTCTTCGACAATGGGGTCTACGGCGAAACCGGCATGCAGCCGAGCCATACGCAGGCGGGGGTCGACCTCATCGGCGTGGCGGCCGCTTGCGGTATTCCGTCTCGCCTCGACGTCAGGAACGAAGACGAGTTGGGTGACCTTGCCGGCCGGCTTAAAAATCTTCGCGGGACACTTTTTGCTCGCGTTCAAATTGCAGCCGATGAGCCGCCTCGGGTGCTGCCGTTGCGCGATGGCGTCGTGCTGAAGCAGCGGTTCCGTGCCTCAATTGGCCTCAAGCCGTAGGCCTCCGCGCGCCGAACCGGCGTTCTGGACAGTGTGGATTCGAGCCTCTATAACGCCCCGCGCTTTGCTGAGCGGCCCCTCCGGGCCGGCCCAGCGCCCAGGTAGCTCAGTTGGTAGAGCACATGACTGAAAATCATGGTGTCGGTGGTTCGATTCCGCCCCTGGGCACCACTTCGTTTCCGCAGATTCGCTCGCGACCTGCCTAACCACCCGGCTGCTTCGCCGATGCGGTGTCGGGTGCGCCTTTTGCGCCCGGTTCGCCGGCAATACGAACTTCATCGCCCGACGTGATCCCATCCGGCGGATTTGCCACAACCCGATCACCCGCGTTCAACCCCGAACCGATCTCGACAAGGCTGCCGAGGTCACGTGCGATCGTGACCGTCTTGAGAACGACCCGATTTTTGGAATCGATTGTCGCGACACGCAGGCCGCTCTGGTCGAAAATCAGCGCGCTCGCGGGCACATTGATGGTGGAATTCGACGCCGGGATCTCAAACCGGACACTTGCGAACGCGCCGGTCATCAGCTCGCCGCTCGCGTTGTCGACAATAAGGAGCATGCGCGTGGTTCCCGACCCCACGTCAACAGCCTGCGCCGAAGCTTCGACTGTCGCGGGAAACTTCCTGCCTGGATATTCCGGCACTGAGATTTGTGCCTTCGTACCTATTCTTACGCTCGGCACCGCGTTTTGCGGGACGTTGACGTAAGCTCGCAGCTTGCTGGTGTCAGAAACGACGAACAGAGCCGGGCCGCCGCTTGCTCCGGCATTGATGAGAGCACCGATGTCAGTTGCGCGCACGGTGACCAGCCCGTCGAACGGCGCCGTAATGCGCTTGTACTTTTCCAACACCCGCAGTCGATCGAGATTGGCCTTTGCCGATCTGACTAACCCCGCTTTGTTGGCGGCGTCAGCCATGCGCTGATCGAGATCCTGCTTGGAGACAAAGCCCGACTGGATAAGCGACTGTCCGCGTTCAAGCGTCGACTGTGACAGCGTGGCATTGGCTTGCGCGCTCGTTAGCGCTGCTTCGGCTTGCATGATCTGTTGGTCGAGATCGGGAGCATCGATTTCGGCAAGCACCTGCCCGGCTTTGACCGGAGTGCCGATGTCAGCATTCCATTCCTTGATGTAGCCGCTGACGCGGGCGAACAGTTGTGCCTGCGAATTGGCCTCAAGGCGGCCGGGAAGTTCAATGATCGTTTCCCTGCCGCGGGTATCCGGTGTCATCACGGCGACGACAGGCGTCGCCTGATTTTCGGTCCATTCGCTTAGACGGGCATCCGCCACTTTGCGCGTCAGAATACCGGTGACGATGACAGTTACGGCGACGGCGCCTGCGATAACGGCTGTTATGTGCAAGCGGCGGCGCGTGACAAACTTTTGGGTGTGTTCATGCGACATGCGGCTCTCCGATTGCTGGCGCACGCCGCGCTCGTTTGTGCCCATGCACAATACTGAAAACGACTGGCACAAACATCAATGTTGCGACCGTTGCAAAAATAAGTCCGCCGACAACCGCGCGCCCGAGCGGGGCATTCTGTTCTCCACCTTCGCCGAGACCGAGCGCCATTGGCGCCATTCCGATGATCATAGCGAGCGCCGTCATCAAGACGGGGCGGAACCTGACGAATCCAGCTTCCAGCGCAGCCTGAGTCGCATCGCCAAGTTCCGCGAGGCGCTCGCGCGCAAAGCTGATGATCAGCACGCTGTTAGCGGTGGCAACGCCCATGCACATGATTGCGCCAGTCAAAGCCGGAACGGACAACGTCGTACCGGTGGCAAAAAGCATCCAGACAATGCCCGCGAGTGCGGCAGGCAGCGCGGTAATGATCACGAAGGGGTCACTCCAGGACTGGAAATTGACCACGATCAAAAAGTAAATCAGCACGATCGCGCCAAGAAGACCGAACAGGAGGCCACTGAACGCACTGTTCATCGTCCTGACCTGGCCGAGCACGATGACCTGCGCGCCCTTGGGAACATCCTTTGCTGTTTGATCCACGATGCGCTGCACGTCGGCCGCGACGGCACCGAGATCGCGGCCCTGGGTGGTTGCGTAGATCTGGATCATGGGCTGAATGTTGTACTGCGAGACGACCGCGCTCCGCGCGACGCGATTGATATCGGCGATGGCGCCGAGAGTTTGAGACTGCGCCCCGGTTGCCGTTATCGGAAGATTCTTCAGTGCCGATAGCGTATCCACCTGATATTGCGGAGTTTGCATGACAATCGGATAGGAGACGCCATTGTCGGGATTGAGCCAATAGGTTGGGGCAACCTGGCTGCTGCCGGCAAGATTGACGACCATACTGTTGGTCACGTCGCGTTCCGTCACACCGACATACTGCGCACGAGTCCTGTCGACATCGACGTTGAAGCCCGGGTTATTCAAGGACTGTTGAATACGTGCATCGACCAGGCCGGGAACATGTCGCAATTGGCGCAACAACTGCTGTGCGTATTCGTAGTTCGCGGCGAGGTTCGGTCCGCGTATCTGCAGATCGATCGGCGCCGGTGCACCAAAGTTCAGAATCTGGCTGATGATGTCGGCCGGCAAAAAGGAGAACGTGACTCCGGGGAAACGCAGCGGCAATTCTTCGCGAAGCGTTCGGATGTAGCCCGCCGTCGGCTTGTGATTCTCCTTGAGTTTGATTTGAATATCGCCGTCCTGGGTACCGATGGTCCCGGTGCTGTTATAGGTCATGTTAATTCCGCTGCCCGGCATCCCGACATTGTCGACGACCGTGGCAAGTTCCTCAGCCGGGATGATCTGGCGGATGGCCTTCTGAATTTCCGCAAATTGGCGTGAAGTGTCCTCGACCCGCGTTCCGATCTGGGTGCGCGCGTGCATAAGGATCTGCCCGGCATCGACCGAGGGAAAAAAGTCACGACCGAGGAACGGCACAAGCGCGAATGAAGCGAACACAAAGCCGAGGAAACCGGCGGCAAACACTATGCGGCGGCGCAGTGCCATCTCCAGTAGTTCGCGATAGACGAGACGGACGCGCTCAAATCCCGCTTCAAACCCGCGCTGGAAACGAACCAGCGGATTGCGCGAGCGCGGCAGCGGACCGTCCAGGCCATGCATATCGGTGTGCGGCGCGTGCTTGCGCAGAAGATAATTCGCCATCGTCGGCACCAGCGTGCGCGACAGGATGAAGGAGCAGATCATTGCGGCCATGACCGCTTCCGCCATCGGTACGAAAAGAAAGCGCGCCACGCCTGGCAGGAAGAACATCGGTATGAACACGATGCAGATACAAAGTAGCGATACGAAAGCCGGCGTCACAATCTGTGCAGCGCCATCCATGATTGATGCATCGACTTCCTTGCCTTGCTCGAGATGCCAATTGATATTCTCGATCGTCACGGTCGCGTCGTCGACGAGAATGCCGACGGCGAGCGCAAGTCCGCCCAAGGTCATGATGTTGAGCGTCTCGCCTAGCGCGGCAAGTGCTGCGATCGAGCCAAGGATCGAGAGCGGAATCGACGTTGCGATGATGACCGTCGAACGCCAGCTTCCAAGAAAGATAAGGATCATGATGCTCGTGAGGGCGGCCGCTATGATGCCCTCGATAATGACGCCGTTCACCGCCCCGCGGACGAACACCGACTGATCGCCGATCTGCGCCACGTCGAGCGCGGGCGGCAATGTCGGTTTGATCTGTTCCAGCTTTTCCTTGATGCCTGAGATGATTGCGAGCGTCGAGACTGATCCGTTCTTCAGCACCTGCATGAGGACTGAACGATTGCCTTCGACATGCACGATGTTCGTCTGCGGCGGGTTGCCATCGCGCACCTGGGCCACATCGCGGACATAGACCATTGCGCCATTCACGGCCTTGATCGGCAGAGCGCCCAGTGCGGCGATTTCGGAGGGCGCGTTGTTGAGCTGAATCGAGTATTCGAAGTTGCCGATCTTCTGCGTGCCGACCGGAGTGATCAGATTTTGTGCGGCCAACGCGTTGGCGACGTCCTGGCCGGAAAGGCCACGTGCCTGCATCGCCATGGAGTCGAGATCGATCTGAATTTGCCGCAGCTTGCCGCCATACGGGAGGGGAATTGCGGCTCCGGGCACTGTTACGAGGGGCGTGCGCACGACGTTTAGACCAAGGTCGCCGAGAATTTGTTCGGACAATCCCTGGCCCGACAGCGCGAGCTGAATGATCGGCACGGTTGACGCGTTGTAGTTCAGGATCAACGGCGGGGTGGCGCCCGGCGGCATCTGTTTCAGCAATGTCTGCGAGATCGCGGTGACTTGTGCGTTTGCAATGCGGATGTCGACGTTCGGCTGAAAGAATATTTTTGTGATGCTCAGAGTATTGTAGGACGTCGCCTCCATATGCTCGATGTCGTTGACCGTCGTCGTCAGGGCCCGCTGAAACTGCGTGGTAATGCGGCCGGCCATCTGGTCGGGGGGAAGGCCGGTGTACTGCCAGATCACGGCAATCACCGGAATCCTGATGTCTGGAAAGATATCGACCGGTGTACGCAGGGCCGCGAGTGGGCCGACGATAAAGATGACCAACGCGAGGACGACGAATGTATAGGGACGCCGCAACGCAATGCGGACGAGGGCAATCATTCGGACAACGCTCTCAAGTTAAAAACCTCGCCCTCTCTAGCATGCGCGGTAGGTCGCGAAAACGGACGCCCCGAAGCGCTTTAGGTTGATCGTCTACACCTTGCAAGTTTTCTAACCTCTACCGTTGGTAGCAACGCGCCCATTCGGACATCGAACGTCTTGCGAAACAAAAATTCATTCCACAGCTAACCGAGGGGCGGGTAGAAGCGGTGGGACAAGTGGGACGATCTATCATGGCACGGAAACATCAGGCGTCCCCTGACATCAATTTGAATTTACCAGTCGTTCTGTTCTCGGGTCCGCGTTCATGAAACACATCGGTTTTCTCTCTTTCGGACACTGGACCCCGTCGCCGCAGTCACAAACACGATCAGGGTCCGATGCGCTCCTGCAATCGATCGAGCTCGCGGTCGCCGCTGAGGAGCTCGGCGCCGACGGTGCCTATTTCCGCGTCCATCACTTCGCGCGCCAGCTCGGCTCGCCATTTCCGCTGCTGGCGGCATGCGGCGCCAGGACCAAGCGTATCGAGATCGGCACCGCGGTCATCGACATGCGCTACGAAAACCCGATGTACATGGCGGAAGATGCGGGCGCCGCCGATCTCATCGCCGGCGGCCGGCTGCAGCTCGGCATCAGCCGCGGTTCACCTGAGCAGGTGATCGACGGCTTTCGCTACTTCGGCTACGTGCCGCCGGAGGGTATGACGGACGCCGACATGGCGCGGCGCCACACCGAGGTCTTTCTCGAATTGCTGCTCGGCAAGGGTTTCGCCAAGCCCAACCCGAGCCCGATGTTTCCGAACCCGCCCGGCCTTCTGCGCCTCGAGCCCTTTTCCGAGGGACTGCGGGAGCGCATTTGGTGGGGCGCCGGCACCAATGCGACCGCGCAATGGGCCGCCAAGCTCGGCATGAACCTGCAAAGCTCGACGTTGAAGATCGACGAGAGCGGCAAACCGTTCCATGTGCAGCAAGCGGAACAGATCCGGCTTTATCGCGCGGCGTGGAAGGAGGCCGGACATACGCGCACGCCGCGCATATCTGTGTCACGCAGCATCTTTGCGTTGGTCGACGATCGCGATCGAATGTATTTTGGCCGCGGCGGCAAGGAGGGCGACCAGGTCGGAATGCTCAGCGCCACCGAGCGCGCAATTTTCGGCCGCAGCTACGCCGACGAGCCGGACAAGCTCATCGCGGAGCTCAAGACCGACGAAGCGATTGCCGAGGCCGACACGCTGCTACTGACCGTGCCGAACCAACTCGGTGTTGAATACAACGCGCATGTCATCGAGGCGATCCTCAAGCACGTCGCGCCGAACCTGGGATGGCGATGAACTGCTTTTTATGAAGCGAGGCAGTTGATGATGTCCGCTTCCAAAGCGGACATTGAGGCGAATCTCAATTCTTCGTAGCCGCCAGCGAATAGCGCGAATACAGATCGGCAACGCGTTGTTGCCACATGGTGACGAACGCGGCGGACGTCAGCTTTTCAACTGATTTCCAGGCTTGTTTGATGGCGGGAAGGGTGTTTCCCCAGATTGCCCGCTTGCACCATCGTTCGCCTTTTTCCTTGCCTTCTTCGGTGGCGCACATTGATCTCCAGGCGATGCGCTCCGGCTTGGCAACGTGTTCCGCGGCGCCTTGCCATCCTTGTTGATGAATCAAGTAGAGATCGCTGAAAGTCGGTTTTTTGCCGGTCTCGTACTCAAAGAGCAGAGCTTCCGTGGCGAATTTGTAAGCACCGGCAATGGCATTGTCGCGCGCATCGGTAATGGTTCCTGAACCGTACCGTTTGAACTCATACTTACTGAGCTGGAACAGCCCGATATACGATCCAGTCCGCTGCTTCGGATTGAAGCCAGACTCGATCTTGGCGACGGCTTTCATGAAGCTGAAATCCAGGCCGAAAGCATCAGAGGCGCGTTTGATTTCCTCGACCGGCGTCCCGACGGGAATGCCTTTCATCGCCTCCAAAGCAAGCTCGGCCGGCCTCTCGTCGGGTGGAATCTCGGAAAAAGCGTAATAAGCGAGGCGTGAGAAGTCGCGCTTGAGAGGCGTCGTGTCCGTAGAATAAGTCTGGACCGATTCCATTTTTATCTGCGGTTCCAGAGAGGCTGTTCTTATCCTCTGCTCCAGCGCGTCTGTTCTTGCTTTTTGCTCAACGGCATTCGTCTTTATTTGTTGTTCAAGGGCATCGAAGGCCGCTTGCAGCCTGGCTTGCTGTATTTCCAGGGCGTCGGAGCTGATTTCTTCCTTGCGCAAGAGCGACAGCCCGCGCGGGACAGGCAATGAGGAGGTGACGAAGTTGCTCGACGCGACGACGTCCACCTCGGCTGAATCGTCCGGGGAAGGAGCGCTCATCGTCTCCGCAGAAATAATTTGGTAGGCCGCAGCAATTGAACATGCGGCTACAAGACAGCCAAAGTGCAGAGATTTCATTCGTTGCAAATCGGTCCCCTCACCGACAGTGTATACGCGAATCTCTACAGGACGTCTGCATTATTGTACCATCATCTTCGTCAGCGATACTGGAAATGTAACAGGATGAACCTGCAAACAAGCTGGTTTTGAGGCTAAAAAGGCGCATTTTGTTGCGCCGCACAAGATAATTTCGACAAAATGGAACGGAAATAAGTCCTGCCGGAACTGTGCGCCGGCCCCTGGCCGCCACTCTGATTCGGGCGGTACCGTAGTACTTGAGGCGGACGCAATCCCGGCGCGGGCGATAAGTCGACAGGCGCTACGTCAGGTCGGATTGCCGATTGATGCGTCTTTCTGAGTTCGACCAAACGTCGCCCAGACGCCGTTTTCGCCATCCCAAGAACCGCGAGTAGCGGCTTTTGAATACTCGGTCGCGCGCTGCTCGAAGAAATTGGCGTGTTCCACCCCGTTGAGGATTTCCACGAGCCACGGCAGCGGGTGTGCTTTGAGTTGCGTGTAGCCGCCTTCGGTCGTTTCAAAATATCCGAAGACCGGCGGCAGCCTGAGCTGAGTGAGCCTCCAATCCGCGACGTAACGGACATAAGATTGAATTTCCTCGGGTCGCATGCCCTCGATTTCTCCGAGGCCGAATGCGAGATCGACGAAGTTCTCCTCCAGTTTCACCATCGTCTTTGCCACATCGACGATGTCGTCCCGCACCGCGCGGGTGACCGCGCCGGTTTCCAAATTCCACTCGTGGAAAAGCTTGATGACGCCCTCGCAATGAAGGCTCTCGTCGCGCACCGACCAGCTGACGATCTGGCCCATGCCGTTCATCTTGTTGTGGCGCGGAAAGTTCAGAAGCATCGCGAAACTGGCGAACAAAGCCATCCCCTCGGTGAAAGCGCCAAACATCGCCAGCGTTCGCGCCACGTCGGCAACGGTCTCGACACCGAACTGGTGCATATAGTCCGCCTTCGCCCGCATCTCGGCGTAGTCGCGAAACGCCTCGAACTCGGTCTTCGGCATTCCCAGCGTCTTGAGCAGCAACGCGTAAGCGTCGAT
>Ga0070717_10001164_pt1 | contig 17767 bp, 14 predicted proteins | sample LARL113metaG_FD_71366 | JGI IMG/M metagenome (GOLD analysis project Ga0070717, IMG submission 71366) | Corn, switchgrass and miscanthus rhizosphere microbial communities from Kellogg Biological Station, Michigan, USA - LAR L11-3 metaG | ecosystem: Host-associated > Plants > Roots > Rhizosphere ... | reverse complement strand
GCGGAACAGCAATCCGACATAGCCGCTCATCAGGAATAGCGGAATGAACACGGCGATCAGCGAGAACGTGATGGCCATGACGGTGAAGCCTATCTCGCCGGACCCCTTCATCGCCGCATCATAGGGCGACAGGCCCTCCTCCATGTGCCGCACGATGTTCTCGATCTCGACCACGGCGTCGTCGACCACGAACCCGACTGCGATCGACAACGCCATCAGCGAGAGGTTGTCGAGGCTATAGCCCATTTCGTAGAGCACCGCGAAGGTGCCGACCAGCGCCAGCGGCACGGTGACGGCCGGGATCACGGTCGCCCAGAAGCTACGCAGGAATATGAAGATCACCATGACGACCAGCGCGACCGTCAGCATCAGCGTGAACTGCACATCAGAGACCGAGGCACGGATGGTCTGGGTGCGATCGGAAATCACGTTGACCTTGACGGCGGCCGGGATCGAAGCCTGCAGTACAGGCATCATCGCCTTGATCCGCTGCACGGTCTCGATGACATTGGCGCCGGGCTGGCGCTGGATCGCCAGAATGATCGCGCGCTTCTGGTTGAACCAGCCGGCGATCAATTCGTTCTCGCCAGCGCTGACCGCGTGGCCGATATCGCGGATGCGGACCGGCGAGCCGTTGCGATAGGCGATGATGAGGTTGTCGTATTTTTCGGGCTGGAACAGCTGATCGTTGGTGTTGAGGGTGTAAGTCTGGCGCGGGCTGTTGAGCGTGCCCTTCGGAAGGTCGACATTGGCCTGGCCGAGCACCGTGCGCACATCCTCAAGATTGATACCGCGCGCCGCCAGCGCCTCCGGATCGACTTGCACGCGGACGGTCGGCTGCTGCGTACCTCCGATGCCGACGAGGCCGACGCCGGAGATCTGCGAAATCTTTTGCAGCAAGATATTTTGTGCATAGGCATCGACGACGGTGAGCGGCAGGCTGTCCGAGGTAACCCCGAGCACCAGGATCGGCGTTTCAGCCGGATTGACCTTGCGGATCAGCGGCGGATACGGCAGGTTTTTCGGCAGGTACGCGGTCGCAGCGTTAATCGCCGACAGCGTGTCGCTGACCGTTCCATCGATCGGCCGGTTCAAATCGAACTGCAGCGTGATCTGGACATAGCCGAGCGCGCTCGACGACGTCATCTGGGTGAGGCCGGGGATCTCGCCGAACTGCAGCTCGAGCGGAGAAGCCACGGTCGATGCCATGGTCTGCGGGTCGGCGCCCGGCAACTGCGCCGTGACGCTAAGCGTCGGATAGTTAACATTCGGCAGCGACGCCACCGGCAAGAGCGGATAAGCGACGATGCCGCCGACCAACAACCCTACCATCAGCAGCGCGGTCGCGATCGGCCGCTGGATGAACGGTGCGGAAATATTCATGGGATCGGTGCCTGTAATGCGTCCTGCGCGGCTGCTTCCTGTGCCGCCTGGCCGTGCAGGAACGTGACATGGGTGCCCGGCTGCAGCTTGTATTGTCCGTCGACCACGACCTGTTCATTGGCCTTGAGGCCGGAATCGATCAGCGCCTGGCCATCGCTGATTTGCGCGACCTTGATCGGGCGGATCGACACCGTGTTGTCGGGATTGACGACATAGGCGTAGGGTCCCTTCGCACCCTGCTGCACGACCGCTGCCGGAACGGTCAGGCCATTATGGCGCGTGTCGAGGAGCAGCCGCGCGTTGACGAGCTCGCCCGGCCAGAGCTTGTTCGACTTGTTGGCAAAATTCGCCTTGAGCTGGATCGAGCCGGTGGTCTGCAGGATCTCGTTGTTGACGAGGCCGAGCACACCTTGATCCAGCAGGGTCGTATCATCCTGGCTGTAGGCGAGAACTGAGAGCGGCGTCTTGGTTTTTTGCTGCTGTTGCTGGATTTTCGGCAAGCTCGTCTCGGGGAGCGTGAAGATCAGCGAAATTGGATCGATCTGCGTGACGACGACGAGGCCGTTGGTGTTTGAGGGGCTGATGATGTTGCCCACGTCGATCTGACGAATACCGGCCACGCCGTCGATCGGCGACGTCAGGCGCGTGTAGCTGAGCTGCACCTTTGCGCTGTCAATCAGCGCCCGGTCGGTCTTGATGGCCGCCTGCAGCTCGCCGACTTGCGCTTGCTGGGTTTCGATCAATTGCGGAGTGGCCCAGCCCTTGTCCCCCAAGGTGGTGTAGCGGGTGAGGTTAGCCTGGGCATTCTTGAGCTGGGCCTGATCACGTTCCAGGTTTCCGGTGTACTGATCGATCAGGGCCTGGTAGGGACGCGGATCGATCTGCGCGAGCAGGTCGCCGGCATGCACTCGCTGGCCTTCGGTGAAGTTGATGCTGATGATCTGCCCCTGGATCTGGGCGCGCACGATGTCGGTGTTGTACGCGATCACCGTGCCGACCCCGGTAAGGTATATCGGCACATCGTGCTGGGTGACGGTGCCGGCGACGATCGGCACTGACGGCGGTGCCGCCGGCGTGGCGGCAGAGGCCTTTTCCAGCGCCTGGTTATGCGCGAAGTACAGACTGCCGGCCGCAAGCACCGCAGTCAGCAAGATGGCAGGGATGACGACTTTCTTTTTCATGACCGCTCTGGCTCACAGATGAAGATGATTTACGGGATTGTGCTTCCAGTCGTGGGTGGAGCAGGAGGCGTCGTCGGTACCGGCGAGCTTGGCCCTGCGGTTCCGACGATGGGCGATACGGTTGGCGTCGGCACCGTGGACGCTGCGCTCACCCCGAGATTGCCGATCTCGTAGGATCCCATCGGAATTCCGGCGCGAGGGCCGCTGCTCGAAATGGCAGCGGAGGTTGACGTCGGGTTCGACGATGCCGTGATGCTGCTCGAACCGGAGCCGCACATTCCCGTCAGCCCCGACGTTTCCAGCATGCCTGAGGAGGTCGACACTCCCGACGTCGCCGAGATTGCCGTCGACGTTGATATCCCGCTGCCCGTTGTGGCTGCGGTGGCGGGCGTCGTCGTTCCCGTTGCCATTGCCATTCCGCCACCGTCGTAGGTCGAGGGCGAGCCGAACGTTCCGAGTGGCGAAGTCGCCAACGTCGAACATGCCCCCACGCCGCTGCTGGTGCTTGGAATGGTAATCGTGCCCGTGACGCCGTTCGGCACCGGACTGACCGGAGTTGATGCGTCCGGCGCCAAACCGTTGGTGCCGACCGGCGCGCTGGGATCGGCTCCGAGCGAAGAGGTGTTGCCGAGCGGAGGCATGACCGTCCCGACCTGTGCGAATGCCGGGTCGCTGCACAACAGGGCCGTCGCTAACATCAACAATTTCCTCATCGGGGACCCCCTATTCGAGCGGAAGGGTTACGCAGCGAGCGGCCGCAAGGCACCGCAGTCGACAAGGCAGTGGAAGCGATGGCTTTCATTTTCATCACCGTTGACAGATGATGAATTGTCTCAACAACCGCGCCGTGGCCGACGTGCCGGAGATCCCGGCGTTGCCGGCGCCGGCGAAACTTCCGATCCCGGGAGTCGTGCCGCTCGTGCACGCCGGATTGCTTGACGCCGTCGTGGGCAAGGTCGTCGGTGAAAGTGTGGGCATCGTAGGCGCCAGCGGAGACGGCGCCACCGGGCTCACTGTCGGCAGCACGCTCGGCAGCGGCACTGGCGGTGTCGAACCAACGCCGAGATTGGCGATCTCGAATGATCCGAACGGAATTCCAGTGTGAGCGCCGCCGCCCGGCGTGGTGGGCGAGGTTGACGTTGGCGCGGACGATGCGGCAAGGCTGCTTGAGCCGGAGCCGCACATTCCCGACATTCCTGACGTGTCGAGCGTCCCTGAGGAACCCGAATTTACCGGCAGCTCCGACGTCAAGGATGTTGCAGACAAGGTTGATGTCGTCGACGTCGTCGCGGTGCCCGAATTCGCCGCCGTGGCGGGCATCGCGGTTCCGATCCCCATGCCGCCGCCGTCGAAGCTTGCGGTCGAGCCGAACATTTCCGAAGGCGACGTCGCAACCGTCGAACATGCCGTGCTGGTCGTTGTTGTTGGAATGGTGATCGTGCCCGTTACGCCGGTGGGCAGTGGACTGACACCGGGAGAAGTGATTTCGGTAGAGCCAAGCGGGATTCCGGCCGGAGAACCCGAACCGCCCATTGCGACGCCGAGCGGTGAGGTCGCGCCAATCGTCGGCGTCGGGGTGACGGTTCCGTCAAATTGTCCGTCCACTTGCGCCATCGCAACGTTGCAGACGAAGAGCGCCGGAAGAATCGCCGCAACCAGCAATGATTTCACTAACGTTCGCGGTTTGAAAGCCGCGCTGCCGGCGACGCCAGGCTGCGACATGGAATGGCTCCCGAGTTTAAGCGAAAGAGTACTGTCACTGCCTGCGGCCGATTCAGTTTCCCTTCGCCCCGGAAGGTGGACGGCTCGCTCGGCCTGTTCAATTAAATACGCGTTTATGGTCTTGGCGCCGATGGAGCCGCGTCTCGACGCAGAGTGCGATTGTCTCGCGTGTGCATGCTCCGGGGAATCTAACAATATTTTTAGTTGAGCAGGTCGCGCGCGCTCCCGATGTCTGCTGGATCATCTCTGATGGAAGAACACCAAGAGGTATAGCGACCATGGAGAGCTCGATGAGCGAGGACGATGTCGTAGGCGTCGCCGAATACGATGGGGCTGCGGCGGGGTGGGGTGCCCTGAAAGCCGTTGCCGATGCCGTCCGCGGTCAGAAGGCCGTCGTCAAGGAGACGCACGGCCTGCTCACCATGAACCAGCCGCACGGATTCGATTGCCCGGGCTGCGCCTGGCCCGATCCGAAACATACCGCGTCGTTCGAGTTCTGCGAGAACGGCGCCAAAGCCGTCGCATGGGAAGCGACGGCCAAGCGGACGACGCCGGAGTTTTTTGCCGCGCATCCGGTCAGCGAACTCTGGAAATGGAATGATTTCGACCTTGAGAATGAGGGTCGTCTCACGCATCCGATGGCCTACGACTACGCAACGGATCGATACCTGCCGATCTCTTGGGACGAGGCGCTGGAGCGCATCGGCGCGGCGCTCCGTGCGCTGCCCAGTCCCGACATGGCTGAGTTCTATACATCCGGCCGGGCATCCAACGAGGCGGCCTTCCTCTATCAGCTGTTTGCGCGGGAATACGGCACCAACAATTTCCCCGATTGCTCGAACATGTGCCACGAGGCGACCAGCGTCGGCCTGCCGCAATCGATCGGCGTCGGCAAGGGCACCGTCACGCTCGAGGATTTCGATCATTGCGACGCGCTGTTTTGCATCGGCCACAATCCCGGGACCAATCACCCGCGCATGCTGACGACGCTGCGCGAAGTCTCCAAGCGAGGCGTGCCGATCATCGTCTTCAACCCGCTGCGCGAACGCGGGCTGGAGCGGTTCACCTCGCCGCAGCACCCCGTCGAAATGTTGACGCTGAGCTCGACGCCGATCGCTTCGACCTACTATCTGGTGAAGGTTGGCGGCGACATCGCGGTGCTGAAGGGAATCATGAAGACCCTCGTGGCGCTCGATAGGAAAAGCCTCGCCGAAGGCGGCGCGGGTGTTCTCGACCGTGAATTCATCGCAAATCACACGACCGGCATCGATGAACTGCTGGCCGATCTCGACGCGACCTCCTGGGACGCGATCGTGGAGGCCTCGGGCCTGTCGCGATCGGATATCGAGTTCGCCGGCAGCGTCTACGCCAGGGCGGAGCGGGTCATCATCAATTACGGCATGGGGATCACCCAGCACCGTCACGGCACTGGCAATGTGCAGCAGATCGCCAATCTCTTGATGCTCCGCGGCAACATCGGGCGCAAGGGCGCCGGCATTTCGCCGTTGCGCGGCCACTCCAACGTGCAGGGAGACCGCACGGTGGGCATTACCGAGATTCCGAGCGACGAGCTTCTGAACGCAATTGCCCGCGTATTCGGATTCGATCCACCACGTCATCATGGCCACAGCGCGATCGAGGCTGTCGAGGCGATCCGGGACGGACGCTCGAAGGCGCTGGTCTGTCTCGGTGGCAATCTTGCCGTTGCGATGTCCGATCCGGAAGTCACGTTCAAGGCGATGGGGAATCTCGATCTTGCGGTGCATATCGCCACCAAGCTCAATCGGACGCATTTGCTGCTCGCGAAGCAATCGATCATTCTGCCCTGTCTCGGACGTACCGAGATTGATCTTCAGGCAACCGGCCCCCAATCGGTCACGGTGGAAGATTCGATGTCGATGGTGCACGCCTCGCGTGGTGCACTGAAACCCGCCTCGGAGCATCTGAGATCGGAGCCGGCCATCATCGCGGGAATGGCGCTGGCCACCTTGCCGCAGACGCGGGTCAAATGGGCGGAGCTGGTTGCCGACTACAGCAAGATCCGCGATTGCATCGAGGCGGTATTTCCGGATTTCGCGGACTTCAATGGCCGCATCAAAAAGCCGGGTGGGTTTCGGCTCTATGTTGCTGCTTCGGAGCGCGAATGGCGGACGCCAACGAAGAAGGCCAATTTCATCGTCTATCCCGGAGTGGACGAGGATCCTCGCGTCGAGGATCGCGAAGCGCTCACGCTCACGACGATCAGGAGCCATGATCAGTACAACACCACGATCTACGGCCTGAATGACCGCTATCGCGGAATCAAGGGGCGCCGTGACGTCGTGTTCGTCAACGAACGCGACCTCGCAAGCCGCGGGTTGAAGCACGGCGATCGCGTCGATCTCACCGTCGTGTCCGATGCGCCATCGAAGACGGACAAGCGGGCCATGCGCAACCTGACCGCAGTCGCCCATCACATCGCGCAGGGCTCGATCGCGGCTTACTATCCGGAGGCGAATGTCATGGTCGCGCTCGATCACTACGATGCCAAATCCGGAACGCCGTCTTACAAGTCGACGCCGGTTCTGCTTCGCGCTTCCGAGGCTAGGGCGTGAACCCACAAATTCAAAGTGATTCGCGGAAGCCCGCTTTGATGCGCATTCCGGACTCAAGTGGTCCGAAAAGTGCCCCAGGAGCGGACCTGACAACCGGAAACGCACCTCATCGCTCACGATTCCTCGGTAACGTCTGTGCGCGAAACCGAGCGCGGCAGGGACGAAGGAAATATACAGTTCCGACGATGGCGAATGCGCGCATGGACTACAAAGCGCCGATCGAGCCGAAGTATGTCGATGCATCAGAGGTGCGAACTAGGCGCGAGTCGTCGAGTTGCTCTCGTTGTGAAGCAAAGGCAGACGTCGCGCCGTCGGTGAGCAGCATGAACTGAAAGACGGCGCCCTCGGGCTTGTTCGGGGCAACCCACAGCCGACCATCATGGGCCTCAATGATCGAACGGCAGATCGATAGCCCCATCCCCATGCCGCCCGATTTGGTCGTGAAAAGTGGATCGAATATCCGATCGAGCTCTTGCGGGCCGATCCCTGTTCCGGTATCCGCCACCGACACGATCACGCCCCCGCCGCTGTGGACCTCGGACTTCACGCACAGGACCCGCGCCCCATCCTTGGCCGCCATCGAATCGATCGCGTTCGTGATCAAGTTGAGAAGCACTTGCTGCAGCTGGATTCGATCTCCTCTTACCTGCGGTAGCTGCGCATTCGGCTCGACCTGGACCAGTATCCGGTGCCTCTGCTGATCGCCGCGCGTCAAGGTGAGGGCTTCCCCGATGAGGTCGTTGATATCGAGCGAAGTTCTGTTCCGGGCATCCTTCTTGAAGATTGCTCGAATGCCATCGATCACCGCTCCGGCACGACGGCCAGCATCGATGATCTGTTTGAATGCCGCCTTCGCTTCATCGAGATCAGGCGTCGTACGATCGAGCCAGCGCAAGCCCGCATCGGCACCTGTTATTATCCCTGACAATGGTTGTTTGATTTCGTGAGCGATCGAAGCCGACACCGCGTCCCCGGTCATCAGTCGCGCCTCGCGCTCGCGGCGTTGGGCGAATACCGCGCGGAGCAGCCGCGCGTAAAGCGTCGTTATCTCGTACAGCAGGACAAACAGGACGAGGCTGCCGGACACGAACCCGAAGACCCGGCCCGCATACCAGCCGCCGCTGAAGCGGGCCAGACCGGGAAACGCGACCAGATAGATCTCTATTGCGTACGCGCATATCACCACCATCAGCCACAGATCGAGCACCGAACGCCACCGGATCCAGAGCACAATGAGTGTAAGGACGCTCCACAGGGCTAGACATCCGGCAACATAAAGCCAGAGGGTAGAAAAATGGACCGGATCGAGTGAGATGCGGGGCATAAGCGCATCCCCCGCTGTGACAAGAAAAGTCGCAGCACACACGACGGCCGCGGTCGTGGCCACACTTGAAAGAATGGCCGCACCCGCGGAACCCCGCCACAGCCCCTTGGTCGGGTCGACATCCTTCAATAGGGCATAGGCCATGACCAACGAGGGAAAACCGCCGTGCCACAGAATGTAGAGCCAATTCGTGCTCTGCAGCCCGGCGCCAAGTAGGCCACCTGGCGTGAACACCCCCGGAAAGGTCAGCAGCCACGGGATCACGATAAGCGCCGTGAAGAGATATCCACTCGCAATCACGAGAAGCGCACGCGAACGCAGGATGGAAAACTGGGCGAACAGCAGGACCGCGGTGATCGAATCGTTCACGAACATTGCCGTGGCATAGGCCGGGACAAAGGCGTCGATCCGCCCCAACTGGATGGTCGAGAGCGGCCCAGCCGCCATGAAAAAGGCGCCCAGTAAGGCGAGCACGACGGCAACGGCAAGCCGTCTCTGCGCCTGGCCGGGCGACAAGCTCGCGAGTGTGAAATGCTGTTCCTCTGGGACAACGACGGTTGTCTTCACCATTGGAGCGCCTCTTCGCAGCGGCTGGAACGCGCGGCACGAAGCTCATACGGCTCCGCCGCTCTCGTCACACGCTGCCTCAGTTCGCCGCCATTTCTGCCCATTGGGCCGGCTGACGACGAGCAAGGAAGCGCCGCGGCCTCTGAAAAGACTGGACCGGCAAGGTTTCCTGCGGCGGCGCATGTGATCGCGCCAGTGACCGACCTCAGAACACTTTCTCGCTCCACCGTTCCGGCTCTCCCCGGTCCGATTGGACACCCAGCGTGACCTCAATGTATCTCGTTTGCGCGTGAAAATCGATGTCTGGTTGGGGGGTCATTCGCGTCGATTTTGGCATGTCCGCGGCATGTCCGGTTAGGGGGATAATCTCAGAAATGCCGGTTGTCCTGTTTTGCCGGTTGAAGGCATCGGTTTGGACGTGATTGAACCGCCGCGATCTGCAGATCGGACGCCGGTCAGGCGCCGGAGGCCGCCAACATCGCCGCCGGCGCTTGCGCGGCGCGGGCCTTGGCGGCTTTCCGCACTTTCTCGAACGCGCGCGCCTCGATTTGCCTGATGCGCTCGCGCGATACGTTGAACCTGAGCGCGAGCTCTTCGAGCGTCTGCGGTTCGTCGGCCAAAAGGCGTGCCTCGAAGATGCTCCGTTCGCGGCCGTCCAGTACATCAATCGCAGCGGTCAGCGCTTTGCGCTGGCGCTCCGTCTCGTCCTGTTCGACGACGATGGCCTCGGGCGAGGGGGACTGATCGACGAGATAGTCCTGCCACTCGTTGGTTTCGCCGTTAGCGTGAATGGGAGCATTGATCGATTTATCGCCGCTGAGGCGCCTGTTCATGTCGACGACATCCTGGTCCGTGACATCGAGAGTTTTGGCAATCGAAGCCACCTGATCGGGATGCAGGTCGCCGCTTTCAAGGGCCGCGATTTTGTTTTTCGCCGAGCGCAGTTTGAAGAACAGCCGCTTCTGATTGGTGGTTGTGCCGATTTTGACAAGTGACCACGAGCGCAGAATGTAATCCTGTATGCAGGCCCTGATCCACCACATCGCATAGGTGGCGAAGCGGAAGCCTTTTTCGGGCTCAAAGCGGTTCAATGCCTGCATCAGGCCGACATTGCCTTCGGAGATCATTTCCGAAAGCGGCAGTCCGTAGCCGCGGTAGCCCATGGCGATTTTGGCGGCCAGACGAAGATGGCTTGCGACAAGCTGGTCCGCAGCATTGCGATCGCCGTGCTCGCGCCAGCGTTTGGCGAGCTGATACTCCTGGTTCCTTTCGAGCATCGCGAAACGGCTGATGTCGGAGAGATAGCCTTTGCCACGTCCATCTCTGACAAATGCCGGCTGACGCCGGGTTCGAGCTGTGAGACCTGCGAATTGTCCCTCGATGCCCATTTCAGTCGCTCCGTGCTGGAAAGCTGGTTACCATCGGCCGTTCGAAACTCGATCGGATAACCAGAGGATAGGCAGAGCGCAGGGGGGAGCCATTAAATTGGGGTTTAGGACATTAAATTCGAATTCAATCGCGGGGAAATGAGAGTTGTGGAATCGACCTTGACGCCGCGTGATGCGGCATCAAGGTCGGATGACGAAAAATTGCGCGCCGGCAATTTCGACTTCAGTAGGTGCAGGTGTAGGGCAAAGTGTCGGACGTGTAATACGGGTAATACGGGCAACCGAGACCGTAATCGTAATACGCGCCGCCGAAACGACGTCTTCCAACGCCGAAGTGATCCCGGCCGAGTCCAGCGATGTGACCTGCGCCGAAGCCACCGATGTGGGCTCCGCCAAGGCCGCCGATGCGGCCACCACCAAAACCTCCGATGTGACCTCCGCCAAAGCCACCGATATGGCCGCCACCGAAGCCGCCCATGTGGCCGCCGCCGAAGCCGCCCATGTGGCCGCCGCCGCCAAATCCACCACCGTGTCCACCGCCACCGCCGCCGCCGCCGCGGGCTTCTGCACCGGTGGCAACAAGGCTGCCGGCAAGCAGTGCGCTTGCCAAAATCATTATCAATCGTCCTCTCATGATATTTCTCCATTGGGATGGGCGGACGTGCCGCCACAAGATCTTCATCAGATGTCGGTGCGTCTTGGCAGGACAAACGCCGACGTCGCGATGATCTGGAGATGGGAATTGTCGTCTGCCGCCTCTACTAAATTCGCTTTCAGTCACGAGTCGCACGCGGACCAGGAGCGAGCGCGCCAGACCAACGGCCAGGCCTCAAACGGAGGGAAGTGCGCAAGCGATCTCGGCCACACAACCCGGACCGGTTGCTATCGTAAGGCGGAAGCCGTGCAGCTTGACGATCGCCGAGACCAAGTTCAATCCAAGGCCAAATCCGAAGCTGGTTCGGCTCTTGTCCGAACGGTAGAAGCGCCGCGTGACTGCCTGGCGTTCATTTTCCCGGATGCCGGGTCCGGAGTCTGAGACGCGAACGATGCTTTCGTTCTTGCCTTGGAGCAGGGCGACTTCCACGTGCCCGCCCGCAGGCGTGAACTTCACGGCATTGTCGACCAGGTTGGCGATTGCCTCCAGCAGCAGGTCGCGGTTGCCGCGCACTGTTGCATCGTCTTTGGATACGACCCGCAGCGCGATATGCCTGTCCTCCGCGATGGGTTCGTATAGATCGCCAACTTCCCTGATGAGATCGGCCAGCGCCACGTCGTCGAGCCCGTTGAGGCGGCCACTGTGTTCGATCTCGGCGATACGCAGCAGTTTGGTGATGATCGCCAATGCGTGGTCAACGCTGCCGATCGCCCGGTTCGTGACAGCCTGCAATTCCTCGAGCGTCTTGGCATTGGCGACCCCGCGTTCGAGGGCGAGCCGCACCCGGGTGAGCGGTGTACGCAAATCGTGAGCTATTTCATTGCCAACCCCGGCCATCTCCCGCACCAGAGCCTCGATCTCGTTCAGCATGCGGTTCGCCGTTTCAGCCAGCTTGTCGAAGGGGTGGTCAAGGCCCTCCGTCGGAAGGCGCTGGCGCAAATCACCGGCGACAATGCAGTGGACCAATGTGTTGAATTCGTCCACGCGCTTCTGGGCTCGAACGCTCAAGACCATCCCGACCACCAGGCCCAAGCCAAGGGCGAAGGGTAATCCCAACATCAAGGCGCGCGCCACAACCTCGGCAAGCTGCTTCAATTCGTCGATATTGCGGGCAATCACCAGCACATTGCCGTTCGGCAGGGTGCGTGCGACGGCGCGAACGGTCATTTGTTCGGGACCGTTTGGATCGCGCCGGATCGCCGCGGCGCTCTGGACCGGCGCGTCGACCTTCAAGCCCCGTGGCAGGCCCGCCAGATTGCCCGTGATCCGATGTCCATCCGAGCCAAACAGGCCCGCCAGCTTGATGCGGCGCGGGTCCTGGCGCAATCGATCATCGATGGCGTTCAACTGTCGATCCGGCGAATCCGCGGCAATGGCGAGACTTTCCTCGCTAAGCGCGGCATCCGTCTTCGCCAGCATATAGTCGGCGGCCTCCCAGTAGACGAAGGCGGAAAACAACACGATGCACACCGCGAACGCCCCGGCGGTCCAGCGGAAAGTTGTTGTGCGGATAAAGTCAGGAAGCTTCATGGAGAACGATCAAACCCCGCGAATATTGTGCGGACGAAGTTCTCGTGGCACCGGGTCGCCCGCGGGTTCACCGCGTTTTGCGCAGTTCTTTTTGAAAAGGACGGCGCGCACCCGCGTCACTCGGGGGCGTAAGGCGCGGGCCGCGCGCCGTCCGCTCCGCAGCCGCATAATGTCGCCCAGAGGGAGAAGGGCGTGGCTGCGCTGAAATTGATCTAGGGCCATGGAGCTATTTGCGCCATTAAACAGTGATTTAGTATTTCGCGATGGCCGCGTTTTCCAGAAGCTAAATTCGTTTTTAGTTGAGAAAGCTGCGTCGTTCCGCGACGTCTAACTCCATGATGGAACCAGCCCGGATCGTTGATCGCCAGATTTGGCGCCACTCTGGTCTTGCTTCCGGCGGTCGCTCGATCCCGGAAGAGACCGCGGTCGCGCTTACCTATAACGGCGGGAGCTATGCGGTGATGATGACGACACCGCAGGATCTGGAGGATTTTGCGGTTGGGTTCAGCCTGAGCGAGGGCATCATCAGTTCTCCCACTGATATCGATACACTCGACGTCGTGCATCTCGACGACGGGATCGAACTGCGGATGTGGCTCAGCAAGCCGAAGGCCGATCGCCTGCGGGAGCGACGGCGGTACATTGCGGGACCGACGGGCTGCGGATTGTGCGGCATCGAGACAGTCGCGCAAGCCATGCGTCCCCCTGCCGCTGTCGGACCCGGCCGGCAATTCTCGTCGGAGCAGATCATGACCGCCATGCGGAACATATCATCGCGTCAAAAACTTAACATCGAAACGCGCGCGGTTCACGCCGCCGCGTTTTGGCATGTCGACGGAGGCATCGTGGCGCTGCGTGAGGACGTTGGCCGTCACAACGCGCTCGACAAGCTCGCTGGCGCGCTGGCGCGGGCGTCCATCGCGGCGGGCGAGGGGATCATACTTCTCACCAGCCGGGTGTCGATAGAAATGGTGCAGAAAAGCGCTACTATCGGCGCGCCGGCGATGGTGTCGGTTTCGGCGCCGACGGCGCTCGCCGTTCGCATGGCGGATGCCGCGGGTATCACACTTGCCGCCATCGCCCGCGCCGACGGATTCGAGGTGTTCACGCATCCTCACCGAATTCTGTTTACGGCGGCTGACAATGCTGCTCGCCAGGAAGAGCACTGTTGACGGCACATCATATAGCGAAGGGTACGCGATCATGAAGATTGGCATCGTTGGTGCGGGAAGGGTCGGATGTGCATGCGCGCTCGCCGCCGTGGTCCGTGGAAGCGCCCGGGACATCGTCATTGTCGACCGGACCCGCAAACGCGCCAAGGCGGTCGCGACCGATCTTCTCTACGGATCGCCGCTTTGCCCAAAGACGACAATCGTCGACGGGGACTATGACGATCTGAAGGGCGCAGCGCTGGTGATGGTGACGGCCGGCATCAACGAGAAGGCCGGCGGCGCCACCGATCGCAGCGATCCCCATGGTCGGTTGCGGCTGTTGGATACCAATGCCGAAATCTATCGCGACATCGTTCCGCGCATCGTCCGCGCCGCGCCCGGTGCCGTTATATTGGTCGTGACCGATCCCCCGGATCCGCTGGCCGACATCGCCCGCGTCAGCGCGGGGCATGATCGCGTGCTGAGCACGGGCACCTTCCTGGATAGCTTGCGATTCCGCGTGCATTTGGCACAGCATTTTGAAGTCGATGCCAACCAGGTCGAGGCCCAGGTTGTTGGAGAACACGGCGTCTCGCAGGTGTTCCTGTGGTCGAGCGCCCGCATTGCCGGCGTGCCGATTAGCGCGCTTATCGAGGAGCGCGGCGAAACGCTCGATGACGTGCGCCAGCAAATCGAAAACAGCGTGCGCTATGCCAATATCACTATCATCGAGGGCAATGACGCGAGCCAGTTCGGCATCGGCATCGTATCAGCACGGATCGCTGAAATCGTGCTTCGCGATGAGCGGGCGGTAATCCCGATCGGAAGCTACCACGACAGGTTCGGCGTTACGCTGTCGCTACCGAGTATTGTCGGTCGAAGCGGCGTCGTCCGGGTCTTCGAACCGGAGATGTCACCGGAAGAGAAGGGGGCGCTATTGAAGAGCGCCGCCAATTTAATGAAATCGGAAGACCGGATTTTGAGAGCGCCGAACTGAAAGCACGCGAGACGCTGAAACAAGAATGACAAAAATTGCTGCCGGCCGGTGATGCCTTCGGGCAACGCAAGAAAGCCCGGCCTGTGCCGGGCTTTTTTATCTATTGCGTGCGGCCTGCTAGGTGCCGGGCTTGGGTGAAGCACCTACGTGCGCCGATGACACGCGCCAGACGGTGTTTCCGACATCGTCGGCGATCAGTAACGCGCCGGCCTTGTCAACCGCGAGACCAACCGGCCTTCCACGCGCGTGGTTGTCGGCATCGAGGAAGCCTGTCACGACATCCTGCGCCGGACCGCTGGGCTTGCCGCCGCTGAACGGCACGAACACCACTTTGTAACCGTTGAGGGGCGTTCGATCCCAGCTTCCGTGCTCGCCGACGAACGCGCCGCCGCGATAGTTTGCGGGAAGCTCGTTGTCCGTGTACATCGCCAATCCCAATGGCGCCACATGAGAACTCAGCGCATAGTCCGGCACGATCGCCGAGGCCACCAGATCGGGCCGCTGCGGCACGATGCGGGGATCGAGGTGCTGGCCGTAGTAACTATAAGGCCAGCCGTAAAAACCCCCGTCCTGCACCGAGGTCAGATAATCCGGAACCAGATCGGGCCCGATCTCATCGCGTTCGTTGGCGATGGCCCAGAGTTTTCCGGTCTCGGGCTCCCATTGCAGTCCGGTGGGATTGCGCACGCCGCTGGCGTAGATGCGATGCGCGCCGGATGCGCGGTCGACCTCCCAGATCGCGGCCCGTTCATATTCCGCGCCAATGCCGTTTTCGCCGATGTTGCTGTTTGATCCGACGCCGACATAGAGCTTGGAGCCGTCGGGACTGGCCAACAGTGTTTTTGTCCAGTGATGATCGATCGGCCCGCCGGGAAGATCGGTGAGCTTGGTGCCTGGCGCGGTGATGCTGGTTTGCCCATCCTGGTACGGATAGCGCACGATGGCATCGGTGTTGGCAACATAGAGATCGTGGCCGACCAGGGTGACGCCAAACGGCGAGTTGAGGTGATCCAGGAAGACGGTGCGCAGTTCGGGAATGCCGTCGCCATTGGTATCGCGCAACAGCGTGATGCGGTTGGCGTCCTTTGCCTTGGCGCCGGCGAACCATTGCACCCAGCCGGTGATGATGTCCTTCGGCCGGTAGATCGGCGCCTTCGGACCATTGCTCTCGATCACCAGCACGTCCCCGTTCGGCAGGACGTAGAGTGACCGCGGATGCGCAAAGCCGGTCGCCAAGGCATGGACCTGCAATCCCTGCGGCACCTTTGGAGTTTCGCTACCCCATCCGACCACCTTTGCGATCCGTATCGGCGGCATCAAATACTGCTGCAGCTTGGGCAGCACGGGATTGGCTCCGATCTGCATTTTCGGGTCACCGCCATTATCGTCGCAGCCGGCGAGTGCCAGCACCGCGACGGCGGCGGAGAGAGCGGCGAGACGGCGCACCAGCTTCGCCGAGCCTGCATTCTTGAGGGCGTGCATCATATTCATGCTCCTACGCGATGACGATTTGCCAGGGCCGAGGTAACCCCGGCCGTCAATATGAGAACGGCGACGACGAGAGCGGAAAGCATCAGGCCCGCCGGAACCACTGCGGTGTAACCGTCGCGGCTGTGAACGAAGGCGTTGAACAGCGAGAGCAAGGTAGCGACGGCGTAGCCGACCACGCCGGGCCAGGCCGGCATTTGTCTGCGGCTCAACAGGTCGATCACGTAAGCGATCACAGCAAGGCCCGCCATGATCAGACCAACGGCGATCAGCCAGATCGAGAATCTCTCCCACATCACGTCAGGCATCTGCCAATAGACAAGATCGGTGACGAAGGCGCCGGTGAAATAGGCGGCGGAAAACGACACCAGCATTGTGTGGATCGGTCGCCCGCGAGGTTTTGCGGTTGACCTCGAATTGGCATCGTTAATCAACGCGGCTTCCGTGATAGTCGCATGTTTCATGCATTAATCCTCCTGATGAGCTGGAGCACATTGTCGTAGTCCGCCGGCATCGCCGCGCGAAATCGCAGGCCTCTTCGCCCTACTTGAAGTGGGGCACCACCGGGACGGAGATGTGCGGCTGGGGCAGCGGGGCGACCTTCGAGGCGTTGCCGATGCCGCTCGGATCGACCATCACATTGTTCATTCCACCGGCATTCGCGGGCCCCGGGGCAATTCCGCTGATCGGCACATTTCCCGACCCCGCTGCACCGGCGGTCCTTGCAAATGAGGCGGCGGGCGCCGCCAAAAGGATCAGGAATGCGATGGCAATCCTTGTCGAGGTGTTGGACATGACGAGTCTCCATTGTTCGACGTTTGTAGCTGAAGCCGAACTAGGTCCATCCAGCAGGCGATGCCATTAAATTGAATTTTAGAATGGCGCGCCAAAGAACCCCGTTGGCAGGACTGCCATGCGTTCCCATCTTCTCCTCTCACTGGTTTGGAGACCTAAAACTAGCATTGATCGGCGTCGCCACTCTTGTCGCGGCGGCTTCCGCAACACCGGCACTCGCGCAAGCGGTGATCGAAGATCCCGGCTACTGCGCGCAGTTCTACGCGAACGCAAATTGCCAGAACCTGGGACCCGGCAATCCTTATACGGATGGCGGCTACTATCGAAACAACTGGCAGAACGATTACGTGTCGGCGGAATGTCATTGGTACCGTCATCATGTGAAGCACCGCCGATAAAAAAGAGGATGCGGCGTAGCGGGCCGCTTTCAGCCGCGAAGCGCACAGGAATGAAATATTGAGGCGGCCGGCATGCGTGCTGGCTGCCTCTGTCTGCTTTCACACTCTGCGTGGCTTTTGCGAATCGCGATGCGACCATCGACATGAAATCGATTTAACCTTCCTGAAGCGCAATTTAGTGGGACGAGCAGGCTCCTGGCTTATGTCCGTGGTGAGGCCTCTGAGCATTCAGGGGCGGAGAAGGCGGGAATTCCAAATCTCGCTGTAATCGATCCACGGAAGAACAAAAGCCATGACCAGATTCAAGATCTTCAGCGCGGCAGCCATGCTGTCGCTCATGTTCGCAACACCGGTATTCGCGCAAGCCGCTATCCAGGAGCCAGGACTGTTCTCGTTCTACTATCCCAACAACGATGTCCTCAACGGCGGCCGGCCGACGCCGGCGGCGGGCCTGGATGCCAGGACACCGGTGCTGTTGGGCAGCGGCGGTCCCGCGATCGACAGCCGTGCAGATGGTGCGTCCTGCGGCGCGCGGTATCGTTCGTATGATCCCGCTTCAGGGACGTTCTTGGGGCGCGACGGCCGCCGGCACGC